>Ga0316208_1000779_pt1 | contig 34916 bp, 27 predicted proteins | sample 3monopyrite_MG_FD_204944 | JGI IMG/M metagenome (GOLD analysis project Ga0316208, IMG submission 204944) | Microbial mat bacterial communities from mineral coupon in-situ incubated in ocean water Damariscotta River, Maine, United States -... | ecosystem: Environmental > Aquatic > Marine >...
CCGGTAAAAATGGCTGCCAGAATTTGCTCGATGACATCATCCTGCCCGATAATGACCTTGTGTAATTCGCCCACCATCAATTCACGATGCTTTTCAAATTTCCCCAGAAATTCATCGAAATCTCGTTTATCAGCCATAGTGAAATTCATTCTCGCAAAAAAGAAAATTTGTCCAGGCGAGCCGGGGGTGTTAACCCCCTGGTTACTGTGCTGCCACATTATCGGCAGCCAATCGGCGATCAAAAGCGACCAAGGCCATCACAGACCCGGCTCGCCTTTTATATTATCGAATTATTGTGATTAGCAATACTAACTAAGCAGAACTTCCTGTTTCGATAGCATTTCTAGCGGTAATTGATTAAATAGTAAAGTGGAGTGAGCTATTGGCGATGTTGTGTGTATCACCTTTCCTGCACTCCTTTCATCGTCTCTATAAATTTCAATGGAACTGAAATGAGCAAAATAATTGAACGGTTTATTCGTTACGCAAAAATCGATACCCAGGCAGACGAAACATCTGATTCGTCTCCCAGTACGGCCAAGCAGTTGGAACTTTCCCGGCTACTTACCCAGGAGTGCGAAGAACTCGGGCTTCAAGATGTTTCGTTAAGCGAACACGGGGTTGTCATGGCGACACTACCTGCAACGGTATCGCATGAAGCACCAACCATTGCCTGGCTGGCCCATGTCGATACTTCTCCGGAATATTCCAGTGAGCAGGTCAATCCAATTCTTCACGAAAACTACGCGGGTGGGGATATCGTTCTTCCTGGTGATTTCACCAAAGTAATTTCGGTGGCACTGAATCCTGCTTTGGCCGATTTAATTGGTGAAACAATCATCACGACAGATGGAACCACACTTCTGGGGGCAGACGATAAATCAGGCATTACCGCGATGATGACGGCTGTAGAACATTTGCTGATTCATCCTGAAATTGAACATGGACCGATTCGTATCTGTTTTACGGTCGATGAAGAAATAGGGCGGGGGATTGAAAATCTCGATTTAAATGCTTTGAATGCCTGTTGCGGCTACACTTTGGACAGCGAAGGTTGGGGGAGAATCGACAGCGAAACATTCTCGGCTGATTTAGCGATTATTACCGTGCGGGGCGTTAATACACACCCTTCAGAAGCGAAAGGGAAAATGGTCAACGCGATTCGCGTGCTGGCTTCATTTATAGATCGTTTGCCAAAGGGAAACCTTTCACCTGAAACAACTTCTGGACGAGAAGGGTTTATGCACCCGTATCATATTGAAGGCGGAGTTTCAGAAGCAACGGCTCGAATTATTCTGCGTGATTTTGAAACCGAACTTCTTTTTGCACAGGCAGATTTACTCAACCTGCATGCAGGAACGCTTCGTGTGGAATACCCTGAAGTTGAAATACAAGTGACAATAAAAAAACAGTATCGCAACATGCGCGACGGCATGGAAAAAGAACCTCGTGCTTTATCCAAGGCGATTGAAGCGACCGATGCGGCGGGCATGACGCCGACTCTCGATATCATTCGTGGTGGAACCGACGGTTCGCTTTTAACAGAAGCTGGCCTGCCTACGCCAAATCTTTCCAGCGGTCAACATAATCCACATAGTCCGTTGGAATGGACCAGCGAAAAAGAGATGCAAGCCGCTTCCAATGTACTGGTTGAACTCGCGAAATTGTGGGGACAGGAAACCGCATGAGTGAATCCCCCGGTTCACCTCAAGATTCCGCAGTGGTGCAACTGATCAAAGCTGCGGTGCAGTTTCCCGGTCAGAATTCACCCACCTTGCAGGGAATTAATTTAGATGTAAAACCGGATGAGATACTGGCAATTGTCGGACCATCCGGCTGTGGGAAATCGACGTTACTTCGCGTCCTCGCCAATCTGCTCCCTTTAACCAGCGGAAAACGACTTGCTCCTGATGAAGCAACTTCTGTCACTTCATCACAAAAAGACCTGGCGATGGTTTTTCAAGATGCCCGCCTTCTCCCGTGGAGAACGGTACTGGGAAATATGCAGCTCCCATTTGAATTAACAGGAAAAACAGTAGATGAAAAGGGGATCATCGAGCTACTTGAATTGACCGGCTTGCAAAAGAGTGATTTCCACAAATACCCTCGTATGTTGTCCGGGGGAATGAAAATGCGCGTGGCAATTGCTCGCTCATTGGTGCTCAATCCAAAACTGTTATTACTTGACGAACCGTTTGCTGCTGTGGATGACTTGCTGCGAGAACAACTTAATTTCGATTTATTAAGACTCCAAAAACAATTCAACTTCTCGGCAGTCCTGGTGACACATCACATCGGTGAAGCCGTTTTCTTGAGCAACCGCCTGATGATCATGTCAGCCGAACCGGGGCAAATAATCGAAGAAATCCCCATCCCCTGGAAAGAAAACCGTACCACAGAGTTACGAACATCACCAGAATTCGCAAAACTGTGTGGAGAAGTAAAAAAACGATTACAGGGGGGCATCATTTGATGATAACAGAGAGCGCTCAGTCGCTATTAACTTATTTAACGGCAAGCCAAAGGCGACTGAGTAAACAGAGTTACTTTGACTGAAAAGTGCCGAATTTAACACCGACCTGTTGTTTAACAAATGTTCCGTTATTGACCGTGTGCAGTCCATGAAAACCGAAAAGCTTTCAACACTAAATTTCATCAAAAGTCAGCTAGGGCATGGGTTACAAATTGTTTTCCCGCCCACTCTTTGCTTGCTCCTCGGACTTATCTGCTGGGACTTATTGATACGCTTTGGCAACATTGATCGTTATTTACTGCCGACCCCTTGGGCGGTGATTGATGTACTTATCGGGCGATCGGGCGATTTGCTGGCAGCCGCCTGGATCACTTTTCTTTCTGCGCTGGTCGGTTTTTCTTTGAGCTTAATAAGCGGCTTACTGGTCGCGACTCTGTTTTCCGAATTTCGCTGGCTGCGTCGAGGATGTTATCCGTATGCAATTTTTCTGCATACCGTTCCCATTGTCGCGATCTCGCCTTTGATCATCACCTGGTTCGGTTACGGCGGCAACAGCGTTGTTGTCATTACGTATATCGTCAGCCTGTTTCCGATTATCACCTCAGCCACGAATGGCATGTTGGAAGCAAGTATCGAACTGAAAGAGCTATTCAAACTTTATAAAGCCTCCCGCTGGTCTGTGTTGTGGAAATTAAAATTCCCCTCAGCCATTCCGCAAATCATTTCGGGAGCACAAACAGCCTCCGGGCTGGCGATTGTTGGAGCCATTGTGGGCGAGTTCTTTGCAGGACACGAAGCTGGTCGTTACGGCCTGGGTTACTACATCTTTTCCGCACAAGGCCAATTTCGTACCGACATCCTGCTCGCTTCGGTCATCCTCTCCACATTACTTGGCATCGGATTGTTCGCAATGATTACATTACTCGCCAACACAGCCTTACGCCGATGGATGATTCGCTGAGTAGGGTTATGCCCCAGCACGAAGTGCGAAATATGGCATGGGCGCTTTTCTGAAAATGTTTAATCAGGCACTCGAAACTTGCCGAGGCAAAAAACTGGCAGCAAATGGAATAAACCGCCATGGTTCAAGACCTCTCTTGGACCAACATCACCAGAAGCTACGAAAAAGCCTACATACACGACATCAACAAACACAAGAAACAACAGATGTACCAGTTTTCCGGGAGCGAAAAGACATTTTTTCAAAATAAACAGTCTCAATAACCTGCAATTGTGGGCTTAGTTGAGGTAGAGTACACTTTTCTAAATACAAGCGAATCTCATAAAACATTGCACGTTTGATTGGAAGCTGGATTGACTGGATGAGAGTGTATGACAATTAAAAGAGTTATGTTTGGTAATCCCCCTTTTCAAGTGTTAGTTCATCATCTTGTAAGAGATGATGATTTTCTGAATGACGCCCGCTGTATCCTGGATCTTGACGAAGAAGTCTTTTTGCGACTAGCAGCTCAGCTTGCTACGGTGGATGCTTTTCTGGATTATTCTAGGTTAGAGGCACTTGTCAATGAGACACTTGGTGATGAGGCACGTCGGATTGCATCGATCATTCACAAGCTGAGTGAAATTCTCCATCCCACAGATATGGATGCCTCTGATGCGATGCTTGTATTGGAAAAATCTATTGAAGATAATGTTAATAAGTTATCAGACGAAGAGAAGCAAACGCTGATTGAGCGAATCCGAAAGTTAGTTGCGGAGCCGGTCGGTATTGCCAAGCAATTCAAGGCTCAACAGTTGGTTGAAGCTATCGGTTCGGAGTTGGACGATTTTCGTCTGATTTGTGATATTCGCCCCATTTTTGACCGCAGTCGAGAACAAATTGAAGGGGCATTTCCCCTTGCAACCTTGCGTTTGGAATACACCAAACCAGATGGTGAGTCTGCCGTGACGGAAATGCGAATCACTGAGAAACAAATTAAAAATTTTGGTGAAGAAATTGAAAATGCTAGTCTTAAATTCAAAATGATTAAGAAATTGCTGGCAAATAAAAACATTTCCGTTCCAAAAACAAAATCAACACTTGGTGGGGGCATTTCATAATGGCAAAAAAAGAGGTAAAGCTGTCATACGATGAATTTCAAGAACTCTTTAGAGATAGTGAGACTCCTTCATCAACGGACATTTGGGAGATAGATCTTGCAGCCGCTTTGAAAAAAGATGGCTTTGCATCGACGTATAAAGCCCTGAAAAAAGGGACTATTCCAAGAACCGGAATGATGACAGTTGAAGACGGTGTGGTCGAAAGGTTGACCTCAGGATTATACGAAATTGCATTACAGACAGAAGATGGTCCGCTTCTATTGACAGATGCACGGCAATTAAACCACCACTCAGCAGACCCACAATTCACTGCACCAAGTGTAAGCGAACCTGATGATAAGGATCCAGCACAAACCGTTGGAGAACTTTTAGAGCAGTTGAGTAGTGCGGGGGAAAGCCTGCCTTGCAGTTTGCTCTGTCAAATTGAGCTAACACGTTTCGATTCATCGCAGAAAAAAGTTCTGCTTCCGTTGCTCTGGAAGTACATCACTTTGCACCGCAATAGCAACGTACGGGATGAACTGGTTGCTGTTGGAGCAGCGATTCGCAAATACATAGCGATTATGCCGATGGACCGTATGGGTGAGTTGGCTGTTTTACTTGAATCAGGACACAAATCGCAACTTCCGATTGAACTGGAAATTGAAGTTGCCAAGATGATTTATCGCAATTATGAGGTTCATCCACCAACGGTTGAAAATCCTCAACCAGAGTTGGCACAGCAACTTTTAGAAATGGTGAAGGCTTACGCAAATCCGCGTAATCTTTTGCGTGACAAACATGCGGCAGTTGCTTCCCTGGCTATTGAAGCAATTGTGTCGATGCGTAGTCCACTAGCCGAACAGGCGTGGCAGGCAGCTAACGAATGCGGATATCGATGGTTCGCTGAACTTGTCAGCGACGATATCGACGAACTGCTTGATCAGTGGAACAACAGTAACAATCCGAATGCTACATCATGGCTTCGCGATTTACGCAATGAATGTTGTGAAACGACTATCGCCTAATTGGAGATTTGTGTGCCAAGTTATCGCGTAAACGAATCAACGATTTCGCTGAATATCTATGATATCGTGGGACAAGACGGAAATTCACACAATTTCATTGTTCACACAGGACTTGCTGAATCTACTGGTTCGCACGCTGCAGAGCAAAATATCCCAGTTATTGACATGAGTCCACCTTTGCGTGAGGGGAATGATTTATCTGATGTTAGTGTTGTTGGCAGTGCTTTTTTAACTGACGATGAAGAACGGAAAATTAAAAAATTCATTGATACACACGCGAGTGAACATGAAGCATTCCAACAACTCAGAAGAAAAGAATTTTTCAAATCAATTCCCCAAATGTACTGTGTTTTTCCACATGCGGAAAAAATCAAGGAAAAGGATGGTCGCTACACAAGAATGCGATTCAGTTGTGTCGGCTTTGTGTTCGAGGCATATAAGTATGCAAAAATCGTTTTACTGGTGGACACAAACGATTTACCATCACTCAATATGGAACTCATAGGGCAGGCTTACCCAAGACAACTTCAGATGATGGAAAGTAATCATGTGAAAAAAGAGGATTTGGGATTGACCGGAGATGGTCCATGGTCGGTCATGCTTTGCGGTTATCTGTTCCACGCTCTTAACCGAACTTCGAACGATATTCGAACTGAGCCTTACACTCCACACCTAGAGGATCAGTCTTTTCTATGACGAAACCCTGTAGCTGAATCGCAAGTTGAACAGTCTCAATTTACAGCGGATCGACCAGAAGCCGATTTGTTGAACGAGGCAGGGTTCGCAATTACAGCACTTGCGGTTTATTCCCCTAATGCTCTTCGGGAGTACATAACCGGATGATCCATTTTTACTTTTTCATGCAATTGCACTGAACGAACGAGAGGATACTGAATTTAGTCGTTCGATGTAATCGTACTTAATTTTGTGCTCTCTTGGACTTCGTTGCCGTTCACTACGGTAGTGAGAGATGACCGTTGTTTACAAGAGTCCCACCAAACAACGAAGCATCATAAAACTCCATCGCCCTCTATCCAACAGGCAAAAAATGAATATGCCATGTGCATTAGATTTAATGTAACACTTCAGTTAACACTCCCGGCTCGCCTGATACTTGTTTGGTTTCGGCAACGGCGGGGTAGGAATAGTCCTGAAATAAACAAAGCCCGGCTCTTACGGTGCTAGGTTACCGAAAGGGGCCGGGCTTTGAGATGATTCGCTGTTGAAGCGAGAATTACTTACTGCAGAATTACAGTCACCGGAACTACAGTTTCCAACCGTCGCGGTAGGTTCTGCCGAGGTACTGGTTCGCTTCCGGGGCGTTGGTGAACTTGGCCGCTTTAGCGTCCCACTTCAATAATTTGCCCGCTTTCATCGCTGCGTTGCCGAGCAAAATAGTTTCGGTTAAGCGAGACGCATAATTGAAGTTGGACATCGCTGGGGCGCCGCCTGCACACGCGATGGCAAATTCTTTGAAGTGACCAGGCGAACGAGGCAGTGTTGGTTCCGGCTTCTTGTAATCTTTGAACTTCTCTTTCGGAAGTAAGACGAACTTGGAACCGTAATCGTTCGGCGAGAACAATGTCCCGGCTGATCCAACAACCAGCGAACCACTGTTCGAGAACTCTTCCCCTTGAATCAGATCGATACTTGGCTTGCGACCGCCATCGTACCAGACCATCTTCACAGGACCACGATTTTCCGTTTTTGCGAATTGGAACGTAATGGTTGAAGATTGTGGATAGGTTTCGTTTTCGACAATCCCGGTATCATTCGAAACGATGGAAATTGGATCGAACAGATCAAGAGCCATCACGACCATGTTCGCGGTATGACAAGCCATATCGCCCAATGCTCCAGTGCCGAAGTCGAGCCATCCACGCCATTTGAATGGGTGGTAAGCCGAGCTGTAAGGACGCACGGCTGCTGGTCCAAGGAACAAGTCCCAGTGCAATCCTTCGGGAATCGCTTCTTTTCCCTGCGGGCGTCCTGTTCCTTGTGGCCAGACCGGGCGATTCGTCCAAACATGTACTTCGGTCACATCGCCAATCGCACCGGCTCGCAGAACTTCAACCCCTTCACGCAAACCATCGTGTGATGTTCCCTGGTTACCCATTTGGGTGGCGACTTTATGTTTGTTCGCCAACTCGCGAAGTTTGCGGGCTTCCTGAACAGACCAGGTCAGCGGCTTCTGGGTGAAGCAATGTTTGCCCGCTCTGATGGCAAGCGCCGAAGCGGGAGCGTGTGAATGATCCGGCGTACTGACAGTCACCGCATCGATCTTGTCGCCCATTTCATCGAGCATCTCTCGATAATCGACATACTTGGCGACCCCTTTATAACGCCGTGCTTTTTTGTTCAAACGACTTTCATCGATATCGCACAACGCGACAACATTGCCGTATCGCCCAGCCGAATCGGTATCGCTGGAACCTTTTCCTTCAACACCAATACAGGCGAAGTTCAATTTTTCGAGAACATTATTTCCCAGAGTAACTTTCGGTTCGTTCGCGACCCAGAATGCAGCACCGACAGAAGCAGCTGCACCGGTTTTCAAAAAATCTCGACGTGATGTTTGTTGTGTCATTTGAATTCCCTTTTTGGTGTCTATTTAATGAAACAGCGTTTTATCCCGCAACTGAAGAAGCAGGAATAACATGATGATCGGCAGTCCAGCCAAAACCAATCCCATCAGTGGAATCTGATATTCTATTAGAAGGATTAAACAAGCCGATGGCAAGTGGTTAGAGTATTTCTGCAGGTATCAGTAAAGAATAAATGTTGACTGTTCATCGTTTAAGTAATCTTATTCAGCACGTAGAACGCAACTCCCATCGGCATATTACAAAGGGAATCAATATAAAAAATCAACTGGAAGAAAAGAAAATGATCGAACAAAACGGCGGTCGGCACTGCAAAAATGAAAGTCGGACCCCACTGCCTGGCTTGTCCAGCAGTGGCAGCCAACGTGGTCTGCGGGAGCGGACCCTACTTGTTTAATGTGCACCCAGGCATCGTTATATGCCTTGTAAGTGAGAGCAATAAATTTCAAGCCAGGCGGCGGTCGTCTTCGATTGGGATTAGTTTGGGGATCGGGAGTTTGTGACCAACGACGTTGCCGTGATGTTTGATGAGCGAACCGAAGTCGTGCTTCAGAAAAGTGTAGAGTTCCTGTGGCGGTGTCAGTTGCAGGTATTCATCGACGTAGCGTTCCATGAGCCGGTCGTATTCTTTTTGACTAGCCGAATGGGCGTGATACCGACCATCGAAACGGCGAATGTCTCCATCGAAATATGGGCTGATGTGATACAGCTCGTGCAGAACCGTAATCATTTTCTCGCGGAACGTGTTGTTCTGAAATCGCGGCAAATAGAACGTGAGAATGTAAAGCATTTCCCGTTGGCCCGAATAGAACCGCTGAACCGTCCACGTGCGACCTCTGCGGTTTGTTGTCAGCGAACCATTTTCAAAACGCATCGGCGTCAGCTTGGCCTGCGTTCCGTAAATGCCGGGCGTTTTCGATTGCGCAAAAGTGACCGCCACCTGCTCCATGCAGATATGTTGAAAAACTTCGAGTCGTTCACACACGTCCAGGCAAAGACGTTTCATGTGAGCGGTAAAGTCCATTGATGATTGTCGATTCATTTTGTCGGGGCAACAGAAATTCCAAGAGGGTGAATCTGTTTGATATGAAATTGACTTTGTGTTGGATTGGCAGCAGGTGATTCGATAAAACCTTGCAGACGATAACGCTTGCCGTCTCGTAATACTTTAAGAACTTCCGGGGCTCCTGTCAGCTTCAATTTTCCACCAAATGGATCACTCGGAGAAGCAAATTCCAGAATCCACTCCTTTTCGGAAACTTTGCGAGCCGTCCCTTCAATAGAATCGCCCGGTGCAGATTCCTTTTTTGCAGCCAATGGGGGAGCCAGCGGAATGTCTGAATGAACATGTTCTACCTGCTGAGGCGTTTCAAAGGGATTCGCTGGTGCGGAAGAGTTCGGTTTCACATCGCTCTTTTTCTTATGGCGAATGGGCTGTTCAAAATGAATCGGTTTCTCGCCGGCCGTGACGGTGATGGACTCATTTCGACCAGCGGTTCGAACAAAATCGGCTTGCGAAACAGGGACGCTGGCCATCTCGGGAACGAACGTATTTTTCGGCTCCAGCGAACTGCTTTTTTCAAAATAGGGAGAGCTTGGTTCATTCGCAGGATCAGGAACTGAATTGCCACTTCCTGAAGAACTCGGATTCGATGGATTAAACGGCGGGGCATTATTCCCGTTGGCAGGCGCCGGATGTGGGACATGGCCTGGGGGAACCGAAGAGATCGGCGGTATCGAATCCCCCGGATTGTAACCCGATGTTCCCGAACCAGGGGCAACGGTTCCTCCCGGTGCAAAACCAGAGCCGGGAGGCAACGGCTGTCCGTAGGGTGGCTGACCGTATGCAGGCTGACCATAGGGTGCCTGTGGAGACGGTCCATACGAATAAGGTTGCTGACAACCGACTATTGTCGATAGCGCAGTAAGACTAAGTAATGTGAAACCCGATAAAACGAGTTGCCGATTCGCTTTCATGGTAAGGCATCCTTGCGATTTGAAGGCGTGGTACGACCAATTGAATTATCGCGATGTGATTGATGTCCCATCAACGGAACGTGCAAATCGCTAATTTCAACCTGAAGTAATAGGATATGACCTGAACCGCAATCATCCGAATTCCCCCCGGAGATTACGTCTTTTCTCAGCGATTTATGAAGTACGGAATCTGTCCATTCCGAAAAAACCGCGTCCCCCCCAAGTGGTCTGATCATCTGCAAGGTGTTGTATCCTGCGACCGCATGGGCACTAATTTTCCCCTACTACGGAATATTTCCCGCAGAAGAACGCGGATTGTGGCTGAAAGTGGAATTTCTGTCCAGAGCGATTTTTTTGCCCGCTATTTCCTCACTTTTTGAGTAGAAATTACATTTTCATGCGATGAATCTCTTAGGGGAACCCTCTCTTATCAATGAAATGCTGCATTAAAGTGGCAGGAAATTATTGATGAATCGTAGGTTAGGCTTTCCAGCCTGAGACGAATTGCACAGCTGCTTCAATTATTAAAACAGCGTCTCTGGTCAATCAGAGAGTAAATCTCATCGATACCACATTCGTCAGGCTGGAAAGCTTAACCTATCTTTGTTTGGTTCCGGCTACATCGGGTTAAGGATCGCTCAAGGTATAACTGTTTTGCATTTCACTGTATTGCGTCTAACATTGCATCTAACAGATTCTGGACAAGTACAGAAAATTCGTTTAACGGCAAGCCGAAGGCGACTGCGATAACGGGGCTGCTTGACTCAAGCGTTCCTGAGTCGATAGTGGATTATTTACCAGACAGCGGTGCGAACGTTGCAGCGATTGTTTTTGCAGAGCGCAGGCCATCGACCGCTGCGGTGATGATGCCGCCTGCGTAGCCTGCTCCTTCGCCGACCGGGTATAATCCTGCGAAGCCGTCGGTTTGGCGGGTTTGGCGATCTCTTTGAATGCGAACCGGCGAACTGCCTCGCATTTCCGGACCAACCAGCGTCGCGTTTTTTAGAAACTCTCCCCGCCAGCGTTTATCGAGAAGAGGCAAGCCGTTTCGAATGGCCTGCACAATCGCGATCGGCAAAACATTCGATAAATCAGCCGGGACGGTCCCTCGATCATACGAAGAGGGAATGGCAGAATCGGTACTTGCTTTCTGAGCGAGAAAATCGCCGGCCCATTGAATTGGACTGAGATAATTTTTCCGACCGATTTCGTAAGCGACTCGTTCATACTGGCGCTGAATTTCAACTCCTGCCAGCGGATGCGAACTGCCGAATTCTTCGGGGTTAAGTGTGACCATCAGCCCGCTGTTGGCAAACGGGGTATCGTGCCGAGAGCGACTCATCCCGTTGGTACAGAACATGCCCGGCTCGGAAATGGAAGGGATCACAAACCCGCCCGCACACATACAGAAAGTGAAAAGATCGCGTTCCCCCTTGGCGATCAACGAATAGTCGGCTGCTCCGAGAAGCTGTTCGTACTCGGAGTTTCCGTATTTTCGCTGGTTGATCTGTTCCTGAGGTTGCTCGATTCGCAGCCCAAGTTGAAACGGTTTCTGAAACATCGGCACGCCAAGTTCATAAAGCATTTGGTAAGTATCGCGGGCGCTGTGTCCAATTCCTAAAATCACCTGTGAGGCTTTGATGTACCCCGATGAAGTATGCACTCCTCGAATTTGCCCTTCAATAACATCGAGTTTTTCGACACAGCAATTGAATCGATATTCGCCGCCATGTTGTTCGATCTTTCGGCGAAAGTTTCGGCAGATCATCGGAAGGCGATTACTCCCCAGATGCGGGCGATGTTCATACAGAATCGAATCCTTGCCGCCGCATTCGACAATAGCCTGAAGCGTCCAATCGACATCGGGACCGGTCATTCTGCATGTCAGCTTTCCATCACTGAAACAACCGGCTCCCCCTTCGCCGAACAGGTAATTATTTTCGCGGTCGAAATCGCCACCGCGATCAAATTCGCGAACGGCTGCCACCCGCTGCTTCACCGCTTCGCCTCGTTCAAGAACAAGCGGAGCATACCCTTTTTTTGCCAGATAGTAACCGGCAAGCAGACCGGCTGGACCGGAACCAACAATCACCGGGCGATGCTCTAATTCTGAACAGCCGGGAGCCGGGTAATCAAACAAAGTGGGATTGAAGAGGCTGACATTCGGCAACGCCGTCAGTTTTTTCGCCGCCGATTTTTCTGCAAGTTCAACTGCTACAGAGTAAACAAACTGCAACGAATAACGATTTCGGGCATCCAGACTTTTTCGCAATATCTTCCAGGAAAGGATCTCGTCGATGTTAATGCCAAGATGATGCGCAAGCTCCCCCGGCAATGTGCTTTCGTGCTCTTCAACAGGCAAATGTAGATTGGTAATGCGAATTTTCATCAGAGCAGGATGATACGAACCGGGCAACCCAATTACAAATCAAAAGAATCAAACCCTGGTAACGAAGCTTGGCAGGGATGATTAGTTTTGAGCGAATTGAGATTTCAGGTATGACGTGCAGATGAAAGCTCTGCAAAGCATGTTGTCAATTATTGTTTGATTGTGAACCTCAACCTTCGAATTCGTTGCCGACTTTTCTGGCACGTTCGGGTTTATCGAGATCGATGCCGAGTAAAATTCCGACTTCCACCATAATGTTCCAGCCGGCACACATTTGCACAAACGTGCTTAAATTCCCTGCCGAGGAAATTTTGATAGTTGGGAAAATCGTATCGCGATCCGCAATCGCGATTATCTTCATGCCGACACCTTTGCCAAGAACTTCCTGGAATTTCTCTTCCGAATCGCGGTAAGGATCGATCCACAAAACGACATCGTCCTTGCTCATGACTTCTTCGATGCCGTGGACCGCGTAGGTTCCTTCGAGATAGTCCGAATGCTTGCGAGTAATTTCGTTGGTCTTCAACGTCAACTCTTCTGCAACGCCATCATTTCGACCGGCCCAGTAAATGGTCCCTGCACCTGCAATATCTGCAACAATTTCTGAATCGATTTTGGTGGTCAATGCCGCTTGCATGGCATCAGCAAGGCCATCCAACTGGTTTGCCAGGTTCGATTCCCCATACATATTTTCCAACAAGGCCAAATAAAACAAAGCCTGCTCAACAACACTTTTCGTCGCAGCGACTGCTCCTTCTTCGCCGCATTCAAGAACGTAGCCTTTGTTCGCCAGCGATTCCAAGCGAGAATCTGCAAACGCAGTTAAGCTGTAGCGATGTTCGTTGCCCGCTTCAGCCAGTTTTTTGAACAAGCCGATCACTTCTGCGGTTCGCCCAGAATTGGAAAGAGCAAATACGGCCCAGTCTGCAATCTGATAATCTTGCGATTGCCGACCAGCTTCGGTATGCAGAGTAATCGAGCGACCTTGCTCGCGGGCGGTTCGCATTAGATTCTTGGCAGGAAAAATTCGGCTCGAACCTTCCCCGGTTAGAAACAGTTTACCAATCTTGGCAACTTCGGCTGCTGTCTCCTGCATACGTGTCGTGTTGAAGTTGCGGACAATTTCTGGCGTCGCGAGCATATCGCGGGTTAATCCGTATCCGGTATATTTTTCGTCGTTCGAATTCATTTATTTTTTCCTTATTGAAATAATTGATGTGCGATTTGAAAATTATCTGGGTAACGATTGATAAACAGGCAGTTCACCAATCAGTGGGGTCACGTAATTCATAAACGCTTTGGTGACGTCCATTCCCGACTTTGCGATAAAGCGATCCGGCATCGGGCGTTCATGGTTCGCCACGTTTTTCAGTGGTTCGGTCCCGAATTCAGTACGGTAGGGCTGGTTGGTTTTTGAAACGCGATCCAGCGTCACCATCACCCCGTCTTTACCTTGCAGGGCCAATTTGACAGCTTGTTTTCCGCAAGCATAAGCTTCTTTGTAATCCAGTTTGACAGCTCGATCTGCTGCACACATCTGAAGTGATTCACAAACCTGGAACTCGCCACGCCAACCGAATTCGTCAGAAATAATACGATGCAGAATCATCGCCGCGCTGGTTCCGCCCATCGCACCGAATTCGACATTGGCAAATCGGTCTTTTGTTTGTGAGGCAGAAACCGGCGAACCATCTGGATTGGTAATTCCCTCGCCACAAACAATCGAAACGAAACCATGTTTTGCTTGCGTCTTTTTAACCAAGGCCAGGAATTCTTCGTGGATAAACGGTCGTTCGGGAAGCAAAATAATGTGAGGTGGATCGCCTGCTTTGCGACGAGCACAAGCCGCAGCAGCCGGCAGCCAGCCTGCACTGCGTCCGACAGTTTGGAAGACGCTAAACTGATCAACCCGCTGCATGTTTTTTGCCAATAGGCCCCCCTGCAAAACAGACATTGCCACATACCGCCCCGCTGAAGGGAAGCCGGGTGTGTGATCGGTGCCGAACAGATCGTTATCGACGGTTTTGGGAACGCCAACACCGCTCATTTCCCAACCATGCTCGTTCGCATATTCGACAATTCGATGAATCGTATCCATCGTGTCGTTCCCCCCAATCATAAAGAAAAAGCGGATGTTCTTTTTCTTCAACTGTTTGAGAATTGGCCCAAAATGTTCCTCTTGTAATTTAAGCCGGGTCGATCCCAAAGCACTGCTGGGAGTCTGCTTCAATTTTTTTAGAACGCTCAATTCCACTTTTGAAAAATCAAGCAGTTTATTATTGAGGACGCCTTCAATCCCGAATCGCATCCCGAAAATGGTATCGATTTTCTTGCTTTTCAATGCTGATTCCACAACACCAACCAGCGAAGAGTTAATGACGCAAGTCGGCCCTCCCGATTGCCCAACAATAGCATTTCCCGGCTGCATTATATTTCCTTTGTCTTATTCACGATTACCAAACAGGTCCGTTATGCGGACGATCACTGGGCGATAATACCGAGTTCAATTCAACGATCCAACCATCCCACCCACGCAATCAGTTGCTGGATAAATTTGATGTATAAATTGCCCACTTCAATTTCTTCTGCCCCTGCCGCGTGGGCAGAAACTCGCTCACTTCCCCAATCTACAAGTGGCCCAACCCAATGAGGGGCCAAATCGGTCATCAAGGCGGCAGTTCGTCCCGCTTGCGAATCATCGATGACAAGCAGCGGGTCAGAACTCTCTCGAACAAGTTCGCATTCTGCCTTGTTGTCCTCAAAAGAGGCATTGTATCGTTCGGCCTGAAGAAGAACAGTTGCTCCCTCTTTTACTTTTACTTGGTTATATCCACCAATAATCGGCGGTCGCTTGTTCCACGGAAGATCGTCTGAAATCGGATGCTCTGTTTCACATCTGACAAAAACAGGCTGATCGCAATTTTGACGATCATCAACTTCTGAAATGACCACAGGCAGCAGATTTGCGATAGGTGTCCCGGCCCAGTTCCCTCCCAAGCCTTGATAAGATTCCCAACCGCCGATCATCAATAACCCGGTTCCCTGCTGAACCTGCTCAACAATTTTTTCCTGCAATGAACTCTCGATACGCTCGGCTGGGTAATCGCTGATGATGACCAGTTTTCTGGCGGTTGCGATATCGTTTGGCTGCAAATCGGTATCACTGGGAAGATAATCAAAGTCCCAACCGGCATTCGACAAAGCACCAGCAAGATAACTCGCGGCGCTGTCCAAAGTGGTATCACCAAGAAAAAGAAGGGGCTTTGACATCGCCCCATTGTACCTCAATGAATTTGAGCTTCAATTTCCAGTCCGCATATTTCCCAAGAGATTTTCCGCATTCATTGTTACGATTGTTAGATCATTACCAGTTTCTCTATCTCACCAGCAAATCTACATCCGTTGATTGATTTTGGCTTGTTTCATAGGATGAACCGAAGCTGTGTCCTATTTTGTTCGCTTATGGGAACCTCTATTTATTCAAAAGGAGCACAGACATTCGGTGCCTGTTTCGTTTGATCATGCTGTTTCGTAGGCAGACAAGAATGTCTACCCTCCGTCCAGTAGGAGATTTTTGAATAAATAGAGGTCCCCTCATTCCTCAGGGAGATACCATGCGATATTCATGCTTTATGCGTTCTGCTTTTTGCTTGTTTGCTCTCGCGATGTTTTGTTCAACAGCGCTGGCTAAAGACTCCCCCCAGACTTCTCCGTTGGGAATTAATCTGTCGCATGTGGTTGACTATTCAACTGAAATGCCATTTGTCGATGTTTTTATGCACTCTCGTCGGTGGATCTCTCAGGCAGAAGGGAAATCCTGGGGACAGGGACCGAAACTGGAACTGACTCAAAATGGCTGGGTGAAGAGCTTGAAGCCAAGGCAATATGTGTCGGCTTTAATGTGCTGGGCGGGCGGGAATCCGAAAGGGCGTTATGTTTGCCTTTATGAAGGATCGGGAAAGATTGATTTCAGATTTGGGGCGCGCGTCACCAAGCGTTCGCCGGGACGCATTGAATTGGAGGTTGCTCAAGATGGTCAAATCTTGCTGAACCTTCTAAAAACAGATCCGAATGATCCGGTTCGCAATATCCATGTGATTATGCCAGGGTTTGAAAGGAACTGGAAAAAAGACCTATTCTATCCACACTTTATCGAACGTTGTCGTCTATTTCGTGTGATTCGTTTTATGGACTGGATGGATACCAACGGTTCAGAAATTCAAGAATGGTCGCAGCGTCCCAAGCCAACGGACTCTTCTCAGGCGTGGAAAGGTGTTTCGTTAGAATACATGATCGACCTTTGCAATAAGCTGCAAGCTGATCCCTGGTTTTGTATGCCTCATTTGGCGAGTGACGATTACGTCCGTCAGTTTGCGATGATGACCAAAGAAAAATTGAATCCGAACCAGAAAATCTATATCGAGTATTCCAACGAAGTTTGGAACGGGCAGTTCGCACAATCGCGATATGCCTCCAAGCGTGGGCGCGAATTAAAGCTATCGGACAACGCTTTTCAGGCACAGCTTTATTATCATTCAAAACGATCAGTCGAAATCTTCAAGATTTGGGAAGAAGTATTTGGTGGGACCGAGCGATTTGTTCGCGTGCTGGGAAGTCAGTCGGCTAATCCCTGGGTCAGCGAACAAGTGATGACATTCAACAACGCCTGGAAGCATGCCGATGCGGTTGCCATCGCCCCCTACTTTGGCGGTCAACTGGGAACACCACAACGCGCCAGCCAAACAGCAAAAATGTCACTCAAAGAATTATTCCGCGAATGCCGCAAGGGAATTGCAGAGAATCGAAAGAAAATCCAAACCGTCGTCAACCAGGCAAACAAATTAAAACTGGATGTCATTTCTTACGAAGGCGGACAGCACCTTGTCGGCGTTGGACCTGCTCAGAATAATCAGCAATTGATGAATCTATTCATTAAAGCGAACCGCGATTCGGAAATGAAACAACTTTATCTGGAAGATTTCGCCAGTTGGAAGGCGAGCGGCGGAAAATTATTTACGGTCTTTTCCAGTGTCACTCGTCCCAGCAAATACGGCAGTTGGGGAATGCTGGAAACAGAACATCAGAAGATGAACACGGCTCCCAAATATGAAGCCGTCATCGAATTCACCCGCAAGAATAAAGCATGGTGGAAAGAGTAATCATTGCTCAAACAATACCTGTGCATCTTTGAACCGTAGGATGGCGTGCTTGCACCCATCAAATGCGGTATCCACTTTATCAACCTATTTTCCGCTTGTTAACTCTTTCCGATTCTTTCGAGTCATTGAAAGCAACCCGGCACGCGAAGATGGGTGCAAGCACACCATCCTACGAAACGGCAAAACAGAATCTGAAGATGTGGCAGCTATTGTTTCGTCGTAACTAAATCAATGGGGACAAAACAAAGCAACCAAAGCTTACTCTTCTTTTTCAGACTTCTTGGCTTTCTTTACTTTATCCATGCGGACCTGGGTACCAGTCATAATGTCGTGCAGTGTTTTTCCATCCTCGCGAAATAGTGACATCAATACGCTAATATAAAACGTAGGAAGGGCTAATAGGTTGAAGGCAAGATATCTGCCCCAGCCTTGTAGTGTAGAAATTGGGCGATATTCGTCGTCACAAACATATAAGCCCATCGTTTTTTTACCTAGAGTGGCTTGCTCCATGCCAGATTCGCCAGTCGCAAAGTAAATACCAGGTACAATAATTTCCAAGAGGCCAAAAACAACCTGCAATGAAATCAATACTACGGAAGATGTAAAATCGACGTCGAGTGAATACATGACATAAAGCGTTATCCCAATGATAGGAGAAACAATTACGTTTATGATTACTCCATCAATAATGATTGCTACTACCCGCTTGTAGCTCGATGCAGGTAACGTTGTTCTGCGCGTGCGAACTTTTTCTTCCGCTTCTTGTTTGACGTACTTTTTCTCTTTCACAGAGCCGATCAAGCTCAATCCTTTTTTTAGATAGAACGTGAACAAACCATTAGCGCGTGCCACCACCAGGCTGGAGAACCCAAGTAAAAAGCAACTGACCACTCCCAGTGAAAGAGGAAGAACAATAGAACTCCAATCTTTTTCGGGAGGCTTCAGGGCAGCATCGTCTGTATATTTTTCGGTCAGTTCTTCTTTGGTAATTTCAGAAGCGGACCCCTCTGCGACTTTGAGCATCACTTTGGCGGTATGAATTTTCCCTTCCTCTTTACGGGCAGCGACAAAGGTTTCAAACTTTTGCCCGCCGACAAAATAAACCGTAGCCGCTGCACCTATCACGGGTAAATTCACTACAACGAACAGCAAGGCCCACATCAGACCGGGCATAAAACTGATTCGTAAACTCGGAAATAATTTATGGACAAACCAGCCCGATTGCTCCACCGGCATTGCAAGATGAGACATCGCCTGGGGAACGAGAACCAAAATCCCCAATAATGCCATTCCGGCACCAATCGGCAGCCCTATCGGTATTCCTGAATAGTCGAGTAAGACTCCCAAACCGCCAAAGATAATCCAGAAAGGGAGTCCGAAAACGATTACCCAGGCAAAGAATTTAATTCCGTTCATCCCGCAGAGTGCAAAATCAAAACGGATTTTTTTAATCTTATCTTTTCGTTCCAGCGTTAGTTGAATCACTTCACGATGCACCGTCAGCAGCCAGCCAAACGGGATCATAAATGAAACGGTTGTCACCAAAATCCAAAACGCGGTTGGCGGGGTTGTTGCAACCCAGATAAGAAAGTAACCACACAAGGCAGCCATCAAAAAGAAGAAGGAAAGGATGGAACCTGTTTTGAATACAATTCCAATGTGTGCAAACGTGTAAGAAAATGGTTCTTTCCAGACTCTTTCATAAAAGGTGGAGGGATCGATTCCCTTGGCAGCCATCTTTTTGCGACGCCGTCCAGCCGTGGTTAATTCTGCGGGATCAAAACCACAATCCGGGCAGGCTGTTTCATCTTCTGGGATTTCGGCTGCGCATTTCTGGCAAAGCTGCACATCCGCATCGGCAATGCGGTCCATATCCAGATTAGCCAGAAATTCTGAACTATCTTCATCAGACGATGCTCTTTTTTTCGGTACACGTTTTTTGGGACTTCCCGAAGGCACGCGCACTCTCGTGCCACATTGGGGACACTTTATTCCTTTGCCAGCCGCCTTGTCGGGAGCTTTAATCCCATGCCCGCATTCAGAACAACGAAATTTAATGGCCATCCACGCTACCTCGAATTATCTTATCAATGAAATGCTGCGCAAAAGTGGCAGGTTTTTTTAAGCCACAGAGGGTACAGAGAACTCAGAGGAATATGTTGAAAGATTATGAGATAACTCAACACCACTATTTTAGGCATTGATTATTTTTTGTCATTTCAATGAGATAGAATATTTTTTACTTTATTTCTCTGTGAACTCTGTGTTCTCTGTGGCAAATAATTATTTGGTTCCGGCGATGCCGGGTTAAGTTTCAACAAGATCTATCTGACGTTATGAAAATTACCCGCTAAGAGAATCGCGAAAACGTGCAGGTAATAAATAGAAAACTGAAGTTCGGATTATCTGTTCTCCTGCTACGAAACGCAACAAGGGAGTCTCTGGGAATCACATTCAACAGAAGATTCCACAAGACAAAATGTATACGCAACGACAGGGGCGGCGTAACACGCGGTCAAGAAAGATACTATTACTTTCCGAATTCAGGAATGCACCTTACTTTAATGATGCACCTTCTATTACCTGCAATGTTTCTCTTGTCTGCAATACTTCTCCCATCTTCAACGATGGGGAACAGAAGTTACTTCGCAGCGTCTTTCTTCGACTTCTCGTGTTGAGCTTTTGAAACTTCCGGATTGGGAGACACATCGGCATCTATTTGACCGCTGACCCATTTCACGGCTGCGACGACTGAATCGAGAAAGACTTTATTCGTCCAGGTTTCCGGGCGGTGTCCTAAATTGTTGTAGTAGATTCGCCCTTTTCCCCATTCTCTCGCCCAGGCAACCGGCACATGATAAGGCCGTTTCACTTTCGATTTTGCCATATTGATGCTCATTAAAACATGCACATTTTCCGGAACCCAATTGTCGTATTCGTAAATTTCGTCCTTCCATTCAAACTCTTTGCCGAACGGTTTCATCGCCGGGAATTGTGGATCGTGAACGGTAAAGGCAACCGTTCCGTTGGCGGTCCAGGGATGCGCTTTGAATGTTCCACCAATCAGTTCACGATACCACTGATGCTTTGGGTCTTTTGTTCGATAGGTATCGGTTGCAGAGTGAAAACCGATAATGCCATGCCCTTTTTTCTTCAGCCAGGTGTTAAGAAAGTAATCTCTGGTTGAATCAGAAATCGGAAGCACTCCCGTGGTGTAAAGCATCACGATATCGTACTTTTTCAAATTATCCGGCGTGAAATCCGCTTCACTGTTTTGAGTACAGTGAACTTCAAAAACACCACTTTGCTGCCCGAGTTGAATCATCGAAATTTCAGCAGGGGACAATTTCTCTTTGGCACGTTTCACCGAGCCATGTTGATAGCCTCTGCTTTCGGTGACAAACAAAATCTTCACTTTTTTTGCCTCCTTGGCAAAAAGTGAAACCGGATAGACTCCCAGGCAAAGCAGGGCCAAACTCATCAGCAAGGTTCTTCGTATCATTTTTTGTTACTCCAGTATTTGTTAATAAAAACCAAACCGCTAAGCACGGGAGGGTTTTAGAGGAGGGGGGCAGGATATTCAGTTAAGGGAACCTCTATGAATTCAAAAAAAGTACAGACACTTAAAAGGAGCACAGACATTCCTGTCTGTTTCGTTTGAGTATGCTCTATTTTAAGATTGCTCGAACAATAACTGCCGTATCCTTGATGTTCTATTTTCTTGGCTGAAGGCCATAATCATCATAGCCTGGGGCAACGCCCCAGGCTAAGGTGAAAGAGGCCTTTGACCAAAAAAAAAGAAACCAGACTGTAATTGTCCGAGCGAGACGAAGACAGACAGGAATGTCTGTGCTCCGTTTGAATTCGCTCCGTTTGAATTCATAGTGGTTCTTTTAACTCCCTTATTATTACCACGAGATAAACCGAAGTACCAGCGAGACATGTTTTTTTTTCGTTTCGTAAGCAGATCCTCGACACATTAAGCGAGGCGTTTTATTATGATGCAGGCAACGTGCTGAGCGGTATTCACCCTAACAAATTCACGAGCAGGATTTTTGCCTAATGATTTCATCATCCCGTTTTTTGATAGTCTGTGCAGCTCTGTTGCTACTCATGTTGAATATTGGACGCAGCGATGATTGGCCACAATGGGGCGGTCCGCAGCGTGATGCGGTTTGGCGAGAAACAGGAATTATCAAGAAATTCCCGACGACAGAGCTTTTACCTCGTCTCTGGTCGGTGCCGATTAAAGCGGGCTATGCCGGCCCAGCCGTAGCTGCTGGTCGCGTTTTTGTAACCGACTTCGACACACAAGACGGCAGAGAGGGTTTCGAGCGAGTACACTGCCTTGATGCCAATGACGGCAACATTCTCTGGACGCATCGCCTGAAAACGACCTACACCATCAGCTACCCAGGGGGGCCGCGAACAACGCCGGTGATCGATGGCGACCGTGTTTATACAATCGGGGCAATGGGAAATATGTTTTGCTTTGATGTAAACAACGGCAACATCCTCTGGCAAAAAGATTTTGTTGAAGATTATCAAACAAAACTTCCCATCTGGGGGATGGCTGCCTCTCCTCTTGTTGATGGCGATCAACTTATCACATTGGTCGGCGGTGCGAACAACGCATTGATTATCAGTTTCGATAAACGCACCGGCAAGGAACGATGGCGTTCGTTAACAGATAAAGATGTCGGTTATTGCCCGCCAATGATTTATACGTTTAATGGAGTCAGGCAATTAATCGTCTGGCACCCCGCTGCTGTTTCTTCGATCAACCCGTCCAATGGTAATAAATACTGGGAGATACCATTTCCAGTTAAGTATGGACTTTGCATTTCGACTCCCCGGCAGTCGGGGAATCGTCTGTTTGTGACTGCATTTTACGATGGGCCGATGATGATTGAAGTACGAGGCAGGAAAGCAAAGATCGCCTGGAAAGGTAAAAGTGACAGCGAAATTAAAACAGATGGGCTGCATTCAATTATTTCTACTCCATTCATGAACAGAACACACATTTACGGCGTTGGTAGTTACGGTGCATTACGCTGTCTCGAAACGGCAAGCGGTAAACGCATCTGGGAAACATTCAAAGCAACAGGCCAGGCCCGCTGGTGGAACGCCTTTCTCATTCCGCATGAAAACCGTTTCTTTATTCATAACGAGCAAGGCGATTTAATCATCGCGAATTTATCTCCCAGAGGGTATCAGGAAATCAGCCGTGCGAAGTTGATCGAGCCAACACGCAAAGTAAAACGCCGCATGACAATCTGGTCACATCCCGCCTTCGCAATGAAAAGCGTCTTCGCCCGCAACGACAAAGAAATTATCCGCGTTAACCTTGCCGCTGAGTGATGAAAAAGAGAGATGAAATCTTGGTGGCGAACATTTGTCGAGAAAGTGTTGTCAAAAAAGATGGAAATTGTTTTGCTATTTTGTTATAATGCCCGATGTCTTGTTCTTTGTTAAGTTGCGAGATTCAAGAAAAAGGTTAAAATCAGCATCTCAAGCAGTATTCTGATGAGTCTGTTCATTGAGCGGGTGTACGGCGATGTGGTGCAGATAACTTGATGTGTAGCCGAAGTGGCGGAATGGCAGACGCGCCGGACTCAAAATCCGGTGAGGGTAATCCTCATGTGGGTTCGAGTCCCACCTTCGGTATTTCGTTTAACCCTAATATAGGGAATTAAAGGTGTCAGGAACCGTTTCCGGTGTAATTGCACGAAAAACATAGTAAATAGGGCTTGCTGATTTAGTCAATCGTACTGCTATTCATGTATCAAGCCACGATTAAGAACTCTTCAGCCGCAAGGGTTTTTGAGTCTTTGCTTGAAAAACCGTGCGGCTCATTCGAAAAGTTTTGGAATTGAATGTAGGTCAGGCTGTGCCTGACAAGATGAAGACCTGGTTGCTTTGTTGTCGTAACATATTCCAGTCAATCCGGTTATATCATTTTAAGTTGAGTTTAATAGTATAAACTCGACCTGTTTTCGTCAGGCACAGCCTGACCTACGACTTTATCAGCAAGTCCGAATTAGCAGGGCTGCTACCCTGACCTCGTTACAGGCGTACCATCCTCGAACAGTATTTGTCACAGCCTGGACTTGTACCTTGCTTGGACTCTGTTTTATTGAGTCGCAATGGAGAAATCGCCAACAATGTTCAATTTTCCATTTTCAGAAACTTTAATCAACACGTTTCAGGCGTTCCTGGCGGTCGAATTCTAATAGCTCGCTGATCAATTCCGCCAAATTGCCCTGCATGATTTGATCGAGTTTGTGCAGCGTTAAACCAATGCGATGATCGGTTACTCGCCCTTGTGGGAAATTGTAGGTGCGAATTCGGGAGCTGCGGTCTCCTGTGCCGATCAGCGTTCGCCGGTGTTCTGCCCGTTCATCTGCCTGTTTTTGTTGCTGGGCTTCGAGAATACGGCTGCGTAACACTCGCATGGCTCGTGCTTTATTTTTGTGCTGACTTTTTTCATCCTGACACGTTACGACGGTATTAGTCGGAAGGTGCGTGATGCGAATTGCAGATTCCGTTTTGTTAACTTTCTGGCCACCCGGTCCGGAAGCGCGATAGGTATCGATCTGCAAATCTTCATCGCGGATATCAATTTCCACTTCATCCGCTTCGGGAAGCACAGCAACTGTTGCGGCACTGGTATGAATACGCCCTTGCGTTTCGGTTTCAGGCACACGTTGAACGCGATGCCCGCCGCTTTCAAATTGAAGCTCGTGAAAAGCCCCCTCGCCGGAAACAGAGAAGATGACTTCCTTAATCCCACCCATTTCGGTCGGCTGGTAATCGAGAACTTCTTTCTTCCATTTTCGTATATCGATATATCGAGAATACATTTCGTAAAGATCGAGAGCGAACAGCGCCGCTTCGTCTCCGCCGGTGCCTGCTCGAATTTCCATAATCAAACCGCCACGGGTGATCGAATCGCCGGATGTTGCCAGGTCTTCCAGCTCAACACTCATTTCTTCCATGCGAGTTTTTAGAGAATCGAGTTCCTGTTGGGCGTACTGTTTATCTTCGTTGCTCTGTTCTTCTTCGAGCATCATTTGAGCCGCTTCGATGTCTTCCACCAGCGCATGATATTCTGCAACCGAAGCTGCGATTTTTTTTAAGCCGCCGTACTCTTTCTGAACTGTCAGCATCAATCTCTGATTGGAAAGCACTTCCGGGTCGGCAAGCTGCTTTTCCAGTTCAAGAAATCTTTGATACTTCGTTTCCAAACTGGGAAACATAACAGCACACCTTATGAAAGGAAGAATAAGCAAAAAAAAATCCCCAAGTCTCCACGATAAGTGAATACTCAGGGTGTTATCCATGCAAGGCGAATCTCTTCGCCTGCACAACCCCATGCACGGGGCTCTATTCTTCGGCAGCAGCAGCTTTTTTCTTGCGGTTGGCCCAGTTGTATTTTTTCTGGAACTTTTCAACACGTCCTGCTGTATCGACGTACTTCATCTGACCCGTATAAAACGGGTGAGAATAAGAACTGATATCAACCTTGACCAATGGGTACTCGTTCCCATCTTCCCAAACGATGGTTTCTTTCGATTTCATCGTAGAATTGGTCAGAAACTTCACATCCGCCCCAGCATCCATAAATACAACGGGGTGATAATCGGGATGGATATCTTTTTTCATTGCCTCGAAACCTGTACTTTAACACCTGAATATGAGAGAAAATGCCCTCACGGCGGGCATAAAAATCCTGTCTCTTCATGAAGAATGAGGCAGTCTACTCAAGCCCGCCGCTGTTGACAAGTGATTTCCCGTTTGAACTGACAAACTAAAAAAATGTGTGTAAATTGTGTGCATGTGGTGCTGCAACACGCCTCCTCTCATAAAAGAGCCTGATGGCAACACCACGTTTACGTATAATTTCATTGCATATCCGATTTATTGATAAAAACAGCCATTGATAATGGTGAATTTTGTGATAGAGTGCAGTCAGTTGTAACTATTCAGCGATGATTGTTTTTGTCACAATGAGGACTGTTTGTAGGGTCCGCTATTGCGGACCACCGCATGAAATTGGGGGATCCACCTTCCATCGTAGTCCGCAATAGTGGACCCTACAACAGGGCTGAATAGTTACGTGTTTTTGTGTTTTTGCCGAGAACCCATTTCAGGGGTTGACTTTTTCTGTAGTCCTATCTTATTCGGAGGGTAAGCCGTGAATCGTAGACGTTTCGAAATTCGTAATCCTGAAAAAGGATTTACTTTGATTGAACTGCTTGTGGTCATCGCGATCATCGCCATACTCGTCGCTTTACTGCTGCCCGCAGTGCAGCAAGCTCGTGAAGCAGCCAGGCGGTCATCCTGCAAGAACAACTTGAAACAGCTTGGTTTGGCACTGCACAACTATCACGATACTTACAGTGTTTTCCCACAAGGTCAATTCTGGGTCCAGGGGGCGTCCAGCTGGCACGGAAATTCTGCATGGGTTTCACTGCTTCCATTTCTTGAGCAAGCACCTCTTTTTGATCAGTGGGATTTTAATTCGTCCTACCATACGGGTAATAATACTCGGCGACAGAATAAAATTTCAGCCTTTTGGTGTCCTTCCGATACGATGTTTGGTTCAGGTTCTGGACCGGGAAATAACTATGCAGGTTGTGGAGGTTCAACACCGTTTATCTATCAGGGGAATGGAGTTGATTCTCATGGGATAATTTTTAGAAGGGTATCTGTCCGCATGAGAGATATATTGGATGGAACATCAAATGTTGTCATGGTTGGAGAGCTACTGAAAGGTGATGGGAATACCTCTCGATTGTCAGACAGCGACATCACTCGCGTGGGAACAACTCCAACATTTGCAAATCCTGAATTTGCAACACAGGCTGAGGTCAATGCAGCCGGGGCGGCGTGTGATGCGGGGGTTGCCCCTTCTGCACAAGCCTCATTAAGTCAGTGTGGTCGAGACTGGGCGGCTCCGTATCCGTTCCAAACAACATTTAACACAACAGTTCCTCCCAACTGGCAGCATCGTAGTTGTGCCTTTGGTGGTGGTTTTGGTCTTTGTGCAGATCGTAATGGTATTGTCTCGATGCGTAGTCGGCATACGGGAGGAGCACAATGTACTTTGGCTGATGGCTCTGTAAGGTTTATTTCTGAAAACATCGACCTGACGACCTGGCATCGACTAGGTGGTCGTGACGATGGTGCTGTGGTTGGTGAATTCTAGGCTTTGTCAGAAAACTTCCTAGTGCAGCTTCAATCCTAAAAGAAGGGGTTGCAAAAGATTTAAGGAGCGACAACGGAGCGGGTTATGGAAACAAACACCCCAAATCTAAGCCCTGAAAGGGCACTAGCTTCGGTCGCCAGACCACGGAATTTCCACACTCTGGCGAGTGTGGTTACGAAAAAGATGACTTTTCCCGACAAAGCTTGGTAGAAGTAATTGGTTTGCTATACTCTCTAAGAGTCGAAACGATCGGCTCTATCGTGGTTGAGGAAGCTCTTTGCGGGCTTGCTCGTTTTTCCTGCTTCTATTATTTTAGAAGAGGCAACCAGGGACAGACATTTTGAAAGGGTTTGTGCTTAAAATGAATCAATGGAAACTGATCGCGATTGTAGCTCTTCTACTCATTTCTCCTTTGTGCATTGGTTGCGGTGGAGGTTCTGCAAATTATGATCTTCCGGCTAGCGATAAAGTTCCCACAGCAAAGGAGAATATCGCCGATTGGCTCAATGGAGTCATTGAAACAGGTGAGATCGACAGCGGAGGAGAAATGATGAAGGATGAAGTCGCCAAGCTAAAAACAGAAGGATTCGATAAAGCTGACGAAATTCAATCGGACATTGATGCCCTTCTCGCTACCAAGGAGGCAAAAGCAATCAAATCAAAGGCTAATTCGATCTTGGCAAAACTTAAGTAATCAGCCAAACAAATTCCCCTTTCATCCCGACTTTCAGGATGAAAGGGGAATTAACTGATACTTTCGATATTCCAATAACTCGTTATCTGCAACCTGAAGTGAATTTCAATTCCCGCCGTTGCCGCCGAATTGTGTAAAGGCAAGGCCGAGCAGGGCAGAGCTGAGAATGTTTCGTTCGATGAAGGCGCCGACTGCTTCGTGCATTTTGTACCGCAGCATGACCATGTCTCCCGGTTGAATCAGGATCCGTTCAGATGGATCTGTGAGTGCGCGGTAGAGATCGACTTTAATTGGCACCTGCGCCCCGTTGGGCATGCGTCTAATGATAACGACACTACTGGCACTGATGGTGACATCGCCATTGAGAGCCGATGTTCCACCAATCTGGTTACCGGTACTTTGCTGCTGGCTTGCCCCCTGAGCAAGTGAAATCGCATCGAGAACATCCAGGTCATAATCTCGGGGGAGCGTATATTGCCCACCACCCAGTAAACCGCCCGTATAGAAGATTTCGGTGTCACGAGATTCAATAAACACGATGTCGCCATCCTGCAGGATGATATCTTCCGGACGAACATGAGGTTGTTCACCCGGTTTGAGCCGAATGGGAATTTTAATCACTTTCTGATTATTCATCGTTGGATCCCCATTGGAATTATTCATCCCCAGATCAACCTGAGACCAGAATTGGTCGTGAGAAGCTGACTGATCGTAACCCAGTTCAGGATTCAGTTCAGCACTCAATTGAGGGGGCGCAACAAAATTATTGATCGGGGCATTCTCCACAGGAAATGGCGGCTGTCCGTTCAAAGATGGTTCATTCAATGGATATTGCGAAGGTAATTGTTGCAGACTTGGTTGGGGATATCCTGGTTGATTGAACTGTGTCGCAGCGGTTTGTTCTATCGTGACTTCTCGCTGCAGCACGACTTGCTCAGAAAAGTTTTCCTGATTCACAGGGGTCATTCCGACACGTAGCTCAGCCAAAGGATCAGGGTTCCCAAAATTACTGGCAACAGCCGGTTCGATTGTAAACTGATTCACTGATCCGTTGTCTTGAATATTCGGTGTTTCTCTATTTTGATAAACAGGATTTTGAAACTGATTTCTATTTTCCATTGTTGGTATGCTTACTGGCTGTCTCGCAGAAGTGTTGTACGCAGCCACTTGTTCCACGCTTGATCCATAATTTGCTTGAGGATGATAGCCGACTAATTGAATGTTGGAATTTGCCATGCTGTTGTTGGAAGAAACATGATTCTCCATGACCGGGTGCTGCTGCGTTGGCCTGTGCTGAGGTAATGCCGGTGTTGGCGAGTTGGGATAATGAGGGTGGTCCGGCGCCATCCCTGTAGGACCAGTATGTTGGCGACGGATGATGTAGATCGTATTTTCTGCATCAAGCCCGGGAAGTCCCCCTGTTTGTGCCAGAGCGTGCAACACATCGTTGTTATAAATGGGAAGGTTAACAACTTGCCCGTTCCCACGTTTTGTTTGCCCTAAATTGACAGCAAGTCCCTGTGCAAATTGCGCACCGCCGGTGCCGCCTGTTTCCTGCCTCAGGACAAGCACTCGCACCTGTCGAGGGCGTTGGAGGGATACAATTATTGTATCAGCACCTTCTTTCAGGATTTTTCTTTCGGTGGTATAAATTCGACGCAGATGTTCTTCCACTTGCCTGATCGTCATCCCGCGAACGTTGACTGCTCCGATCATCGGAAGCGACAGGCTTCCATCATTGCGCACCGACATGGGATAGCCAATCGAGGGAGCGATTTCAGAAGCGACTGGAGCATTAATCGGCGGTGCTTCGCCGATGCCCCCCAGGACCCCTTCGATGTAAATCCCTAAGACATCCTGTCCATCAACAATGTGTTGATGGGGCGGTTTTTGTGCCAGCAGAGATAAATCGATTGTTGATCCATTACTGCGCGTCTGGGCGCGTAATTCTGGCGCAAGATACCGAGCGGGAACTCCATCAATAGGCCGAAATGCAGCGCACCCACTGGCAACACTTGCCGTGGTCAAGAGAAGAAGTCTCAGAATTTGTGTAGCCGTCAAAACTTTCATGACGTCTGAATATCCTTGAGTAAGTTTTTGTGGTGCGCTTATTTTCAATACTGTCTGGTCCAATTTCATTGCTGCAATCAATAATAGTTGCCATTATTGCTGGAACCATTCTGATTGTATCCGTATCGAGCAGTTCCCTCTTGAAACTGCTCATGAGATGTTGGTACGGTTATCTGCTCTTCAGCAATACGATAACCAGATTGCGAAAGAGCAGCCCGATAGCCCGCAAACCATTGGTCGGCTCTTTGATGACCCCGGACCGAACGATTATGAGTTTTCCAATATTTGGAAGGTGGGACCGCAGGGATCACCCCGCGACTCCCCAACGCAAGATCTTCATAAGCCTGAATATAACCCTGCTGATAATCTACGTTGCCTGCGTGGTCTTCTGAATCAGTTTTGCTGAGAGAAGAAACAGCACATTTTCGGGCAGCATATTTCGTTAAATAATCATCGATGAACGGAATGTAGTGTCCGTCAGACCAATACCACATCGGTGGTCTGCAACATCGAGAGTCTCCACAGGATGAACAGGGAACCGATGCGTGACCGGAAACCACAGGCTGACGATTACCACCCGTCGTACACCCGCTGATCAGCAGAATTATTCCTGCAAGTCCCAGCAAACTGGTACAAACTGGTTTCACTTCACTTCCTCCTGAAATCGATACAAAACGCTCGTTTTGCCTTCCGTTAGCAATAAACAAACCGGGAGCGCAAAGAGCTACGCTCGTAATATCGGTCAGTTTCAAACCCTACTGAGCCAGAAAACGCCTCGATAAGACCGTTGAAATCCTTTTAAGCAGTTTCTTTGTCAAATATTACGCACTCTACCTATTACCCCAGGCAGGAATTCGTCCATGTCGATCTATCTACTGCTTTAACATGGCTGGTCAATTTCTTAAGTTATTGTCACTATTGCTAACCCGGCGTAGCCGGAACCAAAGGTAGGTTAGGCTTTCCAGCCTGACAAATGTGGTTTCCATGAAGCTCACTTTTTGATTTACCAGCGAACGGACCTTTTTGCTCGAAAAGTTTGTGCGTACGATGTCAGGCTGGAAAGCCTAACCTACGTTTCTTCAAAATATCCTGCCCCTTTATGTGCCGGATGCCACTGTCTGGCTTGTCCAGCAGTGCGAATGGCGTAGGATGGTGTGCTTGCACCCATCTTCGCGTGCCGAGTGACATTCAATGAAACAATAGGACCAGAACGGCAATAGATTCACCTGCATAAAATCAATGAATCAGGAAACCACATTTGATGGGTGCAAGCACGCCATCCTACATTTTGGGATGAAGTTTCCAATAGATAATTCGTGTCTATTCGTCAGGCACCACTGCTAAAATAATGGGATTGAGGTGCCAGGTTCAACTCGTTCCCAGGCTCCAGCTTGGGGACGAGAGGATGAGGGGAACGAGGAACTGACATCAAAGCATATCACGACTTACGGTCAACCTCAAAACAGAACCTGGCGATGTCCAGTTAATCCCAATATAAGATATGTTTTCCCTGAGGTAAATTCCCGCCACATTGCGGGCATGGCTCGCCTTTATTCCATTTAAGCAGATTATTACTACCACACAAATGACACGTATTTAGATCGTCCTGGCACGAATCCTCGTCTCTGAATTCTGTGGCATAATCGATCAGCATGTTACATTTTCTGCAATAGCCCGTTTGAGTAATGACGAAAAAGCCAGCATCAGGCCCGCCAGCGACAATTCCTTGCAGGTCACAATTCTCACACTTGAAAGAATACTTCGACCCCATCGAGGCAGTTCCTCTCTACTCAACTCCGGGGACATCCGAGGTAATTTTTTTTACTCGTCCATCGCGATCCACCATGGCCAATTGGGTCGTTCCTTCTGCGATTAGGATTTCGCCCCGCATAATTTGATAAGAATGTTTGAGTCTGGCCGGCGTGGCGGCATTAAGAACAACCGAGACTGCCAGCACATCGTCGTACTGAGCCGGCTTGCGGTATCGAATAGAGATATCCACAACAACAAAGAAAAAGCCGCCCTCTTCCATCGCGCGGTAATCGCCGCCGTTGACGCGAAAGAGATCAGTGCGAGCCTCTTCAAAATAACTCGGATAATTTCCATGATGCAAAAAACCCATCGCATCGGTTTCGCTGTAACGGACTCGTATTTCAGTTGTGTGTGATTTGATCATACTGATTTCTACATAAGAATAAACATTGAATCTGCATTAAAATAAGTGGTTTGAAGAATCAAGTCCAGCTACTTGGGTTCGAAACGATGCAAAACATAACTGAAATAGAGCAAGTCTCGCAAATCTACAAATTGCTCTTGGTGAATTTTGCCTGTTAGGTTTATACTTCCGTTCCAGTTTTCCAAGACATTGTTTTAGAACATTGTTTTAGAACATTGGGCGTTGAATTTCCAAGTGGGGTTCTTTCATCTTTTTTTGGTCTTATTCAAAAATAAATGATAAGAACAACAGTTGTCCATGGAGGGGACTCATTCATTCACGAAACGCTGAGAGTGACTTTGGTATAAGTGCAATCGTGGGGACTTTTGCATTTTTCTACTGGAACTCTGATCGATGCGTTTGAATTTAGCAGGGAGGCTATCGCGTGAAAACGCTACTTATTTACGGAGTGGAATCTGTTGCCGGGGCGAATATTGCTCATACACTTTCTGATCGCTACAACATAATCGGTGTGGCCATCGGAGACTGCCCGGAGATCGATCATTGTCAGATATTATCGGGTGAAGCATCGCTGGAACCGCCCGATCAACTGATCACTGATATCAAGCCGGACTACGTTCTGGATGCCACCTGCTGTGGCGATTCCTCCTGGAATCCTGATGCAGAAATCGGTGACGAAGCCCAATGCAACCTGGCTGTTGAAAGAGCAGCCGCTTGCAAGGAGCTTGCCATCTCTTATACGCTACTTTCCAGTGACGCCATTTTTACCGGTCCCTGGATGTTTCACGAAGAAGATTCTGAACAGACATGCACATCTTCGCTGGGGAAACGATTGGTCAAGCTGGAAGCAGAAGTTAAAAACGCTTGCCCCGATTCATTTATCGTCCGTACTCATGTTTTCGGTTGGAACTGGGTCAATTGCAAAACCGGCTGGATTGAAGGTTTGCTCGAAAGTATTCAAGATAAAGCAAGTCATTGCCACGAATTATCACAGCCCGGATACGCAACACCGATACTGGCAAGTGATTTAGCAATTATTCTCTCGCGAGGTTTTGATGAAAACCTTTCCGGGACATTTCATATTTCAGGAGCAGAGCGAGTTAATCGCCAGCAATTTGCCCGTAAACTGGCAGAGCTGAGTCATATTAACTGGCTTACTGTTGCTTTCCATAGCGGGCATTTCAGTCAGGAAGAACGTCGGCAGTTTGGATGTGGCGAGATGTCGTTACAGACTCGCTCTATTCGCCGCGCGTTATGTGTCGCGATGCCGACTCTTACCGAAAGTATTACTTCGCTACTTGATCAGCAACCGCTGGGAGAAGTTCAGGATCAACTGATCGCAAACCGAACAGAGTTCAGTCGCGCTGCGTGATTCTTTTCCCCAAAAGATAAAAATGAAACCGGCTCGGCAAAATTTGCCGAGCCGGTTTTTTACTGCGGCTATGGAGACCACACACACTTCAAGTAGCCGCAGTCATGTAGTTTTTGTGAGCCAGGTTTTGTGGTGAACTCGGTCACTGTTGTTGATCAATAGATTCACGAACAGTGGTAGGGTGCGTCGTGACGCATCAGTTTACAGATTCTTTGAAAAAGGTGCGTTGTAACGCACCCTGCATTGGTAGTCAAAAAGCAAAGATTCGTTTGGGTGGTGTCAGGTTAAACGAGGGAAACTCTCTGCTTTGTGTGATTGCATCGGGCGAGCCGGGGCAGTGATGCCCCTGGTTACTCTCGCCATTTTATTGAGCCTTTATTTCTTACGAAGATGACCAGGGGTTAACACCCCCGGCTCCCCTGCACAGACACCGAATGTCTGTACTCCGCTTTGGCTTAGTAATTTTCTGGGGTTGGGGCAACATCGCAAGAAACATCGCAGCTATCATCGCCTTGGTCCCATTCGTCGTTGTACATACTGCCTGCGATGCCCCCTTTACGTCCTTGGGTGCCGTTGTATTTGTAGTTCTGATTGATACTTCCAAAAGCAGAACCGACATCTTCCAGTTCCTGATTTACATTGAAGGCAACTTCGCTTAAACCGACGATCATGCCGAGAACGCAGATGGTTGAAATCAAAACCAGCTCAGCAGAAACAATGAAACCAGCTTCGTCGTTGTACAGATTGTTGATGAGAGTCGTCATGAGTGTGTCTCCAGTTTTCCAAGTGTGAATGATTTGTTTGAGTCGTTTGAAGTGTGTGACTCGTGTTGATAGTTATGTAAAGCACCCTGTGTGCCAAACTTAACAAAAGAGTCCAGGGAAGATGTGGGACATGAGAGAAGGGCGTCCGTAACTGGTTGATACAATTATAGTTACATATTTCCCGGGGAATCCGAAAAGTAAAATTCATAATCCGACTTGCTGGCGTCTGCATGATGCCGAAATTCAACAGCTTCCACAGGAAAAAAACATCGTGTGACGCATCGTCAACCTCAGTAAAGAGTTACGGATATGATGCCAGAATGATGCACGGGGAGTTCTGGCAACATGAATGCAGCTCCAGGGAAGCAGAGGAAACAAACTGAGGCTTATTACGAGGGGATCTGCTCGTGAACGGCGGGAAAGCATTCTTGCTTGCCTGCAATACAGTATGGTCTCATAAAATAGACAGGAATCTCTATGCTTCTTTTGAATAAAGAGAGATTCCCTCAATAGTTGAAGAAAATTAAAGAGAAAAGTCTCTCTGGCTTTTCAAAAGAAAAATGGCTGGCTATACTTCCTACACACAATCTCAGAGAGATTAAGCGGGTGTAGCTCAGTGGTAGAGCGCCACGTTGCCAACGTGGCTGTCGAGGGTTCGAATCCCTTCACCCGCTCTTACGATAAACAATAGTTGAAATTGAAAACAGGAGTCGTCTGCAGTGACGGAAAATGAGAATCAAGATGTTGAAGATAACGGCAGCGAACAGGTTGCAGTTGTTGAAGCCGGTTCAGAAGAATCGCCGGAACGGTTAGACCTCAAGGTTGATATTAAAGAGATTGGTCCCTGCAAAAAACACATTTTTGTCACCATCTCTGAAAGTGATATCAAGAAGTTGCGGGACGATACAATTGCAGAGCTGAGCAAAGAAACGGCTGTCCCCGGTTTTCGCGCAGGAAGAG
>Ga0316208_1000780_pt1 | contig 34827 bp, 27 predicted proteins | sample 3monopyrite_MG_FD_204944 | JGI IMG/M metagenome (GOLD analysis project Ga0316208, IMG submission 204944) | Microbial mat bacterial communities from mineral coupon in-situ incubated in ocean water Damariscotta River, Maine, United States -... | ecosystem: Environmental > Aquatic > Marine >...
AGTTTCTATAAATAATTTTCTTCTCAAACAACTTTACTTTTTAAAAATAAGCCAACACAACTACTTTTGCGAGATAAGCTGAATATTAGACGGAACTTATTAATTGCAGTACTAGGAGCTTGTCCAAGAATAGAAAATCTATTACAGAAAAGCTGGATTTGTGCTATTTTCCGCTTTTTCTCGTCAAATAGAGCGACTATTCTCCTCAAAAAAGTGAAAAATAGCCCTAAACCCAGCTTTCCTTCATTACGATTCCTATTCTCGGACAAGCTCCTAGGAGCTTGTCCGAGAATAGAAATTTACTGCGAAAAAGTTGAAATTGGACAGTTTTTCACCTAATTCTCGTTAAATAGCGGTGCTATTCGCCTCAAATTAGGCAAAAACCTGTCTCAATTTAACTTTCTCTCGCTACAATCGCTATTCTCGGACAAGCTCCTAAGCACATGTGATAGAAGCTTGTATTTATTAAATAAAACGATTTAATGAGGTTCGGTAAATATTCTAAAAGGAATATTTGTTCTTTGCCATGTGCCTCCTTCAGTTCCTTGGTAAGTCATATCGACTGTTATGCTTCCATCGTTTTCATTTTGGTTGGCGTTGTTTAAAGTCAAGGTGAGTGAACCTGCTGATGTGCCAACAAGATCAATAGCAGATGCGTCTCGTGCATAGCCTTGAATTTCTTGCATGTCTATTGTCATGGGTTGACCAACGACAAAACCAGATTGCGTACCAATGGCCCAACGCGCATTGCCATCGGCATCGTAATAATAAAGAATTGGCACAATCGTATCGTTTTGGAAAGTCATGGACAAGCCCCAACCTCGGTCTTGTTCACCTGCATACCAAATTCCACCAAAATCTGGAGTAGGGAAGTTGCCGCTATTGATTAAAGCTTCAATACACCATTCTCCCGTTTGATCTCCCAAGCGCCAAGTGGCAAGAGCCAAAGTGCTCAAGTCTCGTGTTTGACCATCATTGCAAGCTGCAGAACTTGCAACAGCAGCGGAATTGAAGTCTATTTTCAGAATATTAGTGCCAACACTGTTGTCTAAAACAAATGGAGTCTCAACAGCGGGGTCAACAGAATAATCGTAAAGAGTCCGTAATAAAGTATCGTTGTCCATGTTTATATTCAAAACATTGTTTTCCAATGTCGAGGTGGATGAATACCATTCGGGTGTCCCATCGGCTTTATAGCTGTAAAAAATAGTAAAATAAAGATCACTGTTGGCAATTGGCTCTATTGCAAAGCCATGGCCATTTTTTGCTCGGTCATAATACAATCCTGCTTGGGGTTTATCAGGTGCTGTATTGATAGTGCAGGCATTAGGAATTGCGACATTTGGATAACTGATGCTATCCAAGTAAAAACCTTCTTCTACCGTATTTGAATCTGTTGATAAAACCCATCTGACTTTTACATCTTGACCAGAGTAAGGGCTGAGGTCATGAGTAAAAGTTTGGAATGTATCATTGCCATCATTGTTACTGCCACTGAATGCTTCGCGAGTGTTCGGGAAATGACAGCCATTGATGTATTCGCCGTTTCCACCTATTACTGTTTCTGAAAAACTACTTGGATAGCCACCATCTGGTGGTAAATCAGACCATGTATTTCCATTATCGGTAGAAATCTCAACAACTACACCGTCCCAGTTTTCTTCAAGCGAATAAAGAGCCTTATAGCTCAATTGAAAATCTTCAAGGTCGGGAGAGAGTGTTAGAGTGTTTGAAACCATTGCGCTGCATGCACTGTCAGGATATGTCGTTTGCCCTTCACCTGTTTTATAACTAAAAATTCCATCAGCAGCCTTGTCAGAAACTACCTGCCATGGGAAGTTTAAATTCATAATAGCGACAGTATCAACATCTTCAAACACAGGACTGTTTGTTACGCCTTCACCAATTGCTTGTGAACGAATTCTTGATGTGCCTTGAGTTTCAGTTCCTCCATTAGGACCGGTGCCATTGGGGTTGTTGTCTTCAGCTCTAATAATATAATAAGCGGCATCATCAGGGGCGCGAATATCATCGTAGGTGGTTGTTGACACTGTAGTTAATAGGTTTTCACTACTGGGTAAGAATTCGCTATCAGTTGAACGATAAATATTGTATTTAATATTTGGGCTAGTCGCACAATTACTTGTGGCTGTGTTCCATTGTAGCTTAGTGTGGCACAAATCCCCTACATTATCAACGACTTGTATGGAGCTTTGGGAAAATGTAGGTAGGAAATCACAGGCTTGTTCTGAGGTTACCTCAACACAAGCAGATGAAAGCGATCCTAATCCAGCACTTGTTGCAGGTCGAATTTTGTAAGCATATTGCCTGCCATTTAATGTTCTTGTATCAAAAAATGTAGAGCTGTTAGATTTGCCAGTATATCTGAGTTGGCTAAAATCTGCTGAGTTACAGCTGCCTTCTACTTTATAGATTTCGAAATAATCTGCATTGTCACCACCGCTCCATGATAATTGAATACCTGTATCGCCTTGAACATTGGCTGTTAGATTTGCTATGGCATCAAGAGTGCTTTGGCTGGAGCCAATTGAGCCTGTTGCTACCAAGGCAAAACCTTGGCGAAATGAGTTAACCTCTTCATCACCAGGAATATTGGCTCCAATCACTCTGATAGTATAGTTGCCATCAGTAGGTGTTGGGATTCTTACTTGTTCGACAGTGTTAATGCTGTCACGTGTTCCACCCGTGCCAGATACTGCAATATCACTAAAAACATTGCCTCGATAGGTTTGTCCATTTGCTATGACCTCTAGATCGATGTCATTGACCAAGGTCTTACTGCTGCCAAGAGGGCCAGGTACGTCGTACCAAACCAAAGTAACGGCTAAGGGTTGTCCTGCAAGAACATCAAGAGAAAACTCCATGGATTCACCAGTTTTCAAACCATTGGCATTGGCTACTTCCCAGACTCTGAGTTGTTTTTCACTGTCATCAAACAATATAGAATTGGATAAGAAAACCCGTCCCCAACCTATGTCTTTGTCAAAGTGACCACCATCAATACCCGCACCATTGATCAAAACAGCTTTCATTAACGGGCCTGTGGGGATATGACTATCAGCTTCATTGGCAGAACCTGTTGGGTAAAATCCATCTGTAAAATATTGCCTTAACAGTGCAGTGGAACCTGCTGTAATAGGTGTGGCCATTGATGTGCCACTTATTGTTGCGCGAGTTGGGCTTGTTATGGTTGTATTGTTTGTTGCATTGCCACGAGCAGATTCAATGTTGACACCAGTGGCCATGATATCAGGTTTTATTCTACCATCATCTGTTGGACCCCTGTTTGATAACCTAGCTTCAAAAGGGCTGTTTCCATGAGCTAAAGCCCCTACAGAAACAACATTTTTAGCAACGGCTGGTGAACCAACCGAGTTTTCATTCGCTCCATCGTTGCCCGATGCAAAAAGTATTATCATGTCTTCTTGCTTTCTTAAAGAAAAGTCGGCAAATAGATCTCCAAAAGTATATTGGCCGTTTGTCTCAGATCCATAGGAATTCGAATGGATTCTGGCACCAGCATTGTAGGCTTGTTCCCACATAGGTGATGAACCTTGCCCCGACAAGACAGCTGTTGCAGTCCCATCAATATCGACAACAGCACCTAAATCTTGAAATAATATCTGTGCATTAGGAGCCATTCCATCATCGTTGTCATAACCAGGATTTTGAGGTGAGGAAATGCTGCCCCCAGGACCTGCTTCGATGGCTAAAACTCGATCTCCTGCTATGGAGCCAGTGACGTGTGTTCCATGGTATCCAGCACCAGCCTCATCGTAACTTTCAGCTCCTGGCATTACAAAGTAGCCTATAACCTTATTGTTAGGATGCAAGGTACCTATGGCAGGTGGTGTTGTGTTTTGGGCTTCAGTGACTTGGCTAGTCACTGTTACACCATCATCGTAATGAGCAAACCAATCTTCATTTGTATCCAGTCCAGAGTCAGCAACTCCAACAATTTGGCCACTACCAATTAGGCCTTTGTCCCAAATTGGAGTATTATTGGGAGAATAAATGTCATTAGTTGGTGTGCCTCCAGATTCTGTGTTGCTTTGAACAGCTGAAACTGCTTCTGTATTTGAATAGAGAAGAGGGTATTTTTTTTCAACAAATTGAACGTCTTCAATGCTTGATAATTTTTTCAGTGTAGAATTAATTTTCGGCGAATCCACAGTTAAGTTAATGACTGTGTATCGAGAATTGCGATTAAATTTAGCTTTAATATTTGGGATGTTCTTTTGCATCAATAACAGAGCGTTTTGTTTTGTAGTTCCATTAAAAAATGAAACACTCAACTCTTGTTTTGCACTGTTTTTTAAACTATTTTCCCATAATTCCGGATCAATTTTATAATTTGAAAGATAATCACCTTGCCAACGAATTGTTTCATTGTTTTTTAATTTAACTGTATTTGCAGTATCTTTAAGAATGACAAAGGCATTGTTAGGCAAATAAGAAACAATTTTAATGCCTTGACTTCGTAACCAGTTCGAATCTGCCTTTCCGGCTTTAAATTGAACAATAGAATACTTTGATGATTTTTTAGTAGTGATATTTGATTTATTAAAATCAAGTGATTCTATTAAAGGATCAAAAATGCCTACTTTAAGGAGTAATTGATTTTGGTTTGATTGAGTGACGTTGTTAACAGTTGGATAGCCTGCTGTCTTAGTAGTGAAAGATTCTGGTGCTGAATTTGCTTGAAATGAAAGAGCAAAAGCACTAGAAAGAATAATTTTTTTAAACATGTGTTCTCCTTTAAGTTTTTGATTGGTGTTTTTGTGAATATTTGGCCAGTGACAACCATGTTTCAACAACCGTATCGGGGTTGAGAGAAACGCTTTCTATACCTTGAGCCATTAGCCACTGTGCTAAATCTGGATGGTCCGAAGGGCCTTGGCCACAAATACCGATGTATTTGCCTCTTTTTTTGCAATTGTAAATAGCCATGGCTAAGAGTTTTTTTACGGCGGGATTGCGTTCGTCAAATAAGTCAGCAACCAAGCCAGAATCGCGATCCAAACCTAATGTTAATTGAGTGAGATCGTTTGAACCTATGGAAAAACCGTCAAAGATATCTAAAAACTCATTGGCCATCAGAGCATTGGAAGGCAATTCGCACATCATGATGATTTTTAAGTCGTTTTCTCCTTGAGTTAAACCAAATTTACTCATGATTTCAATTACTTTGCGGCCTTCTTCTAGAGTTCTGACAAAGGGTACCATAGCCCAAATATTGCTTAAGCCCATTTCGTCTCTAATGTATTTTAAAGCCTGACATTCGAGCTCAAAACAGGGTTGAAAATCCTTGTCGATATAGCGAGAAGCTCCACGAAAGCCAATCATAGGGTTTTCTTCGTGCGGCTCGTATTGACGGCCGCCAATAAGATTGGCGTATTCGTTAGATTTAAAATCTGACAACCTCACAATGACAGTTTCTGGGGCAAAGGCTGCACCCAAAGTGGCGATGCCTTCGGCTAGACGTTTGATGTAATATTCTTTTGGACTGTTATAAGCGGCTATCATTGGATCGACAATCTTTTTAATGTCCTCAGATTGTTCCTCATAATTCAGCAAAACTTTTGGATGAATGCCAATCATTCGATTGATGATAAATTCCAAGCGAGCCAAACCAATGCCCTTGTGCGGCAGACGTGCAAAATCAAAGGCGCGATCGGGATTGCCGACATTCATCATGATTTTTAAGGGTGCAGGTGGCATGCTGTCCAGATCGGTAGTAATCACTTCAAAATCAATAATTTCATCGTAAACAAAACCAGTATCTCCTTGTGCACATGAGACGGTCACATTGCAACCTTTGGCAATGCTCGTCGTTGCATCGCCGCAACCTACAATGGCAGGAATACCCAATTCTCTAGCAATAATAGCGGCATGACAAGTCCTGCCTCCGCGGTTAGTGACAATGGCTGAGGCGCGTTTCATAATCGGTTCCCAATCGGGATCGGTCATGTCTGTGACTAGAACATCTCCAGCTTGAACTTCGTCCATTTGAGCGATGCTTTCGATAACTTTTGCAACTCCTGAGCCTATTTTTTGACCAATACTTCGGCCTTCACAAATGACGGTTCCTGAGGCGGAAATTTGATAGCGTTCGATGGATTGAGTGTTTTTGTCTTGGCTTTTAACCGTTTCTGGCCGAGCTTGAACAATGTAGAGCTTACCTGTTGCGCCATCTTTAGCCCATTCAATGTCCATTGGTCGTTGGTAGTGTTTTTCTATAACCAGTGCTTGTTTGGCCAGTTCGGTGATTTCATCATCAGAAATAGAAAACTGTTGCGAACGATTGGTTTCTACCTCTTGAGTTATGACTCCTTCATCTTCACCGTAAATCATTTCGATGTGCTTTGTGCCAAGGTTTCTTCTTAATACGGCGGGTTTGTCGTTTTCTAAATTGGGTTTGTAAACGTAAAATTCATCGGGGTTGACTGCTCCTTGTACTACCATTTCACCTAAGCCATAGGAGGAAGTAATAAAAACAACATCTTCAAAGCCAGATTCAGTATCTATTGAGAACATAACGCCACTAGCAGCCAAATCACTGCGCACCATTTGTTGAACGCCAGCAGAGAGGTAAACATCGTGGTGGTCGAAACCTTGATGAACACGGTAAGATATCGCACGGTCATTGTACAAAGAAGCAAAAACCTCGTGGATTTTTGTTAATACTTCGTCCACGCCTTTAACATTTAAAAAAGTTTCCTGCTGGCCTGCAAATGAAGCATCAGGCAAATCTTCAGCAGTTGCAGAAGAACGCACGGCAACAGAGGCTTCTGAACCAATTTGTGACTCCATGTATTCGTAAGCTATTCTAATTTTATGATCCAATTCTGGTTGAAATGGTGTATTCAATATCCATGTTCTGATTTCTTTTCCTGCCGTGGTTAATTCTTCAATAGAATCAATATCTAGATCTTGCAGTTTTTGTTTGATGCGTTCATCGAGTCCTGTTTGCTTTAAAAAATCAATAAAAGCTTGGGATGTTGTTGCAAATCCCCCAGGAACACTTACACCTAATTCGGATAAATGTGTTATCATTTCACCCAAGGATGCATTTTTCCCTCCAACTTTGGCTAAATCATTCATGCCAAGTTGGTTCAATTGTAAGATGTATTCTGACATTTAAAAGACCGTAATCATTGCAAAGTTACCTATTGTAGCATTGTGCATTAAAAATGAATTGTAATAGTTAAAAATAGATGAAAAAACACAGCATATTTTATGTCTCAGATGGCACAGCAATTACTGCTGAAACAGTTGGACATTCACTGATTTCTCAGTTTAAAGACTTGGAATTTACCCAAATCAGGATTCCATTTGTTGATACCAAGGCCAAAGCACAAGCCGCAGCAGAACGCATCAAAAAACACAATCAAGATTCACAAGCCTTAGTGATTAATACAGTAGTTGATATTGAATTGCGAATTATCATTCACTCTGGAGGGGGTTTAAAGCTTGATCCTTTTAACCGTTTGTTAAGAGAAATTGAAGAAAACTTAAATATTAAACGCTCACCTGTAGTTGGTAAAGCTCACGGAATTGTAAACTCGGAGGCTTATAACGCACGAATAGAGGCCACCAATTATGCCCTTTCTCATGACGATGGCGTCAGTGTTTCTTACGAGGAAGCTGACATTATTCTTTTGGGAGTTAGTCGCTCTGGAAAAACTCCAACTTGCCTTTACTTAGCACTACAATACGGCGTGAAAGCAGCAAACTATCCTCTAACAGAAGAAGACTTAAACTGTTTGAAAATTCCTGAGCATATTTTAAAACACAAGCAAAAAGTGTATGGTTTAACGATAGATGCCTTCAGGCTCTCGCAAATTAGAGCCCAACGCCGCCCCAATAGTCAGTATTCAAATCCGCGTCAATGCCAAATGGAAGTCAGTGATGCTGAATCCATGTTTCTGAAAAATGGCATTGAGTTTTTGAGCACCACCCATACTTCTATTGAAGAAATTTCAGGTAAAATATTACTCGCCCTTAACCTTAACAACCGTTTGCATTAATGATAGTATCCCAAGCCCAAAAAAACAAACTTTCTTACAGTAATCCTCAGTGTATCTCTTTGTTGCATGAGGATAATTATTTGTTATTAAACATGCTGTTACCAGAGTTTTCTAAGGTGGAAAACAACTATAAAAGCACCTTTTCTGGTAAACCCTTGTTATCAATAAAAGTGTTAAATAGATTCAAATACACCCTTGAAATCACTATGAATTATACTTTTGAATTTGGTGATAGTGAAGAAATTAAAATTAAGATCTATCACGATGCAAACGTAGCAGAAATTGTTTCTTGTTCAGATTTGCAAGAATTTATTCGCTTAATGGGGCCCAAGATTAATTATCGAATCCATGCAAAAACCAGAGCGTCATTGACTGTCTTTTTGAATAAGTGGCTGTGCTATTTGCTAAAGAATGGCTATCACCAATCCAAATGGCAGGCTGTGGCAATTCCTAATACCCAAATCCCGATATAAAATCGCAAATTAAGGGCTTGTACTCTCATTGTGATTTCTATATCGGAATTTGGGCTGAGGATAAATGGGATGAAACTCCAAAAAGAAGATCATCACTCATCGATAAATCAGAACACAATGATTGAAATTATAAAATAGCATAGTTTTAGGAATTCCAGTACAATGCGTTTTTTAAAACATTAAACGAGAATAAATTATGGGCGTATTAGTCGGTAGAAAGGCTCCAAACCTTAAAGGAGCAGCAGTTTTAGGCAACGGTGAGATTGTTGATGATTATAATTTCAGAAAAGCCACAGAAGGAAAAATAAAAGTAGTGTTCTTTTATCCTTTGGATTTCACTTTTGTTTGCCCATCTGAGTTGATTGCTTTTGATCATCGCTTGGCTGATTTCAGCAAACGTGGTGTCGAAGTTGTTGGCGTTTCAATTGATTCACAATTCACTCACAATGCGTGGAAAAACACGCCTATCAATAAAGGTGGCATTGGTCCCGTAAAATATACCTTATTTGCAGATGTGACGCATAAAGCATGCAAATCTTACGATGTAGAAACTCCTGATGGAGCTGTTGCTTTTCGTGGATCATTTTTGATTGATCAAGACAATATTGTTAGACACCAAGTTGTGAATGACTTGCCATTAGGCCGAAATATTGATGAGATGCTGCGTATGATTGATGCTCTTAAATTTAACCAAGAGCATGGTGAAGTGTGTCCTGCGGGTTGGCAAGATGGCGACAAAGGCATGGATGCATCTCCAGATGGCGTCGCTGAGTACTTGGCAGAAGAAGCTGATAAATTGTAATCTTTTATCCTTGCAACTATTCAGCAATGCTTATGTCTAAAAGCCTCGAAATTATCGGGGCTTTTTTTCGGCCTTAATATTTTCATTTTGCATATCACAAACCCCAATATTATAAATGCGCCGATAACAGTGATGCTCTTAGCAACTTGCATCCTCAAACACATTTCTCAATCAGGATTTGACGTTGAGTAAGCTTGGATTTAGGCAATAAATGACTTTTGAGCTATTTAAACTAGGTCTTTTGGTAGTATAATGCCTTTAATCACATTCTAACTGGAGTTGTTTATGGGTCTTTTTGACAAACTATTTGCTGAATTAATTGATATTATTGATTGGACGGATGATACCGACAATACCTTGGTTTATCGTTTTCCTCGGTATGGCAATGAAATTAAAAATGGAGCAATGCTTACTGTTAGGGAAGGCCAAATTGCAGTGTTAGTCAACGAAGGGCAAGTGGCTGATGTTTTTGAGCCCGGACTGTACAAACTAGAAACCGCCAATATGCCAATTTTATCAACCTTACAGGGTTGGGCTTACGGTTTTGAAAGTCCTTTTAAAGCAGAGGTCTATTTTTTCAATACCACTCAATTTACCGATATGAAATGGGGCTTGCGTAATCCATTAATTGTGCGCGATTCAGAATTTGGAGTGGTTAGACTTCGAGCCTTTGGTTCTTATGCTTTTAAAATTTCTGATGTTAAAACCTTATTGACTGAAATTGTTGGCACCGACGGCCATTTCACCGTTGAAGAAATTTCCGATCAATTGCGCAATCTAATGGTTTCTGGCTTTGCTAATATTGTTGCTGATTCAGGCATTTCCATCCTCGATTTAGCCGGAAATTACGATAAATTAGGTGACTTACTCACCGAACAAATTAATCCGGATTTTGAAGGGTTTGGTTTAAAATTGACCAAGCTCTTAGTTGAAAATATCTCCTTGCCAGAAGCGGTAGAAAAAGCCTTGGATGAACGTTCTTCGATGGGAGCTATTGGTGACTTGGATAAATTCACTAAATTTCAAGCCGCTCAATCCATGCGTGATGCCGCACAAAACCCTGGTGGTGGAGCTGGAGCGGGTATCGGCATGGGCATGGGATTCGCCATGGCACAATCTTTTGGTAATGCTTTGTCGAAAGATTTAGGCGCATCAAGTCAACAAACGAGTTCACAACAGGCTCCGCCTCCCATTCCTGAAATTGAGCATTATTATATTGTCTCAAATGGCAAAAAAGCAGGGCCGTTTAATATGGCTGCAATCGCTGAAAATATTAAAAATGGAACAATCAACGCTGATACATTTGTCTGGAAAGCAGGCATGAATGATTGGCAACCCGCTAAAGAAGTGCGAGTTATTGCTTCTTTGTTAAGTACTGAACCTCCGCCGATTCCTGGTGCATAATAGCTGATGACAGAAAGTGAAAATCATGATGCTGGCAAGGAGAAAAATGTAGAACATTTTCAATTTGTCTGCAAACAATGTGGTTTTGAACTCGATCATGAGATTGGCAAGAATTCTTTGGTTTGCCAATCTTGTGGTGCGGTAGAGCCGATAGAAATTGATAATTTTAATATTTATCATGCCAATCCGTACGATTCTACCGTTCTTAATCTAGTTCGAGAAGAACCGCTGGAAGTACGTCATCATGTCCGTTGTGATACCTGTGGTGCTGGTTTTGATTTTGCCAAGGACACGCACGCTGATGAATGTCCTTATTGTGGCAGTAATATCATCGTTCCTGTCAGCCTGCAAAGGCAACTCGTGCCTGATGCTGTTATTCCTTTTGAGATCAAAGAAGAACAGGCCAATGCCTCTTTTAAAAAATGGATAAATGGCTTGTGGTTTGCTCCAAATGCTCTAAAAAAACTGGCTATCAGAAAACATCCGATTCAAGGGACTTATGTGCCTTATTGGGGTTTTGATGCGGATACCTCTAGTCAATATCGAGGGCAAAGAGGAACAAATTACACCACGGCTGTGACAGTGACAATTAATGGTAAGCGGCAAACACGCATGGTCACTAAAATTCGTTGGCGTTCAGTGAGTGGAGATGTTTACCACGAATTTGACAATGTTTTGGTTCCGGCTAGTGAGATTATGTCACAAAAATTGACATCATCGATGAAAAAGTGGAATTTATCCAAATCTCAAAAGTACAATCCAAAATACCTTAGCGGTTATCGTTCTGAGTTGTACCAAGTGGGTTTGCCTCGTGGCTACGAAGGGGCAAAAAAAATCATGATAGGTATTATAAGAAGCTTAATTCGCCGAGATATTGGTGGGGATCATCAGCGTATCAGTTCGGTCAATACTCGCTATGACAAGGTCGGATACAAGTTGATGTTAATGCCATTGTGGGTTTCAGCCTTTTTGTACAAGCAAAAGACTTTTCGCTTTATAATCAATGGACAAACAGGAGAAGTTAAAGGAGAACGTCCGTACAGCTGGATAAAAATCACAGCATTTGTCTTGTTTATTGTTGCCATTATTGCCACTGGTTTTTACTTTTCTCAGCAAAATTAGAATTCGTTTCTCACAAGATTCTATATCCGTGAAATTAGCACAAAATATCGCAACAATTGAGCAAACAAAAGCTCCTAGCTCATTGCTTCTAATATCTTGTCAGCAACACGAAAAGCATTAGCATAGATAGTAAATGTAGGTGTGACACTGCCACCATTGGGCATAAAGCTACCATCAGTTACATAAACATTAGTCGTGCCATGAACTTTGCAATTGGCATCCAAGGCTGAAGATTTTGCATCATTTCCAAACCTTAAGCCGCCTGCCATTAAGTTACTTGTTGGTTCTGACCAGACATTGCCATAGGCTTGTTGTGCGCCCATTTGTTTCATTACGGTGACGCCTTTATCGACTATGTATTGTGCTACTTTTAAATCATGTGGATGAAAGCCAACTTTGACTTTAGCAACAGGAGAACCCCATTTGTCTTTTTCCCCAGTCGCTAAACTGACATGACAATTATCGTTGGGTAGCCAGTCACAAAAGACTTCAAACTTAAAATTTTTAGATTCGGTGAAATGTGATTTTATTTTTTGCTTAAGTTTGCTCCCCCAAAGCAATTCTCCATTGTTATAACGGAGTGATGTTGCGTCACTGGTAGGAGACGGGGGGTCAAAAACAAAATCGATGGTACCGCCCTTAACTGGGTTTGCAAAGGCAGAAGAATCATTGATTTCATACCAGTCTTGTAAGGCACGATTAAAAAATGGACCGCGAACCATCAACTCACTTCTTTTAGAGTCGGGCAATTTAGTCAGGTCAAATATCCCGTGTCCAGTACCACCAGCGCAGCAATGCAAGTTTTTGCCGATTTGTTGATAACGGTTACCCAGGCCATCGCTGTGTTTTTCACCCGTTGAGCTCAATAATAGTCGGCTTGATTCCATCGAATAACAAGCAACGACAACTTTTTTGGCATGAACGCGAATACTATGTCCTTTTTTGTCGTAATAATCAACCGAGCTTGCATCTCCTTTGTTGTCAGTATTGATGCGGTAAGCTTTGGCATAGGTAATGACTTGGCAGTCGTCACTTTTAACAGCATGATCCAATAAAGAGGCGCGAGAACTGGCTTTAGCACCAGAATGACAGCCAAAACTGCCACAATAACCAGAGTATTCACACGAATCTCTGTTATTGTGCGCTTGGGATAAGATGCCTCTAGCCATAGGAAGAGGATTGTAACCCAGTTCCTGACTTGCTTTATCAAACCAGCGGGCAATAGGATGTTCTTGAGTTGGAGGAAAAGGATAATCGGCCGTTGAACGCGGTTCTAAAAAGGGATGTTGGACAACTTTTCCAGAGACTCCTACCAATTGTTCAACTTTGGCATAATAAGGTTCCATATCCTCATAAGTGATAGGCCAATCGGCAATATTGGCTCCTTCGATAGCGCCATAAGTGCTTAAAAGCTTAAAATCATTGGGTTTTAATCGATGAAAATAAGCGCTCATAAAGTTACTAGCCCCACCTACAATATTCCCACCCCAAAACTGATCTGTAGTCTTTTCTGTAAAAGAGTCTTCGCTATTTGGTTCTGACAAGACATGCCGTTCTTCCTCGAGTTTAGAACGAAATGTTCTCTTGCGCATCAGCATCTCATCTTTTTTAAAATCGTGCTCGTTGAACCAACCGCCTTTTTCTAGGACGATCACTTTGTAACCCGCTTTAGAAAGCTCATAGGCAATAGGAGCTCCACCCACGCCACTGCCGATTATACAGATATCGCAATCTCTGCTGTTTTTTTTCATGGGAAGTCTCTGTAGGTTTTGTTCTTTTCTGGGTGCGGAAAACCACCTTGATGTTGTAACCATTGCCAGCCGATTTGCTTGGGATTGCCGCCATAATAGGGGTCGAGAGTTAAGGCTTCAAGAAGGTAATATAACAGCAAGGCCAACCACCTTTCTCCAGCTTCAGATTGAGCTGTTTTTTGGATGATTTCATCTTGAATATTGCTGGGCAAACTTTTAAAATCATGACCATAATCATCACTGGCAAATTGATTGAGCCAAACAATACCTTGGGCTAAAAATTCAGGATCGCCATCCTCACTGTTTTGTTTGTCCGTCATCGCCCATTGCAAATAAGTTAAAAAATTCAAATCATTAGCACTGGGTCCATCACCATCATCAGGAAACAATCGCATACTAATGGCTTGTAAATCAAGCAATTGAGCTTCATTAAAGCTGTCATAAGGTATGGCAACTGTTTGCTCATTTTTGGAGAGGTTCTGTTTTGGGGTGACAGGTTTGCAGCCTGAGAGGCTCGTAAGTAAAGAAACAGCAAGAGAAGTCTTTAGAAACTCTCTGCGGTTTATGCCCTGAGTCCAATGTGGAGTCTTGCTGTTATTACTACGCATGAGTTTAACTCAGAGTTGTTTGCCAAAATTTGAACTGTTGTTTGCTGAAATTAATAATTTGAGCGAGAGAGTTTTTTAGAGTGTTCCATTGACTGATGTGTTCATCTATTTTGTCAGGCACACCATCTCTATGTTTAATGATTCCATTGATATCAATAATAAATTCAGTCGGAACTCCATGAACATTGTACAAGTCTGTTATTTTTTTACCTTCATCAAAGGCGATTGAATAATCAATATTAAAGCGCTTCTTAAAGGCTTCAATCTCGGCAACAGAATCATCTCTGCTGGTATTAATGGCGATGATTTTAATGTCAGAATGCAGTTGCTTTTGTACATTTAAAAGCTTTGGAACTTTTTTCATGCAGTAATGACACCAGGTGTTCCAAAAGATCACATAGACACTTTTGTTGCCTTTGTATTGGCTTAATTCAAAGGGTTTACCATCCAATTGCATGATTTTGAAATCTGGAGCCAGCTGTCCTTCATTGGGCTCATAGGCCAATGATTGGATGGAATAAGAGAGGAGAAAAATGGTAATGTACATCAATTTGTTTGCTTTCATAAATATATCTTTAAAAGTTGATTATTAAAGTGCTTGCATTAAAAAACTGGTTTGAGATATGCTGAAATTCATCAGTATTTTCTCCTTTAAGCACTGATTAAGACCTCTCAGTGTTAATTTAATTGCAACTAATTTACTTTATTCCATTCTTCTAACATGTCTTCAATGTTTTCTGGGATATTATCGCGCAATTGAACAATTCCATTTATATCAATGATGAAGGCATAAGGGACAAATTTAGCTTGGTACAAATCGGTGACTTTTTTTCCGTAATCAAAGGCTAATGAGTAGTTGATTTCAAATTTTTTCTGAAAGGCCAAGGATTCTTCCATGGTGTCCTTTCTCGTCGTGTTGATGGCAATAATCTTAATTTTCTCGGCCTGTTTATCTTGTAAGGCTTTCAGTTGCGGAATTTTTTTAAAACAATTCGTGCACCAAGAATTCCAAAAGACTAAAAAAACACTTTTTTTACCCTGATAATCACTGAGTTTAAAATTTTCTCCATTGAATTGAGTGATTTCGAAGTCTGGAGCTTTATCGCCTTTTTCAGGTTTGGCGCTCAGGCCAGCGGTTGTTACAATCAGAAAGAGTAATAATAGGTTTGTTTTTTTCATGTTTTTTTCCTGTAATTTATTGCTTGTGATGTTTAAGAGTGAAACTGCATAAAATAATCTAAGTTCGTAATCGCAAGCCAATTTCGGTGGAATAACCCACTGACCGATGCGTCACTTTGCCGTCTTTATCGATAACAAAATAAGTTGGGAACCCTTTAATTTTATAGTCTGCCATTTGTTGCTCTGTTCCGTACAAAACAGGCATGGTAAGTTCTAGTTCATTGGCAAAATCTTGAATTTCAGCATCGAATTCGTAACTGAGTCCCACCACTAAAATTTCTAAATCATCTTTGGACCGTGCTTTTCTTAAAGCATTAAGATTGCCTCCGCTCATATGGCAAATGCTGCACCACGGTGCAAAAAAATAAATCAACACTTTTTTACCCTTGAGCTGTGACAGTTGTATGACTTCACCTGAAATTGATTTTAATGTAAAATCTGGTGCGGTTTTTCCATCAGCAGCCAGTGTTCCGCGGTTTTGGAACCAAGATAATAGCATTAATACCAAGACGATTAGAGTTGCTTCAAATAAGATTGAGGCCCACTTATGTGTCTTGACGAATTTTACTATTTTTTTAAAGCTTGTCATATTGTTGGTTTTGTTTTATTGTTTTTTTCTGCATTCTATCATCCTAAACCTAATATTTCATAGGAAAGCAGAATTCCTATGAAATATACGGGCTAAAGAGAGGTGAATCAGTTAAAATCTTTCAATTTTTAGTAATCACAATCAAATAAACATGGCAGCAAGCAAAAAGACAACGCCTACACATACTCCAATGATGCAACAGTATCTTAAAATCAAAGCAGATTTTAAGGATATGTTGGTTTTTTATCGCATGGGTGATTTTTATGAATTATTTATGGAAGATGCCTTAGAAGCCGCTAAATTATTGGACATTACCCTAACCTATCGCGGGAAGGCTAATGGCAATCCCATACCTATGTGTGGTGTGCCTTTTCATTCGGTTGATCCGTATTTGGCCAAACTAGTGAAAATGGGGCAGTCCATAGCGATTTGCGAGCAGGTAGGTGATCCGAAAACCTCCAAAGGACCTGTTGAACGTAAAGTCATGCGAATTATTACTCCAGGAACTGTCACTGAAGAAGCATTGATGGATGCTCGTCACGAAAGTTTGTTGGTGGCTGTTTATAGTAATAAAAGAGGTTATGGATTGGCCAGTTGTGAACTCAGTTCTGGTCGTGTTGTTGTTATTGAAATGGCAGAAGAGGAGACTTTTTTGGCTCAGATTGAACGACTTTCACCCAGTGAACTGTTGTTGGAAGAGAGTCATCCTCTTACTGAAAAACTCAATCAATACTCATTAAATCATCGCCCTTCATGGGATTTTGATAAAGATACTGCTTTATTAACTCTGACTAATCATTACAAAATTCACGATTTAAAAGGGTTTGGAATTGAAGGTTCTTCCTTAACTATCAATGCATTAGGATGTTTGTTTAATTATATTTCTCATACACAAAAAGTAGTTATGAAGCATATTCAAGCCATTCAAACAGAGTTGTTGGATGATTTTTTGCATTTGGATGCCAGTACGCGAAAAAATTTAGAAATTGAAATCAATAGCCAAGGAGGGGTAGAGCATACTCTGTGTGAACTCATGGATCACAGCATCACAGCCATGGGCTCTCGACAAATGCGGCGTTGGATAAAACAACCCTTGCAAAATCGCAATAAACTCAATGACCGGCTTAATACAACAGAAACTTTTATTAATAAGGGCATTGTTTTTGACGTGCAAGAAATTTTAAAAGGCATCGGTGATATCGAACGAATTTCAACACGAATTTCATTGTTGACGGCAAGACCAAGAGATTTGGTTACGCTTTCTCATTCTTTAAAATCGGTGATGGCTTTGAAGAAATTACTGAGTACCATTGAGCAAAAAGAAGTCAAAGTATTAAACCAGAGCATGAAAAGCCATGAAAGTAGTACCGAGGTCATTGATAGTGCGATAAAAGAAAATCCACCTGTCGTTATTAGAGATGGTGGAGTTATTGCAGATGGATATGATGAAAAATTAGATGAATTACGAGCTATTAGCACGGATGCCAGTCAATACATGTTGGATTTTGAACAACAAGAAAAGGAGTCATCAGGAATTTCTGCATTGAAAGTAGGTTACAATCGAGTACATGGCTACTTTATCGAAATTTCTAAACTGCATTCGCACAAAGCACCCGAACATTATATTCGCCGACAAACACTTAAAGCAGTAGAAAGATACACAACGCCAGAATTAAAGGTGTTTGAAGACAAGGTTTTGAGCTCCAAAGAAAAATCATTGGCTTGCGAAAAAGAACTGTACAGGAATCTTTTGCTTTCTTTTGCCGATGAAATTGAACATCTGCAAAAGACAGCGAAAGCCGTTGCAAAAATTGATGCTTTAAATACTTTGGCAGAACGGGCGATGACTTTGCAATTTAACCGCCCAGAACTACTCAATGAGAACTGTATTGATATCCAAAAAGGCAGACATCCCGTTGTTGAACAGATTCAAACTACGCCGTTTGAGCCTAATGATTTGTGTTTGAATAAGAAAACACAAATGCTTATTATTACCGGGCCCAATATGGGTGGTAAATCGACTTATATGCGACAAAATGCTTTGATTGTTTTGTTAGCAAGTATAGGGAGCTTTGTGCCTGCTCAAACAGCAAAAATAGGCAGGATTGATCGAATTTTCACTCGAATAGGAGCGGGCGATGATTTAAGCAAAGGGCGTTCTACTTTTATGGTGGAAATGACAGAAACGGCTAACATTTTGCACAACGCTACTGAGAATTCTTTGGTGCTTATGGATGAAATAGGGCGAGGAACTTCAACGTATGATGGCTTGTCTTTAGCGCAAGCCTGTGCCTTGCACTTGGCTCAAGTCAATCAATCCTTTACTCTTTTTGCCACGCATTATTTTGAAATTACCGCCTTTGCAAAAGATGTGGATAATATCGAGAATGTTCATTTGGATGCTGTTGAACATGATGACAGTATCGTGTTTTTGCATTCGGTAAAAAAAGGCGCGGCTTCGCGCTCTTATGGTTTACAAGTGGCTGCTCTTGCAGGTATTCCCAGTAAGGTTTTGCAAAACGCTAAAAAGACATTGGCTTTGTTGGAAGCTGGTAATTCTTCAGAACCGGCTCCAGTGCAATTGGCTTTGTTTGATTCTATACCTGAAGAGAGTGCTGTGGAGAAAGAGTTGTCGCTTTACAATCCTGATGATTTGACTCCAAGGCAAGCACTGGATTTGTTGTATCAGTTGAAAAAAATATCACAAAGCTAAGTTGCATTAACAACTTAGCTTAGCAATTGCTGTAGTTCCCAAATTTTGGGTGTTCTATTGATTTTTACAGTCGGAATACTAGTCTAACTGTACGTGTTTGGTTAGCCGTGATTCCTACATTTGCTGGAGGCTCATAACGCCATTTCTTCACTGCTTTTAATGCGGCTTTATTGAAGACTTTGTAGTTCCTGGATGTTTGGGTTACATTGGCTTCGACAACTACACCATTGGTATCTATCTCAATCTCAACTTCAACCCAGCCTTCTCTGTCATTTCGTGCTGCTTGCGGAGGATATTCAGGCAGAACGTTTTTTATCTTTTTCCAAGAATATGCATTGGCCGTAATTGTATCTGTTTCAATAGGAGTAGTGTCGATTTCAGTTTTAGTTTCTGTTTCAGGTACTGTTGTATCAATTGCAGTCGAAGTAATCTCAGTTTCCGCTGGGTCAGGGGTGTTTTCTGTGTTGTTATCAGTTTCTTGTTGGTTAGCTAGAGCCTCTTCTGCTAATTTTTCATCTGCTAGCTTTTTATCTTGGGCTAGTTTATCAGCTATACGTTGTTCTTCCGCCAGTTGTTCTGCTCTTTTCTTTTCTTCAGCAATACGTTGCTGTTCCTGTAATCGTTCTTCTTCAGCCTTTGCGGCTGCAAGTCTTTTTTGTCGTGCTATTTTTTCTTCAATGGCTTTCTTTTCTTCTTCTAATTTACGTAAATCAGACGGTTCAGAATCATCTTCATCAACATCGCCTCGATCCATGTTGAAATCACCTAGATCCAATTCGATAGTTGTATCAATGTCATTTTCTATATCCAAGTCTGGTGCATCTTGTCTTTCTGGCATTTTTTCTGACCAAGAAGGCTTGCTATCATCGTTAGACTGGGCATGAACTAATGAATAACTCATTAAAATTATAACAAATATTAGTCTTTTCATAATATACTCTACTCAAACTCTCGGGGTTTATCGATGTTATCAATGAACAAAAAAGTTGTTTAATTTGTTCATGACATCCTAATTACTCGTTGGTCATCTGTTTTAAAAGGCATTTAACTTAAATTGTATGGGTCATTGAGTAAATGCAAGACAAGTAATTTCGGTTAATGTTAAATTCATCACAAAATAATTAGATTTATTGTTTTATACTCTGGACTTCCTATATATTTTATATACCTCTCTTGTAAACTCCAGTTAATAGTGATATTTAGTTGCAATATGTTAACAAAATGAGTGATTCGGCCGAATAATTTTCACGAATGATAATTTTTATCACTTAAAATCATAATCCCAGTTTGGAAAACACGATTATAATACAAGTCCATAGCACATTGAGCTGGTTTTAAGAGATTCCACATCTCCAAATTAGTGTTTTTGAGATTCACTCTTCTTTCCAATAAATGCTTATTTGTTGCAAGCCTTATAAATCACCGTTATACTCAAAAGTATTACTATTTTTATACTTTACATAACCCAAATCCCGATATAGAAAATCACAATGAGAGTACAAACCCTTAATACGCCTAAGAAATCCTCAAAAAGCTTCATCACCAATGAGGTGTATTTGGTTTTTGTGAATTTTCTATGTATATCAATGACTTGTAATCTAAATTGCGATTCTGTATCGGAATTTGGATATAAGAATTATTTATGAATGTAACCATCCGCCAAATCAGTATATTTATTGAAGTCGCTCGACATTTAAGCATCACAAAGGCTGCCAACACTTTGTTCTTAACACAGCCTGCTGTTTCTATGCAAATTAAACAATTGGAAGAAATGGTTGACATACCTTTGCTCAATCATGTTGGCAAAAAACTGTCTTTAACTCAGGCTGGTGAGGAATTTTTGAAGTATTGTATTCGTATAAAAAATGAATTGCTAGAAGCGCAAGAGTTGATGCAGGAATTTAAAGGAGTTAAACGAGGAACGTTAAGCATATCGGTCGCCAGTACTTTGAGTCATTTTGCTGTGCAAACAATTAAACTATTTTTAAAGCAGCATCCTAAAATTAAAATTAAATTTGAAGTCACAAATCGCAATACGGTGCTGCAAAACTTAAAAAACTCCACAGCAGATATTGTCCTAATGGGAAAGCCTCCATTGGATCAGGATCTTGAATTTAGCGTAATCAAAGAAAACCCATTGATAGTTATAGCGCCCTCTGATCATAAATTGGTGGCAAAAAAGAACATTCGCCTGAAGGAATTGTGCAAGCATACTTTTGTTATAAGAGAGCAGGGCTCAGGTACGCGCTTGGCCTTTAAGAGCTTGCTTGATGTTAATCATTTAAATTTGCATGATTACATGACAATCAACAACAACGAATCCATTAAGCTTTGTGTGGAAGCAGGCTTGGGGCTTGGAGTCGTCTCTATCCATACGGCTCGTTCTGATTTGGCGAATGGCAACGTGGTACAGTTAGATGTTGATCAATTTCCTATTGTCAAGCAATGGTACATCGTCAACAGAAAGTCTTACCATTTACCAGCTGTAGCTAAAGTATTTCGAGATTTTGTTATCAACCAAATCCTTTTTCGAGCTCATTGATACAACTCAAATAATGATTGCTGATAAGGTTCTTTGAGGATTAAAAACAATAACCCGGAATAAAACTATGCAGGCAATGAAAATTGGAGAATCCTCCGAATGAATTGAAAAAGTAAGGGTTGTTGATTCGAGGAGGTTGTTTGCGCCAGATGTAAATGACATCGGTTTTAACAACAGGATATTCGTAATCGTACTCTCCAATCTTTTGTTGAGTGTAGGCCACGAGATTTCCTGTGATTGTTACCATGCGCTTGTCGAAGGCGTGAGGCTCTAAAAAACCTTCCTTACAAGCAAGAAAACGGCTGGAGTTTTTGGCAATTATTTTTTGCGGGCGCATGTTTTTATTGGTTTGAGTTTGGACGATTTCAAAACAAGTTTTGTCTTTTTTATTAAGGGTTTGGACTATGTATCCAGCCCAGCGTACATTGACATTCATGCGGTGATCAGCTTTTGCTTGAGCAGGACTAATATTTGAGAATTCGCCTTTTAGAGCCTCAGGCGTTGTAGCACAAGAGCTCAGTAAGAAACTGATAACTAAAAATAAAATGACTGTACTTTTCATGAGACTATCCTGCAAAAGTGAAATTGTAATTAAATTAAGATGAATTGAGCCTGAATTATAACTCTTTTATGGCTTATCGAAAGGAAAATTAAACATGTAAGGCCAGTTTTTACCAGTTAGCCACAGTTTGTTTTGACTCTTGTCGTAGGCGATTCCATTAAGAACCCCAGGCTTTGCCTGTTTTTCATCCAATAATGAGGGCAAGTAAAAAGAACGTACCACCTCGCCATTTTCGGGGTTAATGACAACAATATGATCGGTTTGCCACACATTGGCCCAAATCTGGCCGTTGATCCACTCCAATTCATTGAGCTTATTGATCGGGTAGCCATCTAATTTAACCTTTATTGTTCGGGTAGTTGCAAATGTGTTTGCATCAACAAACTGAATAGTGTCGCTGCCATTTGACAGAATTAATTGCTTGCTATCTGTGGTTAAGCCCCAGCCTTCGCCTTTGTATTTAAAGGCTTTAATGGTTTTTAAAGTTTCCTTGTCTAGCACTAGAGCGACTCCTGAGCGCCAGGTCACTAGGTATAATTTACCATTGAGTTCGGTCAAGCCTTCGGCAAAGTATTTTTTTGGGATACTAACCTGTTGGATAATTTTTCCTGATATTAAATCCCATTTTCTGACCAAGGATTTGCCAAAGCCGCCACTGCTTTCCCAAGCGATATTATTATTGACGATCAAGCCTTGGGTAAATAAACTGTTATCATGAGGAATTTTTTCTTTTTGAAATTTTTGTTGAGCCGTAACAGCAGAAATGCAAAGCAATGAAGTGAATAGAAGTGTTTTAAATAGTTTCATCTACCAATGTTTGTATTAATGTTAATATTCTATAGTAATCAATTAAAATTAAATTCGCCAGAGAAACTCATGTATAATTGCCCTTTATTTATTATTGTGTTTAAAGAGGTTAAATAATGTTCAGCTATTTAAGAAAACTATCCCTGTTAATCCTGTTTGTTAATGTCTTATCAGTTGAGGCTCAAATTGTTCGGATGGAAACGGTTTTAGGGACTATTGATATTGAATTGAGACCCGATGTGGCACCCAATACTGTGGCTAATTTTTTAAATTATGTAAATCGAGGAGATTTTAATAATTCATTTATTCATCGTAGTATTAATAATTTTATCGTACAGGGCGGGGATTTTAAGTTTGTTGAAGGTCAAGGAACCCAAATAATAAAAGATGCCACTGTCGCCAATGAATTCTCTTTGTCAAATGTAAGAGGAACAATTGCTATGGCGAAACCAGCAAATAATCCTAACGGAGCTTCGAGTGGTTGGTTTTTCAATGTTGCTAATAACTCTTCAAACCTAGATAACCAAAATGGTGGATTTACAGTTTTTGGTACAGTTATTGCAGGAATGGACGTCGTTGATGCAATGAATGCCTTACCTACAAACTCCTCAACTGTTGCATCATCTCAGCCCATATTAATTAATCTTGACGGACAGAATTTCAATTTTTTTGATGTGCCCTACTTAAATTCATTGCCGTTACTTTTAGAAGAAGATGATGCTGTTATGTTGCAAAGTGTTACTGAACTTGATCCTCCTTTAGTTTTAAATTCCGGCCTCAATGGTGCTTGGTTCAACCCAGAGACTTCAGGCCAAGGAATATTAATGGAATATTTGCCTAAATCTTCAGCTGAAGAACAAGATATTGCTTTTATGGCGTGGTTTACTTATGATTCAGAAGAGCCGAATGAAAATGAAACAACACAGGTTGGCGCTCCAGGACAACGCTGGTTAACAGGAATAGGCGATGCAAATCACGAATTAAAAAGCATAACTTTTGAAATTACTATTACTTCTGGAGGCTTGTTTGACAACACTCAAACAGTGACCCATGCTACTGGAAAAGGCACCATGACTATCACATTTGAAGATTGTCTAAATGCAACAGCCACTTATACCTTAACAAATTCTGGTTTTACGGGTAGCTTTCCTTTAGTTCGTATTTCACCAGCCAATGAAAACTTATGCAACAGACTCTCTGCAGAATCTAACATTGCCTTGTAAGCCATTATGAAAAACCAAATCACAGCAGAGTATTTGCGACAAAACATTATTGGGATTGATGCCCCTTTTTGCACGCCTTTTGGCCAACGATTAATGCTGTACGGTGATTATACCGCTTCAGGCCGTACCCTTAATTTTATTGAAAAATACTTGATGCGCTTGCAAAGACACTATGCCAATACGCATACAGAAGACGATATGACTGGACGCTCGATGACACATTTGTTGCATTCGGCAGAAGAAACCATCAAAAAGTGCATCAATGCTGGCCGTGATTATCGCATTATTAACATTGGTACTGGAGCCACTGGTGCTATCAATAAACTACAACAAATTCTGGGTATTTACCTGCCTCCTGCAACGAAAAAAAGCTTGTTGGACAATATGGCAGTCGATTTTAATGCCAATAGAGAAAAGCTCCCCGTAGTGTTTGTGGGGCCCTATGAGCATCATTCCAATGAAATTTCTTGGCGCGATGGTTTGTGTGAAATTGTCGAGGTGGCCTTGGACGATAAGGGGCATATCGATTTGAACCACCTGAGCGAATTATTGCAGCTCCCTCAGTACCACAATAGAAAAAAAATAGGATCATTTTCGGCGGCCTCTAATGTTACGGGCTTGATTTCTCCTGTGCATAAAATAGCTGCACTTTTGCACCGATATGATGCCTTGGCCTTGTTTGATTATGCCGCAAGTGCACCCTATGTAGAAATCAACATGCAACCCGAAGATGCAACGGCTGAAAATAACACGTGTTTGGATGCTGTTTTCATATCGCCTCATAAGTTTTTGGGAGGTCCTGGTTCTTCAGGTGTCTTGGTGTTTAACCAATCTTTGTATAACTCGCAACTTCCTCCTACGGTCAGTGGTGGTGGAACGGTTAGTTATGTTGCTGAGCATATGCATGACTTTTTTGATGACATTGAAGAACGCGAAAAAGCAGGAACTCCGGGAGTGTTGCAAATTCTTCGTGCAGCTTTGTGTTTTAAAGTCAAAGATGAAATTGGTACGCAAACCATTGCAGAAATTGAACACCGTTGGCTACAGAAAGCTTTTTCTCGCTGGAACAATAATCCATTAGTGGAAGTCTTGGGCGATTTAGACATTAATCAACGTGTTGGGATTGTTTCTTTTAATATCAAAACAGCCAAAGGCAAATATTTGCACCCTAAGTTTGTAACAGTATTGCTGAATGACTTGTTTGGGATTCAATCCAGAGCAGGGTGCTCTTGTGCCGGTCCTTATGGACACCGTTTGTTAAATATTGATGAAGAAACCTCAGAATCCTACAGAGAATTGATACAAAAAGGCTTTCATGGCATAAAACCAGGCTGGTGTCGTATCGGCTTTCATTACGTGATGGATGAGGCTGATGTTGATTTTATTATCAAGGCAGTTGAATTTATTGCAGAAAAAGGCGAACAATTCTTACCTTGGTATGATTTTTGTTTGAAACAAGCCAGCTGGAAACATATTAATGATAATAACGATTGTCCTGAGTTAAAATTAGACGATGCCTTTGACGAAGATATTATGTGTCCCAGCCCAATCCCTTCGGGTTTGCGGCGTCAACTCTACAACCAATTTATTGTTGAAGCTCATGAGTGTGCACGAAAAGGCAAAGCGTTGCCGAATCGTCCCACTAACTATTTTGATGAGGTCTCTCACTTAAATCAGTTTTTGTTCTAATTCTTAAATCTTGATAGAATCCTATGATAAAACACGCTCATAAACCTGTGGTTGGTGCCTTGTGGATGGTTTTGGCAGGACTGTGTTTTGCAATTGTCAATACCAGCAACCAATACATGAGTACTCGTCTGGGTTTGCATAACACTGTTGCTGGTTTTTTTCAGTATTTTATCTCTTTTATCGTCATGTTGCCCTGGATGATTAAAACGGGTTTGACGTCGGCACTGAAAACTGAGCGATTATTTTTGCATGTCTTACGTGTTTTGATGGCTGTAATCGGTATTCAATTGTGGTTGTGGGCTTTGGCTTGGCCCATTCCTATCTGGCAAGCTATCGCGCTGGTTATGACATCTCCAATATTTGTGACCATAGGTTCGTCCTTGTTTTTAAAAGAAAAGGTGGGGTTGGCGCGATGGACTGCGACGCTTGTTGGAATTATCGGTTCTCTTATTATACTCGAACCGTGGAGTGATGATTTTGATTTGGCGCGTTTGTTACCCATCGCCGCAGCCTTCTTTTGGGCTGTTTATTCTTTGTTGATTCGGCATTTGTCAGATACAGAAAGCACGGGTTCAATGGTGGTTTATTTGTTGATTTTGATTGCTCCTTTTAATTTCTTTTTGGCTTTGCCTAATTTTCAGGTTCCCAGTGAAATGGCGTGGTATTTATTGCTTATGACAGGAGTGCTGTTGGCTTTAGCTCAGTGGTCCTTGGCTCGTGCTTATGCTAGTGCCGATGCATCGTTTATTCAGCCTTTTGATTTAATTAAATTACCACTGAACGTATTGGCTGGATGGTTGGTTTTTGGCTATGTTCCCCCAGGCAAACTTTGGTTGGGAGCTTCGTTGCTAGTGGGTGCTACTGTTTTTATCTTGCATCGTGAAAAAACAAGCCGTATTTAGGTTTCGTCAGTATTTTATAGAAGCAACGCTTGTGTTGCTTGGCTATACAGATTGTGAAATTATTCGTATGACGTATGAAAATTATAAGATTCACGCTGTTTTTGGGTAGAAATCCTGCTAATAACTCGTTATCATCTTCAATTTTTCTGGAGGCATTTCAGTCAATTTTAAAATAAAACAGCTTGCTTTATGCTTTAAATACGCAAACAATAAAGGACTTGTACATTTAAAAAGTTTGGCTCTATGTGAAATGCAGTGGGTGATCAAATTTCAATTCCCTACAGAAAAAGTAAACGATGTTCTTGAAATTCTCACTATTTCAATAACCTCTTGCTCCTCTTTTAGCCAATTGAATTTTACAATTTGGCCCTTCTAAAATTCCATTGGTGATTTTGGTTTTAACAAAACTCAATATCCCTATTTTATGAGTCTTTGCTGTAGTGGCAAATTTAATGAATGCTGGAATATTCGACTCAAAAATAAATTTTTAGGGTAGTTGGCTTTACAGACTGTGAAAGTCAACTACCCACAGTGAGATCTATTTGAGACTCTAGGAGCTTGTCCCAGAATAGAAAATCTACTGCAGAAAAGCTGGATTAGGTGCTTTTTTCCCTGATTCTCCATTAAATAGAGTGGCTATTCGCCTCAAATCTGTGAAAAATAGCCCTCAAACCAGCTTTCCTTCGCTACGATTTTTATTCTGGGACAGGCCCCTAGAATCAAAAAGTTCAATTAAGCACTCGTTAATTGCTTGCAGAAAATTATCAAACTGAGATAATGACAGCTTATTTTATTCTCAGTCCTATCAATGAAAAACATCGATGCAAATGGTCACGTGCGTGGCGAATCTCTATTCATAGACGATATATTAACCAAGCAACATTGTTTGCATGCTGCGGTGCTTGCAGCAGATGTCGCTCATGCTAAGGATGTTGTTATTGATATTTCTGCAGCTGAAAATTATCCTGGAGTTGAAAAAATAATATTGGCTGAAGACATTCCTGGTGAGAATGAAATTGGTGGAATACTTTTGGATGAACCTTTGTTGAGTGCGGGAGAAATCCATTTTCAAGGCATGCCATTGGCTGTTGTTGTCGCCGAGTCTGACTTTATAGCTAAACAAGCACGAAAACTTATAAAAGTTTCATGTACTCCGCTTGCTGTTATTAGTACGGCCAAACAAGCCTATGCACAAGGGCAGTTTATCAACCAAGTGCGTAGCTTTAATTTAGGAGATGCTGAAACTGCATTTGCTGCATGCAAGCATGTTTTTGAAGACGATGTGTTTTCAAATGGACAAGAGCACTTGTATCTTGAAACACAAGGAGCTTATGCCGAAAAAATGGAAAACGGTTGCATCAAATTGATGTCATCAACACAAGGACCGACGGTTGTGCAACGAATTACAGCGCGAGTTTTAGGCCTTGCTATGCATAAAATTGAAGTTGATGTAACGCGCTTAGGCGGAGGTTTTGGTGGCAAAGAAGACCAAGCAACACCGTGGGCTGTTATGGCAGCCTTGGCGAGTCATCTGTTGAATAGGCCTGTCAAATTAATTTTAGATCGGCACGATGATTTAAAAATGACAGGCAAGCGCCACCCTTACGAAAGTCACTTTAAAATCGGCTTGGATGAAAACTACAAAATTCAGGCTTTTACTGTGCAGTTTTTGCAAAATTCTGGCGCAGCGGCTGATTTGTCTCCTGCAATTGCAGAACGAACCTTGTTTCATGCCACCAACAGTTATTTCATCCCTCATGTCAAAACCACGGTTCATTCTTGCAAAACTAATTTGCCTCCCAATACCGCTTTTAGGGGTTTTGGTGGCCCACAAGGAATGTATGTTATTGAATCTGCTATTGCAAAAGCGGCCGAACAGTTGAATGTTTCTGCTTGGCAGATTCAGTATGCCAATTTATTGTCAGAAAAAGACACTTTTTCCTATGGCCAAAAAGCTGAAAAAGTAGAAGCTAAAAAGACATGGAGTCAATTAAATAAAAATATAAATATCAAGAAGATAGAAGAAGATATTAAAGCATTTAACAATGCTAATTCTCAGTACAAAAAAGGCATGGCTTTGATGCCCATTTGTTTTGGGATTTCATTCACAAATACGCCAATGAATCACGCCCGAGCATTGGTGCATATTTATCAAGATGGTAGTGTGGGTATCTCCACAGGTGCTGTAGAAATGGGACAAAGCGTTAATACCAAAATGCTGCAAGTGGCAGCCCAGACTTTTTCATTGGATGCTCGGTGGATTAAACTCGAAACAACGAATACAACTCGCGTTGCCAATACTTCGCCAACGGCTGCCAGCGCTACAGCTGACTTGAATGGCAAAGCCTTGTTAAAAGCTTGCACTGCTTTGCTTGAACGCTTGAAGCATGTTGCAGCCGATAATTTTTCTGTGGGGGTTGATAGAATTGAGATTCGTGATGGCTGGGTAGAAATCGATGCAAAAAGGACAAAATTGGATTGGCAAAACCTTGTTTTTAAAGCCTTTTGGCAACGTATTTGTTTAACAGAGAATGCTCATTATGCAACACCTGTTATTCAATTTGATAAGAGCAAAGAAAAAGGCCATCCATTTGCCTACCATGTTTATGGAACGGCCTTGCTACAAACAACCGTGGATTGTTTGCGCGGAACTTACCAAGTTGATAGCGTTGATATTGTTCATGATTTTGGTAAAAGCATGAACAAAGGCGTCGATTTAGGCCAAGTAGAGGGAGCTTTAGCTCAAGGCATAGGCTGGATGACTATGGAGGAAATTGCTTACAATGAAGAGGGAAGATTGCTCTCCAATACCTTATCAACCTACAAAATCCCAGATGTATTTTCTATTGCAAAAAACATTAATATAGAGGCGCTAGATACACAAGGTCATGAATTAGCCTTATTCAAATCCAAAGCTGTTGGAGAGCCACCTTTGATGTACGGAATCGGTGTTTACTTTGCCATTGCCAACGCTATTAAAGCTTTCAATCCTGATTATGCTATTAAATTTCATTCACCCATGACTCCAGAAAAAGTGATGATGGCTTTGTATTCGAAGCAACAATAACTCATTTTGTTTGAAGGCTTGGCAAAATTATACTTTATCAGTCTGCTGTGGTTTTATTTGTAACGATTAGGACGATTAGGGGACAGGCCTGATGACTTGAATCTGATAATTTCCCTCATCAACTTTAATCATTGGTGAGACTTGTTCTAGCTTTTTACAAGTATCAATAAGCTCTTTTTCGCTAGTGAACTTAAGTCTGGTCATGCGTTTCTTTATTTTTCCTAGATATTTTATTCGTGCAACAATCTCCTGACCAGGATAACAGCCTTTGCTGAAACTCATTATGTTTTCATGTTGATCTAGGTTAATGTGTTGAGGAATGAATTTTTCTGTATTCGTGTTAGAAATCCATGGCAAATTATTCCTTAGGTAGAAGTGGTAGAAGCGTGCAGTGTCACTTTTTATACTATTATCTTGCGCATCGCTATTGCTTACTATTGCGTTTTCTGACATATATATAGGCTCATCACTGGCGGAGATATCTATTTTCTGTCTGAATTTCCTTAAATTAAAAAATTGCAGCAAGTTTGCCTGCATGTCCTTAGGTGTTATTAGCTTAATTTCATGGCTAGAAATAATTTTAATCCAGAGGCTGGTAATCACGCGTCCTTTTGGATTGCACAAGGCGCTGTAGTGAAAACTATTTAAGGGTAGGACTGTTAAATCTGAAATCAATAAATTGTTTAAAAATTGCAAGCAATCTTCCCCAATAAATTTAACTCCAGCGCAATGAGAGTTGATGGACATCAAATTTTTACGACTATCTTCACTCGTCATCAAATATTCCTTAAGGTAATGGTAAAATTCTATTATAATCGACCGCGATTATTTTCAATAAAACTTTTGTAACTATTCAACAAAATGTGCCAATACCGCATCATAGACAGTTGCAATCAATTAAACTAAAAATAGGGGTTATTAAATGAAAACATCCACCCGGCCGTTGTCTCCGCATATTCAGATATACAAAATGCCGTTGTCTGCAAAATTGTCTATCTTACACCGATTAACAGGTCTGGCATTGTCTGCTGCTGCTGTGTTTTTGGTCTTTTGGTTGTATTGTTTGGCTTATTCATCGACCACCTCTGTGGCTATTTATGTTTTTTTTAGTTCAACACTTGGCAAAGTTATCCTGCTTTTATGGACTTTTGCTTTTTTCTACCATTTTTGTAATGGCATCCGTCATTTGTTTTGGGATGTTGGCAAAGGTTTCGATATTTCTACAGTGAATAAATCTGGAGTTGTGGTTGTCGTTGCAGCGCTAGTTATTACCGCATTGGTTTGGTTTACGGGAGTTAAATAATATGCAATACCGTTCAGAAATTAAACGAGTTAAAGGTCTAGGTACGTCCAAACATGGATTTGCTCATTGGTGGATGCAACGCCTTTCGGCGGTCTTAATGGTTCCTTTGGGAATTTGGTTTTTTATCTCATTAACGACACTGGAAAATATTTCACCAGATACATTAATACAATGGCTGCATAATCCGATGCCAGCCATTTTAATGGCTTTGTGGGCTTTAACTGTCATTTATCATGCGGCTTTGGGTCTGCAAGTCATTGTCGAAGATTATATTCATGGTAAAAGCATGGCTTTAATCGCCTTAGTACTCATAAAATTTGCCATGTTTGCCATGGTCGTCGTTACATTTTTCTCCTTATTTAAACTGGTTTCATAGGAAATTCACATGTCAGAATCAAAACAAGTAAAAGGCTATAAAATTATAGAACATAAATTTGATGCCGTAGTCGTAGGAGCAGGTGGCGCAGGATTGCGTGCCACCATGGGTTTAGCAATGGAAGGCTTATCAGTGGCCTGTGTAACCAAAGTTTTCCCGACTCGCTCCCATACTGTTGCCGCCCAAGGTGGAATGAGTGCCTCCTTAGGCAATATGGGCAAAGACGATTGGCGCTGGCACATGTACGATACAGTCAAAGGTTCGGATTGGTTAGGTGACCAAGACGCCATTGAATACATGTGTCGCGAAGCTGTCCCTGCAGTGGTAGAGCTTGAGCACCAAGGTGTGCCCTTTTCACGTACCGAAGAAGGCAAAATTTACCAACGTCCCTTTGGAGGGATGACTACGGAATTTGGCAAAGGACCTCCAGCTCAACGAACCTGTGCAGCAGCAGACAGAACAGGTCATGCTATATTGCATACTTTGTACCAACAATCCTTAAAACACGATGCTAACTTCTTTATTGAATATTTTGCTATTGACTTGGTTATGGAAGATGGCGAATGCAAAGGCGTGATTGCTATTGATATGTCAGATGGTTCCATTCATTTGTTTCGAGGGCATGCGATAATTTTGGCCACAGGTGGTTACGGTCGAACTTATTTTTCTTGTACTTCGGCGCATACCTGTACTGGTGATGGCAATGGTATGGTCTTGCGCGCGGGTCTTGCACTCCAAGACATGGAGTTTGTCCAATTTCATCCGACAGGAATCTATGGAGCAGGCTGCTTGATTACCGAAGGTGTGCGTGGTGAAGGTGGGTTCTTAACCAATTCTGATGGTGAGCGTTTTATGGAGCGTTATGCTCCTTCGGCGAAAGACTTGGCTTCGCGTGATGTGGTTTCTCGTGCCATGACCATGGAAATTAATGAAGGGCGAGGTGTTGGTGCGGATGGCGATCATATTCATTTGCATTTAGAGCACTTGGGACCTGAAGTCATCGAAAAAAGGTTGCCAGGTATCGCAGAATCAGCTGAAATATTTGCCGGAGTAGATGTCACCAAGGAGCCTATTCCTGTGATACCTACAGCGCATTACAATATGGGCGGAATTCCCACCAATTACCATGGAGAAGTCGTCAACAAAGTTGGAGATGATCCAGATAAAGTGGTCACTGGGCTGTATGCGATTGGCGAAGCCGCTTGTGTTTCTGTTCATGGAGCGAATCGATTGGGTTCCAACTCTTTGCTTGATATCGTTGTTTTTGGACGTGCGGTCGCCCACCGTTGTGCAGACAAAATCAAACCAGGGACTAAACACAAAGATTTGCAATCGGATGCGGTAGAAAAAATCATGGCGGATTTTGATAAAATTCGTTATGCTGATGGTGCGAAAACCACCGCTGATTTGCGTTTAGAGCTGCAACAAACCATGCAAAAACACGCTCTTGTCTTCAGAACAGGCGAAATACTGCAAGAAGGTTGTGATAAAGTGGCTGCAATTGTAGAAAAATACCAAGACCTGAAACTCAGCGATCGTTCTTTAATATGGAATACCGATCTTATTGAAGCCTTAGAATTAAGAAATTTAATGTCTCAAGCCAAAGTCACTATATTTGGTGCAGAAAGCCGCAAAGAATCACGCGGTGCACATGCGCGTGAAGATTTTCCTGATCGTGATGATGAAAACTGGATGAAACACACCCTCTCGTATATGAATGACAACAATGAAGTGAGTTTTAAATACCGCCCCGTTCATATGAATACCTTAACCGACGAATGCGAAGTCATTCCTCCAGCAAAGAGAGTCTATTAAAATGGCAGAATTTAGCTTACCCAAAAACTCTAAAATTACCAAAGGCAAATACATCAAGGCAGAAGGCGCAAAGAATATACGCAAGTTAAAAGTATATCGTTGGGACCCAGATACGGGTGACAATCCACGAACCGATACTTATGAAATTGATATGGATAACTGTGGTCCAATGGTTTTGGATGCCTTAAATAAGGTTAAAAACGAAATTGATACCACTTTAACTTTTAGGCGTTCTTGTCGCGAAGGAATTTGTGGCAGTTGTGCCATGAATATTGATGGCACCAATACTTTGGCCTGTACTAAATCCATGAAGGATTGCAAGGATACGGTTGCAATTTATCCTTTGCCTCATATGGATGTCATTAAAGATTTGGTTCCAGATTTATCCCATTTTTATGCTCAATACGCTTCGGTTCAGCCTTGGATACAAACTGACTCTGTGCCTTTGCCAGATACAGAAAGATTGCAATCGATTGAAGATCGAGAAAAATTGGATGGTTTGTACGAATGTATCTTGTGTGCTTGTTGCCAGACCTCTTGTCCTAGCTATTGGTGGAATGGCGATCGCTATTTAGGGCCTGCTGTTTTGTTACAATCCTACCGCTTTTTAGCGGATTCTCGCGATGAATACACGGGAGAGCGCTTGGAAGATTTAGAAGATCCCTTTAAAGTTTTCCGCTGCCATACTATTATGAATTGCACAAACACCTGCCCGAAAGGCTTAAATCCAGGAAAGGCTATTGGTGAAATTAAAAAGTTGATTGCTGAACGCCACGCTTTGTAAACCCAGAATGTAAGGTGTGTTTACCCGATTAGTGCTTACTTAGGCTCAAAAGCTTAAGCATTGTGTCATCCTCGCGAATGCGGGGATCCAGTTTTTAAAACTCGATTCTATGATTTTCAATGTTTTTTTTGATTATCAAGTATATCTGCATTTCCATTTTTATGGGAAAGACAGAGATAAAAACAAATATCTTACTTAAATTCAGCTACATAGTTCTTAAATAAGCACCATTTGGGAAAACACCTTACAAAACCTTTTGGAAGATAAATGTACTCCTACAAACTCAAATGTAAAACCGATCCGCGTTGGATCAAAGCGGTGATGGCTGATTTTGATTCATTTCTCATTGATCATGCTGCAAATGAACGCAAAGCGTCCACTTTGGCCATGTCGATGGTGGTGCATTATCCTGACAAAGACGCTATTGTTCGTGAGATGATTGATCTAGCGATGGAGGAAATGGCGCATTTTCGAGAAGTGATTAAAATCATGCTCAAACGGGGACTGCAACAAATTCCAGATAAGACCAATTTCTATATTGGCTCTTTTATGAAAGTCATGCGTAAGGATCCTAAACACTATCTTTTAGATCGGTTGTTGATGTTTAGTATTGTTGAAAAACGTGGCGCAGAACGCTTTGCACTCGTTGGTGAAGCGTTAACTGAGGCAAAAATAAAAGATTTTTATCAACGTTTAGCTGCCGCAGAATACCGCCATTACGAACTTTTTATCACTTTGGCTCATAAGTATTACAGCAAAGATGAAGTGGCCACACGTCTGCATGAATTATTAGCTGTAGAAGCCGATATTGTCAAGAATTGTCCATTTAAAGCTGCTGTTCACTAAACTTTGTTTTTTTGCCAAGAAAAAATAACATTCTCTCCTTTTTCGGTCTTCCTTATCGTTAGAAATTGTTATTGCGTCAAGCTTAGTAGAAACTAGTACTACAAACAATAAGTATTGTCTAATATTCACCGTAGTTGTGTTGGCTTATTTTTAAAAAGTAAAAAACTCGTTGAGAATATTTTTATTAAATAAAAGCTTGTTATTACTAAGCTTTCGAGT
>Ga0316208_1000781_pt1 | contig 34818 bp, 28 predicted proteins | sample 3monopyrite_MG_FD_204944 | JGI IMG/M metagenome (GOLD analysis project Ga0316208, IMG submission 204944) | Microbial mat bacterial communities from mineral coupon in-situ incubated in ocean water Damariscotta River, Maine, United States -... | ecosystem: Environmental > Aquatic > Marine >...
CAAAAAACCAGCCCACAGGACAAACCTGATAAAACCCATAAAAAATCAGCCAAAGCTGCCGAGCTGATTCGCCTCAACATGGAAATCGCCACTCTGAGCGCAGAAATCGATAAAACAATGCAGGCTTTCTCTAAGCAACAGCGTCACCGCTACGTCTCAGCAAGCACTCGTGAATTTCGAGATGCGGCCTACCTCGATTCCTGGCGCACAAAAATCGAACGTATTGGCAACCTTAATTATCCAGAAGAGGCCAAACGCCGTAATCTTTCTGGGAACTTAGTACTGGATGTCGCGATCAACTCAAACGGCAGCATTAACAGCATCACCATCAGCCAATCATCAGGGCATAAAATACTCGATGATGCCGCCGTGCGAATCGTCAGACTGGCATCACCTTTTGCACCTTTTCCAGATGACTTACGCAAAGATACCGACATTCTGCATATTATTCGTGGCTGGCAATTTCTTAATAGTAACCGCCTAGAAACATCCCGCTAAATTAAAAAAATCTCTGAGCTATTAATGAACCCGCAGCTTGCCACCAGAATAAACAAAAGATTTCTAAAGCTTTAAAAATAAGATATTCGAAAGCGCAATCTTGTCCCACTCACTCTAATAGTCGATACTAATAAACATGACCGATGCACTTAACCTGACAAATCATTTTTTGATCGCCATGCCCACGCTTAAGGACGCAAACTTCTTTCACAGCGTTACACTCATTTGTGAACACAATGAAGAAGGCACGATAGGTATTTTAATCAACCGCCCACTGGACATCGGGCTCGGTGAAATCCTCAATCAAATGGACATCGAAAACGACGACTCAGATGTCAAACAACAGCACGTTTATCTCGGCGGCCCCGTTCAAAATGAGCGCGGATTCATCATTCATAAACCTCACGGTGACGAAGAAGAGACGCTTATCATAAGCGACAACCTTGCGGTCAGCTCTTCCCGTGAAATGTTGATCTCCATCGTCGCAAACAAAGGCCCGGAAAAAACATTGGTCGCACTGGGTTACGCTGGTTGGACAGCCGGACAGCTGGAAAAAGAACTCGCCGAAAACGCCTGGATCAGCACCCCGGCTAGCGAAGACATCATCTTTGATACGCCCGATGCCGAACGCTGGAAAGCAGCTGCGGCCTCTGCGGGCGTTGATTTATCGCGACTCTCCAGCGACGTTGGACACGCATGACAAAAACCCGCGTACTGCTCGGTTTTGATGTCGGCACAAAACGCATTGGTGTAGCGGTAGGACAGGAAATAACCCGCTCATCTTCACCTCTGGACACCGTAGTCATCAACCATGGCAAACCTGACTGGGCACATATTACCCGCCTGATCGAAGCCTGGCACGCTGACGCACTGGTGGTAGGCATTCCACTGCAAATGGACGACAAAGAGCAAAGCATGACCTTTGTTGCACGCCGCTTTGCCAACCGTTTGCGTGGCCGCTATCAACTGCCCGTCGATGAAGTAGATGAACGCCTGTCGTCACGCAGTGCCAATGAAATGCTCTTTGATGAAGAGTACATGGGACAAATTGCCCGCAAAAAAAAACGCGGTATGGTCGATCAGCTTGCCGCCCAGGTGATCCTTGACACCTATTTTAGTCAATCAAGTTAATTAAAAGGCTATCCAGCGACAGCATATTTCTATAAACTCTCTCTACTAATTCAGTCGCTTAGCTATACTATAGCCAACATACTCAGGCACTATAACGAAAATATTTCAGTGACTACAAAAACCATCGAAATAGACCCGCTACTGAACACCCTTTGCCAGACGCTACAGCAGCAACTGCAATCACGTAACATCGATAATCCAGCCATGATCGGCATCCACACAGGCGGCGCCTGGATTGCCACACGCCTGCATCAGATGCTTGGCCTGAGTGAAGCGCTCGGCATGCTGGACATCTCTTTCTACCGCGATGATTTTACCCGCATCGGCATCAACCCCGAAGTCAAACCATCGCATTTACCCTTCAATGTTGACGACCGCCACATCATTCTTATCGACGATGTGCTCTATACCGGCAGAACAATACGCGCGGCGCTCAACGAGATTTTTGATTACGGACGACCTGCCTCGGTCATGCTGGCAACACTGGTGGATCGCAGCAACGGTCGGGAATTACCTATTCAACCCGATGCCTGTGGCATCACACTGGATACAAAGACTCAGCAACATGTAAACTTGACGGGCCCTGAACCATTGCGCTTAACGATTGGATAAATGACTAAGCAAACAGGATGAACAAACGCAACATACAACTCGATGACAACAACCGACTGCGCCACTTTCTAAGCATTGAAGGCCTGAAGCGCCATATTCTGACTGATATTCTCGATACTGCTGAATCACTTTCTGGTGTCACACAGCAAACTGTCAAAAAGGTTCCACTGCTGCGTGGTAAAACCGTCGTCAACCTGTTTTTCGAAGCCAGCACACGCACGCGCACCACTTTTGAACTGGCGGCAAAACGCCTTTCCGCAGACGTACTCAATATTAATTTAGCTACATCGGCCACCAGCAAAGGCGAAACTCTGCTCGATACCCTGCGCAATTTAGAGGCCATGCATTGCGACATGTTTGTCGTGCGCCATGTCAACAGCGGCGCGGCGCATTTTATCGCCAGCCATGCTGCGCCTCACATCAGCATTATCAACGCTGGTGACGGACGCCACGCCCACCCGACGCAGGCAATGCTCGACATGTTTACCATTCGTCGTGCAAAAGGGGAGTTTTACAAACTGAAAGTCGCCATCGTCGGCGACATCGAACATTCACGTGTCGCACGCTCCCAGATTCATGCCCTGAGCACGCTCGGCGTCGAAGAAATTCGAATCATCAGCCCGGCCACATTAGTCCCCGCCTGCTGCGAAACATTAGGCGTACATGTTTACCATGACATGCGCCAGGGTCTCGAAGACGTCGACGTTGTCATCATGCTGCGCCTGCAAAATGAACGCATGGAAACAGCCCTATTACCCAGCGAACACGAATATTACCGGCTCTATGGTCTGACCGAAGAAAAGTTAGCGCTCGCCAAACCCGACGCAATAATCATGCACCCCGGCCCCATCAATCGCGGCGTAGAAATTGATTCACAGGTTGCAGATGGCCCACGCTCAGTTATTTTAGAACAAGTCACCCACGGCATCGCAGTACGCATGGCCGTAATGTCTATGGCGATGCAAAGCCACCTTGCTGACGCACATTCGAGCGCTCTGGAGTCGAGCGAATGAAATTCAGCATCCGCAATGGCCGGATTATCAACCCCGCCAGCCCAGGCAATCAGCGCGACACAATCGGCGATATCGCCATCGACAATGGGCGGATTATCGCAGTCGGCAAGCTGCCTTCTGGGTTTAGCGCTGAACGAGAAATCGACGCATCCAACTTAATAGTCTGCCCCGGACTCATCGACCTGCGCGCCCATCTACGCGAGCCCGGGCAGGAACATAAAGCTACCATTTCCAGTGAAAGTCGCGCCGCAGCCAGTGCCGGCATCACCACACTGTGCTGCCCGCCGGACACCCAACCAATTATCGATACACCAGCGGTGGCCACCCTGATTCATGACCAAGCCGCAAATGCAGGACTCACACACGTTTTACCACTGGGCGCGCTCACGCAAAATCTAGCTGGCAAACAACTCAGCGAAATGGCCGCGCTTAAAGATGCAGGCTGCGTCGGTGTCAGCAATGCCATGCGACCCATGGCCGACTATCAAGTTGCACGACGTGCGCTGCAATACGCCGCCACCCATGGCTTGTCCGTATTCATTCATGCCGAAGATCCCGCTCTCAGCAATCAGGGCTGTGCCCACGAAGGTGCTGTCGCAACACGTCTTGGCCTGCCGGGCATACCCTCTGCCGCAGAAACCGTTGCCGTTGCCTCTTATCTAGCGCTGATTGAGGCAACTGGCGCACGCGCCCATTTCTGTATGCTAACAACCGCCAGCGCGGTCACCCAGGTAGCGCGCGCACGTTATGATGGCCTGCCAGTCAGCGCTGATGTCAGCGCCCATCACCTGCATTTAACAGAATTAGATGTGCTGGATTTTGATAGCCAGTGTCATGTCCGACCGCCACTGCGCACTCAACGCGATTGTGACGCGTTGCGACAGGGGCTGGCAGACGGCACACTCAGCGCCATCTGCTCCGATCATCAGCCCCATGAAAACGACGCCAAGCTGTCTCCTTTTAGCACCACCGCAGCGGGCATCTCCGGACTGGAAACCTTACTGCCTCTGAGCCTGAAGCTCTGCGAAGACTCAAACATGGACATCGTTGATGTGATCAGCCGCCTGACAACCGGCCCCGCAGACATACTCGGTATCGAAGCAGGCAAACTGGCAAGCGGTCACGCCGCCGATATCTGCATCTTTGACCCCGAGCAATACTGGACATTATCGCTAGATAATATCGTCAGCCGCGGTCACAACAGTCCGTTTTTAAACTGGGAGCTAAAAGGCAAGGTCACCCACACGTTGCTAAACGGGAAAATCACCTATGAAGCCTAATTTACTAATGAGACAGATGTCCCGCGTCTTTCACCTAACGCCTAACGCCTAACAAACAACAATGTCCCATCGCAATACCATATATGTCGAAGAAGCTGCCATCCTGTCCCACCAGGCCTTTCCCGGTGAGCAGTTCGTCATGCGCCTGCACGCTCCTGAAACGGCCGCCCACGCTCAACCCGGCAGCTTCATCCATATTCAGTGTGACTTGCAACGACCCATGCGTCGCCCGATATCCATCATGCGCTGTGATACCAAAACCGGCTGGATTGACATCCTTTACAAAGTTTTGGGAGAAGGCACGCAATTGCTCGCCTCTCGGCAGCAGGGAGAAACACTCAGCCTGATCGGGCCGATTGGCCGTCCCTTCAAACCCGACCCACACAAAAAACGTCCGTTGTTGATGGGCGGAGGTGTCGGCATTCCACCGATGATTTTTCTTGCAGAACAATTACGCCATCAAGATGTCCAACCCATCGTATTAATGGGTTCCGAAGTACCGTTCCCCTTCAAGGCTAAACCCTCACAAATCATCGTTCCCGGCATGCCCAGCGATGCCATCGCAGCGATGCCATTGATGGAAGACTGGAGTATCCCCAGCCGCCTGTGCAGCCTGCAAGGCTATGCCGGTTGTTTCGAAGGTTATATCACTGACCTGGCGCGGGTTTGGCTGGATTCACTCGATGCATCACAACTTAAACAAGTTGAAATATTTTCCTGCGGCCCTCACCCGATGTTAGAAGCTGTTGCCAAACTCGCACAGGAATATCAAATCCCCTGTCAGGTTTCACTCGAAGAATTCATGGCCTGCGCCGTGGGTGGTTGCGCCGGTTGTACGGTAATGGTCGAAACCCCATCAGGCCCAGCCATGAAACGCGTCTGCGTTGACGGCCCCGTATTCAACGCTAACGACGTCTTCCCCACTTAAGCTGATGAGCACTTCCGGAGAAACAAGCTTCGACTCTAAAAAAGCCACTTCCGACCCCAATAGTTGGGTAGCCCAATACGGTGACGCACTCTACCGCTACGCCCTGCTGCGTATGCGAGACACGGGTAAAGCCGAAGATGTCGTTCAGGAAACATTCCTCTCCGCGCTAAAAGCACGCGACCGATTTGCCGGACAATCCAGTGAAAAAACCTGGCTCATTGGTATTTTGAAACACAAGGTCATCGATCATTTCCGCAAACACAAACATGAATATCTCAGCAACAAGATCAATAGCCTGACAGATAAACAGGACAAATATTTTAATGAAAGCGGCCACTGGAATAATGGTTTTGAGGCATGGAGCAACCCCGACAATGCACTGGATGAGTTAGCGTTCATTGATACTCTTAATCAATGCATCGAAGGATTGCCGCCACGATTGGCTCAGGCATTCATCATGAAAGAACTCGAAGACTATAACAATGAAACACTTTGTAAGGCACTGGACATCTCAACGACTAATAATTTATGGGTCATCTTATCCCGTGCACGCACACAGCTACGCGTCTGTCTGGATAAAAATTGGTTTCATGTTGAGAAGGAAAAAAACTGATGTACTCATGCAAACAGGCCAGCGAGCTCACCTCAAAAGCGCAAGATCAGCCTCTGTCTCTGCGAGAAAAAATAAGCCTACGCACACATTTAATGCTCTGCACAATGTGCCGCCGCTATGCAAAACAAATTGCATTTATTAGCCGCGCTACACAACGCTTATCAGAGCACGACAAAAATATTCGCTTACCAGAAGAAAGTCGTGAGCGGATAGAAAATAAAATCAAACAGTCATGTAACAAAAAAGAATCAAATTAAATCTCTCATGCATAACTCTAATTCGTCCCGCCACTCAGGCATATTCAAAGAAAAATGCATAGAGAGTTTAGCGGTCGACAACCTAGAATTTATAGGTCTAGCTGCGGCAGCAGGATATTCATCGGTACTGATTGCTTCTAGATAACGTAATTTCAGTTCTTCATCAGGCAAAATAGTTTTTGCAATTTCCGCAATGCTTTTGGCAAAACCATGCCAGGAAGTCTCACCACTTGAAGTTAAATGATATAAATCAGAATTAAAATTTCCTGACATCCGTTCAATATACGACTGCCGAATAACATGAGCCGTTGTGTCTGCTATTAAACACGCCCAAGTAGGCGCACCTATTTGATCAGCAACAATACGTAACTCTTCGCGTTCTTGTATCAAGCGAAAAATAGTGCGTAAAAAATTATGCTCTCTCGCCGCATACACCCAAGAGGTACGTAAAATAACAGCGTCTGCTTCTGAAGACTGAACAGCACGCTCACCGGCTAATTTACTATGGCCATAACAACTAATTGGATTAGGTTTATCACTCTCAATATAAGACCCAATCTTTTGCCCATCAAAAATATAATCCGTTGAATAGTGAAGCAGTAGCGCGCCAAGACGATGCGCCTCTTCAGCCATCACAGCGGGAGCAACTTCATTAACTTGTGTTGCCAGCGTTGTTTCTTCTTCAGCCTTATCTACAGCCGTATAGGCCGCAGCGTTAACAATGATATCCGGTTTAATTTCACGAAGAACCTTAACGATTGAATCACTATTGGATAAATCCATCTCCTGCCGACCACAAACCACCAGAGTGCCAAGGGGCATCAGTGATCTTTGCAGCTCCCATCCAACTTGACCATTTTTTCCTGTTATCAGGATCACTGGCGGTTGTTTATTTTTAGCTGATGTTTTCTGAATCAAGGAAACATCTCCGCATCGCGAAAAGCCATGCCCTGTTGATCTTTTTCTGAAAGCTCAGGCTCGCCTTTGAGCTGCCAATCTATTTTCAACTCGGGATCATTCCAGGCAATACAGCGCTCGTGCTCAGGAGCATAATAATCTGTCGTTTTGTATAAAAACTCTGCGTACTCACTAAGCACCACAAATCCATGCGCGAAACCTATTGGCACCCAAAGCTGCTTTTTATTCTCTTCTGATAACAGCTCACTGTGCCATTGCCCAAATGTTGCTGAGCCTTTGCGAATATCAACAACGACATCGAGCACCTCACCTTCGGTCACACGAACTAATTTCCCCTGTATTTGTTTAATTTGATAGTGCAATCCACGTAAGACATTTTTAACTGAACGAGAATGGTTGTCTTGAACAAAGCGTGCTTCCACACCTGTTTTTTCTTTAAACATTTTCTCATTGAAACTTTCAAAAAAGAAACCGCGCTCATCACCAAAAACTCGGGGTTCGATAATCAGAACATCATAAAGGGTTGTTTTTGTCACCTTCATTAAGATTTACTCTCTTTAAGCATTCGATACAGATACTGCCCATAACCGTTCTTCGCCATAGGTTGTGCAAGTTTTTCAAGCTGTTCATCGTTAATAGAACCCATGCGCCAGGCAATCTCTTCCAGGCAGGCAATTTTCAAACCCTGGCGTCGCTCTAACAACTCAACAAACTGAGAAGCTTCTAATAACGATTCATGAGTACCGGTATCCAACCATGCATATCCACGCCCCATATGCGTAACATCAAGCTGAGCCAGCTCCAGGTAACGGTTATTTACTTCAGTAATTTCCAGCTCACCGCGCGCAGAAGGTTTAATATCTGCAGCGATATCAATAACCTGATTATCATAAAAATAAAGACCCGTTACAGCATAATTAGACTTGGGCTGTTTCGGTTTTTCTTCGATACTGATCGCTCGACTCTGTTTATCAAACTCAACAACCCCATAGCGTTCCGGGTCTTGAACTTGATAAGCAAACACCGTCGCTCCTGTATTTTTATTCGCTGCCGGTTTCAGCAAACCTGAAAAATCATGACCATAAAATATATTATCGCCCAGGATCAATGCGCTTGGATTAGCACCGATAAACTCTTTACCAATAATAAAAGCCTGCGCCAATCCATCAGGGGATGCTTGAACAGCATAGGAAATGTTCAAACCCCAGCGTTCGCCATCGCCCAATAATTGCTCAAAACGTGGGGTATCTTGCGGCGTGGAAATAATTAAAATATCTCGAATCCCTGCCAGCATCAGCGTCGACAAAGGGTAATAGATCATCGGCTTATCGTAGACGGGCAACAGCTGTTTTGAAATAGCTTGCGTTACAGGATAAAGACGCGTACCCGAGCCGCCCGCCAGTATGATTCCTTTTCTATTCATGCCTTAGACTCTGCCATTTTCCGATCACATTTCAATTATCTTTGCGCGTAATTCTCATCAATCCAACGCTGATAAGCTCCGCTGGTTACGTGTTCTGTCCAGCTGATATTTTCTAGATACCAGGCAACTGTTTTCCTGATACCTGAGTCAAACGTCTCCGCGGGTGTCCAGCCTATTTCACGTTCAATTTTCCTCGCGTCAATCGCATAACGCCGATCATGACCTGGACGATCATTAACAAACGTGATCAGTGAGTCATGCGGACAATGGGCCGATTCAGGACACAACTCGTCCAGAATAGTGCATACCGTATGAACTATTTCAAGATTGGTTTTTTCAAAATTCCCACCAATGTTGTAGACCTCGCCGAGCTCGCCTTTTTCAAGCACGGCGCGAATAGCTGAGCAATGATCACCGACATACAACCAGTCGCGAATATTCTTGCCATCACCATAAATCGGGATAGCCTCACCGCTCAGTGCATTAACAATAATTAACGGGATTAATTTTTCAGGAAACTGATAGGGCCCATAATTATTCGAGCAGTTTGTCGTTACCGTGGGCAAACCATAGGTGTGGTGATAAGCCCTAACAAGATGATCTGAAGCCGCTTTTGATGCCGAATAAGGGCTATTGGGTGCATACGGGCTCGACTCGGAAAACGCTGGATCATCGGCTTCCAGCGAACCGTACACTTCATCAGTAGAAATATGCAGGAAACGAAAAATTTTCTTTTCCTGCGCACTTAAATTCAACCAATAATCACGCGCCTCTTCTAGCAGATGAAAGGTGCTGACCACATTAGTTTGAATAAAGTCGTCAGGCCCACGAATGGAGCGATCAACATGACTTTCCGCAGCGAAATTTACAATGGCACTCGGTTGATGGCGTATTAGTAGATCTTTAACTAAAACACGGTCACCCATGTCACCATGAACAAAAATATACTTTGGATTGTTTTTGTACTTTGCCAGGTTTTCTGGATTCCCGGCATAGGTCAGCTTATCCAGATTGACAATCGTTTTGTTATCAGATGAGGACAAATAATCATGTACAAAATTTGAACCGATGAAACCGGCTCCACCTGTCACAAGAATAGTCATAATGTACGAGACTCAACACCTAAATTTTTGCCAGAACGCTTCCAGCTTCTCAAAACACTATACTACCTCGCCATCCTCAGTGACAGCGAAGCATCTAAGCCATTTCAAAATTTAAAAACTACAACTGCTTAGACGACTGCACCAGCTCATTAACCATGTCTTGAGCATCACCGTAGAGCATGCGCGTATTATCTTTGTAAAATAATTCGTTTTCGATACCGGCAAACCCCACACCTTTACCACGCTTGATCACCAATACATTCTCAGCCTGATCAACATTCAAAATAGGCATACCATAAATAGGACTGGACTTGTCACTGCGCGCAGCGGGATTCACCACATCATTGGCACCAATCACCAGCGCCACACCGCAACTGGAAAATTCAGCATTAATCTCTTCAAGATCAAACAATACTTCGTAAGGCACGCCTGCTTCGGCAAGCAATACATTCATGTGCCCAGGCATACGACCGGCGACAGGATGAATCGCAAATTTTACTTCAATGCCACGTTCAATAAGCAAATCCATCAATTCACGAATTTTATGCTGCGCCTGCGCAACCGCCATACCGTAACCGGTGACGATGATTACCTTTGAGGTATAAGCCATCATAATCGCTGCATCTTCCGGTTCAATCGACTTCAGGCTTCCACTTACTTCGCCCTGCTCTGCGGCCACTTCTTTGCCAAAACTGCTGAACAACACATTCGAAAGCGGCCTATTCATTGCTTTCGCCATCAATTGCGTAAGCAATGTTCCGGCAGCACCGACCACGGTACCCGCTACAATCATCGCCGCATTACCCAGTGTAAAACCTTCAAAAGCTACTGCCATACCCGTCAGAGCATTGAACAATGAAATCACGACTGGCATGTCAGCACCGCCGATAGGCAGTGTCATCAATATGCCGTATGCCAACGCCACAACAAAAAACAAGACGATCAATACCAAACCGACATCACTATCGAATAGCGTGACACCGAGCAACAAGGCGACAATAAAAACGACAATATTTAAAGTTTGCTGTGCAGGAAAATTAATCGGCCGACCACTGACCCAGCCTTGCAGCTTGGCAAAGGCCATCATGCTGCCACTAAAGGCGACTGCGCCAATCAAGCCGCCCACCACTGTCAGCACCTGTAAGCCCGTCGAACCTATCTCACCGCGCATCAGCTCTACCGCGGCAATACCCGCCGCTGCACCGCCACCCATGCCGTTATAAATCGCCACCATCTGCGGCATGTTGGTCATTTCCACCTTACGACCACTCACCCAGGCGACAATAGAGCCGAGAAAAATTGCAGTCAACATCAGACCGATATTGTGCAGACCCGGCCAAAACATCGTAAACACGACCGCAATCGCCATCGCCACACCGGCCCACTTAATTCCACTACGCGCCGTCAGCGGCGAACTCATGCGTTTCAGACCAAGAATAAACAGCAGTGCGGTAATGAAATAAGCCGCCTGAATCAAATGTTCCACTATTTAGTCCCCTTGGCTTTCTTGTCTTCAAACATTTCCAGCATCCGTTCTGTGACGACGTAACCACCAACTGCATTTAATGCCCCTAAAAATACCGCAAAGAAACCCAGCACCTGTTGCAAAATGGAATCAGGATCAGCATGACCCAGCGCCACCATCGCTCCAACCAGTACGATGCCATGAATAAAATTCGACCCCGACATCAACGGCGTATGCAAAATTGCAGGGACACGGCTGATAACTTCGTAACCAGTGAAACCGGCTAACATAACAATAAATAATGCTGCCCAAATACCCTCAATCATGGCTGCGCTCCTTCCAGTCTCTCACGTGTCGCCTGATGTTTAATAACCTGCTCATGAGTCACCACACTACCCGTCAAAATTTCATCCTCCCAATCCAGCTCCAGCCCATCTTCTTTTTGACACAGCGGCGTCAAAAAACTCAACAGGTTTTTGGCGTACATTTCACTGCTGTGAACCGCCAGCATAGAAGGGACATTCGCCGGTCCATTGATAATAACGCCTTGATGATCGATGCATTGACCCGCGACGGTTAGTTCGCAGTTACCACCGCTCTCAGCTGCAAGATCAACAATCACACTGCCCGGGCGCATTTCTTCAACCATCGCAGCAGATACCAGCATCGGGGCAGGACGGCCAGGAATCTGCGCCGTGGTTATCACCACATCTGCCAAACCAACACTGCGCCATAACATTGCCTGTTCACGCTGTTTCTCTTCATCATTCAACTCACGGGCATAACCACCTTCAGCTTCCGCGTCTTCCAGTTCAACCTGCAAAAACTTAGCCCCCAGCGATTCAACCTGTTCACAAGCCGCACGACGCACATCATAGGCTTCAACAATGGCGCCCAAACGGCGCGCTGTCGCAATGGCCTGTAAACCCGCCACACCAGCACCCAGAATCAACACTTTTGCAGGCCGGATGGTTCCGGCTGCTGTCGTCAGCATCGGGAAAAATTTATTACTCATTTCAGCCGCAATCAACACCGCCTTATAACCCACAACACTGGCCTGCGATGACAGCGCGTCCATTGACTGTGCGCGACTGATACGTGGCACCAGCTCCATAGCAAAACTCGTCACACCCTTATCACGCATCGCAGCAATTAAATCACCGGAACGATGAGGCTGGAGAAAACCAAGAAAAACAGCGCCTTCACGGAACTGGCTTACCAACGCAGCAGCGGGCGGCTGAACACCGAGAATAATGTCCGCTGCATCATATAAAGAAGCTTGATCTGAGATGATTTTCGCACCTGCGGCCACATACTCATCATCGGTATAATAAGCACCCTGACCAGCGCCCTGCTCAATCATCACCTCAAGACCTAGCTTGACGAGCCTGGCCACGGTATCAGGCACCAGCGCGACCCGTCGCTCACCCACATCGGTCTCTTTCGGTACCACTACACTTATCGACATTACTATTCTCCAACACCCGAACCCATGTTCTATGGACTTATCCGGTACAACCCGATAACACGGCACAAAAGCTCGCCGCACCTCACCACAATAAAGCCGAACATTTTACGATGTTCTAGCACACGGCTGCAACGCCAGAGCGAATATTTTGCAAAAGATTTATTTATTCGATCACAACAAAGAAAACTGTAAGTACTGCACCCAACTCACGACAAATATATCAGAGCAATTGGCTGAAAGCCCATATTTAAAGCATTTCAGCAGACACACCCGACAACGAAAAAGGCAGTACGATAAAATATGCGCTGCGCAGAAACTTTTAAATCGAAATTTCTACTGACTTTAGCCTTACTCGCACTGAGCAGCCAGATGGTTAATGCTGCCTACAAAAATGGCTTCAATCTTACAAATAGCCTGATACCCGCAGAGGAAATACTCGCTGGCGGCCCACCGCGTGATGGCATTCCAGCCATCGATCAGCCGCGTTTTATCCACGCCAATCAAAACACCTTTCTATCAGCAACGGATCGGGTGCTAGGCATCTCCATCGACGGCATTACTAAAGCCTACCCTATCGCCATTTTAAATTGGCATGAGATCGTCAATGACCGCGTGGGAAACAAGCCTGTTGTCATTTCTTATTGCCCCCTGTGTGGCAGTGGTGTGGCTTTTTCCGCCGCATCAAAAAACACCCGCTATTCTTTTGGCGTGTCTGGCCTGCTTTATAACAGCGACGTATTACTCTATGACCGGAAAACACAATCACTGTGGTCGCAACTTTTAGGAAAAGCGATCAGCGGGCCATTACAAAGCACAGCTTTACAACAAATAGCACTCACCCACACCAGCTGGCAGGCTTGGCACTCACAACATCCAGATAGTCTGGTGTTATCCGAACAAACTGGTTTTAAACGCGATTACAAACGTGACCCCTACGCAGGATATACAAGCAGAAGCGATCTGTTTTTTCCGGTAAAACACCAGGACTCTCGTTACCATGCAAAAGAACAGGTACTTGGTTTGATCGTTAATGGACAGGCCAAAGCTTGGCCTTTTTCTGAATTAGCTCGCACCTCGGGACAACTTAACGATGAACTAAATGGAAAGAACATCAAAATTATTTTTGATGAGCAACATCAAAGCGGCGCCGCTTTCGATAGCAAAGGAAACAGACTAAACGATACAACAACCTTTTGGTTTGCATGGATTAGCTTTCATCCAGACACTGACGTTTTCACCGCAAACAACATTAAGTAAAACTGCTACTATTCATGTAGACCAACGCGAAATAAAACAACAGGAATACAACCAGTGCATCAAACTTTATCATTACTTGAAGACACTACGTTTCCGTCTTTGAAACGCGGACGTTTAAACACATTGCAGGTAAACCTCGGCTACCTCTGCAATCAATCCTGCCTTCACTGTCACGTTAACGCCGGGCCCAAACGTACAGAAATCATGCAACGTGAAACCATCGATACGGTGATCAAATATCTAAGCACGGGGGCTGCAAAAACACTGGATTTAACCGGCGGTGCACCAGAAATGAACCCGTATTTTCGCGACCTTGTTGTAGCAGCAAAAGAATTGGGCATTCATGTCATTGACCGCTGTAATCTGACGATACTCGGAGAACCTGGCTACCACGATTTAGCTCAATTCCTCGCCGAGCATACGGTTGAAATCAGTGCCTCACTTCCCTGCTATCTCGAAGAAAATGTTAATGCGCAACGTGGGAAAGATGTCTTTAGCACCAGCATAAACGCACTGACGCAACTCAATGACCTGGGTTACGGAAAAGCGGACACAGACCTGAAATTAAATCTTGTCTACAACCCTCAGGGAGCCACCTTACCGCCACCACAACAAGCACTGCAGGCAGATTACAAACGCCATTTACTCGAAAATTATGGCGTCCAGTTTAACGAATTGCTCACCATCACCAACATGCCTATCAAACGCTTTGGCAGCACGCTGATCTCCAAAGGTCAATTCAAGGATTACATGCAACTGCTACACGATGCCTACCAACCGCGAAATTTAGAATCAGTGATGTGCAAATCCCTGGTCAGCATTGACTGGCGGGGTTACGTTTATGATTGTGATTTCAACCAAATGCTCAACCTGCCACTATGGTTCAATGCCCAACCCAAGACACACCTGCGCGACCTAATAGAAAAAAACATTGAAGGACTGGCCATTACCGTCAAGGATCATTGTTATGCCTGCACTGCTGGACAGGGAAGCAGCTGCGGAGGCGCTTTAGGGGCGAGTGAGGGGTTAAGCGAGAAGTGAGAAGGGGGACACCACACCTATCTCCTATCTCCTATCTCCTATCTCCTTACACCTCACTCTCTCCAACCACCCTGCTATAATGCAGCGATACCTTAACCTTATTAATACTAAGCATCAGGAGCCAAACATGTCTGTAAAAACCGCCGTATTAGACCGTTATTCAGAAGGCGCCAAAGACGTTCAACCGTCATTGTGCTGCCCGGTCAGCTACGACCCTGCATTAATGAAAATGCTGCCAACAGAAATTATTGAAAAAGATTACGGTTGCGGCGATCCATCACGTTACGTTAAAAAAGGGGATGTCGTGCTTGACCTCGGTAGCGGTGGTGGAAAAATTTGTTACATGGCCGCGCAGATTGTCGGTGAAACAGGCAAAGTCATCGGCATCGATATGAACGATGACATGCTGACGCTGGCACGCAAACATCAAACTGAGATGGCCGATAAAATTGGTGCTGACCTTGTTGAATTTAACAAAGGTTTCATTCAAGACTTAGCCTTAGATTTGACTGCCATGGAGAGCTACCTCTCAGACAACCCTGTCACCACTGCAAGCGACTACAGCCGTTTGCATGACTGGCAATATCAGCAGCGCCGCGAGACGCCACTGATCGCTGATAACTCAGTCGATTTAGTCATTTCCAACTGCGTATTAAATTTGGTTCATGACAACGAAAAACAACAAATGATCAGTGAAATTTTTCGCGTACTCAAACCCGGCGGACGTGTCGCCATTTCAGATATTGTCAGCGATGAATTTTGCCCGGATCATTTAAAATCTGACACCGAACTTTGGAGTGGATGCATTTCAGGTGCATTTCAGGAGCAGGAGTTTCTACAGGTCTTTCTCGATGCTGGTTTTCTCGCAGTAACATTAGATAAATGGGACGAGCAACCCTGGCAGGTAGTCGAAGATATTGAGTTCCGTTCAGTAACACTCACCGCTGTCAAAGGCCAAGGCTCAGAATGTCAGGACAAAGGTCATGCGGTCATCTATTGCGGTCCCTTCTCTGAAGTACACGATGACGACGATCACTATTTTCCTCGCGGTGAACGCATCGCTGTTTGTGAACGCACCTTTAAATTGTTAACCGAAGGTCCGTATAAAAACCAATTCATCGGCATCAGCCCAAACTCACCACAAGAATCAAAACTCTGGTGTGCGCCAGCCGGCACAAAACGTCCGGCATCTGAAACTAAAGGTGGACAGCATAGTGGTAGCAGTACAGGAGCAGGTGGTTGTTGCTAACTAAAACTTAATTTCACACGCATGGATAAGCTATCCATCATCATCCCAATATTGAATGAAGCTGGCAGCGTCAACGATTGCTTAAATAAATTGCAACCGTTACGACTCCAGGGTCATGAAGTCATTGCGGTTGATGGCTGCAGCAGTGACAGCTCAGCAGAGCTTGCCCGACCTTTAGTAGACAAGCTCATTTTCTCTAACCGCGGCCGAGCCACGCAAATGAATGCCGGTGCGCAAGCTGCCAATGGCACCATTCTAGTATTCCTGCACATTGATACTGAATTACCTACGAATGCAGACAGCTTAATCATAGATGGGCTTATTCGTACAGATAAATGCTGGGGACGTTTTGATATTCGCCTATCAGGAGATGCTTTTTTATTACGGATCGTTGAATCATTAATGAACCTCCGATCCAGCCTTACAAATATAGCCACCGGCGACCAGGCAATATTTGTAACACGTACAGCATTTGACGTCGTTGGTGGTTACCCTGATATCCCTCTAATGGAAGACATTGCCATTAGCAAACGTTTAAAAAAAATCAGCCTGTCACTGCGCTTAAAAAATAGAGCACTCACCTCCAGTCGTCGCTGGGAACAACATGGCGTCATAACAACAATTTTATTCATGTGGTTACTGAGACTCGCTTATTTCAGCAGAGTTTCACCTGATTACCTCGTGAGACAGTATTACCAAAAAAAACCAAACCACCAAACGTTTCAATATCCAAACGCACGACTAATAATTTTTTCAAAAACGCCTCAAACTGGAAAAACAAAAACCCGGCTTATACCCACACTCGGCAAGGATGGCGCCACTGCGCTGCATGCCGAGCTGCTTCATCACACAATAAAGACAGCCTGTTCGACAAATCTTTGCCCGGTTCAAATCTGGTATACCCATGATGAATCACACCCGTTTTGGCGCGGTTGCCGCCAGGATTACTCAATAACGTTACATCAGCAAATAGGCGATGACCTCGGGAAACGTATGAGTCACGCAATACGCTCTGAGCTAATAAATTCTTCAGCCATCATTTTGATTGGAACAGACTGCCCAACATTAAACCATTTAGACCTGCAAATTGTTATGCAAAAATTACATCAGGGATATGATGCCGTACTGGGACCCGCACATGACGGTGGCTATGTACTTATAGCATTAACAAAACATAATAAAACAATTTTCGACAACATTGCCTGGGGAACTGAGCATGTTTTATCCAGCACGCGCAGCAGCTTATCTCAATTAGGCTGGAAATGCTGGGAATTAGAGACTCATCATGACATCGACACACATCATGATTTACAACGATATAGAAACCAGATTAAAAATTAAATGCTAAAGATTTAACCTTAATTCTTATCAAGCCAGAAAACATCAAGAGCAGCAAAGTAATAACGCCTAAATTACCGCCGCCACTACCGCTACTACTTTCCAACTGTGCGTTTACAACACTCATCAAGATACTCTCAGGCTGGTCATTCGAGGCTGTAGCAACCCATGCATTATTTGTCTCACTAACCTCAGCTACGGCATCCAGAGTGTCAACGATTGCCCCAATATAATAAGAGCTGCCACTTTTAACACGCACGTTATTGACAGTGGCATCCTCTATAGAAGAAGCACCTGAAGAAAAAACAACATTGACCCGAAGTGGCGCGCTCGATGCCGGCTTGCTGCTGGTATAAATTGGTGTACCATTTCTCAAATAACGTACGGTGGTGCCTACTCGCTCAATACCCATCACATCACCGGTAGTATATCCTCCCTGATACGCGACGATATTTCCATTCTCAACAATCCTAATAAACCCTAAACGCATAGTCAGCGCATGATCGAGGTTATTTAGATTAATACCGATGCTATTGGGATCTAGCCCAAAAGAATAAACAGAATCCACCTCCCTTACAACGAACTCTGCCACGCCATCCTCATCCATCGTTTGAGATGAATAAGCGCTAGTTGGTCGCCGGGTGAGATTTGTACTCAGAACAGTACCTGAAACACTAACATCCACTAACCCTGTCCAAACTATATCCTCTAGCTCCGACGTAGGAATAGTTACTGTAGTAGTTGTTACATCAAAGTCGTCACCCGCCAAGGAAGGTAAATCATATTCGCCAAGCCAGACATCATTTGTGGTAATAGTGGCATCGCTTGAAATATAGAGTCCAACTCTAAACGCTGTATTAACCGGTGTTGACAAAACATTTTCAACTGTACTGGTAATGGAAAGCTGCCCGCCTGGTATAGCTGGGCCACCAATCGGCGCTGCGGTTACACTCGACACCAACAAGTCAGGCAGCGCACCTGTCAAACCCACCACAATTGTTCTGCTGCTAGCTTTAACATTATTATTCTCATTACTTTCACTGACCGACATCAAACCAGCAGCGGGATCTGCTGCATAGACATCCGTATCATCGGCATACGCTAAAATGTAATATTCACCGGCTAAAGTAGCCAAAGGAATAGTCACTATGCTTTCAATAGCTGGACTCTCAACGGCCCCTGAAGACAAGCCTGAAACAATGCGTGAGCCAAGCCTCACATCATCCCCGGATAATGCGCTATCAGAAGATAAATAAAAGCCGACATCAAATGTTCCAGCTGCGCCGCCTGCATCAGCTTGAATCGATGAAAACAACGATACATTTCCACCTGCCTCACCACCCAAAGGTGAAGTAATCGTATCAACTGTTAAATCTACAATCGAACTTGCATTAACATATTCCGAACTATTGGTATTTATCAGGCTATTGTTATTTTCGTTCGCTTCAAGAATAGCTGCGCCTGAATCAACAATCACACCCAAACGATATGAGCCAGGTAAAACCGTATTAGGTAAAGTCACTAAAACTGACCCATTATACGAAGCGAGATTGCCTAGGCCATTAACTATTGCTGACCCCAGCAGGCTAATATCATTGCCGACCACATCATCGTCGCTTAGAAAAAATGACACATCAAAATTTACACCTGCAGCGGGCACACGCAAATTTTGCACTTCAAAATCAACGATCACAGAACCTGCAGCTGGAACAGTTAAAGATTGAGCAGTGACTGCAACCGGCACAAGATCCGGTGGGTCAATCACCTGAACCACGCCGACGGCAAATTCATTATTGCTTTCGTCTGCCTCATCCACCAGAGCCACGCCATCCACAGCCACTACGAGATTATAATTTCCCTCAGGTAAATCCCCCACCAGCGGGACAGAAAAAGTCGACTGTAGAACCGCTGAACTCAAACCAGCTCCCAGACTGCTTACAGACACCGGGGAGGTATCCAACTCTGTCCGAACCACTGGATCACCAATTGTGTCAATATAAAAGGAAACGGAAAAATCGCCAGAATCAGCGTTGATTCCGCGCGAAGCATCTAGATCATTATTTAACTGATAATCAAAAACAAGACTGCCGCCAGAAACTGCCAAAGAAGGTGCTATGGCACTTGTCACTATCAAGTCCGGCCGCATAACACCCAGTTTAAAAACCGTAAAATCTTCATCAAATATCGGACCAACGTTACTGCCTGCTGCCAAGTAAAGATTAGCATCACCTCGAGCATCCTGGTAAATCTCCAGCGCCATGATGTCATCATCTCCACCTGTATTCACAAGTGTCGACTGCTGCAAAACTCCGCTACTACTATTGAGTATCAAGGTAAGGTGATCCGAACCGCTGTCAGCCACAACAAAAACTTCATCTGCATCGGCTCTCAATGCGACCACTTTGTCGTCATTAGTGGTCGACGCAGGGTATACAAAATAACCACCTGGCCAGCTTAGACTACCCGAGCCCCCATCAATTTTGGCTACCAACAAATCTTGCTTGAAAGTACTTCCATTAAAAATACGCCCGCCAACATAAACATCATCGGCAGCATCAAGCGTTATGGCTATCGAAACGATATTAGTACTACTGACCCCGACAAACCTATCCAAAATTTGGCTTCCATCACCACCACTTATCTTTGTTACTAAAATCTGGTCAGCACCACCTGCCTTACTGGTGGCCAGAAAAAACACATCGCCCGAAGAATCAACAACCATATCGGATATAGAAACGTTATTGCTTTGATCGCCATAGTCCGCTCGCGCAAAAGGTCCCCAACCTCCCGAACCCAGTGTGACCGGTCCCATTTTAAATATCAGGTAATCATCAACGGTCTTTCCAGCAACAAAAACATTTCCTGTCAAGTCGAGAACTAACGCAACTGCTTCTTCATCCACGCCGCCATCATAAATAAAGCTGTCAATCAAACTACCCGTAGAATCATATTTAAGCAGGACAATATCATTGTCTGTTCCATTATCACTTTGCCCCAACACATAAACATTACTGGCATTATCTAGCGCAAGCACAAGCGCTTCATCCTCAAGTGCCGCGCTACCATCAAAAAATACCGGCCAAGATTCACCAACAGGACTGGAGCCATCAAGAGCGTTCAGCTTAAGAACAACAATGTCTTTATTATCACTACTACCTGTATTGGCCACCGCATACAGATAACTGCCGCTGACATCAAGCACAACCGAAACGGCTATATCGTGCCGATCAAAAGTGAAATGCTGTTCCCATAACAAAGTACCCACTTCACTATGCTTGCTTATTAAAATATCATTGCCTGCTTGGTAACCTATTCCAAAATCGGCGTAACCGACGGTATAAACATTACCACTGTCATCCACCACCAGATCATTAGCTCCCGAGGCACCCAGACCCGTCTCATACCAACGCTCCCAGCGACTACCATAACTCCCTGCCGCAACAGGAGATGAGCCAGCCGTTCCTGTAAATTCTAAATCCTGTAAAGCAACAGATGCCTGTAATGCAGAAATAAAACCCATAGACATCACAAGCGCTATAACACTTATAAACATGCGACGAAAAGTAATTAAATTTTTATTTACATTCAGGCTCATTTCACTAACACACTATTACAATCTGTTATTTGTTTACCCATTATTGCCCAGGACAAACAGAATATTGACGATAACCACTCGAGCAGGCTGCCGCATTTTGTGAATTATCAAAAAACTTATCCCATTCTGTTAACAACACGTCGAAATTGCCATCCGCATAGGTATATGTACCTTCATCAAAAGAAGAAGCAGTAGAATCCCAACCAAAAAAGGAATTCCACCCCGCTCCCGGTGTAAAGATATAACGACCTGCGTTTACTTCCGTTTTCTGACCCATCTGTTGTAAATCAAAGTTCGCAGCACCTGCGACAGGCAAATCTGGCTCATTCAGGTTCAGCACAAGCGACATCGGCGCAGCTTCATCCATTTCGTCATATTTCAGCCCTCGCATATCAATCACATTTTGCATACTCATATTTTCCGAAGAAAGCGACTGACTTATTTTGGGTTTACGCGCAAGAATAGGCTTATCGAATTCGAGTGACATGCCATCACCACTAAGCACCATTTTCATCACCATCCTTGACGGATTCATGGTGCCATTTCCTGAAAGGTTAAAACGCTGATCAACCGGAAGGGGAGTCCCAGGGTCTGTGGGACTCGTAAATAATATTGTACCAAGAGGATCTTTGGCATTCCCAAATTGGCGCCCTGCCCAACTCGAAATTTGGCTCTGATTCGTACCAAACTCACCAATCAGAGCCCGCTCATTACCACCGGAATCCGGCGAGCCTGGACGCGTACTTGAACTAGAGCCCAAGCCGCCAGTCGATTTAGTGGTATAGCTTTCCATAGCAAAACCCGTGGCAGGATCACCAACAACCACATGAAAATACGACACGCCATTAATATCAACAACATCTTGGAAAAAACGCGTGCCATCATTTCCGTCAGCGAAACTTCCTTGCACGTTACTTCCGCCAGGAACAATGCCACCATGCGAATTGAAATTAAACTGGAAATCAGCAGCCACAACAGTGCCTGTCACAATCAGCGATGACATTAGAAACAAAACAGACAAGCAGTATTTATTTGTGCGCTGCACTAAGAACTCTCCTGTACGCATGCTTCAGATAGAGCATACGGCTTAAGGAAAACATGGAGGGCAAGAGCGGCTGAAGCTCACCCGATAATGGGAAAATTATCTCATAAATCCGCAAAAAACTCAATATCTCATTGACTTTCAACATCTTGTTTTTAGAACGAAAACAGCAGGGCTGCGCATAAAATATCTAAATACCAGAAAAAACAAAGCAGAGAATAAAAAAGCCATACCCGCTCCACCACCACCGCCAGATAGCTCAGGAGAGGATTCCTGGGAAGATACAGCCCCCTCATTAAAGATTAGAAACGGCTCTTCAGCATTTGAAGCAACTACTGGATCGTAGGCCATATCCACACGCATCATGAAGGCATCACTGGCACCCGACAAACCCGAACCTCCAGAAGGGTATTGCGGGTAATCTGTCGAAGCCGTGAAACCTGTCAGATAAACCAAATTATTAGCACCTGCCGCAATGCCATGCGCGCGATCGCTGCCGCTACCGCCTAAATAAACAGAAGATAATATTGAAGCATTCTCCGTATTGAGATGCATCAGGAAAGCATCCCCCTCACCCGGCGCACCATTAACAGCAGCACCCAACGTCTCGGATGCAACACCTCCTGCAGCATAAAGTTGACCGGAAGTATCCAATGCTACGCCTCTTACTGAATCAGTGTCATTACCAATATTTGCAGCCGTCCACAAACGCTCCTCACTGCCTCCATTCAATTTTGTCACGAAGCCTCCTCCACCTCCCCATGACCCTCCTATAAACACACTGTTATCAGCCGATACCGCAAGCGCACAAGCTTCATCGACGACACTTCCGCCACAAGCATTCCCTATACGCATGTCGGCATCGACAAACATATCGCCTGTCACACCGTCTAAACGCTTTTTGTACACAGCTAACGGTGGATCAACACTAAAATCAAAACGCGCTAAAAAAGCATCCCACTGCTCTTGAATCACAGTTGGAGGAAAATAATCTGGCGAGCTAGTACTGCCAACAACATAAATAGCCGCATCAGGGCCAATAGCGACTGCACGCCCCTGATCCATGCTCACTCCACTTAGAAAAACAGGCGTTTCTAGCGAATAATCAACGCCAAGGGCTGGCAACGTAGTATTTTTAAAACGTACAAGGTATGCGTCATTATCTAAAAACCCATCTGGAGTTGAGTCTACCGAAGTACCCGTGAGATAAATATTCCCCTGGGCATCTACCGCTATACCTTCACCGCTGTCTCCCAAACTTCGACCAAAACACTCTAAAAAACTCACTGAACTTTCCGGAGGGCTATCGGGATTCAATACAGCGACAAAAGCATCAAACGTACCAAAATTGCAACCCGCAAGATCGCCTACACCACCCGACACCACTGTCCCCGCGATATAAACAAGCCCATTCGCATCAACGGCAATCGCATTTCCTTGCTCATACACATCAAAAATAGCATTCACGCCATCCGTCCCCAGCGTGGTATAGAACGTTTCAGTCCCCGTCGCCCGATCAATACGCGCAACGAACACATCATATTTCGGATCCCCAGAGACATCGGTTTGCACCTGGCCCGTGACATAAATGTTACCCTCTCCATCAATAGCGACCGCATTAGCAACATCACTGCCAGCGCCACCGGACAGACCGGAGTAAGTCACTGCCCCCACTCCTGCAAGCACATTCGTCGATAACAAAGCAGCCACGAACAACGGCAGCACAACTAAACAGACAAACCTAAAAGATTTCAGGGAAATGGGTAATATCGGGAATTTCAGTATGCTCGTGATTGCAGACATAGAATTCGATTCGGAGAGGTTAAAAGACTTACTAAAAGACAGCGGCCATAGCATTGAAAGCTGTTACCGATTATAACAAAAATATTCTTTAAATTCACCCCAACCGCATTACACAACAACAAAAAAACAGGCACTAGTTCTTTCAATTCAATTAGTTAGCGGAGAAAAGAAACCACTAAAACCAATTCAATTTAATAATAAAAATTTACCCTAAAAACCACACGCCAACCGTCAAAGGACAAGTTCATTGGCTCGTATGCATTCAGACGCGTGTCCTGATCAGCAACATCATCAGGCACTGCGTCATAACGTAAATAACCCAAACTACCGTCGGCAAGCTCGGCATAAGGCATCCCATCGCGCCTAACATTATCACCCGCTAGAAAATCATCCTTAGTCGTGACATTGCGCAGCTGAAACTTACGCTCACCAAGCAGATAACCACCTTCAAAGCCAAGCGAAAGCCAATCACGCAAAAACCACTCACCGCCGATGCCAAGCTGTCCCATAAACATCGAAGCAGTCTGCGCCTCAACCACCATCACTCGCCGCACACCGATTAGATCCACAATAGGGCTATCGACAAACAAAAAAACGAAGTCGTCACGAAAATCGATATCAAAAACTTCATGAATAGCCAAACGGGAGTAAAGTCTGAATTTCGAATTACGCCACAACGTATAACCCCAACCCAAGGTATATTCTGTATATGATATTTTTGCGCGACGCTCACTATTCACCTCATTAGACACAAAATACTGCTGCATCGGTAAATTACCACTGACCCTGCCAATCGAAGTGCTCTCAAACGAACCAATACCAAGAATCAGGCTATGACGATCATTTGGGTGCCACTGAAATTCCAGCCCAGCGACTGGACCCACACCCACCTCAGGCAAGGGATTAGAAAAACGAAAATCCCTTAATTCCGTAACATTCTCATCGACCTCTTCATCATCACCCGCTAAACCTCCGCCAGTATCCTGCCCCTCATAAATCAAAATGTTACCCTTACCAATTAAATCCGAACCATAAAGCCCATCACTAAGACCTCTCAGTGCCGGCAAATGCCCACCCAACACAGTCGACATACTCCAGCGCGCCCCTTCCTTTGCTTCTACAACAGAAAACCAAAGCGACGTACTGACAAGCCACATAACGAGGACAAATTGAGAAAAAGAATTTTTCGGATTCAGAAAAATCTTAGCAACCTCTAAATTAAGCAATTAATTCACTTACTATGGAAATAAAACTGGCAGCACCTCTAACTCCGACACTGCCTTCACTGGCCGAATAAATCTCGTAAACTCAAATATCTTCATTTAAGTAGCAGGTATTGACTGTGGACGAGGCTTTAACCAAGCAAAAGCCAAAGGCAACAACAATAATGCTGCCAAACAGGCAACAACCATGTACACCGAAACAAAATAACCCAACTTCACATGAGGCGGAAATTGAGACAACCCCAGGACAAGAAACCCAATGGTTACAACCGTAGCATTAAGAACAATAGCCTTGCCGACAGTACGAACTGCCTTAAGAGATGCTTCAGCCTGAGCCATGCCCTGCTTACACTCGCGTGAGTACCTGAAAATATAATGCACGGCATAATCCACACCGACACCTATCGCAACACCTGCTGCCAAAACAGTAGAAACATCCAGCGGAATAGCTAACCAGCCAACCATTCCCGCAACAATCAACGTCGTCGCGATGACAGGAATTACAGTTAAAAACCCTGCCAAAAAGGAACGAAACAAAAATGCCGCCATCAGGAAAATGCCCAGTTTGGATAAAACAATCGCCTTGGCTTGACTATCAATCAACAAATCCGCCCAAACATAGGAGTTATTTGCAGAACCTGCCAAATTAACATCTACATCCAACCCCTTGAATTCTGTCGCCACAAAACCATTGACCGAATCAATAATCTGCTTCAACTGTTGAGTATGATCGGTTTTAATTGTTATCGTGATATTAGCCTGCCTATAACCATAATCCACAACTGTATCAAGCTGCTCCGGGCGACCAGACAGCGTTAACAAATATAAATATTGGCCAATTTCAGCAGTTGTCGCAGGCAACACGTCATAGGCTTCGTCGCCGGAATGAAACGTCTTGTTGACGCTCTTAACATAATCTACGAGCGACAGAGAGCCGCCCACATCCTCAAGACCATCAACATAATTTTGCAGAGCCTCGATTTTTCTTAGCAGCTCCGGCGACTTCATCGCATCATTTTTCTTCCCATCCACGACCACACTGAGAAAAATTGTTCCATCAAATTTTTCGTTCAGCATATCGTTTGCCTGAACCACTTCACTCTCTTCACGAAAATCAGCAATCCAGCTTGAATCAACAAAAACGTCTCGTGCACCAAAACCTATGATGGCAATAAGCGTCAACAAAGCAACAGTAGCCAGAGTACGACGCTCCACCATGGCACGTGCCCCAGCAACTAATAAGCGTACCAAAGTACCCGCCTCATCATGCAAACGCATGGAACGACGACGCTTTAAATAGCCACTGACATGAGGCTCAATTAATGACAGCACTGCAGGCACCATGGTTACAGATGCCAGCCAGCAGAATACGACACCTAAGGCCGTGTAAATTCCAAACAGACGAAATGGCGGCATTTCAGCCCACCACAGCGATAGAAAACCAACGGCTGTCGTTAATGTGGTTATCATCAAGGGTAAGCCAAGTTCGCTCATCAATCGCATCACGATATGACGTCGATCACGATGAGGATCATCAAAAACAATATCCTCATAATGACTCATCAAATGAATACCATCACCGATACCCACCGCTACCAAAATAACAGGCAGCATGGTTGAAATGGTATACATTGGCACCCCAAATGCCGCCATGACTCCAAGCGTCCAGATAATCGCCAGGCAAACAACCAGCATTGGTAACAATACACCACGCATGCTACGGAACATTAAAAACAAGGTTACTGCTATAGCAAACAACAACAGTGGAACCATAAGCTTCAGGTCTTCAAGCGCATTCAGGCCGGAACTCACTTCGATAACAGGACGACCCGCAATGTAGAAACGGTCGCCGTTATCCGCCGACATATCACTGATCACCTTAGGCCAACTACTGGCACTATCCCAGTCTTCTGAACCCGACTGCCAATCCTTGTCATCAGATTGCGCACCCTCTTTTTTATCCTCGCTGTCCTGCCATTTCTCGCTATTTCCACTCCACCATTCTGAAGCGTCATCTCCACTACCTAGTTCTGCAGCCAAAATACCTTTAATCTGAAAATAGCTCGAATAGCGATGCTCAATACCTTCTTTAAGCTTGGCGCGTATCATGGTAGCCTTACCATCAGCCGACACCAGATTCCCAACAAACAGATCTGCATTGTCGTAAACTTTTGTTTTCAGCGCTGCGAGTGATACCTCATCCTGCGGCACAGTCTCCATCAATCGATCATTTAAGATTTCTGTATCATTGCCTACAAAAACACTGGCTGAAGACAAAGAGGCGACATCAAGGCGACGCTGAATCAACACCCCGGGAAGGTCCGCCACTTTCTGGGTAATGCGTTCTACACGCGCTAGCGACTCCGCATTAAAAATGCCCCCTTCGTTTACAATCCCAATAATAATAGAGTCTTTGACCCCAAAGGTATCTGCCACATGTTCGTCATAGGTAATAGCGGGGTGTCCCTTTGGAAAATAAACACGCGCATCCGTCTCCCAACGCAAATTCCCCAATTGACTCAAAGCCAATGCAGTAGCTGCCGCCAAAATCAGCAAAGTAAGTTTGGGAAAACGAAGTGTTAACAAGTAAAAGTTATTCAGCATTCGAGGTATTCCTATTGTTCACTCATGTTTATGATATTTCGACTATGTGAAAAATTTTATTAATACCCATACAACTACCGTATTAAGAGTTGGCGCCTAAACATCAGCCTTATTTGTAAATCAAAAACCATACTTAAACTCCAGAAAAATTCTGTCGTTGTTATTAAAATTTCCAATGAATTGGTACTGTTGTTCTATTTCCACCAGGTCAACTGAACGACCATCTCGCGCTGCCACGCCTGTCTGTGATCGCTTGCCCCAAAACAGATCCATCCCAGCTGCAATCTGAAAATGATCGCTCACATTAAAAATCACCTTTGGCTTAAGGTACAGCTCATCCAGGGTAATCATATAAATCGCCAGCAACTGAAATACAGCGCCATGCTCAGGCAACTCCTTGCGTACAAACAGATTGAAGGACGAATCATAGGGATCCTGAATTATTACATCATCATAATCAAGAATAATCCATTGCACTAAACCAGGAGAAAAGTCTGTCTTCCAAACATTAAAATCCATCCCTATTCCCCAGCGAATATGATCCTTTTGAATCTCGCCCTGCAAATCGATAAAACCATCCTGGTCATCATCTACAATGCCTATACCGAAAAATTTACCTTTTACATAGGCAAGCTCCCCTTTTATCACCTGGCCAAACAGGGTTCGCTGCATAGTAGTGCCATACATTTCCATTCGAGTATAGGTTGGAAAAAAAACAGGATCCGCGACCTCACCATCCACCACCTGAATATTGACAGGAACTTGCCGAAAAATAACGGGGAAATCATCCCAGGTATAAAAATAACTAAACGACACCTCTGTATCCCAGATGGTCCGCGAAACTTTTATGCCTACCTCTGAATTATCAAACACAAATGTTTCAGGAAAGGTCGTTCCAGGCACCTCTTGCAATAGCTCCCATTCTGACCCAGGCAATGCAGGCTTATGAAACTGAATATCAGGTATCCAGAGCAATTCATAATCAGTATTTTCCCCAAAATAATTCAATTTTAGCGTCCACAAAGGAACACGATAATCAAGCAAATCGGGCAAAATCAATTCTCGGAAGTTCATAGGGTTGATTTCATCAACAATCCTTACCCCTGTCATCACCCCCCAAACAACGAACTGCTTACCTATACGGATATCCATGTTATCCAGAAGAATATCCAGATAAAACTCGCGAATTTCAGCAACCTTAGTATCTTCCTCTTCTGGCAAATTTTCGATAAAATTTAAAGGCTGGAGAGCATCTCGCTCAGATCGCGCCGCAATCGTATAATAATTAAACAGGTCAAAGGCATGGTCATAATAACCCCAACCAGAAGCGGTAAATTCAAAAACATCCCCAAATGGAACATTAGTTTTTAGGTAAAGAATATTGCGAATTTTTGTAAAAGAGCGTGGCTCGCGAAAGCGGTAAGCTGTCTCATTTTTCACATAACCATTGAGAGTAATGCCGTCGGCCCAGTCTTGTAATGCTGTCATCAGACCACCATTTTCAGCCTGGCTTGGCGTTACCATAAACACACTACTGATCAGCAATGCAGAAAATACGCGATACAAATAACTCATAAATTTGGCGCGGTAAGTTCTCATACTCACTACACTCAAAAATGCCTGTGATGTAAAAGAAAGAATATTAACATTCGGGAATTGGTCAGAATCACGGGGTTATATTGAATCCTCTGCATCCCTGTAAGAATGCAGAGCTAACGCCAGAAAAACGAAAACGTTAAACAATGTTATACGCTAAATTTCTAATAAAATCAAGTAGATTTAACTACTTATTGTTCATAACCCAAACCTGCCAGTCTAAGATTATTAGCAAAAAACACTCACAGAATCCTACTTAACGAGGTACACCACGCTTCAACGTTCGCTCAGAAAACATTCTGTCTTTAAGGCCAACATTGACCGACACATCCGAAACACGAAAAACTGAACTATGTCCATTACGGAGATTATCAACCTTAACTTCACCCCAAACCCAGGCATCATCAATCTTCTGCCAACTCAAGGTTTGAACCTTTATAAGATTATTGCGTGAATCATAGTGTTCTATACGTCGTTTATTGCAATCTGCCCAACTATCAGCCTGCTGATACCAACTAATCACTTTGCCATACAAAGGATCTGACTCTTTAGCTTTGCTTTCAACAACGTAGAACTTCTCACCCTTTTTTTTCTCTACGGGCAGCAGAACATGTTCATCCTGAGACAGCAGGCGTGGACTGATGTCCTGATAGGTTAGATCAGAACCAAGAAAACTATCACCCGGATCACGTACGGACACACGTCGAATGGTATTCAATGCCGGAAGGTACAACCACTGATCAGCATTTTTATCCTCACCTGCTAAATAACCCCAACGCATGAAACCTGTACCTCGCGCATCGGGTGGGAACTCGGTAAACAGCATCATCTTATCAGCTATTTTCTTTTTTCCACCGGCATCCTTCCAGAACCGCTGGTAAATATTTTTACGTACATTCCCCGCCGCATCACTCAGAACAACTGTCAATGTTGTATGCTGATCACGCCCTGGATCTGTATCCAAATCACAACGCTGAACCACATCTGAACCACTAAGCTCTTGTGCGTAAGTTAAACCGCCAAGCAATATTCCCGCTGACAGACACACTGCCCACAGGGCATAGTTCAGCTTGCCATTCATATAGAAATCCTCTGTAAAGTTTTTATTGGCGACCACTTTACCAATCAGCCACTAAATTTTAAACAAAAAAAAGGGGGGTTGCCCCCCCTTCCGTCAAACTTCACATTAACTAAGTTACCAAGTAACTTTTTATAATGATTAGTAGACTGATGTAGTGCTATCAGGTGCTGTTACAACATACGCCCATGTATCGTCGTAATCATTAAATGCTGAGAAACCAGAAGCACCAGTTATGCTAGCAATAATACCTGTCTCGGTACTAGCTGTAGTAGTTCCTGGTAGATCCGCACCACCGTTGCCAGCGTTGAATGTGTCATCGAGGAAACTCATGTCATCCTGCATCATACCGTCACCCATGACTTCAACAAAACCGAAAGTACCAACATCAGTTAAGATCTGATCAATTGTAGTAACTTTCAAAGATTCACCAGCATCACCAGTAACAGTGGTACCGTTAGCAAGTGTTACTACAGAACCAGCGTCGTAGAAAACACCTGTAACTTCCTGAACCATCAGATCCTGACTAAAATCTTCGTTGCCAGTGCCAGCAGTAATAGCGCCAGTACCACCAACAAGTTCCAGACCATCATAAGAATCTGCAATATCACCAATGATAGTCATGCGAGAACCACTGATTGACTCACCGAAAGCAGCGAGCTCAGTCATAGTAGCAGTATCAGTACCAGCATCCGTAATAGCCATTACATTCTCATATTCAACAATATCTTTAGAGAAACCGCTGTAGAAACCATCATTACCTGCAGCAATAGCGCCCAAAGGAGCACCATCATTAGGATCACCAACCTCACTGTTCAAAGTGACGATTGCATACTTACCTTTCAGCATTTCCATAGTACCATCGCCATCGACATCGTCCATCATCATCATCTGCATACCATGGTCAAAACCAAAAGTATCGCTGAACTCAGCAGCAGTATTGTTGATGCTCTGATCAATTTCGATCATAGAACGGTGAGCTTGAACTTCAGTGATAGTACCAACCATACCTGCAGCTTCAGCTGTGTTAGCCATCATCATTGGCATGAAATCACCAGTGTTGATTACTGTGGTTACATTGAAGACATCAGTACCAACTAAAGCACCTGAATCTGTGTTATCAACAGACTGGAAACCAGCAAGACCGCCGCCGCCGCCCATCTTAACCCAAGACTCATCACCGAAGAAGTCAGTACCAGCGTAGTTACCGAAAGAACCTACACCCTCAGCAACAATCGTCTGGATGTAAGTGTTACCAGCGCCATCTTCAACCATACGCTGAACAAGACCGTCACCTTCAACTTCAACTGCACTACAAGTCATGCCTGTTGGGCAACTCAGAGTGTAGACACCGTTACCATTAATAGTCCAAGCACCTTCAACACCGTTTGCTCCACCGGTAAGTGTTGGATCTGGATCTGCCAAAACTACAGCTGGCATAACAGCAACAGCAACTGCACCGACTGCTGCTAACTTAATCGCATTACGTAATTTCATATATTTTCCCCTAATAAGGTTGTTTTTGGAGTAAATGTTTATTGCACTTCCCAAGCGCGTAATCCCTTTATCTTTCAGCTCCTTTGAAGCAACCCCTTTGCTTCAAGACTAAACATTGTCATTAACAGCGTTTTAGACTCACAACAAAATATAACAGCGACCTCGATTATTGTCAACCAAAAGCACCCAATAACTCACCTCTTCCAGCTAACTTTTCAGCATAAAATAATATAAAATCAGCTCTATCCTGTTAAAAATCTACTACACAGCATTTCCGACCAATAAGTTACGCTAAACTAAGCAATGTACCGTCCATTTTCACGTTATAATCGATGGTTATAAAGCCTGACAAAAACCACTATGTCTCATCATTCAAAACAACACGCTGACCCAAGCCAAATACCCGCACTAATGCTCAAGGTTCAGCAGCTTGAGAGCGGTGGCCATACACGTGAAGCCATTAATCAATGCCTGAATCTATGCCAAATCTTTCCCGAAAATGCTGAGATATGGTTTTTATTCGGTACTCTCAACGATAAATATAAGCTCTATTTCGAAGCAGAAAAATGCTTTCGTCGTGTTTTAGAGCTGCAAACAAATATGCCAGAAGCCCATGATTTTCTTGGCAAATCACTGTTTATGCAACAACGCTACAGCAATGCTGAAACGTGCTTCAACACCGCGATAACCCTCAAGCCAAATTTTCCGCAAGCCCACAACCATCTTGCGCACACATTATTTAGACTTGGCAAATTAGAGCAGTCAAAATCCAGCTTTCAGCGTGCCTTGGCCTACGATGACAGCGATATTGACAGCCTTATCGGCTTGGGTGAGCTACTAACCAGAAAGAACCAATTCGAACCAGCCGAAAAATGTCTACGTCAAGCCATCGACATACAGCCGAACAATACTTCGGCATATTTAAAGCTAGGTAACTGCCTGAGATTACAAGAAAAACCGGATAAAGTCGTCACTGCCTACCAAAACTTAATTTCAATCTCGCCCAATAATGCAGAAGCACATAACCAACTTGGCGTTGCGCTAACCGAAACAGGCAAACCCGAACAGGCTAGAACATGTTTCAAGCAGGCCATAACAATAAAACCCGATTTAATCTGGGCACATAACAATATCGCAAACAACTATCTCAAGGCAGGCAGGTCAAATGATGCCGAAAAACACTTCAAAAAAGCCATCCAGCTGCAACCCAAACACCCTTTAGCCTATTCAAATATGGGCAAAGTTATGCTTCAGCTCGGCAACAACGAAACCGCTGAATCCTATTACCGCGAGGCACTGACACTCAAACCAGATTTTGCAGAGGCATTCAGCAACCTACTATTAATAATGAACTACAACCCGAACCATGACTCAAGCCACCTCGCCAATGAACACCTAAAATGGGGGGCGCAATTCGAACAACCTCGCAATGCTTCCCGAAAATACAGCAGCACTAAAGACCCTAGCCGTCGTCTACGCATTGGCTATGTTTCGCCTGATTTCAGAAACCATCCTGTCGCAAGTTTTTTCGAGGGCCTGCTATCCCATCACGACAAAAACCAGATTGAGACATTCTGTTATAGCTGCAACACGCATTCTGACGACACCACCAAAAGGCTACGCAATACAACGGATCATTGGCGATCTTTAATCAGACAGAGCGATCAACATGCCGCCGAGCTTATCTATAAAGACAACATCGACATACTAGTCGACCTCGCAGGACATACATCGCATAACCGCTTACCTGTTTTCGCCTACCGCCCCGCGCCAATTCAGATAAGCTACCTAGGCTACCCTAACACCACAGGGCTAGCCGCCATCGATTACCGATTAACGGATAACTGGGCCGACCCCGAGGGCATGACGGACGACTATTACACTGAGCAACTTATCAGACTGCCCCAGGGATTTTTATGCTTCACGCCTCCAGATGACGCTCCCTCAGCGACTAAAATAGCCGCGTCCAACAAGCCTCATACCACCTTTGGCTCATTCAATAATTTTACCAAGCTGACTGACAAAACTGTTCAGGTATGGGCAGAAATCATCAAATCGCTGCCCGAATCACAACTAATCTTAAAAACAGCTGCATTTTCAGACCCTGCCTCCAAGAAACACTGCCTGACACTCTTCGCGAAAGCTGGAATAGCAGCAGAACGACTAGAACTCATAGCATGGTGCCCGTCCCGCGCGGATCATTTAGCGCTCTACAACCGCATAGATATTGCTTTAGACACCTTTCCATACAACGGCACAACCACCACCTGCGAGGCACTCTGGATGGGCGTACCCGTGATCACGCTCGCAGAACAAAAACATGCCGGACGCGTCGGTGTAAGCATCCTGTCGCAACTTGGACTGGAAGAATTAATCGCAGAAGATACCGAGAACTATATCAAGCTGGCAATTCAACTCGCCCAGAACCCAGAAAAACAAGCACTGTATAACAAAAACCTGAGGCATCGCATGAGCGACTCTCCATTATGCGATAGCGCAGGGTTTACACGCAGAATCGAAGGTACATACCAGCAAATGTGGCAGAAATGGTGCTCTAATTAATATTAAAAACACGCCTGCTCGTAACAAATACTGCGATAGGAAAAAGCATTATCCAGAACAAATCATTTTATTCACCTGAGCGCTTGAGATAAGCGCACCACATACTCCGATAAACATCCTCAAGCGCCTGCGCCATACCGCGGGCATCGCCGAGGGGTGATGTGGCCATTTGCGCTCGCAGAGTAGCGCGCAATGCCTGTCGACGCGGGGCATCATTAGCCAGC
>Ga0316208_1000782_pt1 | contig 34791 bp, 26 predicted proteins | sample 3monopyrite_MG_FD_204944 | JGI IMG/M metagenome (GOLD analysis project Ga0316208, IMG submission 204944) | Microbial mat bacterial communities from mineral coupon in-situ incubated in ocean water Damariscotta River, Maine, United States -... | ecosystem: Environmental > Aquatic > Marine >...
TGTGCGGTGCACCGAACGTCGACGCGGGACAGAACGTCCCCGTCGCGACGGTCGGAACGACGCTGCCCGGCGACTTCAAGATCAAGAAATCGAAGATCCGGGGAGTGCCCTCCTTCGGCATGATCTGCTCGGTCAAGGAACTCGACCTGGGTGAAGACCACGATGGCATCTGGGTCCTTCCCGAAGGCCTCAAAGCGGGCCAGAGCGTTGCGACGGCCCTCGGGATCGATGACTGGATCATCGAAATCGACAACAAGAGCCTCACTCATCGCCCGGATCTCTGGGGACATCGCGGCATCGCCCGCGAGATCGCCGCGATCTATGAGCGCCCTTTGCTTCCCCTCGACACGTCGCTGCCTGAAACCGGAAACGGCGACGCGTACCCGATCGCGATCGAGACCGAAGGCTGCTCGCGTTATGTCGGTCTTCCGATCGATGGCGTTCGCCCCGGCCCGTCGCCTGAATGGCTCAAGTGGCTTCTGCTCGCCGTGGGCCAGCGACCGATCGATCTCCTGGTCGATCTCTCGAACTTCGTCATGATGGACCTCGGCCAGCCGAACCACGTCTTCGATCGCAACCGACTCGAAGCGGAGGGCGGCGGGCGCGGGATCATCGTGCGCAACGCGAAGGCCGGCGAGACGATCGAGACCCTCGACGGTGAAGAACGCAAGCTGCGTGCCGCCGACCTGCTGATCTGTGCCGGCGACACGCCTGTCGCCCTCGCCGGCATTATGGGCGGCGACGGATCGAAGGTCGCTGCCGATACCGACTCGCTGCTCCTCGAAGTCGCGACCTTCGAAGCCACGACGGTTCGACGCACGTCGACCCACGTGGGGCTGCGCACGGACTCCTCGGCACGCTTCGAGAAGACACTGGATCCCATGCTGCCCATGGAAGCGACGGGCCATTTCGCGCGGCTTCTCGCAGAAATCCATCCGGAAGTGAGCTTCCCGGCGGCACCGACCGATCTCGGCAGCTGGTCAGATCCCACGCGAAAGATTCAACTCCGAAATGCCCGCGTCCGGACCGCTCTCGGCAAGGCCCTCTCCGACGATGAGATCCAGAACATCCTCGAGCGCCTCGACTTCCGTGTCGAGAGCGATCTCGCGGGTGAACTCGATCTCTACGAAGTCACGGTCCCGAGTTTCCGCGCGACCAAGGACATCACGATCGAGCAGGACCTCGTCGAAGAAATCGGCCGGATCCACCGCTACGGCAACATCGATGAAGCCGCCCTTCATTTCGACATCGTTCCGCCCCCGCGTGACGAACGCCGACTGCTCGTCCGCCAGCTCCAGGATCGTCTCGCCGGCGGCGCGCGCTTCAACGAGAACCTGTCCTACTCCTTCATCGACGATAGTCTCCTCGAGAAGTTGGGCGAGCTCGAACTCCCGCATGTCTCAGTCATCAACCCGGTCAATCAAAGCGAATCGAAGATCCGACGCCGCGTCGTACCGAGTCTCCTCCCGCGACTCGAGGCGAATCGCCGAAATCGAACGGACGTTCGCCTCTTTGAAGTCGGCAAGGCCTACGAGCCTGAGAACGGAAACGATCGCGGCGAACCCCGCGAACGCCACCTGTTAGGTCTCGCGTGGGCAGGCGTACGTCCGGGCAAGAAGGCCCGCTTCGATGCCGCTCGCCTCCCCCAGCTCCAGGCGATCGTCAACGACCTCGTCAGAGCACGTGGCTGCAGCGCCCCCGAATGGTCGAGCGAGGGAGAGATTCCCGCCTGGGCCCACCCCGGAAAATGTCTCTTCTTGCGCCTCGACGGCACGGACGAGACGGTTGCGGTCGTGGCCGAGCTTGAACCGGCGCTCGCGCCCGCACTCGGACTGTCGGGCGATCTCGATAGTGACGTGGCCGTCGGCGAGATCTGCCTCGACGCCCTGCTCGCAGCAACCCTTTCAGGCTCAGGCTACAAGCCCCTCCCCAAGTTCCCCGGGATCAAGGTCGATGTCGCCGTCTCCGTGTCGGAGTCGACGACCGCCGGCGAGCTGATCGAACTGATCGAGAAGGCGGGTAAGAAACAGGTCGCGGGGACAGAACTCTTCGACCTCTACCGTGGCGATTCGATTGGCGCCGGCAAGAAGAGCTTGGCCTTCCATGTGCTTCTGCAGTCCGACAACAAGACGCTGACCGACAAGGACGAGCAGAAGTTCTTGAAGCGATTCGAGTCCCTCGTGAGCGAAGCCGGTGGCGAGCTGCGAAAGGGTTAGGCCGCCCGCATCCGCGCCCGGAAATGCTTGTTCTTCACGGCAAAGTCCGCGACGTGGGAAGCACACCAGGCGTTCGGCTTGACTAACACCGGAAACCCCGAGCCCGCGACCATACCCGCGAGCTGCTTTACGTAGTCGCTCGAATCGAAGCGCTCATCGGGATTCGCATCCACGTGGACCCAGATCTTCTGTCGCTCGGCGTCCAGATCAAACTCCTCGTGCATACGGATCGCGAGATCGAGGGAGAGCCAAGTTTCCGTCGAGAGCTTTTCGAAAAGGGAGATGTTCTTGCGGTCGTAGCGGCGCGTGTAGAAGACGCGGCCGCCCTTCCCCGGATTCAGCACGCAGGCGACGGTGACGAATTCCATTCGGGAGGAGGATTTCTGCGCATCGGTTCCGATGTGCACGACTTGCCCCTGATGAATCAGAGAGCGCACGGTGTCCATGACATCCAGGACCTCGGCTCCGCCCAGGGTCCACCAACGACTCTCCGTCTCAATGCTCGGCTTCATCTCTTCTCCCGTTTGTGCGTTCGGTTGAGTGCTCGCTCTTCGCCTAGTTCGTTTTCGTTTGAGTTGGGTCTGAAACGACGAAACCCCCGCGCGAGTGCGCAGGGGTTTCATTCGTGAATTCAAATTTTGATCTCGGAAGCCGTCCTGGCTTTCGACGCTCCGGCCGCGAGTTTCACCTTCGCGGCCCTCCTCGCGGAACGAGAAGAGTCCCGCCCTGATCTCGCGTTTCGTATGGCGATCGTTTTCACGGGTGCCTCCGGAATCACTTGGGTGCGGTCTTTGTCTCTTTCACCCCATCGGCAAATCAGCCGCAGAGCGAGAGGGACCTTCTCTGTTTAACCCTTCACAGTATTGCGTCAACCCCACACTCCTTCCGTGAGAGCGCCCTATCCGCTTCTAGAATTCCCAAACGAAAAAGCCCCCGCGAAGCCAAAGCTCCGCGGGGGCCATTCGATTCATCTGCCAGAACGAGTCCTGACGAATCCTGAATTAGGCGAACGTGCACTCACCCTGATCCAGAACGACGTCGCCGTCCTGGTTCTTGGTCTGGAAGAGTGCCTTATTGCCGTCGACCCACATCGAGATCGTGAGTTCATCGCCGGGCATGACGGGCTTGCTGAAGCGGCCGTCCATGCTCTTGAAGCGCGACGGGTCGCTATCACAAAGCGTGTGCAGGAGCGCTCGTCCCGTGAAGCCGTAGGTGCAGAGACCGTGCAGGATCGGTCGATCGAAGCCGCCCATCGATGCGAAGGACGGATCGGAGTGGAGCGGGTTGCGATCGCCGGACAGGCGGTACGTCAGCGCCTGATCTTCGCGAGTCGCGTACGTCACTTCGTGATCGGCCTTGCGGTCCGGCAGCTCGAACGTCGGCGAAGGGCCGCGCTCACCACCGAAGTCGCCCGCGCCGCGACAGAAGAGCGACATCTTGACCGTGAAGAGCTTTTCGCCCGTGTCGACGAGGGTGGCCGTCGAGGCCATCTCGATGACGCCCGCCTTGCCCTTGTCCCAGATGCCCGTGATCTCGCCAACGCTTTCGATCTCGCCTTCGGCGGGAATCTCGCGATGAAGTTCGATGCCTTCCGTGCCATGCACCATCAGCGCCGGGTTGAACTCGCCGGCCTTGCCGAAGGGAACGCCGCCGCCGCCGAGGATCACGGCCTGGGTCGGGAGCACGCGCTGGGGTGTGTCCTTGGTGTTCTCCGTCGTGAAGGCGAGTTCGCTCGTGCCTGCACCCACGCCCACTGCGTAGAGAAGGGAGTCCTTCGAGGTCCAGGAGCTTCGGGTCGGGTCGCCCTTGGCGCCCACGCTACTCGGGTCGAGTGCCATGTCGTGTTTCCTTTACTTGGTATCTGGCGTTTTACAGTGTTGTCATCATGATTCAGGCTGCCGGCTCACCGCACGAACCTGTGAGGAATCTGCACGCGGCGTTCGCGTGACTTTCCGATTTGATGCTCGATCACCCCACGGAGGCGCAACAGCGACCTCCAATTCAGGGGATCGCGTCACCGTCCCCTCCCGGGCGGCCACTAGAAGTACACTAGGCCCCGTTCCTTGTCGATCGACCCGAATGACGTCGATTGGCCCGCTCCGGCCCGGTATCGTCCCCGCCTCACCCGCAGGAATAAAATGACCCCCAGGAATTTGCGCGATCTCCCCGGAGCCCCTTTGACGTCCCCGTTGCCCCCTCCGCGAAAGCGGCCTGTGGCGCACGTTGGCGCGCTTTGTGCGTTCAGCCTTTGCCTTGCGGCGGGTGTGCTCCTTTCGCCCGAAGCCGCCCGTGCAGCCTGTGACCCCGATTCGCCGCCGCTCGTCGACGGCGGCAGCGTCACCTGTACGGGGACGGATGACGGATTCGATGCGAGCGGCGCGACGGACGTTACGATCATCACGAGCGGCACGACGACCCTCGATGAAAGCGGCGCCCTCAATGCCGCGATCCTCATCAGCGATGACAACACCGTCACGATCGGTGCGGACACGACGATCACGGTCACAGAAGCGAACGGCGCGGGCGTGCGGGGTGGAGATCGCAATACGGTTCGGAATGAAGGGACGATCATCGTCAATGAAAGCGATGGCGTTGCAATTGATGTCGGCAGTATCCCGGTGCCGGACCCGGTCCCGGACACCCCGATCACAAACGCCGGCACGATCACCCTGAATGGAGCGAATGCCGTCGGTATCCGTACCGTCGATAACTACACGGTCACGAATGAGGCGGCCGGAACAATCACGCTCGGCGCCGGAGCGACCGGCGGAACAGCGATTCTCGGTGAAGACGACAACATCGTCACTAGCGACGGGACGATCACGATCGATGCGACGAATGCGTTCGGGATCCGTATCAACGACAACACGGGCGTCGCTCTCCCCAACGGCGCGGTGTTCGGGGCTGGCAGTACGACGACCGTAAACGGCGACGGCAGCACCGCGATGAGCGTTCGCGACAGCGTCGGCACCGCGTATTCCGGAACGATCGATCTGATCGGGAACGACACCATCGGGGTCGACATCAGAAACAAGATCGACCCGACGGACCGCGCGAATCACACGAACGACACATCTGGCATCATCAACGTGATGGGCAACGACTCGATCGGTATTCGAGCGGGAAACGGTTGGGTCGGCGGTTTCAACAACTTTGGCACCTTCGTGCCGGACGAACGCAACATCCGAAACTTCGGAACGATCAACGTCGACGGCCTGAGCAGTATCGCGATCCAAGTCGGCAACGATTCTTCAGTTAGAAATACCGGCACGATCAACCTGACAGGCGACATGACTGTTGGCATCGACATCGGAGACAAGCTCGACGAATTCGGCTTCGCGACCTCCAGCAACGATTCCGGCGGTACGATCAACGTCATGGGTGACGACGCCTTCGGCATCCGCGCGGGCGACGGCTGGATCGGGGACGACAACGGCGTCGCTCCATTCACCCCGAACGTGCTGGCGATTCGAAACTTTGGCGCGATCGACGTAACAGGCGACCGTTCGACCGGCGCCTTCCTCGGCGATCCAACCAACCTCGCAGGGAACAACAACAGCTATTTCGTGAACGGCGACACCGCGACGCTCAGCGTCACTGGCGTCGGCGCAATCGGCATCTCGATCGGGGGGAACGACCAGCTTGATCCGTGGAGCGTCGACGATGCCTCACTCAATGTCTCCGCGTTCTCCGTCGGAAACGCTGGCGACATCACGGGCGGCCCGGATGCGGGCCCACTCATCGAGTTCCGTACGACACTCACCGGAAGCGAAAACCGCCTGCTGAACGTTGCCGGAGGGAGCATCGTCGCCGATCTAACGAACCAAAACGGCGTGGATCGCGGCGTAGCGATCCTTGGCTCGAACGGACGCGACACGATCATCAACCTTGGTGAAATTGCGGGGGACGTCCTGCTTATGGGCGGCGACGACCTCTACTTGGTAAACGACACCTTCGATCAGTCTGCGGGGAGGGTCTTCGGCGGCGGCGGAACCGACGAATTTGCTCTCGGCTTCGTGACGCCGACGACGCCCGTTGAGTTCGACGCCTCCATCCTCGACGGTTTTGAACGACTTCGAATCGAGGGCCGAAACTCAACGACCGGCGACACGGTCGGATGGACCCTCATCAATACCGCCGGCTTCACCGGCACGGCGGCGATCGCTCCAACTGGGCGGCTCGTCGTGCCTGCTCCTGGCGGGACCACGACGCCACTGGCGCTCGGCGGCAATTTCGAAGTGGACCCGCTCGGCAGCCTGGCCCTCACCCCCGATGGGGTCAGCGTTCCCCTCACGGTTCAGGGCGATGCAACGCTCGACGGCGAGCTGATCGTCGACCTTTCCCTCATCGAGGGTACGCCTGGGGCCTATCGCCTCATTCAGGTGAACGGACCCAACCCGCTCGCCACTGAGTTCGCGACAGACAACATCCCTCCGAACGTGGGCACCTTCCTCACATCGACGAGCTACCTCACGGATGGCCTCGAACTGATCATCGCACGTGGCACGTTCGCGGCGGTCGCGACGAGCGCTAACCGAGCCTCGATCGGGGCTACCTTCGATGAAATCTTTCTCGACGGAAGTTCGCCACCCGCTCTTCAGCAGGTCATCAATGCACTCGAGAGCACGGGCAATGTGAACAATGTCTTCGACGCCGTGAGCCCCGAGCCCTACGACGCCCAAACCACGATCCTCGCCGAATCCCAACGACAGATCGCCCATCTTCTTCTCGATCGTCCCCGCGACTGTCGTGCCGGAGAGTTTGATCCGTGGCAGGCCTCGCGAGCTCCGTTGCGTTGTCATCGACGGGCGCTCTCCGCCTGGGCCACGACCTATGGCAGCTTTCGAACAAGGGATGCGTTCAAGGATCACCGCAAATACGATGCGGATAGCTACGGCGTGTTGCTCGGCGTCGATCTCGCCCCGATCGGCGACCTCGAACTGACCATTGCCGCTGGAGGTCAGCGCTCACAGGTTGATGTCGCCGCGGCGGGTGAGAGCGATCTCGTGCTCGCCACGCTCTCGGGTCTCGCTTCCTACGAATCAGGACCATTTCGCGTCCAGGGTGTGGCGAACTACCTGTTCGGATCCCACGAAGACCGACGCGATTTCGCCTTCAATGAGACGGGTTCGCTCGTGAGCGGACGCACGATCGACGAGCACGAGAGCCACACGGTCGGTCTCTCCGGCCAGATGGGTTACGTGTTCAAATTGGGTGGCGTTTCCCTTGAGCCAATTGCCGGCTTCGACTATGCGTGGATCAGCCAGGGCGAAATCTCCGAACAAGGCGGCAGCGTCTGGAATCTCGACATCGACGAACGAGACGACAGCATCCTTTCGTTCCGAGGCGGGTTCCAACTGAGCACGATCTATCACCACACGGCCTATATCAGCGAGGACTTGCTGTTCCTGGACGGCATCTGGCGCCCAACGCTCGATCTCGGTTGGCGACAGACCGTGATCGGCTACGAACGCGAAATAGACGCCCGACTCTCGAGTACGCCGACCAACATCAGCGGTTTTACAGTCGAAGGCGAAGAAGACCGAAACGGCATCGAATTCGGTGCCGGCCTCTCCTTCGTTCCCGACAACGCAAACCGCCTCCAATTCGACCTCCGCTACGAGGGCTATCGCGGGTCGAGTACCCTCGATCACGACCTCGTCGCCAAGGTGCGCTTCGGCTTCTAGACTCGGGGCATGCAACCTTCAACGGCCCCTGCCTCAGCTTCCCCCGACGACTCCGCTTCTCCGCCGACGCAGAGCGCGCCCAAGCGAACGGGCGCCCTCGCCGCTCTCGAGTGGATGGTTGCACGCGCGCTCTTTCCGACGGTGCTCGGGCTCTCGATCGCCTACGCGATCCGCGAGATCGAAGCGGGCGTCGATCCGGGGCTCGCGGTCGGCGGCCCGACGGTGCTCGCCTATTTCGTGATCGGGGGCTTCGAACGCCTCTTCTATTGGCAGCGCGACTGGCTGCGGTCTCATGGCGATGTCCGCGTCGACTTCGGTCATCTTCTCGTCTCGGGTTTGCTCACGGTTCGGCTGTTGGAGATTCCGGTTCGGCTCGGCGCGATCCTCGTGGCGACCTGGCTCGCCGGACAGGTCGGCGGCTCGATCTGGCCGAACGAGTGGAACCTTTGGCTCCAACTGCTGCTGGCGCTGGTCTACGGCGAATTCTTCATGTACTGGGTGCATCGCCTAACGCATATGCACGACCTGCTTTGGCGCTTCCACGCGATGCATCACAGTGCGCCGCGGCTCTACTTCATGAACGCGATCCGCTTCCACCCGGTCGATCTCGCGCTCTCGAATTTCGCGCCGATGGTTCCCTTGATCGTGATCGGGGCGGACGCGCGCGTGATCGCGCTCTTCGGTCTCTTCTCGGCGGTTCACGGCCTCTTCCAACACGCGAATATCGTGATCCGGCTCGGCCCGCTCAACTGGTTCTTCAGCATGGCCGAGCTCCACCGATGGCATCACTCCCGCCACCTCGAAGAGTCGAATACAAACTTCGGTCAGAACCTGATCGTCTGGGACATTGTCTTCGGGACCCGCTTCCTCCCGAAAGACCGCGAGCCCCCGACGGATATCGGCATCGCGGGTCTGCCCAGCTTCCCCATGACCTACTGGGCTCAGATCATGTCGCCCTTCCAGTGGCGAAAGATCCGCGAGGAAAGCGCCGAAATGGGTGCGGGGCCAACGCTGCTCTCCGAGCGTTAGGCGCCCCTCTATTGCAGGTCTGGTGACGTGCTCGTAAGCGCGCGGATCTGATCGACGCTTGCGTCTTGGCCCCCGTCTAGACCACCGACGCGAATCACCGCGTGGTCGATCTCGAGCGCTTCCCAAGCTTGAAGCTGCTCCTGCCCTTCGGCTCCAGAGGCGAGATCTCCCGCAACCCCAAATGCGTGAACGGAGACGAGGTCATTCGGATCCGCTCCCGCGCGCGCGTCCGTATAGGCGTCGCGATGGATCTCGAGCTGATCCACATCGGCCCCCGAGACATCCAGGTAGCCGAGTCCCCCGCCACCGGCGGCGAGGGCATGTTCGACATTCCATCCCGCGAGCCAGATTGCGGGGTGCGGGTTTTGGGCGGGCTTCGGCACGACGTCGACGGGGCGAACTTCGAACCGTTCCGAGGTCCAGGAGAAAGTCGGCTCGTCCCACATTTCGACGAGCATTCGAAACCCTTCCTGCCAACCGCGGTCGCCCTCCCCTTCAAGCTCCCCTTCCGGCAGGATCGCGACCTCGAGCCGACCCTTCGACGTCTGGTCGAGGGTCGCCGCCTGCTCAGCGACGCGCATGGGCGGGTAGCTCGGCGGTGTCATCTCGCCGAGGCCCCAGCCGATCCGAATCTGCTTCGTCCGCGCCGCGAGCGCCGACAGCCAGATCTCGGGCGCGCTGCCCCCGAATCGACCGTCGTCTCCGGCCGACGGAAAGCACCAGACCGCTTCGAGCCCCAGCTCATCCGCGAGTTCGATCTCGCGGACGAAGGTCTCGAAATCCGGAGCATCCGGTCCGCCGACTTGATAGAGAAGCGATCGTTTCATCGACCGCCTCGAAGCCCCTTGTTAGGCACGCTTAGTTCTCGCCAGCGAAGGCGTTCGTGGTCGGGTTACGGCGCAAGCGAATATCATCGAGTCGCGTGCGACAAGCGGCGTCCCAGTTCGTTCCCTCTTCGGCGAGCAGGTAGAACGTATTCGTCTTGATCCCCTCGAAGACGCGATCGGCCATCGCCGACGGCGGGATTCCCGTATCGATGCTCGCCTTGATCGCGGCCTCGACCATTTCCTGTTCCGGCGTTCCTTCGTCCCCACCGCGCTTGAGATGTGCCGGACGATTGCGATCGGAACGACCGATCCCCGTTCGAATGAGTTCCGGGCAGAGCGCCGAGACACCGACGGGCGTATCCAGACCCGCGAGTTCGTGATAGAGCGTCTCCGTAATCGAAAGCGCAGCATGCTTGCTCACGTTGTAGGCGCCGGACAGCGGCATATTGATCAGCCCCGCCATCGAGCAGGTATTCACGACATGCGCCGGCTCGTTCTGCTCGAGCATGATCGGAACGAACGCGCGGACACCGTGAAGCACGCCGTAGACGTTGACCCCGAGCACCCATTCCCAATCAGTTCCGATCGCATCCCAGGTGCGTCCCCCCGCGAAGACGCCCGCGTTATTGCAGACGACATGAACCTTGCCGAAGCGCTCGATCGTGGCTTCGGCGAGGGCGGAGAGATCGTCAGCTTGTGAAACGTCGGTGCGGACCGTCAGCACTTCGGCGCCGAGCTTCTCGATGTCGCGTCCCGCTTCACGGAGTGCATCGTTCTCGACGTCGGCAAGAACGACCTTCATGCCTTCGCGCGCGAAGCGTTCGCACATCGCCTTGCCGATGCCACTCGCTGCACCGGTCACAACCGCCACGCGACCTTCGAATTCCGTCAACAATGCTCTACTCCTTCGTGCCGGCGGCGTCGCCGAATCGTTCCGATACGACGACCTTCGCAAACTATTCGCGATCGGGCCTCGCCGCAGGGAGAGCGGATGTTAGATTTTCGGCTGACCGAGCGACAGGGAATGAGGGAACGATGGCCGAGGAAGTGATACACCCCTTTTCGGGGCTGCTGATCCTGGATCTATGCAGCGAAATCGCCGGTCCCTACGCCTCGAAACTCTTCGTGGATGCCGGCGCTCGGGTGATCAAGATCGAGCCCCGCGGCGGCGACCCCCTGCGTCGTTGGACCGCCTCCTTCCAGAAGCTTGAGGAAGGCGCGAGCAGCCCCCTCTACCAGTATCTGAACGCCGGCAAGGAGAGCATCCTCCTCGACCCCCGAGACGCTCAGGACCGCGCACACATCGCCGAGCTCGCCGCTCGGGCCGACCTCGTCTTCGAAGACTGGGGCGCCGGAGGCCTCGAAGAGCGCGGCCTCGACCCGAACGCGTGGCTCAAGGCGAATCCGCGCCTCGGGATTGTGCGCCTCTCGCCCTGGGGACAAGAAGGTCCCTGGTCTCGATTTCCCGCCAATGACTTCACGCTCCAGGCCGCCACGGGGTCCGTCGACTATCGCGGTCTGCCCGAGCGCTACCCCGTCGCCGCGGGCGGGCGGATCGGCGATTGGGTCGGGGGCACCTTCGCCGCGATCTCGGGCATCGCCGCCTGGCGATCGGCCTGCCAGACTGGCGACGGTCAGATCGCCGACGTTTCGATCTTCGAAGCGATGATCCAATGCTTCACGATCTTTGGGGACATGGGCAGCCAGTTTACGGGGGGCCTGCTCGATCGCTCGATCGAGATCCCGTCGATTGAGCCCACCAAAGACGGGCATATCGGTTTCTGCACGATCACCGGCCAGCAATGGACCGATTTCTGCTCGATGATCGGGCGACAGGATATCGCCGAGAACGAGCGCTACATGGACGCGCGCAATCGGATGGCGGACTTCGAATTCATCTCGGGCGCGATCCAGGAAGCGACGCGCGAGAAGACGACGGCGGAATGGGTCGAACTTTGCGAGATGCTTCGTATTCCGGTGACGCCCATCGGGAATGGCGGGACGCTGCCCGCGATGGATCACATGATCGAGCGTGAAGCGTTTCAGCTCGCACCGGGCGGATTCCATCAGCCGCGCGCGCCGTGGCGTCTCGAAAGTTGTCAGCCGCGAGAGATCGGAACGACTTCCGCGCTCGACGAAGACCGGGCGGAAGTGCTCGATCTGCTCGATGACGAACCGGTTCAGCCCGAGGTTGATTTCGGCGACGGCGACCTGCCCTTCGCCGGGCTGCGCGTCGTCGATCTGACGGCCTTCTGGGCCGGGCCCTACACGACTTCGATTCTCTCGGATCTCGGAGCCGAAGTGATCAAGGTCGAATCGATCCAGCGGCCCGACGGGATGCGCTTTGCGACGCCCATCCGCAATGAGATCCTCTGGGAGTGGTCCCATGTCTTCCATGGGGTTAATCCCGGGAAGCGCGATGTCACCCTTCGGCTCGATGACGAGGATGGACTCGGGCTGCTCAAGCGCCTGATTGGCGAAGCGGATATCGTGATCGAGAACTTCTCGGCACGGGTGATGCCCGCTTTCGGGCTCGACGCGGAAACGGTCCGCGGACTCAACTCCCGCGCGATCTTCGTTCGGATGCCGGCCTTTGGATTGAGCGGGCCCTGGAAGGACCGTGCAGGCTTCGCGATGACCGTCGAGCAGGTGAGCGGACTCGCCTGGGTGACGGGCTATGAAGATCTTCCTTTGGTGGTCCGCGGCGTTTGCGATCCGCTGGGCAGCGCGCACGCGGTCTTCGCGCTCAGCCTCGCTCTTGAGGAGCGCGAACGTACGGGCCTCGGTCAGGTCGTCGAAGTCGCGCTCGTCGAGCCCGCGCTCGCGGTCGCCGCTGAACAGGTCATTGAAGCCTCCGCCCACGGCGTCGTTTTGGGACGCGATGGAAATCGAATGCCCCACGCCGCACCGCAGGGACTCTTTGAAACCCGGGAAGCGGACGAGCGAGTCGCGATTTCGGTCACGACTGACGCCGAATGGAAGTCGCTCTGCGCGCTCCTCGGCGCCGACGACTGGCGTCTCTCCGAATCGCTCTCGACCCACGCGGGGCGTTATGCAGCACACGATGCGCTTTGCGCCCGGGTCTCGGCGTGGGCCCGCCCGCAATCCCGGGACGAGATTCTCGAGCAGCTGCGCAGCGCGGGCGTTCCGGCGAGTGCCGCGATCAACAATCATGCGCTCTGGCCGAACGAACAGCTCAAGGCGCGCCGGTTCTTTCAGACCCTCGACCACCCCGTTACCGGCAAGACGAGATACCCTTCGTTCCCGGCCGCGTTCTCGCATTTCGAGCGCGAACTGCATAGCTCGCCGCCGCCGACCCTCGGACAACACAACCGCGAGATCCTCCAGGGCGAACTCGAGGTTCCGGAAAACGAGTACGACCGGCTGGAAGAAGCCGGCGTGATCGGAACCCGGCCGAGCTTCATATAGTCCGACGCGCTGTGCCGGACGCCCCTTCTACAGCAGCGCGAGCTGCCCGCTCGCGGACTCGCCCTCTTCCCCCGGCCAGGCCGGCATCGTGCCCACCGACTCGAGCCGATCGATCCGCGCAAGCAGATCGCGCGCGATGGCCGGGGACTCGCGATTGCTTGGTGAGTGAACAAACACGAGCGGTTCCAGTCCCTCGCGAATCCAATGCGCGAGAATCTTCGACCATCGTTCGAGCCAGCGCTCATTCACGCTCGGGTCCGGATGAAAAACGATGCGCGCGATCGGATCGTTCGAGATCGCTTCCTCTCGAGTCGGGAGGTTCGGCTTCTTGTCCCTCGCTGCACGGATGTCCGGGTGATCCCCCGGCCCATCGCGAAGCGGCCGCGTATCCATGATCACCCGCCCGACTCCCTTCGCATCGAGCAGATCGTCCGCAATTCGCGCGGGCATCCCATCCTCCGCCAACTCGGGGTCCCGAAGTTCCACCGAATAACGGAAATCGTCCGGGAGTCCGTCGAGAAAACTTTCGAGTCGCGACAATTCCCGCGCACCGAAATTCGGCGGAAGCTGAATCATGATCGGCCCGAGCTTGTCGCGCAGGGGCGCGAGTCGATCGAGAAAACGAAGTGTGTCCTCCCGCACGTCGTAGAGCATCGCCTCGTGGGTGATCGTGCGCGGAAGCTTGAAGCAGAAACGAAAGCCGTCCGGGCTCGCTGCCGCCCATTTCATGACGGTTTGCGGCGGCGGCTCGGCGTAGAAGGTCGTATTCCCCTCGACCGCATTGAAGACCCGCCCGTATTGCTGCAGGAAATCCGCGGGCCGGCTGTCTCCGGTATAGAGACCGCCCTGCCAGCCATCGAAGCCCCAGAAGGGCAAACCGAGATGGACTCGTCCAAACAAAGGATTCAACCAATCGCACTCTCGTGCATGAATGCCTCACTTCGAATGAGGCGCGCGCGTGCCTACGCGAGACGAATGGTTCCACCCTTCTCGACGTTTTGCACGAGAAACGTCCGACGGAAAATCCGAGTTGCACAGACAGATCTCTCCAACAGTTCTTGCGTTCCTTGAATCGATCACGGACTCTACCGCCACCCCCGAACAGCGCCCCACTACACACTTCATCGAGGAGACCGCGATGATGCGCGCGCCGCACGTTCGATCGATCCACTTCAAGCTTTCCATTTCCCGTACGGCCGCCCTAGTCGCTGCCCTAGTCGCTGCCCTAGTCGCTGCCCTCGTCGTCGCTCTCTCCGCGCCGACCGCAGCCCTCGCCCAGGATTGGGGTGACGACGACGACTGGTCGTCCTCAGACTCGCGGAACACGACTTCGTCGAGCGTCAACAATGGAAGCAACTCGCCGACGACGCCATGGTCGCTCCGGGCCGGAATGGGATTCACCTCCGATCCCAACAACTTCCTGCTCGCTTTCGAACTCGACTATCGCTTCGACCAGTATGTCTCGGTCGGCCCACTCTTCCAGATCGGCCTCGAGGACAATCGCTCGATCGTCGCGCCCACAATGAACCTCAACATCACGATCCCGAACCTTCCGGGCGAGTTCTTCGAGCGGATCAAGCCGAACCTGTTCACGGGCGTCGGCTTCGCCGTCATCGAGAACGAAGACAAATTCGGCGACGACCGCGAAGCGGCCTTCCTTGTGAACGCGGGCTTCGGGCTCGACTACGTTTTGAGCGAACGCGTCGCGGTCGGCTCACGCATGATCCTGAATTTCCTCCCCGGCCGCGCGCTCGGAGAGGAGTTCTTCTACACGTGGGAAGTTGCGAGCGTAAAGCTCTCGTTCTGAATCAAACGTCGAACGATCCGGGTCCGCGTCGCCTCGACGCGGGCCGCGTTGTCCCGCTGAGTACGATCACGCCGACTCCAATCAGAAGAGCGGTGGACGGTTCCGGAACGATCGTGAACGAAACGTCGTCCAAGACGTAGGCGGTATTCCCGACGTCGTCGAAGACGGCGCGAACGAAGTCCTCGCCCGAGAGCGTTTCGATCGGAAGCGCGCTCGAGAACAAGTCGATCATCGTTCCGGCAGAATCAAAGGCACGCCCCTCGATCACGTCCACTTCGGAGTGGGGCGGGAAGAAAAGCTCGGGCGCTGTGCCACGGGGCTCCGTCTCGTTCACCCGATTCGCAATCGAGAGTTCACCGAAGGTAAACCCACTCTCGATTGAGATTTCGATCTCTCCGAAGAACCCACCCGCAACCAGCTGCCGCCCGGTCCCTGGGTAGGCGAGTTGAGAGATCTCAACGACCTGGAGCGCGTTGCCCGTAATCTCAACCTGCACGCCGTCGACGTCGTAGGTGAGCACATCTCCCGGTACGAAGCCCAGCGGGAGATCATCGAAGTCGATCGTAAACGCAGAGGCCGCGGACGCAAAGAGAAAAACCGCTGCTCCCCCGAGCAGGGCCAAGCGCGAGTTCAAGCAAGAGACGGAGCGAACAGCAGTCGACACAGGGATCCCTTCGTCGCCCTCGCACGATCCCCATGCTTACACGACGAGCATCGCTCGGCCGCAAGTCCCTGGATCCGGGGCGCCACAGGATTTATGTGGCTCGCAGGACGCGGATGTGTCCCGATTCCTGCACGTCACCGCGACTTTCCCATTGGCCGATCAATGCGGACCGGGCAGGCGCCACCCTCAAGGAGTGACGCGGACCAATCCCGGGCCTAACGCTCGCCTAACCGATCACGCCCTTCTCACGCAGCGCTTCAACGTCCGCACCAGAGCGACCGATCTCCTGCAGGATCTGCTCCGTATGCTCGCCGTGTTCTGGCGCCATCGAGCGCGGCGTGCCCGGGGTCCCACCGAAGTCGACCGGCGTGTTGGGAAGCATCGTTGTCCCTACCCCGTCCGGCACCTCGACGAATCCGCCCGCCGCCATCACCTGGGGATCGGCGACCACGTCTTCGATCGAGTTGACCGGGGCCCACCAGAGATCGACCTCCGCGTCGAAGATCTTGCCCCACTCGTCGCGCGTCTTGGTGGCGAAGATGGCGTCCAGCTCGGCAATGAGTCCGACGGCATTCTTTGCGCGCTCTGCCGGCTCCTTGTAACGCGGGTCTTCGATCCACTCGGGATGTCCTGCGGCGCGCGCGAGCGGCGGCCAATGGCGCTCCCCTTCCAGCCCCACGATCCAGAAGTAGTTTCCTTCCGAATCGCAGTAATTGTTGATCGCGGGATTGCCCGCACTCTTGCGATTGCCCGCCTGAATCGAGATGCCGTAGCGAAGCGCCACGGACAGATCGAAGGACAGGGTAAAGATCCCCTCGCGTAGCAGGGACGTCGACACGACCTGCCCCTTGCCTTCACGCTCGCGCTTAAAAAGGGCTGCACTGATCCCACCGGCGAGGGCGAGGCCGGCATTGTGATCCCCCATGCCCCCGCGCTGATGCGGCGGATGGCTGCCGGGCTGAGTCAGCGCATGCGCGATGCCCGAGCGCGCCCAGAATGCGGCGATGTCGTAGGCGGCGCGATCGGCATCCTCCCCCTCGAGGCCGTAGCCTGTGATGATTCCGTAGACGAGCCGCGGAAAGCGGGAGCAGAGTTCTTCGGCGCCAAGTCCCAACCGCGCGAGGCCGGCGGGGCGAACGTTCGAGAGGAACACGTCGGCTTCACGGATCAGATCGAGGGCGATCTCGAGTCCTTCGGGCTGACGCACATCGGCGATGATGCTTCGCTTGCTGCGGTTGTCGTTCTCGAAGACAGGATTGAAGGGCATGTCTCCGCCCAACATCTTCTTGAAGGAGCGCGCCGGATCCCCGAGCCCTGGCGGTTCGATCTTGACCACTTCAGCACCCCAATCGGCCAGGATCGCTCCGGCAGCCGGGCCCGCGACCCAAACACCCATCTCTACAACTTTGATTCCTTCGAGCGGTCCGCCCATCCTGGCTCCTTGGCGCAGCGAGCCATTGCTGCTGCGCATGAGTGCTGATCGAAACTCGGTCTATCTGTCGCGTGTCTCGGGGTCGACATGCTGCCCGAGTCGGACCTCATCGACCAGTCCCCAATCGAGCGCAGTTCGCGCATCGATTCGGGCCCCCGAGAGTCCGAGCCAGGCGGTTCGCTGGCGGCCGATCCGAGACGGCAGACTTGCGGTTCCCCCGGCTCCCGGAACGAGACCAAACCCCACTTCCGGCAACTGGAAGAAGGCATCTTCGTCCGCCACGACGCGCTTCGTGAAGGCCGGCAGCTCCGCCCCGGCGCCAATACAAGCGCCATGCACTTCCACGCGAACACGATCCGAAAGGCGTGACAGGAGCAGCGCAGGACTGCGCGTCGTGCGAATCGCATGGGCCTCCGCGGGATCCGGGAAGCTGCCGAATTCGTCGAGATCGCCGCCAGAACAGAACGAATCGCCCTCCCCGGTCAGGACGACTTCCTCGATCGAGGGATCGATCAGCGCCAACTGCAAGGCTTCGGTCAAGCCATCGCGCATGGCACGGGAAAACGCGTTGTGTTTCGCAGGTCGGGACAGGTAGATCTCAAGTCGATCCTGAACGCGGTCCATGCGGCACACCGCCCTGCCGTCTCCCGCCGGTGAACGCCGCCGCTTGCGACGCGATTCGAGCCAATGATGAAACTCGGCCCCCGCCTGGAGCGTCGAGTAGACGAAGGACTCCGCGACGAGCCCATCATAGACCGATGCGCGGGGCGCCCCGCGCAAGAGCTGGACGTAGGCGAGCGCTGCAATCGGGGTCTCCGCGAATCCCGCGAGCACTTCCGCAACTTCATCTTCGGAAGCCAGCCGGACGTCACAGGCCTGGGCGAGCGCTTCGCGGGCGGGCCCCGAACTCCCCGCTTCAATCGAAATCGTGACGCACGGCAGAATCGGCAACGCCACCGACAGCGACGACAGCCAAGTCACCGCATCCTCTTCTTTCGAAGACGCCAGATCGAGAACAACAACACCCGGTCCGCGTTCCGCCGCAACTTCACCGAGGGGCGAGAGTCGTTCGCCCGCATCCGGTGCGATCAGGAAACGCCCGAGGACATCGACGGTCCACGTGGGGACTTCGCGAGATCCTCGGTGCGGAATCGCGATGCTCAAGCGTCGTCCCGAAGAGCCTCACGGACCTTGCGACGCAGTAGCTTGCCCGTCTCGTTGTAAGGGAGTTCCTCCCAGAACTCGATGCGCTCCGGGGTTCGCGAGGACCGCAGGCGATCCTTGACCCACTGTTTGAGCTCATCCGCCGAGGGATCGGCACCGGATTTCGTCACGATGACCGCGGCAACCGCTTCGCCCCACTGCTCATCGGGAACGCCGATCGCGCAGGCATCAGCGACGCCCTCATGGGTAAGAAGGACGTCTTCGATCTCGCCCGGCGACATATTCTCGCCGCCGCGCACGATCACGTCGTCCATCCGACCTTCGAGGAAGAGATAGCCGCCGTCATCGAGATAGCCGCCGTCGCGCGTGTTGAACCAGCCCTCTTCGTTGAGCAAGCTGCCCTTACCGCGGTATTCGCCCGACACCTGTTCACCGCGAACGAAGATGAGACCACGCTCCCCGGACGGAACCTCTTCTTCCGTATCGACGTCGCGAATGCTGACTTCGATCGTCGGCAAGGGAACACCCACCGAGACGATTCGGCGGCGGACGGCTTCGTCCTCGCTCGCCATGGCGTCGCGATGATCATCTGGGCCGAGCAGCGAAATCGTCGAACTCGTTTCGGTCAGTCCGTAGGCGTTCGTAAAACTCGTCTCCGGAAAGAGCTCCATCGCCTTCTCGATCACCGACTGCGGCATCTTGCCGCCGCCGTAGGCGAGCGCGCGCAGGTTCGGAAGTCCCGCGTCCTTCTCGCCTTCAAGAACATCCACGATGCGCGCGAGCATGGTCGGCACGACCATCGCGTGGCTCACGTTCTCGCGGCGCGCCGTCTCGATCCAAGTCTCGGCCGTGAAGTTCGGCATCTGCACGACGCGGCGCCCGGAGTAGACCGCACTCACGATCCCAGCCATGCCAGCGATGTGATACGGAGGAACGCATGAGAGCGAAGCATCGTTCTCATCGGCGCCCATGAACTCGACGGTTCCGAGCACGTAGGACACGAGGTGCTTCTGGCGAAGGACCGCCGCCTTGGGCGCTCCGGTCGTTCCACTCGTAAAGAGCAGCACCGCCGTGTCGTCCATCTCCATCGACCACGGTTCTTCCCGCGCCGCGGCGCCATCGGCGCGTGAGCCGGAAAGCAAATCGTTCGTCGTCGAGACCGCCACGTAGTGATCACCCTCGGGCGCGTCGATGCGCTCCCCGAGGCGTCCCGCGCGGTCGGGGTCGGTGACGAGCAGGCCGGGCTGAAGCTGATTGACCAGCGAGTCGAGCTCCGGGTCGGTCAGTCGATAGTTGAGCGGTGCGAAGGGAATGCCCGCCCAGGAGGCCCCGAACACCGCCACGGGCAATGCCAGACTGGACTCGTCGAGCATGGCGAGATGCTGCGTCCGCCCATCCGACAGTCGCGCCGCAAGCGCCCCCGCCGAATCAAAGAGCTGCTGATAGCTCAGCGAATCTTCGCCATTCTGAAACGCCACCCGATCGCCATAAGCGCCCGCCGCCATCTCCAGAAGCATCATCAAATTCATCGCGGTCTCTCACTACAACCCACCGCCCTAACAGAACGGAAGCATATTGGCGGAAGCGCCCCAGCTACCCAAAACGGGCGTCAGGGGGTGTCGGGGGGATCCCCCCGACTAATCAGATGACGGCAGAGGCTTCGCGCCCTTGATCTCAAGTGCCGTGCCGTCACAAGCGAGGCCACCCTCACCGGGCTTCGTGCAGAGGATTTCGATGTCCCCGGCTTCGTTCGTATAGCGCTTGCCCATCTGCGTTCCGGCCTTCTGGTCGGCGTCGATTTCAACGCCGGCCGGCGCGTCGGCCGCGAGGTCGATGACTGCAGCGCCACCACAGGTCAGGTTCACGTCGCCCGCAGGCGCCACGACGACCATCAACTCCGAACTGCAGACCGCACTCTTCAATCGGCTTCCCGCCTTCAAAACCGCCATGCCGTGACTCCTCTTAATTCTCAAATTCGTAAGGTCGAAGATTTCAGCTCGTCCCTGGACGCACGATCAAAGGTCGACCGTCTCGCGCATGGGCTGCCGAGCGAGGGACGATCATACGGATTCCAGAACCTGAATGCTATCGTCGAAAACCTTCGGAACAGACATGCCCAAGGCCCCCCAACCCCTCGAAATAGCTCGCGGATCTGCGAACGACGATCCCGCCTCGGACCACGCGCGAACGCTTCTTGAGGCGACCGGATCCACCCCCTCGCGCGGGCTCCAACCGGGCGGCGACGCGGCCCTGAACCCGCTCACCTCCTGTGCCGCGGAGGCCTGGGCAGCTTCCGGCGCGATGGGCCTCGCCGGAGAGCCCAATGAACCACCGCGTTTCGCGGCCGCCCCGCTCGCGATCGCCGCCCTCGGTGCGGGTCGCGCCCTCGAAGCGCTCCGCGACGGGCGGGCCTCTCCGACCGACTGGCCGGCCTTGCTCGCTGAGCGCGCCGCCCTCGTCGGACACACGCGACAGGGAAGCGTGTCCGCCGGTGGCGCCGCCCGCCTGCTCAAAACCTGCGATGGATGGATCGCGGTTCAGCTTCCGCGTCTCGATGATTGGCAACTCGTCCCAGCCTGGCTTGAGATTGATCTCCCGGCAGAACGATTCGAACTCGACTCAGGATGGCGCTTGATCGAGGGACGGTTGCGCACGCGCAACACAAAGGACGTGATCGACCGGGGCAGACTGATCGGACTCGCCGTTGCCGAGGCGACGCGAACGATCTCGTCGCATGTACCCGCCTACCAACTCCGCGCCACGAGCGAAGCCGCACCGATCGAGCGACGCCTCCGCGTACTCGACCTCACCTCTCTTTGGGCCGGGCCCCTCGCAACCTCGCTCCTCGCGGATGCCGGCTGCAATGTACTCAAGGTAGAAGCGCCCGGGCGTCCGGATGGAGCGCGCTCGGGGCCTACCGAATTCTTCGACCTAATGAATCACGGCAAGCAATCCGTCGCGCTCGACCTCCATCAAGCGACGGATCGCGCTCACTTCGAGCGACTTCTCGACGCGGCGGATGTGGTTGTCGAGAGTGCACGACCAAGGTCCCTCGCCCAACTCGGCTACGACGCGAAGACCTGGTGCAGTGTCCGTGCCGGGCGACTCTGGACTTCGATCACGGGCTACGGCCGCGAGCAGGAGTGGATCGCCTTCGGTGATGATGCAGCGGTCGCGGCGGGCCTCGCCTGGCCGCTCGCCCCTGACGCCACCTCGGCGTCGACGCCGTCCTTCTGCGGGGACGCGATCGCTGATCCACTGACGGGACTCCACGCGGCCGCTTTGATGCTGGGCTTCTTACGGAACGGGCGCGGCGGTTTGCTCGAACTCTCGCTGCGCGACGTCGTGGCCAGTACTGCTTCGATCGAGGGGGGATCCCTCGTCGCGTCCCTCGAAGGGGATGAGCAACAAGGATGGATCGTCCGAAGCGAAGGAGACCGGGTTGTGCCGGTCGCCCCGCCTCGGTCGCGCAAGCTTCGCGGCCCGGCGCCACGCCTCACGGAGCCGCGCGAGTCCGCATTAACGGAGTGGTGTGAAGATCGCAGCTCGCTCCCGTCGAGCGACACGCGATGCTGATTCGCGGAGCGCAGATCGGCGAGAAGATCATGGACGTCCGCATCACGGATGGGCGGGTTCTCTCGATCGAAGGCGACTTGGAGGCGCGCACGGACGAAGTGATCGTTGAGGCCGCGGGCGGAATGCTGATCCCGGGCTTACGAGACCACCACCTGCACCTGCAGTCCTTGGCGGCCTCCCTCGACTCGGTCGCCTGCGGACCGCCGACGACGACGGACGCCGAGCAATTCATCGCCGCCTTGCGAGACGCCATCCCTCGCGACGGTTGGATCCGCGGGGCGGGTTATTTCGAGTCCGCCGCCGGTGAACTCGACCGAGCCAAGCTCGACCGCATCCGATCCGATGTGCCGATTCGAATTCAGCATCGCAGCGGCGTGCTCTGGTTCTTCAACTCCGCCGCACTCGAAGCGATCGATGCCGACGGACAGCCGACGGACAGCCCCGGTCTCGAACGCGACGCAGCGGGGCGCGCAACCGGACGCGGCTTTCGCATGGACGAGTGGCTGCGCTCGCGCCTCCCCGCGTCCCCCGCCCCGGATCTTGCGCGCGTCGGAACCCTGCTCAGCGAATTCGGTGTCACCGCCGTCACCGACTGCACGCCGACGAACACAGGGTCGGACCGGGATCGCTTCGCCGAAGCCCAGGCCGCGGGCAGCCTTCCCCAGCGAATCGAATGGATGGGCGAACTCGGCCTCCGCGAGTGGTCGACGAAGACCACCGATTCAGACCACCTCTTCCTGGGCGCGCACAAGATCATGCTGGACGAACCCTCGCTCCCCGACTTCGACGCACTCGTCTCGCGCATTCGCGCGGCGCATGACGAAGGCCGCGCGACGGCGTTCCATACGGTCACGCGAACCGAGATCTACTTCGCGCTCGCGGCCCTCGAAGCGGCGGGATCAATTCAAGGGGATCGCCTCGAACACGCTTCCGTCGCGCCGCCCGAAGCGATGGACGCGATCAAGCGGCTGGGCATCGCGATCGCGACCCAGCCTAATTTCGTCGCGGAACGCGGGGACGACTACCTCGACGAGGTCGAGCCCAAAGACCAACCCCACCTCTATCGAGTTCGCGGTTGGCTCGAAGCGGGTGTCCCGCTCGCCGGCGGGACCGATGCCCCCTTTGGAAACCCCGACCCGTGGCGCGCTATGCGCGCCGCCGTCGAGCGGCGCACGCTTCGCGGCCGCGTCCTCGGCGCGGATGAGCGCGTTTCACCGGAAGCGGCCCTGAGACTCTTTTCGGCAGCCCCCTTCCCTGCGGAGACCAACGACCACGGCTCAGCGGCCGAAGACGCGCCACCGGAGATCGGGATCGGGCAAGTGGCGGACCTGTGCCTGCTGGATGCGCCCTGGTCTCAGGTCCGTACGGACCTGGCGAGTCATCACGTCGTCGCGACCTGGATCGGTGGTGAATGCGTCTATCAGCGCAACACACGCTCCTAGCCACTCGGCTGCAGCTTCCCTGCTGCACACGGCACCCGCACCTTCACACAACTTTACACTGCAGACACGGACGAGAGAGGTCCGCAGATTAGTTTCCTCCCTGCGCCCCAACGAAGTGCACAAGAGGCGAGCCGACGGCCCCACCGCTCGAGTCTTGCCATTGGAGGAAACCAGATGTCTTCGAACGATCCGAACATGACTGTTTCGAGTGAGACCGGGCGGCGACGCGTCATCGCCTGGCCACTTTCTTTTGTGCTGCTGACCGCCGCCTTCCTCTTGATGGGGAACGTCCTTACCGCTTGCGGCGGCCATCATCGCGGCGGGCACGACATCGAGGACGCAAAGGAGCACGCAGCGGACGCGGTCGATCACATGATGCATCGACTCGACGGGACCGATGCGCAGACCGAGCAGGTCCAGGCCATCGTCACCGAGGCGATCGATGAACTGATCGCCGCGCATGGACCGAAGGACGGCCTTGGGGATGCTTTCTCCGCAATCCTGACCGCGGACACGATCGATCGCGACGCGCTCGAAACGATGCGCCGCCAGCATCTGGATCGAGCGGAGGTCATGAGTGAGATCGCGATGACCCGCTTTGCCGATGTCCTTGAGGTCCTGACCCCCGAGCAGCGAGCGAAGCTCGACAAGAAGTTCAGCAAACATCGCGGTCGACACGGATGGCACTGAGTCGAAGACTCACCTCGTGCCGGTAGAAAATTGACGACCGCCCGTGCACTCACAACACCGCACGGGCGGTTATCTTCTTCGGGTCCGCCGGGGATTCGACGAGGATCGCAGCGAGGGACACGGGAGACCAGGTTGGCCACACGCGCGCTGATCATCGATGACGACGAGGCCCTCGCCGAAATGCTCTCCGAGTATCTCGCCAGCCACGGCCTCGGGGTCGCCGCCCGGTATCGCGCGGATCGTGGCCTTGAGACGATCGCCGCCGAGCCCTTCGACGTGGTGATTCTCGACGTCATGCTGCCTGACCTGGACGGTTTCGAAGTCTGCCGCCGTATCCGTGAGCGTTCGGACGTGCCGATCGTCATGCTGACCGCACGGGGCGAGGAGACGGACAGAATCGTCGGTCTCGAACTCGGCGCGGACGACTATCTCGCGAAGCCCTTCAGTCCCCGCGAGTTGCTGGCGCGAATCCGCGCTGTCCTTCGCCGGACCCAGGGCGGCGAAGCCGCTCGCAGCGACAAGGGGCTCCTCCGATTCGGACGGCTTGAGATCGATCTCGATGCGCGCTCGGTCCGTCTAGACGACTCGGCGTGCACGTTGACGAGTCATCAATTCGAGTTGCTTCGACTCCTGGCGGAGAACGCCGGACGCGTGCTCTCACGGGATCAGATCATGCAGGGTCTGCGAGGCCACTCCCTCGAGGCCTTCGATCGAAGCATCGACAACCACGTCTCGCGAATTCGGGCGGCCATCGAAGATGATCCGAAGAAGCCGCGCCGCCTGATCACCGTCCGAGGTGCCGGGTACGTTTTCGCGCGCAGCCAGGACGGGGAAGCGAGCGCCTAGCATGCGACGACTCTACCTCCAGTTCTACGCCGCGCTGCTCATTGTCCTCTTCATCCTCTCTCTCCTGACCGTCGTCTCGGTCTGGTCCCTGAATCCCGACCGCAGAGCGGATCGCTGGCTGGTCGAACTCGAAACCTTTGCGAGCGCCGTCATCCCCCCAAGCGACGCCCCGCTCGCAGATATCGAGCGCGTCGTTCATGCGTTCGCAGAACCGCTCAAGCTTGATCTGGGCCTCTACGACGTGAGTGGCGCTCTGATCGTTTCGCACGGCTTGCCCCCGGCGCTTCCCGAAACCCGCGGGAGCCAATGGCGCGAGAAGAGCCACAACGAACGGATCCTTGTCCTACAAATCACGGGCGGCCGCCACCTCGTCGTCTCCGATGAGCGGGACCACGCCGGCCCGATCGCCCATCTCCTCTTCGTGATCGCGCTCCTCGCGCTGGCGACTGCAATCGCAGCCTATCCGGTTGCCCGGCGCCTAACGCGACGTCTCGAAAACCTTCGCCATCACGTTTCCGATTTCGGTGCGGGCGATCTCTCCGTTCGGGCACCGATTGAAGGACGCGACGAGATCGCCGACCTCGCTCGCTCGTTCAACGCGAGCGCGGATCAGATCGAAGGCCTCGTCTCGGACAAGACACGACTGCTCGCGAACACCTCCCACGAGTTGCGAACGCCGCTCACCCGCGTCCGCATGGGCCTCGAACTCCTGCGAGAAGGCCCACGTCCGGAACTCCTCGACCGCATGGATCGCGACATCGAGGAGCTCGACGACCTGATCGGCGAGCTCCTGATCGCGAGCCGGCTTGACTCCCCGGATCCGCGGCTCGACGTCTCGTCGATCGATCTGCTTGCGCTCGTCGCAGAGGAGATCGCGGGGCGCGATGCGATCGATGTCGCGGGGGATCCCGTTCAGGTGAACGGCGATCGGCGCTTGCTCCGGCGGCTCGTTCGCAACCTGATCGAGAATGCCCTGCGCCATGGGATGCCTCCGGTCGAAATTCGGACGGCGCGACAGGCGAATGGGGAGAGCGATCCACGCGTTGAACTCGTCGTCGAGGACCGGGGCCCCGGAATTCCTGAAGGAGAGCACGAGCGGATCTTCGAGCCCTTCTACCGCCCACAGGGCGAGGCCAGCGCCGAGGGCGGAATCGGTCTGGGGCTCGCCCTCGTCCGTCAGATCGCGGAGCGACACCAGGGTTCGATCCGATGCGAGCCACGCGAGGGGGGCGGCACCCGCTTTCTCCTCGACCTTCCGGCTTCCTGACGCGGGGAGCGCGCCCATTTCCTCCAGTTTCTAGGTCGCGTTGCCGATGAGTTGCGCATAGGACTGCATCCCGCAGACCTTGGATGCGGAGACTCGGATGACCTGCTCGGCGCGCGTTGGCGCCCTGATCGCGACGTTGCTGATCTCCGCGCTCGCCTGCACGACAGAGTCGGCGGAAGACCCACGCCTGCGCGAGCCCGCGTTCTTCAGCTCGACAGAACGCCTCGCCCCCCTACTCGAGCAGACCGCGCGACTGGCCGGAACACCGATGGCGAGACTCTCCCGTGAGATTCGCCAGACCCTGGCCGGCTGCGATCTGGTCGGCGCGCGATTCCGCCCCGACGACGCGGCTCCGGGCGGCTTCCTCCCGGAATGGTCGTGCCTCGATCAGCCAGCGGGCGACGCCGACACGAAATTCAAAGAATTCGCCCTCGCCGAGCGTGGGGAACACGACGCCATTCTCTTCTGGCCCGTCGGAGAGGATGGCCGAACGTCGGTTCGTTTCGACCTGAGCGCGGACGGTTCGGTCTCGGCTCTGGGCGAGTTGATCGTACCGAGTCATCCCGGCCTACTCGGGTTGCTGATCCCGGGCGATGCCCCGCCGGCAGCCGCGGTTCTCAATCCACCGAACACGTTGATCCGAGCGCACGCCCGTCCCCGCAACGGACTCGGCCTTGCCGATCTCGTTCCGAGCGGGGGGCAGGCCGATCGTATGTTCGCGCTCAAGGGCCGACTCCTCGAAGGTGCGCTGCTCGCCGGAACCTGGGAGATCAACGTTCTTCCTCCCGCGCCCGGTGGCCGACTGCCCCTCCCGATCCTGGCCCTGCACCATCGCGGCATCGCTCCCACCACGGCCGCACTCGACCAGGCTCTGAGCCAACTCGAAGCCACCTGGCCTATCAAACGCACGAAGCGCAAGTTTTCCTTCTTGAGCCGCTCCTCAAGCCCCGACTCGATCGAGGGCGGCTGTTTTCTTGAACTCCCGCTCCTTCCGGAACTCGCACCCTGCTGGGCGGTCCATCCGGAGGCGCTCATCGTCGGTTGGCGCGCCGAGGCCATCGAGACGGCCCTCGGCGTTCCGGCGGTCTCGGCGAGCCCGAACGTTCAACCCACGGCGCCGGCCCAGCTTGAAGTCCGCCTCGACCAGTTCGCCCAGGTCGATCGCGCACTCCAGGGCGTCGCGGCGCCGCTCGGGATCGGCGACCTCTTTTCGAATCTCTCGCTCTCCGTTGAACCGGAATCCGAGGGCCGCGTGCTTTTCCAGATCTCGCTGGCGAGCCGGAAATGAACGGGACGGGCCGAATGCGATTCCACGCGAACCCTCTGATTCTGACCGCTTGCCTGATGCTGCTCTCCGCAGCCGGCTGCACGGAAGACCCGGTGACGGAACAGGCGAGCGCCGTCTGCACGGCCCTTCAAGAGGAGCGCTACGCGGACGCCCTTTCGCTCTCCACGACCGGCGCGGGGCCGGAGGGAGCAGCACGAGACGTCGCAAGTTGTCGATGCATCGCCTTCCTTTCGACGGGCGACCGCACGAGCTGCACGAACCTCATGGATCCTCTGCTCGCCGATGAACGAGCCGACGACTGGATTCCCCATGTCGTCCTCTCGAAACTGATGGTGCGGACCTGGCACGCTGCCGGTGAGGTCGAGCGAGCTGCAAAATTCGCTGCGCGCGTCGCGCCCACCCACCGCGAAGACCTCGATTTGCTTCAGCTGGAACTCATGCTCCGAGGTCAGGTCGAAGATGAAGAAGGCGTACTCCGGGAGCTGGAATCGCGGCTCGAGAACGATCCGAGCTGGCTCTCCCAGCGCCTCATCCTCGCACTCGCCTGGGACCGACGCTCACAACCGGAGGCCGGGATCCGCGTCCTCGGCGACCTCGATGTTCATGCCCCGCCGATCGATCACCCGCTCGCCCTCCCCTGGTTCGAGTCTCGAATCCAGGCGCAGGCAAAGGCCGCGGACATTGCGGGGGTTCAGGAAACCTTCGCGGCCTGGCGCGCAACCGGCTGGGACCCAATCGATCTCGATGCGCGTTATGCGCTCCGCCTCTCCGTCGACCATCTCAGAGACCCGAGTCGCGACACGATCGAGCTGCTGCGCAATGCGATCGCCACGCAGGGTTCGCTGCGGGACCGAAATGTCGTCTGGGGCCTGCATCATCGCCTCGTCGTCGAGACCCTGGCCGCCGGTCGCCCCGAAGAATCCCTCGCCGCCTACGACGCCGCGGTCAAGACCGTTGCCCTCGATGGGATTACGCGGGAAGAGATCGTTCGCGCGATTCGCCTCGCCGACGGAAGCTACGACCCGAATGCAACGGCCACGCTGCGATTGATCGCGCCACCGGAAGCCGAAGGCGGGTACTGGGCACTCAGTCCCCACTCCTCGAGCCCACCCGATCAGAGTTATGCGCGGCATCCCGTCTCGCAGACGCGGGTCACGCTCATCGACACGAAGCTCGGCCTTCATCCGCAGCGCTGGATTCTGCGCGACCAGAACGACCAGCTGCTGGGCTCGGGCGCGGTCTGGCCTAATCCCGGTGAGACGGTCGACGTGGTGGCCCAGAACGCGTCCCCGTCAGTCACTCCCGGCCTCAGCTTTTCCGAGCCTACGAAGCGGCGGCCAGCGGATGGAACGCGTCGGGTCTTCGCGATCCTCGCGGACTGCGCGGACTGGCGCCTTACCGAATATCTGAGGAATCGCGGTGACTTGCCGTTCCAGGATCAACTGATGCACGAGGGCTATCGCGCGGTGATCGAGAGCCGACCCGCATTTACCGCGGCTGCGATGCGCGCACTGGTCTCGCCCACGGCAGGTCAGACTTCGCCGGGCAGCCTCGAATGGCTTCATCAGATGGGCCTCGAACTCGCGGGACTCGAATCGGTCGGGAAAAACCCGCTGGAATTTCTCTCGTGGGTCCTGCCCGAGCGCCCCAATCTCTTTGAAACGATTGGCTCCGGGTCGATCGTGACCGCAAATATGTTGCTCGCCCACGGCGACATCGATTCGGGTCGGCACGCGGAGATCGTCGGGCCCCACGGCGCGCGGCGCGACCTCCCCTCGCAGCAGGCCTACCGCTCACTCACCGAATCCGAACGTGCGCGCTACCCGGAACTGTTAGGCGATCCGAATAATCGCAAACTCGCGGAAACCATCGCCGCCGAGATGGACGTAGCAGAGAGAATCGCACGCGATGGCGAGATCGACTTTCTCTTTCTCCGTCTCGAAGCACTCGACCTCCTGACCCATGGCAACTACGCGAAAATCGACGGACGCGGACAGGACAATGGCCAGGGCACGCTCCTCTCAAGCTATCGATATATCGACGAGCGCCTCATCGCGCTCGACGCGCTCCTCGATGAAGACGACTGGCTTGTCTACATGTCCGATCACGGAATTCGGTCGGCGATGCAGCACGAGGAAGACGCCCTCTTCTTCATCAAGGGGGCCGGCGTACCACAAGGGCGCGCGCCCGGGCGCCCTGCGCTCCGTGGCGTCCCGCGAACCCTCGCAGCGATGCTCGACATCGAGACCCCGTGGCCCGATACGGGGACCGCTCCGTGGCTCGCCATCGCAGAGAAAAACACCGACGCGGCAGCAGGCGCACGAGTCGCCGCTCATCAGTAGACTCCAATCGCTCGGACGCATCCCGAGCTCGGAGTTGAATCGATGTCTTTGCAATCTCGCCCGCGCCTCTTGCCGCTTCTCATCCGCTTCACCGTGTTGGGAATCGCCCTTGCCCTGAGCCTTTCTAGCGCCGGCTGCCTAACGAGTGCCGGCGTCGGCCCCAACGCCGACCGACCTCTCAATACCGTCACCGAGGTCGACCTCGATCGCTTCGCGGGGCGTTGGTACGTGATCGAGAGCATTGGCCTCGATGCCGAAACGGGCGCACACGACGAGATCGAGATCTATCGGCTCCGTGAGGATGGGCGGATCGACATCGAGCTGCATTTTCGCGAAGGCAGCTTCGACGGGCCACGCGCATCGATCCCGCAGTTGGGATGGGTGCACAACGAAGAAACGCGTGCCGAATGGCGAGTGCGCCCGTTCTGGCCCCTCTCCCTCGCCTACCTGATCATCGATCTCGCACCCGACTATCAATACACCGTGATCGGCCACCCCTCGAAGCGCTGGGTCTGGATCATGGCACGCACGCCGAGCCTCGACGCGGCAACCCTCGCGGGGATCCGCGAACGCCTCGCCGCCTCGGGCCACGACATCAAGCGCCTCGTCGCGATTCCTCAGCGTCCCCTCGATGCGAGGGACGACCCGCCTGAATAGCGCCTAGCGGAAGCGCGGAATGACTTCGGTACCGAGCAACTCGATCGTCCGAAGCGCCGCCTTCTGCGGGACGCTGCCCATCTGGATCAGGAACATCACCTCGTCGGCGCCGGCCTCCTTGAGTCGCTCCACATAGCCGATCGCGTCGTCCACCGTTCCATAGGCATGATTCGGATTGTAGAGACCGGTCGCTTCGGTTCCCGCTTCGATCTTCTCTTCATTCAGATACGCAACGAAGGCTTCGCCCTGCTGCTTCAGGTATTCTGCGGCGTCCTCATTCTCGGGAGGTGTGCCCGGAGCGGGGCCACCCTGGTAGAAGTGGTTGATCGATTCGGTGAAGAAGCGCTGACCGCGATGACCGATTGCGCGGGCTTCGACGCCGTCGTCGAGGACGATTGCCGGGCAGAGTGCGGACAGCCGATCATTCGCGACGGCCCCGACCTGTGACTCCGGCGTTCGGCGCTTGATCGCTTCGCGGTAGACCTTGTTCTTCTGTGCGACGTCCTCAGGCCCTCCGAAGCCAAGGCAGAGCGCGCCGACGCCCCACTCCCCCGCCTGGTTCAAGGTCGTTTCCCGGGTGCAGGCCATGAAGAGCGGCGGATGCGGCGTCTGCATCGGCTTCGGATGAATGCTGCGTTCAGGAACGCGGATGATGTCGTTCTCAAAGGAGTAGACATCCGAGGCCCAGATCTCCGGGATCATCCGAAAGCTCGTCTCGAGCTGGCGATCGATGTCGGGAATATGAACATCGAAGGCACCGGCTTCGGTTTCCGTCCCGCCCTTACCCACGCCGAAGTCCATCCGCCCGTTCGAGAGCACATCCAACATGGCGACACGCTCGGCGACCTTGATCGGGTGATTCATCTTGAAGGGAAGGCAGACGACGCCATGACCGATCCGGATCGTCGATGTCTTTCCCGCGACAAACGCGAGGAAGGTCTCCGGCGCACTCATATGTGCATATTGCGTGAGGCAATGATGCTCCACCGCCCAGATGCCATCGAAGCCGAGCTTCTCGCCGAGGATCGCTTGCTCGACGCTCTCGTGGAGGACGCGCTGTTCGGTTGCGGGGGACGGATCCACCATCTGCGCTTCGAAGATCATTGAGAATTTCATACCGGGATTCTTCCTCTATGCGTAAGCGAGCTCGGCCGCGTGTGAGTCAATGGATGTTGCCTCACCAGCTCCGCCGCGCCAGCACGTTTGCGCCCCCGAAAGATCGGTCCGAATCCGGTGAGATCCCTTCGCTATGCTGCGCCGATGCCTGGTCAAATCCGAGTCGAACGCAACGGTCCCGAAGCCCGAGTCATCTTCGATCACCCCGAAAGACGCAACGCCGTCACGACGGAGATGTGGCGGCAGATTCCCGAAATCTGTGCCGAGCTGGATGCGGATCCCTCCGTTCGCGTCGTCGTTTTGCGGGGCTCGGGGGATGTTGCCTTCGTGTCGGGCGCGGATATCTCCCAGTTCGGGGAATCCCGAACCGGGGACAACGCCACGCAGTACGACATGGATAATCTGCAGGCCTTCGACGCCATCGCGAATCTCGGGAAACCCGTGATCGCCGCGATCCACGGATTCTGTATTGGTGGCGGCTGCGCGATCGCTCTCTGTGCCGACCTCCGCTACACCGCCGATGACGGTGTTTTTGCCATCCCCGCCGCGCGCCTGGGCCTCGGCTACGGACAGAAGGGCCTCACCACGCTGACGCGCATCGTAGGCGAGCCCCGGGCGAAAGAGATCTTCATGACGGCGCGACGCTTCGATGCCCAGGAAGCCGCCTCGATGGGTCTCGTCAATCGCGTCGTGCCCAAGGCCGAACTCGACGCCTTCGTCCAGAAGACCGTCGAGACCATCTCGGACAACGCACCGCTCACGCTGCGCGCCGCGAAGCGCACGTTCAAGGACATTGCCCAGCCGGAAAGTGAGAAGCGACCCGACGAAGTCGCCGCCGCGATCGGCGACTGTTTCGCAAGCGAGGACTACCGCGAAGGATTCACGGCGTTCCTCGAGAAGCGCCGCCCCGCGTTCAAGGGACGCTAGGCCTTTGGCGGCCCGCGCGACGAAAACTCCGGCGCGATGCAGCTGGCCCGGCGAGCACGCCGACTATCAGGACTACCACGACACCGAGTGGGGATTCCCGGTCGACGACGATCGCCACCTCTTCGAGAAACTCTGCCTCGAAGGTTTTCAATCGGGCCTGTCTTGGCTCACGATTCTTCGTAAGCGCGACAACTTCCGGAAGGCCTTCGCGAACTTCGAGATCGATCGGATCGCACGATGGGACGAACGCAGCGTAGTTCGCTTGTTGGGCGACGCGGGCATCATTCGACATCGGGGTAAGATCGAAGCCACCCTCAACAATGCCCGCTGTGCTCGCGCACTTCGGGATGAATTCGGCTCGCTGTCGGCATTCTTCTGGGGCTTCGAACCACAGCAGGCAGACCGACCGAAGAAGCTCGATGAGAAGAGCCTGCTAGCCGTCAGCCAAACCGCCGAATCGAAGGCCCTCGCCAAAGCGCTCAAGAAGCGCGGCTTCCGCTTCGTCGGCCCCACGACCGCCTACGCCTTTATGCAATCCATGGGAATCGTGAACGACCACGCGGCGCATTGCGATACCCGCGCGATCGTCGAGCGAGAACGACGGCGCTTCAAACGGCCGACCCCGCGCTCCGGCGCGACGGCCTAAGCGTGCTGGGTGACGCATCGACCCTCCCTTTCGGGATCGAGCTCTGGGTTGTCCTCGCCGCGCTCGGCGCCCTCGCCCAGACCACGCGAAACGCGACCGCCCAATCCGTCTCCTCGCTGATCTCCCCCACCCTCAACAGCTGGTCGCGCTTCGCCTTCTGCCTCCCCTATGCCGCGATCGCCTGTGCGATCGTCGCCTGCAACAGCGGATGGCCCGCTCTCTCCCTCGACTTCTTCGCCTATTGCGGGATCACCGCCGTCGCCCAGCTTCTCGGCAACGTCGCGCTCGTCCGCGCCTTTCGCGAAGGCAGCTTCGGCGAGTCGATCGTCTTCCACAAACTCGAAGTCGTTCTCACTGCCGTCGCCGGTGCGGTCTTCTTCTCCGAATCGCCCTCGGCGATCGGTGCCTTCGGAATTCTCGTCTGCGCGGCAGGTGTCATCGCGATCAATCTGGCAAGAGGCGAAGGCGACGCCACGATTCGGCGTGCCTTTCAGTTCGGCGTCGCGGGTCGCTTCTCCTTGATCTGTGCAGTCCTCCTCGTCTTCGCGAGCTTCGCATTGAAGCTCGCGAACGAGAGCGTGCGCGCCGCGAACCCCGAGGCGAGCTTCTTCGAAGGGGCGGTGCAGACGCTCTTTCATACGACCTGGATCGAAGTCCTCTTGTTGAGCATTTGGATCGGATGGCGTGAACCGAAATCCTTCCTCGCTGTTCGCTCCCATTGGCGCCGAATGCTTGTGATCGGCTCCGCCGGCTTCACCGCAAGCCTCTGCTGGTTCTGGGCCTTCTCGATCACGATCGTCGCCTACGCGAAAGCCGTCGGGCAGATCGAAGCGCTGCTCGCGGTCGCGCTCGGGCTGCGCGTCATGGGTGAGCGTACGCTCCTGCGCCAGCTTCCGGGAATCGCGCTCACCGTCGTCGGAATCACCCTCGTTCTGCTCGACTGATCGCTCGAGGTTTCGCGGGCCTCCGCGTGCCCTCGCCAGTGGCATCTCCGCACGCCGCCGCGTACGCTTTTGCTCGGCCGTCTCGGACGGCTCGGGGCCGCGCACTCCTGCGCGGATCCATTTAGGTCTCGTCTCTCGCGACCACGGCCCGGCAAAGGTTCCGCCATGACCGATCTCGCTTCGATCGCCTCCCACCGCCCCATTCACTACGGCCCGCGGCGCCATATCGCCGCCATCCGTGAGCGACTCGACGCTCTTCGCTTCGATCATTTCGAAGCGGTCCCGCAAAGCCCCTGCCTCGGCGCCGAGATTCGGGGGATCGATCTCTCGAAGCCGGTGAGCTCCGAGATCGCCGCGGAGATCGAACGCGCGCTGATCGACTACAAGGTCATCTTCTTCCGCGACCAGGACCTCAGCCAGTCGGACCACATCAACTTCGCCAAGCATTTCGGGGAGCTCGAAGTCCATCCCTTCCTCCCGGAAGGCGACTCACCGGAACTCATTCGCTTCGCGAAGGACGAGAATGTCGTCGGCGTCGAGAACAACTGGCATAGCGACGTGAGCTGGCGAGAGATTCCCTCCCTCGGCTCGGTTCTGCGGGCTCACGAAGTCCCCACCGTCGGCGGTGACACACTCTGGACCGATATGGAAGCCGTTTACGACGGCCTATCCGATGAGCTTTCCGAAGCCATCGAAGGCCGTGTCGCGATCCACGACTTCGTGCACACGTTTGGACAAGCCCTGTCCGCAGAGGCGCGTGAGGAGAAGCGCAAGGAATTCCCGCCCGCCTATCAC
>Ga0316208_1000783_pt1 | contig 34781 bp, 23 predicted proteins | sample 3monopyrite_MG_FD_204944 | JGI IMG/M metagenome (GOLD analysis project Ga0316208, IMG submission 204944) | Microbial mat bacterial communities from mineral coupon in-situ incubated in ocean water Damariscotta River, Maine, United States -... | ecosystem: Environmental > Aquatic > Marine >...
CTCGCTTGAGATTTTCGCGTTGCTCTTCGATCAGCTTACGACGTGAAACAACGATGTTTCGGCGAGCTTCGTCGATCTTCAGAATGACGCACTCGATCTCGCGATCGATGTAGAGTCCGATATCCGGTGGACGCCGGATGTCGACCTGACTGGCCGGCAGAAAGACGTTCACGCCGATATTGACCAGCAAACCACCCTTGATTTTGCGAACAACCTTGCCTTTGACGATATCGCCTTCGGCGTGGGTGTCGATGATTTTTTCCCACTCGCGAATCCGGTCGGCTTTCCGCTTTGAGAGCAGAACCAGGCCGAACTCGTCTTCGAAGTCTTCGAGCAGAACTTCGATATCATCGCCGGGCTGCGGCTTAACAGCCTGGTCATTCCACTCTTCGAGTGAAACCACGCCTTCGCTTTTGTATCCGACATCGACGAGCACATCGTCGCCTTCAAGTCGAATCACCTTTCCGGGAACGATCTTGCCCGGGTCGAACGCCATCGGCGCCATGTCGTAATAGGCTTCCAGATCGTCGGCTTCGTCTTCTCCGACGCCGGCTTCGCCCATTGCCCGGCGGAATTCCGCGTCAAGCACTTCGTCAGGAACGTGGAACTCACGCAGCAGGTTACGGTCAACCATCTAGACTCTCACTCATCGTTAGTCAGCAACTCTACTTCTTCTGTGGATGTACAAAATCCGTCCGGAAAGAGCAGTCAGTGTAGCTGCGGTGGAGCATGCCTCAGTCAGTTCGTCGCGATCAGAAAGACGTCGCCTCTCGTGGCACGGCATTTTGCAAAGAGCCGTTGGGCACTGTTCTGCAATGGGCCGTGTTCTGTGAGGGGCGAATCAGTCTGGCGGACGATTCCTTGCGGTCGATTCAGATCCTTGTCCGAATCCCGCGGACTGGCAGGCTGCCAACAAAAAAACGCATGTCACCAGATCAGCAGAGCTGTCGGTCGACACACGTCATGCAGGCACCATAGTCAGTTGCTAAGGGTTAGTGTCCACCCCGTCCGGAACACAAATTCCGAAAACCACAGGGCAAACGCCGCTTTCGTCACACGGACGAGCCGCAGACTATAACATCGCCTGAATCAATCAATCTACCCAGAGATAGCGTGTTTCCCGGGGTCTTCTGAAGAAAGAATCGAGACTGTTTATACGTTCGCAGCGTCAGTCGGCCTGAACCAGCAGTACTTTCGTTTTGCGATTCCAATAGCCCGGCGCTGAGGTGAGGATCGTCGGCGGAAAGCTCATCTTCACCCGTTTTCAACCGAGCCCTAGACTGCCGCTCCCAGCCTGGCCAATCCCCACGCCGCAACTCCGTTAAGGATGCTCAGTTCCAGTCTTTGCCACCAGCTTTAGCTGGTGGATACGTGGTGTTTAGTGGTCAATCAGCCGGCTTTAGCCGGACTTCACTTGTGGCTTCATCCAATTGACCAACTCCGCGAAGGAAAGTCCGGCTGAAGCCGGCTCACCAGATTGCCCATTGCTCAGACACCACCGGCTAAAGCCGGTGGCAAATACAAGGAGAATCCGGCGGTGAAAATCGATAACGACGTTGCCCACGCCGCATCCCATCCTCAGAGACTCGATCGGAGTCACGCCATGCCCGCCTCCCGTTTAATTCCGATCGTTCTCGCCGGCCTGGCCCTGGGGTCCGCGACGGGCTGCGAAAGCCTGCTGCACAACCTGAAACCCCACCGCCTCTGGCGCCTGAACCGCCACTCGCCACCCATGTCGACCGGCAGCTCGGTCTACTATTCCGTCCCCCCCCCGCCGCTGAAGGACGTTGTCTCGGTCGAGCCGAACTTCGCCGAAGCGCCCAACTTCGAGCCTGAACCCGCTGAACGGTGAAGTTTCCGAACCCGCCGAAAGGACTAACCGCCCTTACGAACGCTCAAGAAATAAGGACACGTCCAGAAACAAATGGGGGGCGAGGCTCCGCCCGAGAAACCGGAAGAGGCTGTGAGTTTTTTGGAGGGTGTGACAAGCGGAGCGAATCAAACGGCTGGTGTGCCGGCGCGGGCGACCGTTGGAGTTTGTTGTCGTCAAGTTTGCTCTCAGATCTCCGCGCCGGCACACCGCGACTACCGTTTGGCCCGCTGGTCACACCCTACAATTGAAAAACTCACAGCCGCGAAGCGTTCTTAGCCCGCGATCATTCCGTCGCTTTCCGCTCGGCGATCCAGTCTTCGACGATGCCGTCCAGCAAGTGCAGCGTGACCGCTCCCTGACCGAGAATCGTGTCGTGAAAGTCGCTCAGGTTGAATTTGTCGCCGAGTTCTTCTTCCGCTTTTCGGCGAAGCTCAAGGATTCGTAGCTGGCCGATTTTGTAAGCCAGAGCTTGGCCCGGCCACGAGATGTAACGATCGATTTCGTTCTCGATGTCGTGTATCGATTTCGCGGCATTGGCGGCAAAGAAGTCGATCGCCCGCTGCCTCGACCAGCCCTGGTCATGAATCCCCGTGTCGACGACCAGGCGAACCGCTCGCCACATGTCGTAGGTCAACTGCCCGAATTTTGAGTACGGATCCGTGTAGAGCCCCAGCTCGTAGCCAAGCCGCTCCGAATAAAGCCCCCAGCCTTCGATGAACGCGGTGTAGCCGCCGTACCGACGAAACTCCGGAATTCCTTCCATTTCCTGCGCGAGTGCAATCTGAAGGTGATGCCCCGGCACAGCCTCGTGGACGGACAGAACTTCCATCTCGTACTTCGGCCGCGTTTCCGGTCGGTAGAGATTCACAAAGTACGTTCCGTCACGTCCCCCATCCGCTGATGGCGGGCGGTAGTAAGCAGTCGTCGTGTCCGGCGCCAGATGTTCCGGGATCGGCTCCAGCTGGTACGGCCGCCGAGGCAACTTCCCAAACATCTTCGGCAACAGAGGATCAATCCGACGGCAGATCGCTTTGTACTCGGCGAGCAGCTTGTTCGGATCCTGGTAGTAGTACTTCGGGTCGTTGCGGAGATGCTCGAGGAACTCGGCGAACGTTCCTTCGAAGCCGACGTCCTGCATGATCTCTTCCATTTCACCGCGAATCCGCTTGACCTCACGCAGCCCGATATCGTGAATCTGCTGCGGAGTCATGTCCGTCGTGGTGAATTGCCGAGCACGCAAAGCGTAGAACTCTTTGCCATTCGGAATCTGCCACACGCCGACTTTCTCGAAACAGGCCGGAAGATAAACGTCCTCAAAGAATCGCAGCATCTTTTTGTAAGCAGGCACGACTCGCGTCCGGATAAACAGCTTGGCACCTTCCTTCAGGTCGTCCTGTTTCGCTTCCGAGATGGAATCCGGCATGTCGCGGTACGGCTTGTAGAACAGACTCTTCGTCGGATCGTCGACGATCTGTCGCCGAATCTGAGCCGGCAATCGAGTCATGATGACTCTCGCGTGGACAATTTTCCGATCAACTCCCTCCTGCATGAGCGCCAGCGTCTGATCCATGTATTCCGGAAAACTGAAGAGCCGCAGCTCCCACGCCTTGTAATCCTTGACCGTCTCAAACCGCAACGACGAGGCCAGCGAACTCGTATCCTGAATCCCTCCGCGCTGAGTCAACGGAACCAGGTGCCAGCCAAACTTGAATGCCTCAATGGCATTCTGATACTGACCGCGGAACAGCTCGTAACTAATGCGGTCCTGCTTCGAAAGCAGCGTCGAGTCGATCTTCGCCAGATGTTCGAGCACGGACTGTCGGTATTCGTGCCGTCTTTGAAGCGCGTCGAGACTCACATCCTGCCACCGATTGTCGTGACGATGATCACCCAGCCACGACGCAAATTCCGGATCGTCATGCAGAGTCCATTGCCACTCGTTGTCGATCAGTTGGTGGAAGGCCTTGGTCGCCGCCTTCGTCTCGTCAGACTTAGCACTTCGTGCGTCACCCGACGTGGAAATAGCAACGGCCAGCAGCGACAGGCAAACAAGACTTCGTCGGATCATCATTCTTTGGAACTTTCTGAAACGGATCTCTCGCTGAAACGAGATTAAGTCGTCTTGTTTGTAAATCCTGACACGGTTGTTCGTTTGACCCGAAGCCGCAGGCGAAGGTGCGATTTACGTTCAGAAACGCCTTCGCCTGCGGCTTCGGGTCAAACAAACTTTCCATGCCAACCCTTTGAGGATTTATGAAACCGACCACTAAGTCGTCGCGTTCATAAGTCCACTACAGCCAACCCTGTCGCAAATTTTGGAACGGATCATTAAGCGATCAGTGCCTCGACAACCTCGCCATGCACGTCGGTCAGGCGAAAGTCACGGCCAGCATAGCGATGGGTCAGTTTTGTGTGATCCATGCCGAGTAGATGCAGCATCGTGGCGTGCAGATCGTGAACTGCGACCGGCTTGTCGATCGCTCGAAATCCAAACTCGTCGGTCTCGCCGTATGCCTGCCCACCTTTCACACCGCCGCCGGCGAGCCAGCACGTGAACCCATAATGGTTGTGGTCTCGACCGTTTAATGCTGGCTTCTCGGCGACGGGGGTGCGACCAAACTCGCCGCCCCATTGGACGAGTGTTGAATCCAGCATCCCTCGTTGCTTCAGGTCGCCCAGAAACGCTGCGATCGGCTGATCCCACTCCAGGCCGAGCTTTCGATGGTTTTTCTCGAGGGCACTGTGGTTATCCCACGGCTGACCGCCTCCGCTCCAGACCTGAATAAAACGAACGCCGCGTTCCAGCAGCCGCCGAGTGATCAGCAACTGCCGACCGTGAGTGCCGCTTCCGTATGACTCCTGAATGTGCTTCGGCTCGCGGCTGATGTCGAACGCTTCGCCTGCTTCGGACTGCATCCGAAACGCCAGCTCGAACGATTCGATCCGAGACTCCAACTGCGGATCATGCAGACGATCTTTGGCATGCTTTGCGTTGAGCAACTGTGTGAGATCAAGTTGTCGTCTTTGTTGATCGAGCGGCAGTCGACTGTTGCGGATGTTCTCGATGAGTTTCTCGACGTCGGTGTTTTTCGTGTTGATGTACGTTCCCTGGCAGGCTCCGGGAAGAAACGCCGAACGCCAGTTCCTGGTCGCCACGATCGGATACCCGCCCGGGCACATCGCCAGAAACGCCGGCAGATTCCGATTCTCCGTACCGAGCCCGTACGTGACCCAGGCTCCGAAACTCGGCCGCGGCAGCCGACCATCGCCACAGTTCATCAGCATGAGCGACGGTTCGTGATTCGGCACTTCGGCATGCATTGACCGAATGATCGCCATGTCGTCGATGTGGGCTGCCGTCTTGTCAAACATCTCGCTGACCCACAGGCCGGATTCACCGCGCCGACTGAATCGAAATGGAGACTTCATCAAACCGCCAGTGAGACGTTCCGTACGAAGATTACCGGACGGCATTCCCTGGCCGTGATGCTTCTCAAGCTGAGGCTTGTAATCGAACGTGTCGACCTGCGAAGGGCCTCCGTTCATGAAGAGGTGTACAACGCGCGTCGCCTTCGGTTCAAAATGCGGCGGCTTCGGAACCAGCGGACTGATCCCCGCCGTTTTCTTTGCCGCCCCGGCAGCAGACACCGACTCCGATTCCAGCAGACCGGCGAGGCCCAGCAGTCCGAATCCGGCCCCGGATCGGCGAAGCAGTTCGCGTCTGGAAGAGACGTGCTCGCCACTGTTCTGGACTTGCGAATTCATGAGCGATACTTCTGCGATTGTGAATCGGCCTGAACCATCAGGATATCACCTCTCCTGCTTGCGGGAGAGGTCGCGGTCTCAGCCGCGGGTGAGGGTAAATTGCTGTTGCTCTGGATTGAAATATTCGAATTCGCCCCCCATCAGAGTCCGACAGAAATGTAGGGTATGTCAAGCGCAGCGCCGGCGTACCGACAGCATGATACCTGCTTGAAGGTACGCCGGCGCTGCGCTTGACATACCCTACCCATAATGGCCTCCTGCACTCGCTGGATTGGTTGGCCCCGTTCGATCAATCCGGAAAAACAAACTCGTTGGTCATCATTAAGGCATGCACGTAGTCAGTCCAGGCGTCGGTGCCCCCACCGACAAAGTCTCGTTGAGCGTCCCAGCTCTGAAGCGTGGCGTCGTCAGACTTGCCAACTGAATCAACCACTCGAATCGTGATCAGCCAATCATGTTCGTCGTGAAGGATTTGCCCTTGCCAGTCAGCGACAAAGTCAATTGTGTCGCCGGGTTCGACTTCAATCGACGCAACGTTCAGTTCGGCTTCGCTGTGATCGACTTTCGCTTCTGCAAGGATCCCCTTCGTCGAGCTGATAATTCGCCCTCGAACCCCGTTGCCCGGCTCGGGCCGGTGCTTGATGCGGGACTTGATCTCGATCCTCCCCGACACCGGCGACGTCCACCGCCGAATTGCACAGCGATCATCCGAAGACGCCGGGTGTCCTCCGGTCCTTTCGTGAAAGACCCAGCCGAGTTTTGGATCAGGAAGCTTCGCCCCCGCCTGCCAGCGTGAACCGGTCCAGTGGGTCAGCCGCCCGAATCCCACAACCCTGCCTGACTTCTCATCAACGCCGCCGTACCCATAGCTCCAGGTTTTTGATGCAGCCGAAGTATCGCTCTGCGGCCGTTCAAGAAACGACATGGCAACCGCGATCTCATCATCCGTGGCGTCTCGCGAAAACAGGATCCTGTAAATCTTGTGAATCCTGTCAGCTGCTAATGTTGGACTGGCCAGCTCAGCGACGTCCTGCCGAGTCAGCAGCCGCCTCGCACACTCCGTAACGAAATCGTTGTTAAGAAAGTACAACGCTTGAGGAGCGATGGTCGTTGTCTCGCGGCCCGGACTGGTTGCAGCCGGCTCCGGAAAATCGAAAGCTCGCATGAGTCCCGGCAGGTCCATGCGATTCACGAATCCATACACCGTCCGCCGCGGAACGAATCCATTGAGAACATTGCTCGCTGGCCCTCCGAGTTTCCGATCAAGCGTCCCCGAGACAGCCAGCAGGGAATCCCGCGTCGCTTCAAAATCGAGTCGGCGCCGCGGAAACTTCCACAACAGCCGATTGGCAGCGTCGTCCTTCGCGGTCTGCGAGATTGCATCTGACGTTGGTTGTGCCGACTGCCGATAGACCGCCGAATTCATGATCAGTCGATGCAGCTTCTTCACGGACCAGCCGCCGTCGACGAATTCGGACGCCAGCCAGTCGAGAAGTTCCGGATGAGTCGGTGCTGAACTTCGCAGCCCAAAGTCGCTGGGTGTGTCAACAATGCCGGTTCCGAAGTGCTGCTTCCAAATTCGATTGACGAAAACTCGCGCCGTCAGCGGATTTGCAGGATCGACGATCGCCCGAGCGAGTTCCAGCCGTCCGCTTCCCCCGTTGAATTCCGATCGTCCACTTCGAGCGAGGATTTCAGGAATCCGTCGTGGCACGGCCCGCCCTTCGCGATTCGGATTCCCTCGCTGAAAGATGACAGGTTGATAGGGGATTTCTGAATCCACCAGCACCATTGCTCGCGGCGGAGCACCCGCGCCCGTTCGGCTCCACTTCTCAACCTCGCCAATCAGCTTCTTGAATTCGCCTTGCGTCGGCCGATCGGGAATCAGATCGAGGAATCCCCATCCCAGCTGCTTCGGGATCATCGGCGGCGAGCCCGTTCCGTAGAGCACCTGCCGCAAAGCCTCGGCGTCTTTTTGGTCTAGCTCGGTCGGCGGTTGTTGCGAGCCTGCCTGCTTCAACGCCTCCGCCCACTGCTGGTCGACCGCCTTGAACAACGCTCCGTATTGCTGAGCAACCTCCTCCATCGATTTCGGCGGTGCCTTTGAAAACGCGGCCAGCACAAGACGGTTGACGGAGATCGATGCTTTAGCGCCGGCGGAAGCTCCGTTCGACACGTCGCCAACGGGAACCATCGTTTTAATGAGGTTGACAGCCGCAACTTCGAATCCCTCTTCTGGAAGTTTCGAAAGGCGATGCCACAATGCCCAGACCGGATCATTGTTTTGGCGAGCCAGCTTGAGGTACCCCTCCCAACGATGAATCACCGCCGGAATCAGCCCACCCTTATCGGCAAGCAGCATGAAGTTTTCCGTGCTGGGCTGATTTCGTTTTCGATGCACCGCCAGTAGATAGTCGCCCGCACGCTCGCGAGCCCCTTTCATGATCAGCGCTCGTTGTCCGTCCTCAAAATTTCGCAATGCGGCAACACGTTCGACCATCCCTTTCTCAAATGCACGATACTCATCGGTGTCGGGAGTTGCTTGAAAGAGTGGCCGCAGAGTCGGCTCGTGCGAGCTGCGAAAGATTCCGTACATCGAGTAATAATCTGCCTGAGGAATCGGATCGAACTTGTGATCGTGACACCGTGCACAAGTCACGGTCAGCCCCATCAGCCCGCGCGTCACGACATCGATGCGGTCATCAATAATGTCGTGCGTGTTGTTCATGAAGCGGGCACCGAGTGTCAGGAAACCCATCGCCGCCAGCGATCGCCGCGTGTCATCACGGTTTTCTGCATCGTCGGTTTTTGGATTGCCAGTTTTCAGCAAATCGGCTGCCAGTTGCTGAGTCACAAACTGGTCGTACGGAAGATCATCATTGAATGACCGAATCACCCAGTCGCGGTAAGTCCATGCCCATGGGAATTCCTTTTCCTCGAAGAAGACGTACCCCTTGTTATCCGCGTAGCGAGCGACATCCAGCCAGTGCCGCCCCTGCCGTTCTCCGTAATGAGGCGAGTCCAGAAGTCGATCAATCAATTGTCGATACGCCCCGTCTGGGTCAGCGGGATATTCCGCTTCAAACCGATCGACCTCTTCGACACTCGGTGGTAAGCCGGTGAGGTCAAACGTTGCCCGCCGAATCAACCCCCGCGCCGACGCTTCGGCCGCTGGCGACAACCCGGCTTGATTCAGCCGCGCAAGCACAAACCGATCAACGTCCGACTTTGACCAGTCCGCGTTCTTCATACTCGGCACCAAGGGGCGAACTACCGGCTGAAATGCCCAGTGAGAATCCGCTGCCGCCGCCCCGTCACCTGACGTCGTCACTTCCTTTGGCCACGGAAGACCAAGCTGAACCCATTTCACCAGGGCATCAACTTCGGCAGGCTTAAGCGGCTCGTCCGGTGGCATCTTCAACTCGCCCGAACGTCGAACAGCCTCGATCAACGAACTCGAACTCGGCGTCCCAACCCGAGCCGCCGTCCCCGAATCCCCACCCTTCAAAATGGCAGCCCGACTATCAAGTCGCAGCCCTGACTCCTGCTTCTTCGCTCCGTGACACTTCACACACCGCTCAACCAGAACCGGCCGTACCCGCCGCTCAAAAAACTGAACGTCGGCTTTCTTAAACGTCTGAGCAACCCCCATCCGGGGAAGAACCAACAGCAAAGCAAAACACAAAACTGGCAAGAAAATTCGTGGCCCCGAACTTTCGCCAAGCATCCAATTCAGGAAGCGATAACTGTTCCGAAGCGTCACAAGTCGAGTCAACACCTGGCAGCTCCACACTGGTCACGATGAAATTCTACGAGCTTTCAGAGCAGCAAGGGTAACTCGCCCGCCGCCCGCCGTGAACTCGGTGAGGGGGGATTCAACAGGGGGCGTCTCCTCGGTCATACGCGGCTGCCTGCCGTATCGGAATTCTCTCAATGTCGTCGGCCGAATTCACGGTCGTTCCGTGGTGTCATTGGTGCGGCTCGGGCACCGGCGGGCTCCCCGGACAAGCTCAATCATTGGTGTCACCAGCTGGCGCAGGATTGGCCGTTGGTCTTTTTACCACTTTGGTGACGAATGGTGATGTCATAGTACTAAGCACCGAACCGTAGTTGAGCTGGAAAGCGACTTCGGTACCAACCGGCACGAGTTCGCTGCCGGAGTCAACGATCAGGTGGTCGCTGCTTGCTCCGAGGATCTTAAACTCAGGTTCTGGGTCGAGGCCGGACGGATCGACGTCCTGTCGTCCGATTGCCAGGATCGATTGAGAGAATTGACCTCGATTGGTGATGGAAGGAGCATCGCCGAATGCGTTTTGTGCGGTCGCGCCCCACGGCAGTGACGGCTTCATCTTCGATTCGATGACCTCGGCGATGAGTGTGATGGCGTCGGTGAACAGCCCGTCGATCGGTTGGCGGTGCAGAGGTTCTCGGCCAAGCAGAATTGACTCACCCAGACGCAGATCGTTGATCCGACCAGTGTCTGAATCGCTGAACGCCCAGTTGAGATTTGCAGAATTCCCACCGGACACTATGTCGAGCGTCAATCCAAAGGTCGTCTCAATCGAGTCCGCGAGTGCGGACAGTTCGGCCATGTTTCTGGCATCAGGCGACACTCCGCAGCGACATGCGAGATTCGTGCCGATGCCTTTGAGGGCGACATTCGGCAAGCGAAGCATTGCACGCACTGTGGACTCAACATCGCCAGGCATGATTCCTTCACGAAGGTCTCCCAACTCGACCATGAGCACGATCCCGTGCGTCCGATTTGCCTCGCAGGCTGCGACCGAGAGTTCGCGGATGACTGTGAGTTCGGTATTAAAGCTCACGGCGGCGGACGCGACGACACGCTCCACCTGGCTGAGCATCGGAGAGCGAATGAGTGTCATCGGTGCCAGTACGCTTGCCCGACGCATTGCTTCAATGTTCTCGATACGTGAGTCGCCAAGCGTCTGCACGCCAGCTGCCAGCAACGCGCCGGCGATGTCAGGCGAACCGAGAGTTGCCTTGGTGACGCCAGTGACGGAAATGCCTCGCTTGCCGAGCCGCTCGACCAGAGACCGCGCGTTGTGACGAATCTTGTCGAGGTTAATTTCCAGTCGCGGCGCGGTCATCGAACGCCTGCGGTGAATTTCTCCTCAAGCGCAGGGAATGCGGAAATGACCATCTCGACGAGTCGATCAGGCGACCGGGAAAGCGCATCGGTCACAGGGACGCCCAGTTCGAGTTCATAGAGTGTGATGGCCAGATCCACCTCGTCGTCGTTCATGTTCTCATGGTTGATCGTCAGGCCGATGACCTTTGTATCCGAAAAGGTTTCGATGAGATTGACTTCGGTGGCTGGAAGCGGCATCAACATCTCATCGAAGTCGCAGCGATAGCGACGTGCCGGTGCGTGCTGCAGGATGACGCCGTCGGGACAGCTGCCTCGCAGGACGAAGGATGAGGTCGAGTAAGCCGGGTGGCTCAGCGCGCCTTGCCCTTCGACAATGATCACATCAGGGCTCTCGTTCTCAAACGCTTCGACAATCGTGGCTTCCAGTTCACCCGAACAGAATTGCGACGGGATCGCATCGAGCGCCACCCCGTAGCGAGCCCCTTGAATCAAGCCGGTCTGGCCCGTCCCGACCATGACTGCCTGCACGCCACAGTCGTTGAGGGCACGGGTCAGGATTGTCGCCGTCGTACGTTTGCCAATGGCACAGTCAGTGCCAAGCACGGCGATCCGTGGGCAACTGACATCCGCGATGCGACCACTGAACAGTCTCAGATCCTTCTTCGGGCGTGGTTTTCGAACGTCGAGTATCTTTACGTTCTTCGCGGCACTGGCTGCTGCGAAGACAGGGTCGTCGGTCAGGAACTCATGGAGACCGTTGACGACGTTCATTCCAAGGTCGATGGCTTCAAGCACGAGGCCACGCTCGTGCGACGACAACATGCCACTCGCTGGTGCCATTCCAAAAATGAAATAGTCGGGCGTGCTTCCTGCATGCGCGATTGCGTCGGCGAGGTTACGGCGGACGGGGATTCCGTTCGGTTCCTCACCCAGCACCACGCCGCTATCGAGACCGTTTTTCTCACTGTCGATGACAGCGACGATTCTGTACTTTTCTGAGTGACGGACTAGACCGTTGGCGGTTTTTCCGTCGATGGCTCCGAAGTTCGCTTCGCAATAGACGACCGCTGTCTGATCTCGCCGATGATTGTTACCAGCTCGCAACCGCGTCACACCGTCTGTCGACGCATGGCTGGGAGTGTTGATGTGGGCGTGCAGGCGCCCTCCGATTGGAGATACGGGCATCGTCGTTCCTCGAGTAAGCTCAGAGGAGGCGACGGGATCGTTCCGGCCGAATTTGGCCGATTATCAACGAGTGGTCCCCACTAAGGGTGAGTCGCCACGCTACCACAAGTCACTGCTCGATGATACGGTCGACACATTCGCGCACCTGATAACCTGTTCCGGATACCTGGCCAGCGCCTTCGGTTCACTAGTGCTGCTGATTTGATCGAATGTGTGTGTTAGTGATGAAAATGACACGTATCGTAGCGTTTTCGATAAAGTGCGTACTCATCTGCTGGTGGTCGTGAAGCCGGCCTGCGGCTCCGATGACGTTACTTCAGCCGGAGGCAGCATGCCGCGTGATCAGAAGAAAGTAGTCATTGCTGGGGGCAGCGGATTCCTCGGCGTTTCGCTGGCGAGTTTCCGCTTCGAACCTGAACTTCATTCAGACACGTCCCGAGGCCGTTTCAATCAGTCGCCCCAGCGGCTGGGGTTGATGCCGGGGGCTTCGGCTTTCATGCCGGCGGGTTTGTGTTGCTGTTCCCATTCGGCGCCGGTTGTGTTCAGGCTTTGCAGGAATGGTTTGGCGATAGCCGGCGCGTTGGCGACATGCTCGGCGTCCCATTCCTCGACCGGTTGGATCGGCCCGGCCCAGGCAGGGCGATAGCCCAATTGAAGAAGTTCGCGCGGGCGATCGTCGAGGTTGGGGTGGCTACCGTGCAGAGTCAGCGAGGGGATGATTACGGCTGATCCTGCAGGAACGACCAGCGTGATTTCTTCGGGATGCGACTTGTACCGTGCATACGGACTGGCGTCGGCGTGGAAGGAAAGGTGCGAGCGGGAAATCAGCCGGAACGGTGCGCGTTCGGGCGTCAGGTCGTCGAGGTAGTAGAGAACCCGCAGAAGCCGAGGACAACTGCCTTCGTAACCAAACAGGTTTGACCCGTGTGGCTGCCCGTCGGTGTGCATCGAAATTCCCGGCGAGCCACGCAGCGTTCGCTGAAAGAACCCTCTCGTAAACACAATGTCCGGCCCGAGCAGGTCGTTGAGGAACTCGATCATCGGCGGATAACCGATCAGCTCGGCGGCGGTCTTACTGATCCACTGCGGCTGCACGTCCGCCCGAGTTTGAGCGGTGCTGTAACTCGTGTGCGACATTTCCGCGTCGGCTAATTCCGCTTTCAGTTTCGCAATGATGTCGGGAGTGAGAATGCTCGGCAGAACGACATAGCCTTCGACTTCGAAGTACCGAATCTGCTCCGGTCGACTCATCGTCGACCAATCCGTCTCGTCGATGTTCATGAAATCGCATTCAGGCTCGTTCAATCCTGGTGTCGCTATCGGCTCACTCATCAATCGCCCCTCACAACTGCATTCTAATTGTTGACCGATTCAACTTTTCGCGGACGACGGTTTTATCTCAACGGGGAAGATGTCGCGAGTTCGACGACTTGATGGCAGCTTACTGAAGTCGTGCGTGTGGATTCCGGCGGCGTCGATGTTGAAGATGCTTCCGGCGATGGGTTCAAACGCCGCTCGGAAATGTGCTGCCGACTTGAGCGAGATGTATTTCATCGAGGCGCAATCGACGCCGAGCGATCGGGCGAACGCCATGTCGAACGGCTGCTCGCGTGCGGTAACGACGACAACGTTGACTCCCTCAATCTTCAGCCATGCGGAAGTGCCCATCGATCCGGTCAGGCCTGCGAACATCGGACCATCGTAGGCGAATGGGCCGTCAGAAATTGCGAGGACTTCCGCTATCGCTTCGACCGGCTGGCCCTGCACTGGAGACGATTTCCCGCCGAGGGAAACTTCGATTCGACTGCCGACTCCTGCGGCATGAGCCTGTTTCGCGACAGCCTCGTCGACCATGTAAAGAATCAGAGCGTCCTGCAGGTTCAGGTCGAGAAACGTTTGCAGGACCTCTGTCGAATCGCCCGGTGAGCCGCCTCCAGTATTGTCGGCGTGATCCGCCACGATGATCGGAAACTTGCCGGCCTCTTCGCCGCGCCGCAATGCTTCACGAACGGGCAACTTTGGAACGTGCCATTGCTCACGCCGCTCCCAGATCCACTGACCGAGTTCGTCGGCGGTCTGCTGTGCCAGGGTTTCGTCGCCGTCGGCAACGACCATGACGGAACCGCCAACTTCCGGGACGTCGGCCCAGGGAAAGCCAGTCGCGATCGTCACGCAAACGATGCCGGGGCGAGCTTCCATCGCGTGCACCTGTCGCAGCACTTCGTCCATCGGCGGGTGAGCGGTTACCTGGCACGCCGTGCTCCAGAACATGGGCAACTGGTGAATGGCCATTCGTGGCTGAATCTCACCCCGGACAGTTCGAGCGATGATCTCAGCAGCCTCGACGCCTCGTTCTGCCATGTCGACATGCGGAAATGTGTCGAAGCCGACGAGTGCGTCAGCAGCGGCGACTCGGGCTCGCGTGTGATTGCCGTGCAGATCCTGCGTGACCACGATCGGGCGATCTGGACCGAGGTAATCTCGAAACGCCTGAATGACGTCGCCGTCGCCGTCCTCGATTCCGTCGACAACCATCGCGCCGTGCAGGTCGAGCAACGCTCCGTCAACGGGACCGCCCTCGCGTTCTGCTTCGGCAAGACGTTCCAGCATTTCCTGTTTCAACGCATCGTAATCTTTGCGAACGATCAGCCCGTTCGGAAACGCCGACGCCCGCAGCAGCGGAACAAGCTCGAAGTCATGTTTCTCAGCTCCTTCGATGAATCCACCAGTGCAGACGTTGGTTGCACGGAACCGTTTCAGAATGTCGGCACCGCGAATGATTCCTCGATCAAATTCAAACTGTCTCAACGTCGTCGGCGTTTCGACGCACGTACTCGTCTCGTGAATGATCCCGCCGGTCGCGATTCTCATGTCTTAATCCTCAAGGCTGTCCGGTCATCGTTCGAAAGTCGTCATTCGCGTTGCTGTTGAACTTTGGTTTCTCGGAGCATGAACTTCCAGTTCGACCCGAAAACTGTCGAGACTCAGAAACGTGCATCGAGTGTCCCCGCTTCATCATTCATCGTCGACCGCTCGAGTCCAGCGTCCGTAGCACGGCCTTTTCGCCCTAAGTGGTCGGTTTCATAAGTCCTTAAAGGGTTGGCATGGAAAGTTTGTTTGACCCGAAGCCGCAGGCGAAGGCGTTTCTGAACGTAAATCGCACCTTCGCCTGCGGCTTCGGGTCAAACGATCAACTGTGTCAGGATTTACAAACCAGACCACTAACGTATAAGTAATTGACTTGCCTACAGTCTGTCGGTAACTTGTGCCGACACTTTGTAGGTATGAAGCGTTTTGGAGACAGCATGGCGAAAGCAGAGACGAACCCGCTGACACCGGCGCAGCGGGAGATTATGGAAATCGTGTGGGAGAGTGGCGAAGTCACGGTCGCGGATGTTCGCGCGGCACTGTCAGCCAGTCGTGACGTTGCGCGAAACACCGTCCAGACCATGATGGTTCGATTGGAGGAACGAGGATGGCTGACTCATCGTGAGGATGGTCGCACCTTCGTTTACTCGGCCAAACGTGCGCGGAAAGCGACGCTTGGCGCGAAGGTTTCGCAGATGGTCGATCGAATGTTCTCGGGGTCGCCAGAAGAAATGGTCACTGCTCTGATTGAATATCGAGGGCTGACCGCCGAGGAAGCCAAACGAATTCGCGAGATGATCAACAAGGCGGACAAGAGGCAGTCATAGGCAGGCTGCGGAATCAGGGACCAGTTTCAACTGATTGCTCTTCCAAACGATGAATGGCGGGAACAGTGATGATCGATGACCTCAGCCTCTGGGCCATGAACGTGCTGCTGCAAATCACGATTGCGAGCGGGCTCGGGCTCACAATCGCTAGCTGTTTCCGTCGGAATTCGGCGGCGAAGTACTGGGTTCTGTGCTCGGCGCTGGTGCTGATGTTGATTAGCCCGCTACTCGTGATTGCGTCGCAGCGATGCGGGTGGAATCTTGTTTCAGTCGAGTTGCCGCGAGTGGCAGCGTCGTCAACTGAGTTAGTGGAGGCACCCGGCGTCGAGGGGCACGACGACTCGCAATGGACGGGGGACGAGATTCTGTTGACGAGCGCGCCCGCCGACTTCGACTCGGAAGCACACTCGATCCGTAGTGCGGAATCTGCCGATGAGTGGTTGGGACCAGACGCCACGATGCAGCAGGAAGATCGGGCTTCAACGATGCGAACACGTTCGAAGTCATTACCGGAACGTCTGGCTGCACATTCGGTAATCCCAGACGGAGATGAGGCAACTCAATCCGAATCTGATCAGCAATCTGTCTTCGTCAACGCATTTCAATTGGCGATGACATTGTTGCTGTCGGTCTGGTTGGCTGGTGTGGCCTTTGTGGGCGTTCGCTTGGCAACAGGCAGTATGAGGCTTCGCCGAATTCTACGATCCGCGAAACCGAACTCGGACCGACCACTTGAGGAACTCTTTGGTCAGGTTGTTACGAAGCTGGGACTATGTCGCCGGCCTGAACTTGTCCTTTCGGACGAAGTGTCCGGGCCGATGTCCGCAGGACTGTTTCGGCCACGAGTCATCCTGCCGGCTCACCTGGCTGAGCAAGTTTCGGCGACTCACTTGCGCGACGTTCTGGTTCACGAAGTTGCGCACATTCTAAGGCACGATCCGCTGACCGTTCTGTTGCAGAATCTTGCGGGAGCACTCTACTGGCTGCATCCCGTTGTGAAATGGCACAATCGAGCACTCGGCCAGGCACGGGAAGAGATCTGCGACAACTATGTGCTGGCGACGACGAATGCTCCGTCCTACGCTCGAACGCTGCTGGTGGTGGCTGAGCTGGTGCAGACTCCGGCGTCGATGCCGGGAGCAGTCGGGTTGTTCACATCAGGGTGGAAACTCGAAAACCGCGTTGCCGATCTGCTGGATGAGCAACGAAACCGCATGGTCAATCTAACCAGCCGTGCAAGGCTGCTGATCGGCTCTCTCTCGCTGGCATTAATCACTGTCGCTGCCTTCGGAACGGTGACGGTTGCCATTGGCCAGGAAGCTGCTGAGCCGTCTCAGGTGTCGACGGGTGATGTTGGAGCCGACGAAGGGCAGGCCGCTGAAATTCCGGACGCTTCAATAATGACTGCGCCAGTCGTGCGCGGCGAAGGTGCGGAACGCGAGATGCTGCTGCGAGGTCGGGTTTCAGATGCGTCAGGAAATTCGGCTCGAGACTTTGACGTCCGTGTTAACGTGAAGAAGGAAGCCGGGCGGCAAGCGTTGGCCGCGACGGTCAATGGAAGTCAGTTCGAAGTCTGGATTCCCATTGTGGGATCGCACTGGTTCTATCTGGAAGTGTCAGCGAGTGCGAAAGACGGCAAGAGCCGCGCCTTTGAAGGCATCTCTAATCGGGAGCTAAGGACAGCGTGCATCGACGGTATCGATCTGCAATTTGCAAGTGTGGATCGTGAGGTCGAAATCTCGGTGACGAAGAACGAAGTGCCGATTCCAAATGCTTATGTGACGGCTGAAATTCGTGGCAATTCAATTCGGCACGGCAAAACGAACGATTCCGGAACCATCACTTTTCGACTGTTGGACGATGAAAATATTCGTCAGATTACAACTTGGACCGACGACTTTAAGATTGGCGGATATTTGTTCAAACGTAAGCCCAGGCATGATCCGTTAGCCAGCAAGTTCATCGTCGAACTGGATGACTGCCGCCCGCAGAAGTTTCGTTTCGTCAGTGAGGAAGACGACTCACCGGTTCCAGACGTTAAATTTCAATTGTCCATCGGCACCGGAGAACCGAACTACAATTATCCCGCGATCCCCGACACATTTCCGCACGCTCGGATGGTCACGAATGAGCAGGGCGAAGCAACGTGTCGGTGGTTTCCAGACTGGGAGACGCACGGCTCATACGTTGAGATTATCGACCCACGCTGGGCGAAGGCTGTTGAACGACTGACGACGGCCGATGACGGGGCTTTCGTCATGAAGTTAAAGCCTCGGGTGAGCCGTCAGCCTCTTACAGGCCAGTTGTTGGCGAATGGCTTGGATGTTCGCGGACTGATGGTGTGCATTCAGACCTTTCAAGCTGAGGAAGAAGGCAGGGTCGATCGTCGTTATGCGTTCGCCGGTGAAGATGGCCGATTCACGGCAGACAGTATTCCGGGGGCGACGTACTGCGTGTACGTGGACGACGCCACACTGATAAGCAACCACATCGATTTGATTCCCTACGAACTGGACAGCGGCAAATCGAATACAGCGAGTTTGGAAGTTTCCGAGGGCGAGTCCGTCAAAATCCATTTGACCTCCGGCCCCAATCGCCGACCGGTCCCCAACCAAAGTATATATCTACGAACGCGTCATGAATTTTCGTGGCTCGAAGACGGGGAAGAGCGAGGCGGAATGACCGGCCGTTCATCGCACGTCTATACCGACGAGAACGGTGTTGCACATGGACGGGCTCTGGCTGGGACGGAGCTGGAAGTCAGCGTCAATGCTGTCGAATGGCGTTCTGAAAAGAAGCGTGTGACCGTCAAAGATGATGGCAGCACAGCGCTCAAGTTTCATCGAAGAGTGGAGGACGAGCGAGAAGTCAAAGGGATTCTGATACCTCCGCCAAACGTTGACGTGGCCAATGCAGAAGTTGTCTGTGGATCCATCGATGGTGAAACGGACGAAGAACACTCAATCAAGGCGGACTCGCAGGGCCGCTTTGTCTTCAAGACAAAGGCGATTCAATTAGGGATCTTCGCCTACACCGCGGATGGGAGAGCCTCTGGATTTACGCGGCTGAATGATCCCGACGGTACTGTCGAAGTTCATTTGAAACCGACACGCGATCTGCATGGTCAGGTACTCGGAGTAAACGACGTGCCGCTCAAGCAATACCCCGTACGAGTGCGGGCTGTCATTCGAGGCAAACGCGATTTCAGTAGGTCGTTCTCAAGCAGATTTGCGGCAAAGACATTCGAAACGATGACAAATAGCGATGGCCATTACACGCTTAAGAATCTGCCCGTTGAGTTGGATATGACTTTGCGGACCGATCCGATCGAGGGCACGGAGTATGAACCATCTCTGGGCGACTTCTTTCTCAGAACGGAAAGAGACCGACCGCTGATGATAAGTAGGATGGATCCTTCCGCCGGAAAGTGGGTCACCCGCCCGCTGTCAGATCGATACTCGCGCGTGCTGCGTGACTCGACGCTGGGAGATTTTCATCTACTGGTGCTGATTTATGAATCGACTGCGAAGGAATTCGTTAACGAACAACTGCTCGACTATGACATCACGAACAAAGTCGGCTCGTTCATGAACCTGCGAATCACCGAAGACGACATGACGAATGACCAGACGAAAGCGTTTGTCGCGTCTCAGAACTGGCCGGAGCCAGAACAAGGCAAGGTCGTTATTCTAGCATTGGATGCGACGGGTGAAATGCTTGGCAAGGTTGAGCTGAAAGTCGACGCGGCAGACGCAGTCAGCGAGTCCTCTGTGTTCATTGATTCACATGCTCCTGCTCAGGTCGATGCCCACCAAAAATGGGACGCGGCATTCGTAGAAGCAAAACGTAGTGGTCGCAAAGTCTGGGCACGCATCAGCCAGCGGTATTGCGGTCCCTGCTTCAGCATGTCTCGGTGGCTGGACGACAATCGAGAACTTCTTAAGCAGGACTATGTGTTACTGAAAATTGACAACGTTCGCGACAAACACGGAGTCGAGATTGCCAAACGCATCGTCAGTGACCGCGGACACTTTGGCGTTCCTTTTACGCGATCTTCGACACGGACGAGAAACTCGTCATCGACAGTGACGGACCGACCGGCAATATCGGGCATCCGTCAGGTTTCGAAGGTCTGAACCACTTGGAAAAGATGCTGAATGAATCACGAACAAACCTTTCGGCTGCACAGATCAGGCAAGTCGTAGCAACGCTCGAACTTAAATAAGACGCAAGCTGAAGTCGTCAATCTGTTCGGCCGAGTCCTGCTGCTATCAACACCGAAGCCAGTCCCATCCAGAACATTCGCCCGACTCCAGGAATGGGAACGGGGTTGACCGAATTTTCCAGTGGAGCGGCGACGCCAAGGATGATCGGAAATACGCCGCCGGCAACGCAGCCCATGACACCGGCGACAATCACGGAGACAAGGACCGGCTTTGCCTCAATTTTCGGACGAGCCAGTCCACATCCCACTCCCACGCCAAGACCGATCAGGCCCCAGGTAATTCCATGCATGATCATCGTCTCGTGTTCAGGGCTCAAACCGTTGCCGCCAGCGGTCGCCTTCGACGCTTCAAAATTTGATATGGCAAGATCGCCTGCCAAATAGCCCAATCCCCCTGCGGCCAGAATCGCAGCGACGGTTCCGATCGCGATTCCTTTGCCAGCACGTCGGAGCAGGCCGGAAACGAAAGCCAGCACTCCCCCGAAAATCGCTCCGGTGATTGCCAGCCAGACCATTGCGTTGCCTGTATCCGCGACCACGCCAGCGGCGGCTAATGCGTCAAGCTCTTCTGCCGAGGGCATTCCTGGCAGGTCCAGAAGTTCCTGGGAAATCCCGTAGAGTTCCCCAACGCTGGCAACGGCTGCGTAACTGATGCCGGCTGCCACCGTGCCGGCGACGATCATCCCAAGAAAACGTACCATGGGATTCGTTGCAGCATGTCCCTGCGAAGCGGCTTCGTTAGCGGGCGATGCCGGTTTTTCAGCGGACGATGTGGCTTCTTCGGCGGGCGATGCTGTTTCATCGGAGGTAGGCTCGGTCATTCCGCGTTCTTTCTGTCGGGTCAGGATGAGGAGTGCTGCTCTGTGGGCAATTCTCGAATTGCCTGGAACAGAAAGCTCGGCTGCAAACGGCACAGGCGAAACAGGAGATGTAACCCGCCAGAAGGCTCGGTGTAAATGAAAGCGGACAAGGAGCCCTTGGAAAAAGGGGTGCTCGACCGTGCTCCAGGCAAACAATTTGGCGGTCGTTTCACAAGTTGCCAGCCGCCGACCGTCACGGGAGGGTGCTCGGGCCATGCTCGACGACATTCAGATGGAGCTTCGGCTGATCCGCCAACAGCGAAGCCAGCTCAGTTTCTGAAATCTGTTGCTGGTGCCCGCTCGGCCACGAAATCTCCAACGCGACCGATGACAGATTTGTACCTGCCGCGATTCCGAAATGGATTCGTTCGTCGCTGGTCGATAGATAACTTCCTCCGCCCGCCAGTTGGCGAATTTGCTCACTCCGATCTGATCGCAGCCGGACGGTGGCACCTGTTGGCTGTCGAGCAGACTCGGTTCCGATCAAGCGAATCGAGAGCGAGCTGCCAGCGGTCTCGGTCTGATTCAAACCGATCGAACATGGCTCCTGAACGTTGGCGAAAACCAGGTCAGGCAGTCCGTCGCGGTTGAAGTCGCCAACGGCCAGTCCTCGGCCTCGTCGAGGTGTCTGCAGGAACGGCTGGTCGGCGGATGAAACCTGACGAAAACGATGCTGGTGATTTTCTTTTGGTGGATTTTCGATTTGTTTGTTTTGTTTCTCGGTTTGGACTATTCCAGGTGGGGAGTTCAGGAAAACGCGTTTGGCGGTGGCAATGCCGAGCTGCAGATCTTCACCGATCGAGCGAAGAATGTGCGAGTCGAAAACGGTCACCTGGTCCTGGAAGCGCACCGCGACAACGCCGGAATCAGCGGAACAGTTCGCGAGTACTCATCCGGTCGAGTCCGGACAAAGCATCGCGGCGACTGGAAATACGGACGCATCGAAGTGCGAGCGAAGATGCCGATCGGTCAGGGGATCTGGCCGGCCATCTGGATGTTGCCGCCCGATGACAAGTACGGCGGCTGGGCGTTGAGCGGCGAGATCGACATCATGGAATATCGCGGCCAGAATCCGAAGCAGGTTCTGGGAACGTTGCACTACGGTGGGGGATGGCCCAATAACAAATTCTCCGGGGCTGAGTTTGATCTCAAGAGTGGTTCATTCAGCGACGATTTTCATACTTTCGCCATCGACTGGACGGAAGGGAAGATCGTCTGGACGATCGACGGCAAGCCCTGGCAGACGCAGACCAAATGGCACTCAGACAACGGCAAGTTCCCTGCTCCTTTTGACCAGAGATTTCATCTGCTGCTGAACCTGTCGGTCGGCGGCCATTTCGTCGGAGCCCCAAACGAAACGACGAAGTTCCCGCAGAAGTTTCTGATCGACTACGTCCGCGTCTTTCAGTGAGCGAGGGCGGTTCAACCGGTCTGAGCGTCGAGGTGCGCGGTCCTTGGTTGCTTGAGCTGGAATCCTGAGTTGAAGTCGCGTGGCGAGTTGCAGCCCCGTTCGATCGCTCTGGTGGTGATTAATTCTTACCATCCAGGACTGAATCGATCAGCGACCGATTGACACCCAGCCCTTCTCAAGGAGTTCAGAAGATGAAACGCAGTTTGGTTTGTATCGCCCTCGCGGTTTCGATGAGCAACGTCCTCTCGGGACAGGCGGCCGACAATGCCCAGCCCGTCCGCATGGGCAGTGGAGCGATGACCTTTGATACTGTTCCCGGATGGGGACTTGGCGACGACGGCAAGTCGGTTCTCGGTGGGACGCACGGCGGAGTGACCATCGACAAGGCCGGCAACATCTACACGAGCGCCAACATCGGTGTCTTCGTATTCTCGCCGGACGGCAAAGTAGTTCGACGATTCGTTGGCCCCGAGTACTCAAACATTCACGACCTTGAGATTCGCTCCGAAGGCGACGACGAGTTCATTTACGCAGCTCGTAACGCAGCCGCCGAGGGCATCAAGTTTCACGCGGAGACAGGCGACATCGTCCTGAAGCTGCCGTTTCCCAAAGAGTCCGGACTGGACCTCAAAAAGTTCGCGCCGACGGCGATCACCGTTGCCCCTAACGGAGACATCATCCTTTCCGACGGCTACGCAAGTAACCACATCTTCAAGTTCGACAAGACCGGCAAGTACCTCAGCCACTTCGGCGAAAAGGGCAACGGTCTGAAGCAGCTAAACACGGCTCACGGGATGACCTTGGACACTCGGTACGAACCTCCTCGGCTCCTCATCTGTGACCGCAACCACAAGCCGAACGGTCGTCTTCTGCACTACGGTCTGGATGGTAAGTTCATTGGAGAAGTCGTGACTGGTCTGCTGATGCCGACCTCAGTATCCGTCCAGGGAGATTTCGTCTCGGTGCCCGACTTGAAGGGGCGTGTCTGGATTCTCGACAAGGAAAATACGATCGTCGCCGTGCTTGGCTACAACTCGAATCCCGCCACACGCGGCGCTCACGGCGTCAAACAGGAAGACTGGGTCGAGGGCGTTTTCAGTGGCACGCACGGTTCCTACTGGGACAAGGACGGCAACCTGTACGTTCAGGATTGGAACGTGTCCGGCCGCATCATCAAACTGGTCCGCGTCAAGTAGAGCTGCCGATCGAAATCATTTTCAGACGGGCATCACGATGCGATGTCTTTGACTTTTGCAGAAGCCTGCCGACAATTGTCGGCGGGCTTCTGTTTTTTGGGCGGCTTCTCGGAGACTGATTCTGAAATGACGGACGGGCGAGAGAATTTGCGACTTCGCACGGTGCCGTCATTGTGGCCGGCGGCGAGTTTCGTCGTGCCAAAATTTCCGCTGACACAGTTGGCGATGCTGAAACGGTTCGCGATGAAGTGGTGCCTCGTGGTGGCCAGCGTCTCTCTTTGCCTGGACGATGCTCGAGCCCAAACCGCCAGCTCAGGCCCGGCGACGGCGTTGCCGATCGCGGTCGAGTCATTCGCCGGTGAACTATCGCTGCCACCTCAGCCCGATTCCGGTTGGAGTGGTGTCTGGGTTTTGTCTGAGACAGCTCCGGCGGTTCTCGCAAAAACAAATCCCGCTGGACTTACAGACTTCGGCGCACAGATTCGGGGAACGAAGGACCGAAACAATCCTTTGCGGCGACAATTGGCTGAGCCTTTTGACGGACCGGAATTGTTCGTCCGATACCTGATCAGCTACGACGAAGATTCGATCGACAAAGCACCTCAGGCTGACGGCGAATTTTTTGTGTTGTGGCTGGATTCTGCAGACGGCGGGGACACATCGACTCACAGCGGCGGCGTGCCAAACATCGGGATTCATGTCGACGGCAAAAATCAAAACGCGTTCATGGTGAGGTTCGGTCCGGAAAGCAGCTCGTTCGCACCGACTGAACTTACCGGCGACCGACCGTTTCTGGTCGTGGCGAAAGTCTCGAAATCGACTGGACAGTCAGGCAGCTCGTTCGATCAGATCGATTTGTGGGTGAATCCGGCGCCGCAAAAACCGACGCTCCCTCACGCCGCGACGTACAGCCCCGGTCGAGTTAAGAGGGTCGACTGGTTGGGCTTTGCCACCGGCAGAAAGACCGAGACGACGGACCGAATTGTCGTTGACGATCTGGTCGTGGCCGAGACATGGGAAGGACTTTTTGGACTGCCGAAAAACAGCGTCTCATTCCCGACGCCAGAACCAATCTCAGAAAAGTTGCTGATCGAAGCGGCCGAGATCCCGGCTGAATTGCGACCAAACCGTGTGATGCCAAGACGAGCGACTGTCAGTTTTAGAAAAGACGTCTTTCCAATTCTTGTCCGCCATTGTTTTAAGTGTCATCGGGGACTCAATTCGGCGGCCGGCTACCGATTGGATTTGCTGGACGAGATTCTGGGAGAGACAAACGGTGAGCCGTTGGCTCTGCCCGGCAAAGCGAGGGCAAGTCGACTTCTGGCAGCAATCTCCGCAGGCGCGGATTCGGACAAGCGAATGCCGCCGAAAGGAAAAGGCGACCTGCTCGACGACAAGGAAGTTGCTCTGATCCAGACGTGGATTGAGGAAGGCCTCGCATGGGACGACGATCTGCTCCCACCTTTGTCGACGACTTCCGATCACTGGGCGTTTCAGAGGATCGAGCGGCCTGAAGTGCCGTACGTAGAGTCGGCCAGTTTCCCGATTCGGACGCCTGTCGATTCGTTTGTCGCGGCGAAGCATGTGGAGCTCGGGATTCGAGCTGCGGATGTCGCTGATCTTTCAACATTGGAACGCCGAGTTTCGCTCGACCTGCTCGGACTGCCTCCAGGGGGCAACGGAGTAAGTGCTTCGGTAATTGGCTCGGAACCGAAGTTGAGCACTTCCGAGCAGAAGTCCGAAACCGCGGACGAGCGATGGGGACGGCACGTTGATCGACTGCTTGACCTGCCGCAGTACGGCGAACGTTGGGGGCGGCACTGGCTGGACGTCGCTCGCTGGGCGGAAAGCAACGGGTATCAACACAACCGCGATCGCGACCACGCCTGGCGATACCGCGACTACGTCATCAGCAGCTTCAATTCCGACAAGCCCTTCGACCAGTTCGTTACGGAGCAACTCGCCGGCGACGAGCTGGATCCGCTCACGGATGAAAACCTGATCGCGACCGGCTTCCTGGCGGCGGCTCAGTACAGCGGCAACGAAAAAGACAAAAATCTTCAGCGATATGACATTCTTGTCGACGTGGTCAACGCGACGGGAAACGCGATGCTCGGCCTGACGTTTGAATGCTGCCAGTGTCACAACCACAAGTTCGATCCGATTTCTGCCAGAGATTACTACCGGTTTCAAGGGTTCTTCGCGAAGGCACAGCCGGTCAACGTCGTACTTCCCGGCGACGCCCAAACCGACGGTGAAAATGCGGATCAGCAAGCCGCGTCTCCTGCTGAGACGGATTCTGAACAGCTGACGGCAAGGGATCGGCAAGTAGCACTCTGCCGGGAACATCAGACAATTTTCGATCTGACACATGACCGATTGTTTGCTGCGGCGCGGCGGAATCGTCCGCAAGGCGACATCTTCATCCTGCCCACGACCGTCCTGAAAGGAATGCGACCACCCGAGCGACAACGTTACAACGTCATCAGCCGCCAGCTCGCAAAGATGCCACAGGCCTGGGCGTTCTATTCGCCCGTGACTTCGGTCGCCGAGCTGGCCGTGCCGCCTCTGACACTTCGCTGGCCATTGCCTTACGACTCGGCACACTTGGAAGCACGGCAGCAGCGACTTTATGTGCGAGGCGACTCTGGGAGTCCCGGCTCGGTCGTGTCACCCGGCTGGCCTGTGGTGTTTGGAAAGGTGCCCGGCGCAGTGGCTGACTCGGCAAAGCCTCGGACAGAACTGGCTCGCTGGATCACTTCTCGCGACAACCCCCTGACGGCTCGAGTCTGGGTGAACCGAGTCTGGCAGGGCCACTTCGGCCAGGGGCTCGTGCAAGATGCTGGCAACTTTGGACTGACGACTCCGCAGCCGCAGCTTCAGAAACTACTCGACTGGCTGGCTGTCGAGTTGATGGAAAACGGCTGGAGCACAAAACACATCCACCGGTTGATCCTCAATTCGAGCGTCTACCGGCTCTCGTCAAACTTTGACCAGGGCAACGCAGACGCTGATCCCGACAACCGATTATTCTGGCGGTGGGTGCCGCGCAGGCTCGAAGCCGAAGCATTACGGGATCGTATGCTGGCTTCCTCGGGCGAACTCTCGCTGGAAGCAGGTGGTCCGAGCGTTCGAGAATCAACGAAATCAGACTTGTTCCGCCGCAGCGTTTATCAGTTTCAGAAACGGAACGTGATGCCCCACATGCAGGACATGTTTGACGGGCCGTCCGCGTTGACCAGTTGCAGCACGCGGCGAGTTTCAACGGTGCCGCTGCAGCCTCTGTTTCTGCTGAACAGCGAGTTCGTAAACGATCGCGCCCGGAAGATTGCCCAGCGCGTGCTGAGCCATTCTGCCGACGAGGTCCCAGGCAACGTAGCGGCAGCAAGTTATCCCGAGTTGATTGATCGAGCGTTTGCGCTTGTCCTGAGGCGAGTGCCCGAAGGCGAAGAACGGGCTCGATTGATCGCGTTTCTGACAACGACATCCGAAGGCGTTGGCACTGTCGAAGCGTTGACGTTGCTCTGCCACGCGCTTCTGAATCTCAACGAGTTTGCGTACATCCCTTAATGATCAGAATTCATGACACGAGAAGATGAACAACTCAATCAATCAATCGGTCGTCGAGACTGGCTGAACCAGTCAGCGATCGGCTTGGGCTCCGTCGCGCTGGCGTCGCTTGTTTCGGATCGCCAGCACGCCATTGCTGCGGGGGAGTCAGCGTCTGGCCAGGCGGTCGTTCCTCATCAGAAGCGAAAAGCCAAAAGCATTATCTGGCTCTTCATGGCCGGAGGACCGAGCCAGGTTGACACGTTCGATCCGAAACCCGAGCTCAGTCGTCTCGCTGGGCAGAATGTGCCCGACAGTCTTGCCGCGAACCTTCCGCGGCTGAAAGAGGCCAGCCTCGTCAACCTGATGGCATCGCCGTACCGATTTCGGAATTACGGTGAGAGCGGTTTGCCAATTTCGAATCTGTTTCTTCGGACTGCCAAACATGCCGACGATCTGTGCGTCATCAGATCGATGCATCATCGAACACCGGTTCACGGCCCAGGAGAGTGCGTCGCTCTAACCGGAACGTCACAGGGAGACCGACCGAGTTTCGGCTCGTGGGTAAACTTTGGAGCGGGGACAACGAATGCCGGACTGCCCGCGTTTCTCGTGATGAATCTTCTCACGAACGGAATGCAGTATCCGCAGGCTCCAGGCTGGAGTACCGGTTTCCTCCCCGCGCGCTATCAGGGCGTTGTCGTTGATCCGGAGAAAGGGATTCGAGACGTTGATACACCGTCGCACGTTTCACAGGCAGCTCGTGAGAAACAGTTGGAATTAATCGACTGGTTCAATCAGCGACATCTGAAGACGCTGACAAAGCATTCGGAACTCGCAGCGAGAATCCAATCGTACGACACGGCTGACCGCATGCAGTCGACGGCTCCGGAGTTGTTTGAACTGGGACGCGAGACCGAAGAAACGCAACAGCTTTATGGTGCCGACGTCTTTCCCACGAAACCGGTTGGGACGGCCTGCCTGCTGGCACGCAGGATGGTAGAACGTGGAGTTCGCTTCGTGCAGGTCCGGGTCGGCGGTTGGGACGCTCATGGAAATCTATTGGGGAATCACAATGGCATGGCTGGCCGAACGGATCGACCGGTGGCTGGCTTGCTGACCGACCTGAAGCGTCGAGGCTTGCTGGACGACACACTCGTCGTCTGGGCCGGAGAATTCGGCCGAACCCCAACGATGGAAGGTCTCGGCAAGGGGCGGAATCACAACCCGCTTGGATACAGCGTGTGGCTGGCCGGCGGAGGCGTCAAAGGTGGGCAGGCCATCGGAGCGACCGACGAACTCGGCTACGCCGCCGTCGAACGACCGGTGAGTATTAGCGACTTCTACGCTACACTGCTTCACTCGCTCGGCATCAATCAGCATGAGCTAACGTGGTCACACCACGGCCGCGACGAAATCGCCACAAACCTCGGCGGCGAAATCGTTCACGAAGCCCTCGCCTGAAAGCTGTTGGAGCTGGACGTTGAATTCGCGATCGCACACTCACACATCGCGATGAGGCTTCTTGTCGCTACGCGACCCGGCTATTTGGCCGGGCAGCCTTGCGAATGCGTTTGAGGGAACTAGCGGCCGTTCGTGTTCGGTACGGCTATCGCCGATTGCGCATTCTGCTTTCTTTTGAAGGCTGGCCGGTGAATCCGAAGCGGGTTTACCGCTTATATTGCGAGTAAAACCGCTTATATTGCGAGTAAAACTGAGTCTTCGTACTAAGACACCTCGCCGCGCGTCAGTAGCCGGAAGTGTGTTGATCGCCCGGCAGCGACTTGCATTAACGACTGCTGGCCGGGCTGGCGGTCAATCACTTCGCGGACCATCTGCCGCGACCAACGCTGCGCGTCGGTGCCCGCGGCTGGAAGAGATCCTCGGTCGCAGTCGGCTAACGATCGACCTCAGCACACAGTGCCGCTGGATGATCCGTCTGTCGAAAGCATTGTCGCCCCTGACCGATCTGATGCGTTTCCTCGAGTTGCAATCGTCCGTCGTGCAGGCAGATGAAACGCCGGTCAAAATGCTGGCTCCCGGACAGGGGAAGACGTCGACGACTTACCTGTGGGCGGTCCTCGGCCTTACCGTGTTGGACTTGGCAGCGGTTTCCCTGCACGACGTTCTCGTTCACCGAAAGTCGTTCGCGTGCCGGCCCGGTCCGGTTCTTTGCGGACTTCCAGGGCACGCTCGTCTCCGACGCGTACGTCGGCTACGAACTGTTGAGTTCCTATTCGCAGGGGCGAATCCGGATCGCCGGCTGCCATGCACATGCGCGTCGCAAGTTCGAGGAACTGCATGCGCTCGGTCCGACCGCACAAACCGCCACGGCGATGGGATACTTCTGGCGGCTGTTCGATATCGAAGACGAACTGCGTGAACTCTCCGACGACAAACGTCTCGGGCAGAAAGCCATTGCGAACCACCAGCCGATGCCCACTTTCATCCACCAGTCCCGATCGCGCGGCAACATAGTTGGCGACTTCCTGCCTCGGGATCTCCTGTTGAATGCGGGGCCGCAGCCAGCATCTTCTGAGCACCCGCTCGAAGAATCTCCGTCAAGGCATCGCGAGGTGTATCCAGCCCCGAACTGCTCTCAGCGATTGGATCATTCCCTGAAAAATCATTACTCTCAAACATGGTGGCGTGCTTTCAAAATGACGTGGAATCTTGTCGAACAACCAATTCATCGCGAAACACGCCGCCTTTTTTAACATCTACTCAAACACAACTTTCTACAGTAACTCGATCATCAACGAACTGGTTCCAATCAGAATCAACTTGTGCGGGTTTCCTTGTGCGGGTTCCAACGGGAAACACAACATGGTCTTCCGCTCAATTCTGATTGACTACCTTGTGACCGTTCGCACTTTGGTTGAGCTTGTGAGAATGTGACGCAACGATACTTGGTCGAAAAGCAATCGGAGAATGAACTCGTGGAACACGTTGATGTCACCGTCTACTCCCTTGAAATGCTCGGCCCTTCGCAGCGAGACGTGCCAGCACCACGAGATGGACTGACTGTCCTTCACGCTCAAACACCGTCCGTGCCGTACTACCGGTTTCTCTATGACGCCGTGGGCAAAGACTACAACTGGCTTAGCCGCAGAAAACTCTCTGATGAAAAGCTAGCCGCTATCCTTGGTGACCCGCTGAATGAAGTGTACGTCCTGTACGTCGATGGGTCGCCCGCTGGCTTTGCCGAGTTGGACCGTCGCCGAGCCGATGAGGTTGAATTGGTGCAGTTTGGTCTGATGTCGGACTTTATCGGCCAGAGACTGGGGACATGGTTTCTCCAGTGGACCATCGACAATGTGTGGAGCTATGGGCCGAGACGCTTCTGGCTTCACACGTGCACGCTGGACCATCCCGCCGCAGTGCCCACTTACAAGAAGGCGGGGTTCGTACAATTCAACGAAGAAAAGATCCGCCGGGAACCGTAACCACGCTCGCGGAACTTATTCTCAGACGCATTCAACGTCATGCCAATTGGGGAAAAATAATGACAAGAGTCCTCGCCTTCCTGCTTTCTTTTGCCTGCTCATTGAATCTGGCAGAGGTCTACGCCGATGAGCCACTGATTGTGGCCCACCGTGGCTTGCTGCGTCATGCCCCTGAAAACACGCTTGCCAATTTTCGAGCCTGCCTCGAACTGCGGCTTGGATTCGAGTTCGATGTCGAACGAACAAAGGACGGCCATCTGGTTTGCATCCACGACAACACTGTGGATCGAACCACCAATGGAAGTGGCAAGGTTTCGGAACTGACGCTGGCCCGGATTCGAAAACTGGATGCTGGATACTGGTTTGATACGAAGTTTGCAGGCGAGAAAGTTCCGACAGTTGAAGAGGTGCTGAAGCTCGTTGCCGAGTATCAGCAACACGACATCGTGATTGCGGTCGATCTGAAGGCTGAAAAAGTTGGACCAGATGTTGTGCGACTGGCAGAGAAGTACAAAGTGTTGCATCGGCTGCTGTTTATCGGCAGAACGATCAGCGACCCCGATCTGCGAAAACAGATTCAAGAGACTTCAGCCAAAGCACATTCTGCCGCCGTCGCCAACAATCCAAGTGAGTTTCCCGAGGCCCTCGCCGCTCGCAGCGCCGATTGGGTCTATGTCCGATATCTGCCGACGAAAGATGAGGTCGAAGCCGTTCATCGGGCGAAAAAGCGGGTCTTCATTGCTGGATCGACTGTCAGCGGAAAAGTACCCGAAAACTGGCAACACGCCGCCAGTGTCGGAATCGATGCCGTCCTCACGGACTACCCGTTGATACTGAGAACGACCCTCAGGGTTGACGACTGAATCCGGCCGACCATGCAGAATCTCAAACAGATTCTCCAAACAGTCATGCAACTCGACGGCTGAAACTGCGAAACGCGAATTTAGCGCTCGTCGTCGTTCAACCGCCGACTTCCTCAGATTTACTCAACCGGCTCTTTTTCGAAGTCAGACAGGTTGACCCAGCCAGCTTTTACTTTTTCGCCCGAAGTGAAGCGTTCGTAAAAGTTGTCGGTGCTTGCTCCCGAGTAGGGATAAGCGTCGAACACGCCGCCACGACCGCTCATTCGAGGGTCGCCTTGAGCTTTCAATTCGTCGAAAAGTTGGCTCCTCAATGCCGCCATCATCTTCGACCGCGTCGGCTGACCGGCAAGATTCGTCACGCAGTCTGGATCGCTGGTTAGATCGTACAGTTCCTCCGGTCGTCGTTTTCCGAAACACAGATCCCAGAAGTCCTTGTTCGTTCCGTCTCGTCGCCTGTTGAGAACGGCGGTTTTGGTCGGACTGCCGTCGCAATTGAGATATCCGGTTGTCGGATGCCCGGCTGGCCAGCGGTCTGTTTCGAAATTGTGAAGGTACAGCATGTCGCCTTTGACGATCCCGCGAATTGGATACCCCCAGTTGTTCGGACGACCGATATCGTGCCGTTCCTTACCGACCAGAACGTGATCGCGATGGGGTTCTTTTTTACTTGCCTGATCAGAATTGAAAATTGGAAACATGCTGCGGCCACTAATCGGCTGCATGATTGGCCCGGCGGCCGACACCTGAGCAGCTTCCAGAAACGTCGGCGCCAGGTCGGCGAAATCGACAAAGTCATTGACGACTCGCCCGGCTCCTTTGATGCCGCCTGCCCAGCGAATCGCCAGTGGAATGTGGTTCGAATGGTCATAGGCCTGCCCCTTCGCCCGCGGAAACGGCATGCCGTGATCAGACGTCGCGACGATCAGAGTGTTGTCCAGTTGCCCGGCTGCTTCCAGCAAAGCCAGAGCCTTACCCAGGTGGTTGTCGAAATGTTCAACCTCGATCGCGTAATCGAGCATGTCGTTGCGAATCGTTTCGTTGTCCGGCCAGTAGCCGGGGACCCGTTCGATGTCCCCGAGTTTCTTGCCGAGTCGAACTCCCGATCCGTATTCGTAACCTCGATGAGGCTCCGTCGTCCCCAGCCAGAATGCCCATGGCTTTTCGTCCGAACTGCTCTTCAGGAAGTCCGCAAAGTTGGCAGCATAGTCGTTACGCGAGATGCCCTTCGCCGGAGGTTTGGCCGTTTTCCCCTGAAACCGTTGCCCTGTTCTCCGGCGAGGCTTCCCGTTGACATCGTTAGCAAACCCCGGTGCCCAGCCTTTTCCGGTGAAGCCAGTCGAGTACCCATCTGCTTCGAGGCGTTCCATAAAGCTGCCGAACTTCGGCGGAAAGATCGCCATGTGATTGCCGGCCTCTTCCAACTGCCAGGAGTATCGCCCTGTCAGAATGATCGCTCGCGACGGGGCACACTTCGCATTCGGCGTGTACGCTCGCGTAAAGAGAATCCCTTCCTTCGCAACGCGATCGAAGTTCGGAGTCTGAACCCATCCGCAGCCGTACGCGCTGGCATGACCGAACGACCAGTCGTCGGCAATCGCAAACAGTATATTCGGACGCTTCGACGACGCACCGTCTGCTGCCTGAGCCGATTCAGAATGCAAAATTGCAGCCGCAGCAAGAATGGTGAGAACAAGAATCAGCCGTTTCATAATCAGCCTCAGAATTGGTCGACGTCTTCGAGGTAACGTCGGGCAAGTTTCGGGAGCCCCGGCCAGTTCGACCGTGTTGCGGAGCGGTAAGATGTTTCATCATCAACGTGCAGTCAAACAAGCCGCTCTTGTTGCATGATGAGCTGATCCGGGTCACGCTCCGAGACCACATCATGAAGTTTGGCAACCACGAAATGACACGAAAGCATTTCATTTTTTGTGTCATTTCGTGTTTTTCGTGGTTGTTCTCAGTCGTGAGCCGTCACCCAGCCAGCTACCAGTTGGCAATCTGGTAATCCTTTAGGAATTGCCCCCACTGATGCTCGCCTGTCAGGAATCCGGTGAAGATTGGATCGCAGATCCTCGCTGCGGCGTCGATCTGGTCGAGCGGCGGGTGAAAGCCCAGTTCTTCGGTTTTGCGTTGAGCAATCTCGATCGGGTCTTCATCAGTAATCCAGCCGGTGTCGACGCTGTTCATGTGGATCCCGTCGCGGGCGTAGTCCTGAGCCGACGTCCGCGTCAGCATGTTGAGCGCTGCCTTCGCCATGTTCGTGTGCGGGTGCTTGTCCGTTTTGTAGGCCCGGTAAAAAACGCCTTCCATCGCAGACACGTTGACGATGTGCTTGTCCGGCGTTTCGACGCGCTGCATCAGCGGTTTCAAGCGAGCGTTGAGAATGAACGGGGCAATCGAGTTAACCAGTTGAACTTCGAGCAACTCGACCGTCGACACGTCCGCGAGCCGCAGTCTCCAACTGTTGACCGTTCGCAGGTCGACCTGCTGCAGGTCGCTGTCGAGTTCTCCGGTCGGAAACAACTCTTCGCCAGCGTGAGCGTCTTCGGGAGCTAACTTAACTTGAGACAGCTCGGCCGCGCGCTGGATCCCGGCCAGACTACTCCCCACTTGCGAAGGCAAAGTGGCGTCGACACTTTCGCCGCTCGACATTGTCCCCATGCGGCGGAGAGACTCGTACGACTCGAGTAACGGCTGGGCGGCCACCGGTAACTGCTCCGCGAGTTTCCGTTCGTCAGCCATCAAGTGGCCGTAAAATCCCGGCGGCCGGCGAACCGTCTGACACGCGTTATTCAGAATAAAGTCGAGCCTCGGCAGCGTTTCGCAAAGGTGATCGGCGAACGCTTCAACGCTCGGAGTGTGCCGTAAATCGATGCCGTGAATCTGCAGCCGCCCTGCCCACTCCGCAATGTCATCTTCGGCCGTAAATCGAGACGCGGCGTCACGCGGAAACCGAGTGGTGACGATCACGTGGCAGCCCGCTCGCAGAAGCTTCAAAGCGGTCTGATAGCCGATCTTCACTCGCCCACCGGTCAGCAATGCGTAACGACCGGAAAGGTCGAACGTTCGCGCGCGGCGCTCCCAGTTCAGCGTCGCACAATCGGGGCAAAGGGCGTCGTAGAAAAAATGAACCCGGTCATACTCGCGCTTGCAGATGTAGCAGTTTCGGGGCACGCTCAGACGGTCAATGAAATTCTCATCCGCAGCGTCAACACGTGGTGGGAGTTCCGGCTCGAACGGTGTCGGCGGACACGGCCGCTTCAACTGCCGAGTTCCTAATGAAGAACGAATTCCCGTTCGCGCGAGCCGTCGCTCATCTTCGGCCTTCTGCTGAGTGACCTCGACCTGCTCTCGCTTCTTGATCGCTCGGACAAGTCGCTTGCGAGACTTGCGGTCCGGGCTGGCGACCCGTTCGGCCGCCTGAATCAGCCGCTGATGACCTTCTTTATTCAGTTCAACCAGCAGCCCGCGATCGTCAGCCACACGTTCAAGGATCTCGATCGCCTGAATTAAGGCGTCCGCAGAGAGTTTCGGTGATCCGACCGAGTCTTCGTTATCTTCCACGAATCAAAATCCATCGTTGTTTAAAACGGAGTACTG
>Ga0316208_1000784_pt1 | contig 34753 bp, 28 predicted proteins | sample 3monopyrite_MG_FD_204944 | JGI IMG/M metagenome (GOLD analysis project Ga0316208, IMG submission 204944) | Microbial mat bacterial communities from mineral coupon in-situ incubated in ocean water Damariscotta River, Maine, United States -... | ecosystem: Environmental > Aquatic > Marine >...
CTCCCGCCGGACGAGCGTAGCGGTTGCCTTTGTACTTGCGACTGAGTCGTCGTCGTGCGCTGGCGTTTCGAATCCGATTAGAAACTGTCGTCAACCATGAGCTGAGAATCATTCGAATAGTCCTTCATAAGATAAAAATCAAAGTTGTCTGATTTGGCAATGCCCGGGGTGAGCCCTGCCACGCGATGTCTTCAGCTGTCTGTTTTCATGTCTGGTTCGCTGGGTTCCCGCCTCTGCGGGAATGAGGTTGTTCTGGGTTCCCGCCTGCGCGGGAATGACATTTGTCTTAATCTTCCGTGTCGTAGGCTGGGACGCGTCCCAGCGATTCTCAAAAGCTGGGACACGTCCCAGCCTACGGAGCTGTTCTCTTGTCTGGTTCGTTGGGTTCCCGCCTGCGCGGGAATGACGGCGTGTTTCGCTCTATTTCCTGCGGTACATACACGTAAAGTCACTGCCTGCGCTGATGGTCGTAGACGGTGGACAGTGTCGTAGGCTGGGACGCGTCCCAGCGATTCTCAAAAGCTGGGACACGTCCCAGCCTACGGAGCTGTTCTCTTGTCTGGTTCGTTGGGTTTCCGCCTGCGCGGGAATGACGGCGTGTTTCGCTCTATTTCCTGCAGTACATATACGTAAAATCACTGTCTACGCTGATGGTCGTAGACGGTGGACAGTTGACGCGAGTAGACACCACGCGTGAAGCCCGGACGAGTCTGATGCATGTCGTAAATCGTTTCGTACAAATGTTTTGCACTGAAGTACCAATAGACTCAGCTCTGTGGTGAGAGGCCGATCAGGATGTGACTAACCTGACAGATACATATATTGTGCCGTTTGGGTAATTTGAGAGGTTCGCATCATGGCGAATTCACGAAATGGTCGAAAACGTCAGTGAAAGCCCACGAAAGTAAGTATCTGGGACAATGAAGAAGTGAGGAGTACGCGTATTCTCTGACAGAGCGAAGTCCCATTCCGGTCAAACCGGATCGCAAGTTCCGAGTAGTCAGTTGCGACATGATGTGTCGATTTGCATCTTCACGACGAATTGACATTTCCGTGGTTTCTGACACGAAACGCCGGTCGTGTATTCCGGCAGAACGGGCTTCATGGGTAAACTGCGAACCGTCGGTCGAGCACTGCTCGGTCGATGGCTGCTCGGTCGATGGCTGCAGGCGGCATCTTCGAGATGCTTTCTGAAACCAAGGGCTACGTCCGTCATTCCCGCGCAGAGTCCTGCCCTCACGAAGGTGGGGGCGGGAAACCAGTGCACGGTGAATTGCTGGGTGCCCGCCTCCGCGAGCATGACTCGAAAAGTCGTAAGAACGAGGTTTTCAATTCTGGAGCGGGAGCTCCAACAAAGCCGTCTCGGCGGCACAGGAGAACACGGAATGAGAATGCGAACTCGCGTGCTGCTCGTACTGACCGCTGTCGCCGCTGCCGGATGCTGGTACACCATCACCAGCCACTCCATCGCTGCTGACGGCCTGACTCGCCAGCAGGAAGACACTCAGAAGCTCATCAACGCCGAAAAGAAACGACACGCTGCTCAGTTGAAAAACCTTGACGCGGCAAAGAAGGCACTGAAGGACGCAGGAGCCAGCACGAAGCCGGTCGACGCTCTGGCCGATTCAGAAGACGACGTCCACCGAGCCCGCATCGACGACCTGCATCATCGCCTGGATCCGGACGCGACCAACCTGCAACGATCTGTCCTGAGCGAGCTTCGCGACCTGCGCCGAGCAATCGGCAGCCTGAACCAGAGCTACGAGATTCCGCCGGTCAGCCTGAACAACGGAAACGGCAAGCCGCGCGTATTCATGGGCGGCTCGAAGTTCATCGATTACCAGGATCCGATCGACCACCAGCTCGATGACGACGATGAAGAATCGGCCGCCCAGGCATCGAGCAAATCGATCACCGGCGGCACCGGCGAAGAACCACTGGCAGCAGACGCGGAAGAGCCCGCTCAACCCAACAGCAAAGACGGTCTGCTGGGTGAGGTTCCCGTTGAGACCGCTGCAAAATAGTTTTTGCGTTCTCAGCCACAGAGACTCGGGCCAGGTTCAAAAAATGAGCCGCAGATGGTCGCTGATAAACGCAGATGAATCATCCCATCTGCGTTTATCCGCGATCATCTGTGGTTTTAATTCTGCGCTGACTCGGTGCTGCTACCGTATCTCAATCGGCTCTGACAGGTTCAGGTTCTTCGACAAGCTCAGTCGAATTGCTTTGCTCTTCGTCCTGAAGCTGAGCAACCCGCTTCCGCTCGCGGCGTTTTCTGGCGAACAGGTGCGTAACAACGAGCAGCACCGTCGACACGACCACGAACTGGCCTAGCCATGTCATGAAGTCGGTAATGAAGTCCGTCATTAGTTCCGCCTCTCGCCCGCTGAACCAGCTCAATCTCCGGGAGGTCAACCGGCAAACGAGTTACTCGATGAGGGCTCGTGATGTTGCTTCAAACCGGTACGTTGCCAGCGAGAACCCGACCGTCGACAACCAGTCCGGAACAGGGTTTCCGACTCCCGTTGGATTCGCGGCGTCGACCAGTGGAAAGCACAACGTAATCACAATCTCGCCAGCTGCGGGTGCATTCCCGGCTTGAGTACAGGCAGCGGCTAAATTCTGATCGCCCCGCTCTGCTGTCGTTGTCTCTCTGACAATTCGGACGTAGGCGTTGGGCTTGGTCAGATCGTCGTTGACGCCGTCCTGCCGAATCTCAAGATTGTGAACCGCCAGATATTCGTCCATGACCAGTGCAATCGCGTCCGCAATATCGTCGTCAGCCGTGGGGTCTGTGTTCAGAGCAGCGTTGTCATCAAAATTCAAAGTCGACGGAAAGCCATAAGCACCTTCTCGGGCTCCCTGGACGACAGCCGTCGTGGCCGTATCGACAACAATCATCGCCATCGTGAATTCGAAGATCGCTAGCGTCGTAAAGAACAGAATCGGGAACGCGACCACGAACTCCAGGAAGACCACTCCCTTGCGTGATTGTTTCTGCGAATGACTTTTCTGGATTCTCCGTCGCATCGTGTTCCCTCTGTTCTGATGCCGCGATTTCTGATGCCGTATTTCAAATTTGATCGCTCGAGTTCGCAACAGAGCTGCGCGCACGAAGCCCCTGAAGCCGCTATGGGCACGTCGTACCCGTGACGTGAACGAGTAGTGGATTGTTAACAATCGTGCTGTTCGCTCCCGCGCACCGAGCCGTCGCGACCGCTCGTCCAGAGATCGTGAACGGTCCGACCGGAATGCCAAACAGGTTGTTGCAGATAGCGTTCACCTGAAGAGTCTGCTGAGCCAGCACGGCGAAGTCTTCATCGGGAACGATCGTGACAATGACGATCGGGAAGTTCGCTGAGTTGCCCTGCAGTCGCCCAAGGCTTCCGCCCATCAAACGCTGAAGTCGCTCATCAACCGTGTTTCCTGCAGAAGCACCACCGTTAAAGCCAAACGAGAATGCAATCCTTCCGTCCATGCCATTCGCGCCGGGCGTGTCACCAAAGTCGCCACCTTCGTCAGCAACGGTGTCTGCCGCCAGTCCACCGGTTGATTCCACATTGTCGGTGTCGACGCCAAAAACCAGTTCCTCGGTAGTCAGCCAGTCACCCGCGGCGAAAGTCAGGGTCAGCACTCCGGTTCCGTCTCCCGCAGCCGTCAGAATTGTGACGTCAGAGGTAACGTGAGTGGCTGGCCCTCGTCCGGCCGCTTCACTGCCCAATGCAAAATTATTCAAAGTGCCGAAGTCCCAAGTGCCATTGTCCAGCCACGCGGGAATCGAAGTGATGGCATTCCTCAGGTCGATCTGAACTTCCGTGATAGATAACCCTGGTTCAGCGCTCGTAAACGAAATTCGAAATGCATCCGCTGTATCGGAAGTGTCTGTCCCACCACCGGTATCGACCTCAATGTCAAAATCGATAGCGATATTGGTCACGGTCATGGTTGAACGTCCGCATCCCACGGCGGCTGTCACGTTGAAATCGGTAGCCCCTGTCGTGGGAAAACCGCCCAGCAAGAGGTCTCCCGTACAGTTTGCATTGTCGTAACCAACGTCGTCGATTCCGTCATCGTTCTCGTTTCTGTCCAGCGTGATGCTCACACCGCCGACGTTATTTGCTGCCGCTGCCGCAACAGCCGCGTCTCGAGCAGCGCTGGTCTTCGCAAACTCTCCTGGTGAATCATGCGGAGCCGGTACGATGTCTGCTTCGGTCAGGTCCGACCATGTCTTCACACCAGCCAAAGCAGCGGATTCCAAAGCGACTTCCAATTTGACGCGGGCGTTCCAGATGTTCGCTACTTCCACCATGATGCACAGAAAAACCAGAACTGCGGGCGCGGCGGCAATCAACCAGATGACCGCGATTCCGGTGCGACTCGAACGCGACACGTTCTGAGTCTGGCGGAAGGTTTTCGTTTGCGATCGGAACATTGAAAAGGGCTCTGTAATTGAATCAGGCAAGCTTTGACGGCGTGATCTGCGTCACACCGTTTATGGACAATTCTCGTAGGGAAGAGTGATCGACTCGCTGACGACTTGTCCGGTCAGGTCGTATCCAAACGTCAATAGAAGATTGGGCGCGAGCTGAGTCGCATCAACACAAACGGTGACTCGCACAGTGCCGCCAGGTATCAACGCTAGAGTTGGCAACGCGGTGGCGGGAGCACCGCATGCTCCCGCGCAGCCACCACCTGCAGTCTTCGTCGCAGCAACCAGTGCACCACAATTGGGATTGTGATCGAGAATCACCATGCACGAAGTCATGCCCGCCGAACTCAGCACGTTGTCAACGGCAGCCTCAACCAGATTGACGTTAACCGCTGGGGCCGCACTGGCGAGATCGGCGGTCGACAACTCGGACGCGATTTTGGCTCCAGCACGGGCCGATGCGGTGATTTGCTCGATACTCGCCAGCATGATGCCGAATTCGATAACCGCACTGAGCATAATTGCGAAGATCGGAGTGACCACAATCAGCTCAAGAGTCACGACTCCGCAGCGCCGCGGTCGCGCATTGGCGATTCGAGTTGACTCTCGCAATTTCGTTCGGCTCATGGCCATTTTCGGGCGTTTCCTGATTCGTTCTGGCAGTGACATCAAAGCCTGCCGATCGCCCCGACGTCTGTGCTCCTGTGAGCCCTGCGTCAATCTCCCTATCGGGACAGCGATCCATCAGTCGCACACACCGCCGGCAGGCGTGGTGCACAGCCCGTAAAAGCTACCGTCATCGCACCTCGACATCAGCCTTCCATCGGCCAGCTTCAACCGAGGTCGTTGGATTGCTTAACCACTAAAACGAACCGCGTGACATCTCCTAGCCACGTGTCAAACCCGCCGCTCGTAGATCGTCGACATCCCACCCGCAGTTCAAGTTCCACAGTTCGATTCGAATTCAGCGCAGCCGTACGGACTGAATTTCGGGGAGGTGGACCGGCGTCAGCAACGCAATGTAGCCTGACTCTCCGAGTCCAGCCCCCAATCTGCCCGACTCGGAGAGTCTGGCTACGAAGCTGCGTCCAACCGGCGCGCATGACTCAATGAAAGACTCTACGGCGTGATTGCCGCGATTGCGGTCGCCAGATCGGTGAGTTCATTGATCAACGAGTTCCGGACACTGGCGAGGCCGACCAGCGCACCCAGTCCCACCAGAGTGATCAGCAGAATGTACTCGACCGTTACGGCACCTGTACGACGTTGATTTGCCTTCTTGACACCCTGGTCAGCACTGGAAACCAGTGTTGTCACATTCTGTTGACGCATGGGAAATACCCCTCAACCTTTCAAAACACTTGATCAAACAACGAAGCCAGTTATGTGAATCCGCTCTGACAGAACCGCCCTGAATCTCAGGAACTCCACCGAATTCATTCACTTCAATTGAGTTCGGCGTGGAAACCTGAGCGTTCCATGACCATCCCGGTCAGCAGCATCTGCAAACGACCAGCCCATGACCAAACATCTCGATTGGCCGCCAGCGTCACAGGATTCCGGTTCGACACAGTTCAATAACTGTGCCAACTCTGCGAAATCGCCCGATTAATCCGAGAACTCTCGACACTGACAAGAGGTCAACGGCGCGTAATGAGGGGTGAAGCCGGCACAATGCTGTTCCTGGGAAAGCTCGCGGCCCACACCTGAGGGGGAGCTTAATCTCCGAAGGATCACTGTTTGCCACTCTCAAGACGCACCTGACGACGACGACTGTGGTGTCGTCATGAATGAAGTCAATGTCGAGCCAGGGCGATCGCCAAACAGCTGCGGCTTTGACCATCCGATGAGCGAAGTAAACGTCAGGACGACACCCAGGTCAGACCGACGAACTGTCGCCAGCCGTGGACATGTCCGGTCGACATGTCTGCTAAATTAGACAATCTGGATAAGTTACGCTTGAACTTTTATCGCAACCCGGTCACCCTCTCGGTCAGTTTGGGTAGTTTGCATCAGATACAACACCCTGGAGTCAGTTGTCGAGAGTAGATACGGGGCGAGCCAGTCTGGCATTGACAGGCTTGGATTAACACGACGAGACCCGTACTCCTATCGCGGCCAAACTGATCATCACCTTAGAAAGAGATTTGATGGATCAGGACATCGTTCTTTTTGGAACCGATACATCCACATTGCTGACACTGTCTCGACAGGTTGAAGAATCTACTGGCCAGCAACCGGGTGAACTAGCCTCGCTTCAAGCGGCCTGCGCTAAATTCTCTGACGAGACGGTCGATACGCTGATCGTTGACCTTGACTCTGTACAGTTGGAATCAACAGCGACAGAGTTGCTCAACTTTCTAGAGTGGCTTCGGTCATCTGGAATGCTTCGCCGGCTGCTGGTGGTTTGCCGGTCGAAGATTTCATTCGGATTGGCACCGTTATTTGAATTCATTCTTGCCTGCCGAGTCCCACAGGACGACCTGGGGGACAGTTTGAAACGTCTGCTCACTGAGCCCTCATCGGTCGGCAATCTTGTCGAGATGACTGGCTTAGAAAGTCGATCGATCGAAGCGGCGGGCAACTGTTTCACGACACAGATGGAGGAGATGTTCCCTTTACTGGACCAGCTGAAGCGCATCGCAGTTCACGACGCGGCGATTCTGCTGATCGGAGAGACCGGCACCGGAAAGAGCCATCTGGCAAACATTGTTCATGCTCTGTCGCCACGGTCAGACGAACGTTTCGTCAATACAGCTTGCGGCGCTCTGCCACCGAGCCTGATCGAAAGCGAATTGTTCGGGCACACTCGTGGGGCATTCACTGGTGCCGACCGAAACAAAGTCGGACGTTTTGAAGTCGCACAGGGCGGAACATTACTGCTGGACGAAATCGACACGCTGGGACCAAGTGAGCAGGCAAAGCTGCTTCGAGTGATTGAAACTGGCGAGTTTGAACCGGTCGGGTCGACTGAAACTCGCCACACAGACGTGCGACTGATTGCGGCATCCAATGTCGATCTTCGAGAACTGGCAGCACGAAACGAATTCCGGTCTGACCTCTTTTACAGAATGAGCGTCCTGGAATTTCACCTCCTGCCGTTGAGAGATCGATCGCTGGACATCGTCCCCCTGGCAGCTGGATTCATTTCTCAAGCGGCGACCGAGCGGAACGTTCCGATCAAGTGCGTCGACATTGAGTTCCTGAATCGTCTCAAGGCATACACGTGGCCCGGCAACGTCAGAGAACTGCGCAACCAGATGAGCCGCGCCGTGATGCTTTCGGACGACGGGCTCCTGTCTGTCAATACGCTGTCGCCATCGACACAGAATGCGGTATCACGAGCGAACGCGAATTCTCGCACGGAGCCGACCGAGCGGTGGCAGCTGGGCAAACACATGTTCGAGTCCGAACGGCAACTGCTGCAGTCGGCTCTGGAAGCTCATGACAACAACCGTAGCGCGACGGCAAAAGCTCTGGGGGTCAGCCGAGCCGGGCTTTACAAGAAAATGAGCCGCCTTGGGATCTCGTCCCCGACTTCCGTCACCACCGATCGATAGCGGTCGGCGAGCGGTTTGGGGATCCCAGTCCACAAACTCAACTTATCTGGCAATCACCCAGTTGGGGGACGACCATGCCAGATGGCCGTGGGCTGGCATCAAGTTTCCAGGCAGGACTCGCGCGGGACGTTCCTGACTGACACGCCAGTAGTACCAGTGAGTCCCTTTCGACAGGCTGTCATCGGTGAACGACGTCTTGAAGTCGCACGAGCCGTTTCCCGACACCTCATGAACGACCTCGCCGTCGCGAATGAGACTCGCGCGAGTGATCGCTCGAGTCCCGATTGCGTGAAGTGTCAGCGTAATTCGACCGTCCTCAGCCGCTACTTCACCGCCCATGAATGAGCCATCCGCGCGAGCGTCAAGAAACATCTGCGAGCCCATGGTGGCAAAGCACCGGCGTTGGCGCAGAGCGTCGAGGATTGATTCAGCGGTCAGGTCTTCGGCGTAGATCCCGGTCAGCGCACCACTGAGGCCCGGCGCTCGACGGTGCGTATCGCCGTTCGCCGTGAATCCGAGTCTCGCGCCGTTGTTTAACGGTTCGTGAAAGAGCTTCGGGTGACTGGCAATGTAGTTGCTCCAGCCGGAAGTCAGCTCCATTCCCACTTCGACCCGATGCCCGGACAGCTTGAACGCGTTGTGCTGCGACAGCGTAATGCCGCCCGCTGATTCAACCGCAGCATTCAGCCGTGAGATGTCATTGCCCACTTCCGTGAAGTGAACCAGAGGGCCGCCACCTGGCGGATAAATCACGCTGCGATGATTCGGGTACGAACGATTCCTGTACGGCGGGAGCCAGTTGCTTGAATCGGCGAGAGTCGCCGTGGAAATACCGGGAATTCTGGACGTCCATTCGAAACCCGGCAGCGAGAGAAATCCTCTTCGACCATCTCGTAGCCGCGCTGAGAACTTTGCTGCAAACAGGTTGCCAAGTTCGAAGTCGTACTGAGTCAGCGGGACGTTGTAAAAGTCGTTATTCGTAAAGACAACGACATCGAGTCCGGCGCGATCGCGAGCGTAGTGGTGCATCTCGTCGGGCTGCCCCTCGGCGTCGGCCGTCAACCCGTTGTGACAATGCAGATCGCCCCAGAACAGTTGGTAATTCTTCCCGCCAATGGAGACCTCTCGACGCGGCATTGACTCCTCAGAGATTGGTAATTCGACAGGCTCCCAGCCAGTCCACTCGTCCTGCTGAAACGGCGTGGCCTGGTCCAACTTGACGTCGAACATTTCATACCGACGCAGACCTCGCTTCGGCAGGTGAGAAGCAAGAATCTGCACTTGCCCCTGTGGCGAAGATGGTCGATCGACGACGTGATAGTCGACGTAACCCTGCTTGAGAACAACCGGCTTCTGCCATCGCCCGCCGACGCTCGGCCTGCCAACCAGATCTCCCGACACAGTCGGCGTACTTCCCCGATGGTTCGACTTCCGCTCCCACAGCAGCCACACGCGATCGCCGTCCGCCATCAGCTGTGGACGAACTCGCGGGCCGAGGTAGCCACCCGTTGCGACCGGGCGAGGCTCAATCTGTGCCATCAGCCCCTGAGTCAACACGGCCGCGACCGTGCTCCCTTCCGAGGTCTCAATCTGCCTCCAACTGCCCTGCCCTTTGACTGCCGCATGCAGAGTGTGCCACTGGCTGATGACGCCCGGTCCGCCGACGACATCGATCTTCCGCAGCCAGGCAACGTGCAAGCCGCTCCTGTGAGGCAGCGCCGTCGGAGTCAGACAGTTTTCGCCCGGAGTAGAAACACGTTCAATCTCGCCCCTTCCGGGAGCAACGACTCTGCCGAAGATCGCATAGTTCGGACGGTCGTACTGATCCCAGAAAACCCAGCGCTTACCATCGTTTTCCGCGATGACCGGTCGAAACGCGTCGGTCCCTCTCGCCGAGACGCTGAACGCCGCTGCCGGTTTACTGCCGCCAATATGGCGTGCCTGAATTCGCCAGTGGCCGTCGGTGTGCTCGGACCATGCAGCCAACAGCCCACCGTCCTGGCCGTGGGCGATCGTCGGGAAAACGGCATCGTTCTGCGAATCCGACAACGTGATGGCTGGCTGCCAGACGTCTCCGATTCGTTGCCGAAGCACCACTCGCCAGCGACCGGCAATCTTCGACGACCAGACAGCCGACACACTTCCGTCCGAAGAAGCCACAATCGTGGGCGGGCCGTGCGCCGCCTCCTCACTACTCAAAGCGATCGTCCTGCCGAGTCCTCCGGACGGATCCAGATGACGAGCCAGAACCTGATCGCGGCTTTGTCGGTAACCGTGCCACGCCAGCCAGACCGAGCCGTCATCAGTCGCCGCCGAGGACGGGTGGAAGTCGTACGTTGTGCTTTCAGCGTTAACGATGACCGATTCGGCGTACAAACTTCGACCGACGACGAGCGAAATCACTGCGAAAAACGCGACTGTGAATGGCCAGAATAATCGAACTTTCGAAGAATCGACCATCTCTCAAAGCTCCAGGACAAACGTTCTACGACGGCGGCTTCGACACTGCCGTCCGCAGAAAAACGGTTACGGGACAGACCAACTGATCGAAGCGATCTTACTGATCCCGTTCGCGGATTTCGAACCGCAGTCCGCATTGCAACATCTGCAGCCCTTGCGGATCTTTGTCCTCGAAGCCGGTCAGCCGATAAACGGAATACTCACCTGGTCCGAGATGATATACATGCCGACCGGAGCAAAAAACACGGCCATCGACGACAGTGACAGGATCCAGCCAACGCCTCGCAGATCACGCTCCAGTTCTTCCGGAATATCGACGAACCGTGAGAGGCGATCTCAGTCTGTGGCCTTAAGTTCTGAATCGTGAGAAATGCCGGAAGCCGCGTCAGCAGCCTGTTTACTACGTCTCGCTCTTCGAGAAGCCACAGCTAATCCGATCACTGATCCGATTGTCGTTCCAATCAACAGCGGTCCGGTCCTTTTCTCGATTCCCATCGCGTCGGAAGCCAATAATGTAACCACCATGGCAACCGCCAATGACACCGCTAAAACTCCCACCCGGTCGCGACTTTCGTCGTTTTGCTCAACGGCCACTCCAGCGCGGCCTCTTAACCATTTGCTCAGAAAGCTCGCAACGACCACGTACGGCACCACTACGTATTTAAAAATCGACGTCAAAGCCCCGACACGCGGCGGCAACTCGGGACCGTAATCAGCGAGCAATCGGATTCCGCAAAGTATTGAGAACACAAAGGTCAACAACCACACCGGAAACGGCCGAAGCAGCCACTCAGGCATTGCCAGACCCAATTCACCGGGGACTCCAGCCGACGGACCCGGTGTCGCATTCAGCGAGGGCGGCTCCTGTCCCATGTCTCTTCGTTTCTTGAACAGAAACAGAGCAGCGAGCAGCGCGATGACCATGGCACCGACCATTCCTGCCGGGCCATTACCCGCCAGTGGCCTCATGGCCAGGCCGGCAACCACGGGCACCGCTGCAAACAGTACGAACCAGAATCCAGAGTGGGTCCCCGGTCGGCGGCTATCTGTTTTCTTAGCACGATGATCATTCGACAGCTTGAGGATGATCATTGCCACGGCGACCGGAAACGCCACGATGACCGTTAAGATATTTGCTGTTTCTGCGACTTCGGCATGCTGCGACGGGCCAAATTTGATGATCAATCTAAAGCCAGCCAGCAAACAAATCAGAACGAGAGGAGACCATGCTGGAATCTTCCAGAGCAACCAACTCGGAACATTTCCCTGGGGAATAGCAGCCTCGACAGTCGGCGGCGGCTCAGAAGTCACCACAGTCTCACACTGAGCCGAGCTGCCTGGAAGTACGACCTGCGCAGGCTGAGGAATCACCGTCGGCTGCTGCAAATGCGCGAGGTGCCGACTGAGCAAATCCTCGACTTCTTCCGCCGAATCGAATCGGTCGTCGGCTTCTTTGGCAAGTAGCTTTTCGACAATCCCGCACAGCCAGTCGGGGATGTCCTCGTTGACTTCATGAATCGGTCGCGGCACGTCGTGGACCACCCGGTGCATGACGGCAACGGCTGAGTCCGCTCGAAACGCCGCTCGGCCGGTGCACATCGCATAAAGCACGCAGCCCAGACTGAACAGGTCTGTCCGGTGATCGACCCGTTGTCCCTGAGCCTGTTCGGGAGACATGTACTGAGGCGTGCCGGTGATCTGTCCTGTCCGAGTCATGCTGATATCGTCGACCGCTCGTGCGAGCCCGAAGTCGGTCAGCTTGACTCGTTCGATGCCGTTCTCGAGCAGAATGTTTGCCGGCTTGATGTCTCGATGAACCAACCCCTGCCGATGAGCCGCGGACAGCCCGGCTGCCGTCTGCATGCCAATCCGCAAAATTGACCTGACGTCGAGTGCTCCGGCCTTGTCGATCTTCTGTTGAAGCGACTGCCCCTGAATAAACTCCATCACGATCAGCGGAGGATGAGACTCGTCGTCGATCGAGTGAATCGCGACCACGTGATCATGAGACACGGCCGCCGCCGCCCGAGCTTCCCTCAAAAAGCGATGCACAGCGACGGGGTTCAAAGCGAGTTCGGGAGCGAGCAACTTAACGGCGACCGTGCGACTCAGCTTGGGCTCGTGAGCCAGCAGGACAACGCCCATCCCTCCCCGGCCGACCAGCTCGCAGATTTCATACGGTCCCAGATTTCCCAGATGGTCCGCTGCGTCGGTTGGTGTCAGTAGACTCTGCCATGCTTCGTCGCGAGCCGAATTGTCTGCGGACGATCCTGCTGCAAGGTCAGGCGTTCGCCCCACGGTTTCACCGAAAACAGAATCCGCGTCGATTTCCTGCGGAGTCTTCTCAAGAAAGCTTCCGGCATCATTGTGAGCTGAAAGCAGCGTCTCGACACGCTGCCGAAGTTCAGCGTCTTCCCCGCAGACGTCATCCAGAAACGCAATTCGCTGTTCAGGATTGTCTTTTTCGAGGGCTTCAAGAAAGATTGTTCGTTCGTTCATAACCAGATGACTCCGCACATGCCTGATACTTGGATACTCGTTTCAAAAGGCAGTGCGAAAACCATCATCAGCTTCCGCCAAAGTTTTACAAAGAATAATCATGACTGAAGAATCAACCGCGACTCCAACCGTTGACGTGGACAAGTTTCCGTGCCCGAACTGCACGAAGAAAGTCGTCTATGACCCAATGCGAGCAGGCCGCGAGCTGAGTTGTCCACACTGCTGGGAAAAATTCCAAATGCCGGCCACGGAATTGGGCCTGCTGATGCAAATCCGCGACAACACCGCAGACACTGCTTACTGGGTGCAGTGGATCTTCTGGATACTGGCACTCCCACTGATCCTGACCCTGTTCCTGTATCTTATCGGCTTCATGGCCATGGCGTTTTCACCATGGTGACTTCAGCTTTCCTCATTCTGAATCTCGCTGAACATCCAGGCTTTTGCCCATGTCCATGATCGTTCGGCCAAGCGGGTAGAAACTCCGAGAGCCTCCGCAGTTTCAGCCATAGACAGCCCGGTGAAGTATCGCAGTTTAATGAGCGTCGCGGCCTGCTCGTCGATCTCCGACAGGCGATCCAGAACTTCGTCAACGACCAGGACGTCATGTTTCAGCCCCGACGAGGCGATCTCTGCTGCGTCCAGTTCGTGACGAACAAGATCACCGCCGCGTTTGAGACTCCGCTTCCGCCGAGCATTCTCGACGAGGATCCGGCGCATGGCCTCGGCGGCGGCCCCGAAGAAGTGCCCTCGCGAGTTCCACTTCTGTTGCCGTTCGGCGTCGACCAGCCGGACAAAAGCGTCGTGAACCAGAGCCGTCGCCTGGAGAGTCTGACCGACGGGCTCTTTCGCCAGACGTTGAGCCGCCAGCTTGCGCAGTTCTTCATAGACCAGCGGCAGCAACTTTTCAGAAGCCTGAGCGTCCCCGTCGTCAATCGCGTCGAGCAGTTGGGTAACGTCGTTCACCGTGGCTTCTTTCAAGACTCAATTTCTGGGAGCATCCGTAGGTTATTGACAAGCGCAGCGCCGGCATAACATTGGCTGGTTTCAAAATGTTATGCCGGCGCTCCGCTTGTCATAACCTACTCATACTTCTACTTTTTCAGCGGAGGGAGATCGTACTGCTTTCGCAGCCGCAGCAGGTCTTCCTTCATCGAAGCGAGGATGTCCGAATAATTGGCGTGTTCCGACACGTCGACCATTTCTGCCGGGTCCTCCTTCAAGTCGTACAGATCGAAGCCGTCGTTCGAGTAGAAGTTGATGAGTTTGTATCGGTCGTTGCGGACGCCCTCGTGACGAGGCACCTGATGCTCGCCGCCGTGCTCGTAGTAGTGATAGTAGATCGATTTCCGCCAGTCGGCGGTTTCTGGCTTTTCAAGCAGCGGGACCAGACTCGTCCCCTGCACCTCCGCCGGAACTTCCGCCCCCGCGACTTCCAGAAACGTCGGCGCGTAATCGATGTTCTGAATCAGCTTCTCCGACCGAGTTCCCGGCTTTACGTGCCCCGGCCAGCGAACCAGGAACGGCATCTTGAGCGACTCTTCAAACATCCACCGTTTGTCGTACCAGCCGTGCTCGCCCAGGTAAAAACCCTGGTCAGAGCTGTAAATGACGATCGTGTTCTCAGTCAGCCCGTTGTCGTCGAGGTAGTCGAGGACTCGCCCCACGTTCTCATCGACCGAATCGATGCACCGCAGATAGTTCTTGATGTATCGCTGATATTTCCAGCGAACGAGGTCTTTGCCGGTCGGCGGATTGGCGAGAAACGCCTGATTCCGCGGCAGGAACGCAGCATCCCAAACCAACTTCTGCGCGGGGGTCATGCGTCGATACTCGCCATCTTTCAGCCGTTGCTCGCGAGCCGCCGCAAACGGGACCGGCAGATGCACCTTCAGGTCGTAGTGATAATAAAAGTGCTTGTCGATCGACATGGCGTTGCCGGCGAGGGTCTCGCTGCGGTTGTCCCACGCGTCGAACAGCGTTGCCGGTTCCGGGATGTCGGCATCTTCGTACCGTTTGAGATGTTTCAGCTCAGGTGCCCACGTTCGATGAGGAGCCTTGTGCTGGCACATCAGCAGGAATGGTTTTTCATCATCGCGCTGCTTCAGCCAGTCCAACGCGAGATCGGTCGTGATCGTTGTGCAGTAACCTTCAATCTGCCGCCGACCATTCTGACCGATGAATTGAGGATTGTAGTACGCCCCCTGCCCCGGCAGGATTTCCCAATGATCGAAGCCGGTCGGGTCTGAATTCAGATGCCATTTTCCGACGAGCGCTGTCTGGTACCCCGACTTTTGCAACACCTTCGGAAACGTGAACTGCGAACCATCAAACGGACCTCGGCCATTCGAGTAGAAGCCGTTCTTGTGGCTGTGTTTTCCGGTCAGCACACACGCTCGACTCGGCCCGCAGATCGAGTTCGCACAGAACGAATTCAGAAACACCGCGCCTTCATTGGCGATTCGATCAATGTTCGGCGTCTTGTTGATCTTCGAGCCGTAAGCCCCGATGGACTGGCAGGCGTGATCGTCGGTAAAAATGAAAACGATGTTCGGCCGCTCAGCCGCTTCCAGACGCGTGCCCATCACTAAAGCAGCGGCCAAGGTCAACACTGAAACAATTAGGTGCATAGCAAAGGAGGCTTTCGCAGGTTCAAGGTCAAGCAGAAACTCGAATTGAGTCCGTCGGTTTAACACCGGAAAGGATGTCACGAATCAACGCCCCATCGATGTCGACGCTGCGGATTTCTTCTTGGCGTCCGCATAAAATTTGAAGTTTGTCTTTCCGACGACGTTTGACAAAGCCTCAGTAAATTCGGCGGTGCACGTGACTTTCATTTCCTGAGGCGGCATCAGCGTGTATCGGATCTGGCCACCAGGGTTCTCTTCGTCTGGCGAGTCCACAAACAAATAGACCGACGTCTTACCTGGAAATCGTTCAATGACCTCTTTGGTGCGGCGCACGTCGGATTCGGTGTGAAACCCTCGTTTGAAGCTGATCGTCAGGTGCCGGGTGAACTGCTTCTCCGCATCTTCGAGCGTCAGGAACTGGTTGACGATGACGTTGGGCTCGCGACCGCGGCGGTCGACACGGCCTTTGATAATGCAGATGGCCTCGGGAACGATCTTCTCTTCAGAGCGAGCGTAGTCTTCCGGCCAGATAATGCACCGCACGATGCCCGTCGAATCTTCAAAGTCGAAGTTCGCGTATCGCGTATGACCGTTTCGGCTGGGCTTCTTTGTGGCGGCCTTTTTAATCGACGAAATCATGCCGCCGATCATCACGTCCGAGCCGTCTTCCATCTCGCCGAGTTCTTTATGCGTGTGCGTGACCAGTCGAGTCAGTCGATCGCCAAGCTGAGTCAGCGGATGGCTGGTCAGGTAGAACCCGAAGACTTCCTTCTCACCAGCCAGCTTCTGCGCCTGCGTCCAGTCTTCCGCTTCGGGCAGGCTTGACGAACTTTCTGAGCCGGCATCGTCGTCGGCTCCGCCTGAATCGTCGCCGAACAGGCTCTTCTGACCTCGAGCTTTGTCTTTCGCTTTCTTTGCGGCTCCGTTGACGGCGCCTTCGATGACCAGCATGTGCTGCCCGCGATTCGGGCCGAGGTGGTCCAAAGCTCCAGCTTTGATCAAGACTTCGAGAATGCCTTTCGACATGCACTTCGGATCGACTCGTTCTGCCAGGTCATAGATGTCCTTGAACGGTCCGCCTTCTTCGCGCGCAGTGACCATTGCGGCCATGGCGTCTTCACCGAGGCCCTTGACGGCTCCCAGCCCGAAGTAGACTCGCTTGGTTCCGTCTTCGTCGGCTTCGACCGCGAACTCGACATGCGACCGGTTGATGTCCGGCGGAACGACTTCGATCTCCTGCCGACGAGCGTCTTCGGTGTGTTCCTGAATCCTGTTGCTGTCTTCCATTCCGCAACTGAGCAGCGCGGCCATGAACTCGTAAGGGTGGTGAGCTTTCAGAAAAGCCGTTTGGTATGAAACCAGTCCATACGCCGTTGAGTGCGACTTGTTGAATCCGTAGCCGGCGAACTTTTCGATCAGGTTGAAAAGGCTTTCGGCAATTTCGACGTCGATCTCGCGTTCCTTCGCGCCGTTGATGTACTCCTCTTTGAACTTCGCGATGACCGACAACTTCTTCTTGCTGATCGCCTTAATACATTTATAACCCTCGCGAAGTCCCAGGCCACCAACGCGGTTCAGGATACGCATGACCTGTTCCTGGTAAACCATCACGCCGTACGTCTCTTCCAGAACCGGGTCGACGACCGGATGAATCCTGGCTGGTTCCTTCCGATTGTTCTTGACGTCGACATAGTCCATGACCATGCCGCCTTCGAGCGGCCCCGGTCGGTACAGAGCACTGGTCGCGATAATGTCTGCAAACGCGTCGGGCCGCATCTTCTGGAGGAGGTCGCGGATCCCGCCGGATTCGAACTGGAAAATGCCCTTCGTTTCGCCGCGTTGAAGCAGCGCAAAAGTCTTTAGATCGTCCAGCGGAAATTTCAGCGGATCGATCTTTTCACCGGTTGTCTTTTCAACGTTTTTGCACGATTTGTGGAGAATGGTCAGGTTGCGAAGACCGAGAAAGTCCATCTTCAACAGGCCGGCTGCTTCGACGTGATACCCGTCCCACTGTGAAACGAGGTCTTCCTTCCCCTTGATCCGCTGCAACGGCAGTCGCTCAATCAATGGCCCGTTTCCAACGACCACTCCCGCCGCGTGAGTTCCGACATTCCGAACCATTCCTTCGAGACGATGCGCGATCTCGATCATCTCAGCGACCTGCTCATCCTGATTCACCAGATCGGACAGCTCAGGGCTCTTCTCGACGGCTTCGCGAATTTTGATTCCGAGTTCATCCGGAACCATCTTGGCAATTTCGTTGATCCTGGCCTGAGAAAACCCGAACGCTCGAGAAACATCGCGGACGGCGGCCTTTGCCTTGAGTGTCCCGAACGTTCCAATCTGACAGACACTGTCCTCGCCGTAGGTCGCCTTCGTGTAGTCGATCACTTTCTGCCGACCGTCGCGACAGAAGTCGATATCAATATCAGGCGGTTCCGCTCGGTTCGGATCAAGAAACCGCTCAAACAGCAGGTCGTACTTCAACGGGCAAACGTTACTCAGACGCAACAGGTAGGTGACGACCGCTCCGGCGGCGGAACCTCTCACCCCGCACGGGATGTCTTCTTCCATCGCGAACCGAACGAAGTCCCACACGATCAGGAAGTAACTCGAGTAGCCCATCTTATCGATGACGCCGAGTTCGTAATCGAGACGGTCCTGAAAGCCGTCCGGAGTGCCGTCTGGATAGCGGTCTGGAATGGCGGACACGCACAGCTCGCGCAGATATTCAATGTCGGTCTTGTTGTCCGGCGGCGCAAACACCGGGTAATGCTTCGGATTCTCATCAAGCTGAATGTCGCACCGATCCGCGATCTCCTGAGACCGCGCGACCGTATCTTCGAAACCCGGAAACGCGTCGTACATTTCCTCGGGCGTGCGGACGAAGAGTTGGTCCGTCTTCATGTTCATGCGGTTCTCGTCGGACCGCAAAGACAACGTGCTGATGCACAGCAGAACGTCCTGAGCTTCGGAATCTTCCTTGTTGAGGTAGTGAGCGTCGTTCGTCGCTACCAGCGGCAGACCCTTTTTGTTGGCCATGTCCACGGTCATGTCCATGCAGTCTTTTTGAATCTGCAGGCCCGCGTTCTGAATCTCCATATAGAAGCGATCGCCGAACACGTTCGAGTACCACTCGGTCAACCGTTCGGCTTCGTCCATCCGATCCTGCAGCATGAGCTGCGACAGCTCGCCCGCCACGCAACCCGACAAACAGATGATGCCCTCGTTGCATTCTTCCAGCAGTTGTCTGTCGATCCGCGGCTTGTAGTAGAACCCTTCGAGATACGCTTTCGACGTGAGCTTGATCAGGTTGTAAAAACCAGTTCTGTTTTGCGCGAGCAGCGTCAGATGGTTGGCCGCCTCTTTCTGCCGCGACGCACCGGTCCGGTCGAAACGGCTGCCTGGAGCGATGTACGCTTCCATGCCCACGATCGGGTTGATCTCTTGAGCGCGGCACGCATTGTAGAACTCGAACGAGCCATACATGTTGCCGTGGTCCGTCGTCGCGACGGCGTTCATGCCCGAGTCTTTGACCTTTTTCAGAAGGTCCTTCATCCGCGTCGCACCGTCGAGCGTCGAATAAGTCGTGTGGCAGTGCAGGTGAGCAAACGGCCGAGCATCAGACATCGAGTCGCATCCCTTCGAGAATCCATTTCCAGAGCAGTTCACCGGGAGTTTACTGGCCGGGAAGTCGCCGCTGCTACTGTGTCAGGCAGCGATGTCGACGTCGCACCAGAGACGGACAGACGAAGACAAGAAACAGTTGCCGGGAGACTGCGTTCTCCCTTTCTCGTTGTCTCTCTGTCTACTTTAAAGGCCCAAGGTCTTTTTCAGACGCTCAACATCCTTGTCGTCGATGTTCGGTCCGCCCAGCCTCAGCCTCTTCAGATTCCGCAGAGCGGACAGGTGGCGGAGCCCTGAACCGTCAATGTTCGTCTTTAAGAGGTCGAGCGATTCCAGTCGACTCATACGCCCGATGTGTCGTAGCGATTCGTCCGTGATCGGTTGCCCGTAAAGACCCAGAAACTTCAATTCACGAAGTGTGCTGAGTTTCTCCACGCCTTTGTCGGTCAGTTCTTTACTGGAAATGGCGAGCGATTCAAGCTTGTGCAGTTCGGCGATCAGGCTCATTTCGGCGTCAGTCGCGTGCGTGTCGCAAATGTTGAGCGAAGTGAGGTTTCGCAGTCGACTGATGTTCTGAAATCCGGACTGACTCAGCGGCCAGCAGCACACGTCGAGTTCCGTGAGATGTTGCAGTCCCTGAAGAGCGGCCAGGCCGTCACCCGTGAGGCCCATGACTTGACCGTTGACACTTTCCAGTTCCGAAAAGCTCGCCAGACTCCTGATATGCGAAGTCGTGATCTCAGGATGATCTTCAAAGTCGAATTCAACTCCTTTCACGCATCGCAACGGCTCGTCGAACTGCAGATTCTGGAGCCAGACCGGCGCGACATACCGATCCTCGTGGAACCCGATACTGCAGGGGACCTGCTCAAGCTCGGCGATCAGGCGTCTCTGTTTGCGGACGTTTTCGAGACTCTGTTGCGCCCACCCGAAAACAACCAGCCCCAGCACCACCAGGCCCGTGACAACGGTCGCTGTGTAATGACGAAGTTTCATAAGACCATCCTCGTGGTTTCTCTGCAAACTGTTCTCCAGAGAGCCTACTGGCTCGCACCGGCACAGAACCAGCGTCTCCATAACGTCCGCTTGACACAGTTCGCCGTTTGCGCTTGACTGAGTCTTTCAGCTCCACGGGCAGTTCTTTATAGAGCCCTGCCACGGGCGCCGAAAAACTATTTCATTTGATTCCAAACGCAATACATGCATATTCCAAGGAGAACGGCTATGCACACGACGCCTCAACTGATGACAGCAGCAAAGTCTTCAAGCAGCTCAACTCGCCGTGACTTTCTTCGCCACGCGGGTATCGCCGGGGCTGGCCTTTCCGTTGCACCGTGGCTGTCCGGTGATCGTTCTTCGACGACCGCGGCGGAGACCGGTTCCGGGAACATGATCGTGCACACTCAAACCCCGTTGAACTCCGAGCCGAAGCTCGATCATTTGATTCAATCCTGGATCACGCCGGTCGAGTCGTTCTACGTCCGCAGCCACGCTCCGAATCCAAAGATCGATCCAGGCAGTTTCCGCCTCACGGTTGAAGGCCTTGTTGATAAGCCGCTTTCAATTTCTTTGGCAGAATTGGATGGCATGTTCGAATCGACATCGGTCGTATCAACAATGACGTGCGCCGGTAATCGGCGCAGCGAGCATAGCCTCGTCAAGCCGGTCGGTGGCGTGCCGTGGAAGGCCGGAGCGATCGGCAACGCGAGATGGTCGGGAGTCCGGCTCTCTGAAGTACTAAAGAAGGCTGGACTGAAGGAGAACGCGAAACACGTCTGGTTCGAGGGACTGGATGAGATCTCGAAAGGCGGCGACATCATTCCGTTCGGGGCGTCGATTCCCGTCAGCAAGGCCATGACCGACCAAGAGGGAATGCCAGGAGCGCTGCTCACCACAAAGATGAATGATCAACCGCTGACACCAGACCACGGAGCACCACTTCGCGGCGTCGTGCCCGGGTACGTCGGTGCTCGCAGCGTAAAGTGGCTCGGCAAGATTGTCGTCAGCGACCGCCCTTCGCCAAACCATTACGTCGCGACGGCCTATAAACTTGTCAGAGAAGGAACTCCGGTCGAGTGGGCCGAGTCTGGACCGCTTTATCGATTTCCGTTGAACTCGGTGATCTGCTCACCGGAGCCGAACGCGAAAATCGTACCCGGCAAGGTTGCAGTCTCTGGCTACGCTTATCCGTCCGGGCAGCCCGGCACAACGATCGCAAAGGTGGAAGTCTCCGCTGACGAGGGACGTAGCTGGACGACCGCGAAAATCACTTCGCCACTGCGAGAGCACTGCTGGGTTTTGTGGAAGGCCGACATCCGTCTCTCGTCGGTGGCCAGCGAACTCGTCGTTCGGGCGACTGACTCACGAGGCAACATTCAACCGGAACACGCCGACTGGAACATGAAAGGCTACATGTTCAATGGCTGGTACCATGTTCCGATTGGTGCCGAGTGACCATCTGGCTGATTTGACCACTGACTTCAATCGGACATTTTTAATGAAAACACTTGTTTGATGCTTGATCAACCGAGCAGTCACTGGATACAAAGTGTCTCATCTGGGCTGTGTTGAGTTTGGGCCCTCAATTCACTTTTGTTGTATGCAGGAGAGTTCGCATGAATCAGAGATTCGCATCCATGATTGCTGTGGCGGGAATCGCGCTGGCACTGGGTAGCCAGATTTCCGTGGAATCGACAGTCGGGCAGGAGAAGGCAGCCGAGAAGGAAAAGGCTGCCCCGGCGAAGGTAGTCAAGAAGCCAAGAGGGCGGCTCCCACAATACTACGGCCAGGTTGGAATCAGCTCCAAACAGCGTCAGGGAATCTACGACGTCCAGGCTGTGTACGGAAAACAGATCGCTGAGTTGCAGAAGCAGATCAACGTTCTGAAAGAGAAGCAGAACGCAGAAGTAGTCGCGGTGCTGACGCCTGAGCAGAAGAAGAAGCTCGATGAACTTCTGGCTGCCGCAAAGAAGGCGGCGGAAGAACGACGCAGCAGGAGCAAGAAAAAGACATCCTGAACAAAGAATTTCGGTGACGTGAATATCAGCAGCCTCGACCGGCATCGTGCCGGTCGAGGCTGCTTTGTTTACCAGCGGGTAATTTCGTCGCGGTGCATCGTTCAATCACTGTCGGGGTTCCACCACTCGTTCAGTTCTTTTCGCAGATTCGCAACGTCCGTTTCGAATTTCCGCTTGCCGATCAGATTCCGTGATTCCGTTGGATCAGCCACAACGTCATATAGCGCGTCGCCTTCGAGGTAGCTGCCCCACGAATGCGTCGCGCCATGCTTGTGCGTCGTGATCAGTTTCAGGTTGTTTTTTCTGACCCATCGGTGGGCGACGTCCTTTTCGGGATGACCGAGCGACGATGCGTCGCCGGGATAGATTTCTCCAAAGACCGCTCGGTTCGCATCGAGAGTGATTTTGCCGGTTGCACTCGGCCAGAGATTTCGGCACGGGAAACGCTCTGAGTCCTTCGCGAGGCGCGTGGCGGCAAGAAGTGTCGGCAGAATATCGATGCTGCTGACTGGTTCCTTGTGAGTTGCAGGCTTCGCGCGACCATCCCAGCGAATCAGGATTGGCGTTCTCAATCCAGCATCGAACGGAGCCCGCTTGCTGCGTTTGGTGTGGTCCCATTCGCCGGTTGCGGATCGGAAGCGAGCGGAGTCTGGTTCCCAGCCGTTGTCGACCACGAAGACGAAGATGGTGTCCTCGGCTAAGCCACGGTTCTCGACAAACTTGACGAGCTCTCCGACGGTGTCGTCGAATTGCGAAATGGCTGCGTAGTAGGGCACTCGATGTTTCGGGACGTCGGTGCGAGCTTCGTACAGATCAAAGTATTTCCGTGGCGAGTCGTGCGGAGCGTGTGGCAGAAACGGCGCGTACCAGACCAGGAACGGCGTGTCCTCGCAGTCGTCGATGAAGTCGTAAATCGGCTGCATGGTCTCCCGGCCAATGCTCAAGCCGTGATCTCCGTTTCCGTGGGCGACGACGTCTCCGTTGGCCAGAGTCTTGTTCCCGTTCTTCGCCCCCGGCGAGGGCTCTGCCGTGGTCATACCTTCGGTGAAGCCAGCGTTTTGCCAGTGACCTTCCCAGTACTTTCCGGTCTGAAAACAGCGATAACCGGCGGCGGCGAGTCGTCGTGGAAGGGTCGGCTGCGAACGAATTAATGAAGCGGCCTTTTCCCGAAAGGCGTCGAACTCCGCTTTGCCAATCGCTGGCGACTTCGTTAACGCACCGAATCCCGGCGGCGGATGATTGAAGTAGATGCCGTGCCGATGCGGATAAAGACCCGTCAAAATACTGACGAGCGACGGTCTGCAAACGCTGCTTGGCACGTAGCCGTTTACGTAACGAGCTGATTGTCCCGCCAGTCGATCAAGATTCGGCGTCAGTACATCGTCGTTGCCCATGAAGCCGAAGTCGGTGTAGGTCTGATCGTCCGAAATGATCAGCACGACATTCGGCGGCTTCTCCGCGCGAGCAACGGTCGCCAGAAAAACGATAAGTAGACCGACAATGCAGAGTGGCCGTCGAGACATCGATTGGTCCATGTCGACACGGTAAGAAACAGACAATCAACTAATTCCCTGTTAGCCGCGGAGCGGCGACAGCGTATAGCCTCGGGCGCAAGCCCGAGGTAATCGATCCACTTGGACCGGCAAGCCGCGGACGGGCAAGCCGCGGACGGGCAAGCCGCGGACGGGCAAGCCGCGGAGCGGCGACAGCGAACTCACAGTCGCTGGACCGCTGTCGCCGCTCCGCGGCTTTGGTCGGTATGGGACTGACAACCCCTGGCTGGCGCCAGGGGCTATAGGCTGTCGCCGCTCCGCGGCTGAAGTTGAGGATTTAATTTACACCCGATTCCTAAACGAGCAATTCGAGTCTTCTGTTCAAAACCCGACGCGAGAAGTTTTAAAGTAAATGTCTCGAAAACCACTTCTTCGTCCTCGCCCACATTTCGTCAGACAGAATGTGCCCAGAGCCGTCTTCGATGTAGTGTGAAAAATTCGCGGCCGCGCCATCGTCAGCGTACGCCTTCGCGATGACTTCAACGCCGCGTCGAGCTTCATCGATCGGGGAGCCGCCGTCGAGTTCGCCAAGATTCAGATGCAACGCTCGAGGAGCAGTTAAAGCGGCGATGTCCGGGGTGTCGTGTTCTGGGAAAATGCCCGGTACGAAATTCGGAAAGCAGTGCAGCATGTGTTCGCGATGCATTGCCGCGTAAGTCGGCAGGCAGCAGTTTCCGACCAGGCATTTGAGTCGCGGCTCCCACGGACCAACCAGCCAGGTATGAGTTGAACCCATCGAGTGTCCGTAGCAGCCGATCTTCTCATCAATGACTTCCGGGCGGCTCTGGATGAAGTCAACGGCCCGCCGCATGTCGAGGATATTTTTCCAGGCCATGCTCTTCCCCTCGACGACGTACCGAAGGAATTCAAACCGCTCGTAATTTCCACCTTTCAACTTGCCAGTCGGATCCTGCCGCTCTTCGAAACAAAGTGCATCCGGGCAAAGGACGACGTAGCCGTCGCGAGCCAACGCCGCCCCTGTGTGATGCATCGGGTTTCCAGACAAGCCAGCGGGTTCGCCTTTTCCAAGATGCCACTGTCCCGCGTGCTGATGCCAGATGCAGATTCCAGGTGCGGGGGTTTCTTCTGAAACATGATCGGGAACAAGGAGCAGCGCCGGGACCGCGTCGCCCGGCTCCGCGTCGTAGTAGACCGATTCGATTCGGAAGCCGTCGGCCTTGATCGTTTCCCGACGCTGGACATTCAGAGGGCACGGCTCCGGCCAGTCGCCGCCCAGACTCTTCAGGAGATGCTTCCGAAATTGCTCGTCTGCCATAGTTGCCTCGGAGTCAGGTAAAGATAATGACGGATCGCGGTCGTACGATGCAAAATCGAGTTTGCAAGTGTCCTTGATAGCGGATTCCGAATCGGGAATCATCCTTGTCGGTTGCTGATGATCAAATCTGTTTCCCGTGAGGAATCTGTAATGTCACGTTTTGCGGCAGCGCTGCTGTGTCTTCTGTGCTCAGCCGGTCTGGCGTCTGTGGCTCAGAGTGCGGAGCGGCCCAACGTTCTGTTCATCGCCGTCGACGATCTCAATGACTGGATCGGCTGCCTTGGAGGCCATCCCGACGGGTCGTCTCCGAATATCGATGCTCTGGCGAAACGCGGCTGCCTGTTTACCCGATCGTACTGCTCGGCACCGGCCTGCAATCCGTCGCGCGTCGCCATCATGACGGGCATGCGCCCGACAACGACTGGTATCTATGTAAATCCTCAGCCCTGGAAGCCGGTGCTGAAAGATACGGTCACGCTGCCGCAGCATTTCATGAAGCATGGATATCACGCAGCCGGTTGCGGAAAGATCTATCACGGAGCGTACGACGACGACACTTCGTGGAATCAATACCTGAAGAAAGGCGGCGATCCGAAGCCGACTCAGTCAGTCTTGAAAGATCCTCACAGCAAAGCCGGCGGCATTGTCTGGGGAGTACTCGACAACGAAGACTCCGAAATGAACGACCACAAAATGGTCGACTACGCCATCGATTATCTCGACAAGGAGCACGACGAGCCATTCTTTCTGGCCTGCGGAATTTACCGACCCCACATGCCCTGGCAGGTGCCTCGCAAATACTACGACCTGTTTCCGCACAACAAAGTCACGCTGCCCGAAGTGCTGCAGACCGATCTCAATGATCTCTCGCCAGCGGGAGTTCGCATGGCTCGCCCGTCCGGCGACCATGCCAATATTCTCAAAACCGACAACTGGCAATACGCGGTGCAGGCATACCTGGCGAGTATTCGCTTTGCCGACGAGCAGGTTGGGCGACTGATCCGCGGCCTCGACAACAGCAAACATGCGAAAAACACCATCATCGTTCTGTGGGGAGATCACGGCTGGCATCTGGGCGAAAAGCATCACTGGCGAAAATTCTCGCTGTGGGAAGAAGCCTGCCGAGCACCGCTGATGATCATCGCTCCGGGAATCACAACCGCAGATTCGAAATGCGGCCGAACCGTCGACTTTGTCGACATCTACCCGACGTTGAGCGAACTCTGTGGACTACCGATCGGCGAACACCTCGACGGTGAAAGCGTTGTTCCGCTGCTTAAGAATCCGGAGGCGAGTTGGAACCATCCGGCGATCACGTCGCACGGTTTAAAGAACGACGCAGTCCGAACAGAACGCTGGCGGTACATCCGCTACAAAGATGGCAGCGAAGAATTGTACGATCACGACAAAGACCCTATGGAATGGACGAATCTCGCCGCCAGGCCGGAGTTCGCAGACATCAGGAAAGAACTGGCAGCGTGGCGCCCCAAAAGCCACGCCCCGGAAGCCCCGTACGATAAGAGCAAGCGGCAACCAAAGGTGAATCGAAAGCTTTCGAATAAGGCTCGAAAATAGCCGACTGGAGATTCAGCTCGCGCAACTCATGTTCCGATCTCCGGTGGAGTCTAAGTAGAATCTCAACAGTCAGACTTTTACCGACGGTCAGGAGTCATCATGTCAGAAACCGATGTCGAGAATCGAATTTCAGCGCTCGAACGCGAAGTTGAAGATCTCAAATTAAAGGTTCAGCCTTCCGACAGGAGTTTTCCCTGGTGGGAACAAATCGCTGGTCGATTCAAGGGTGATCGCCTCTACAAAGAGGCAATGGAGGATGGTCGCGCATACCGGAACGGCGAGGCCGATTCTGAACTGATGGCGTCTGACTCGCAGGAGCCGTCGTGATCCTGCTCGACACCGACCACATGAGCATCCTTGAATGGGGAGATGACGAATCATCGTCTGTGCTCAGAACAAGATTAGCCGCTTCCGATGATCCGAAAATCGCCACTACCATTGTCAGCTACGAAGAGCAGATGCGAGGCTGGATGGCGGTACTGTCCAAGGCTCGGACGATCGAATCTCAGGTCCACGCGTATCAGCGTCTTGCAGAACACCTCGAAAACTATCGGCTGATTCCCGTCCAGCAGTTTGACGAACCATCGGCAGGCGTATTCACAAAGCTCCGCCGCGATCGAATCAGAATTGGCACCATGGACCTTCGAATTGCCTCGATTGCCATTGCGAACGAAGCACTGCTTTTAAGCCGCAACTCCGTGGATTTTGAGAAAGTACCGGGGTTGCGATTTGAAAACTGGGCTGACTGAAGGTCAGCTAACTTGAAAGTACGGGCCACACCTATGCGGGAACTTGATGCTGCACAGCAGGCGGCGAAGGCTGGGGGCGAGGTCCTTGCCCGGTATTTCGGGCAGGGAGTCAAGATGCGGACCAAGCAGGACTGCGATTTCGTTTCCGACGCCGACATTGAATCCGAACGTGCGATTATTGAGGTCATCCGCTCAGCCTTTCCGGACCACGCGATTCTCGGCGAAGAGGGACAGGCGGCCGACGTCGACACGTCTTCTGAGTTTCTCTGGGTAATCGACCCGCTCGACGGCACCACCAACTTTGCGCACGACATTCCGCACTTTGCTGTCTCGATCGGCTTTTACTGGAAATCGCAGCCCGTTCTGGGAGTCATCTTTAACCCGATTCGCCGCGACTGGTTTCACGCGGCGCGCGACGAAGGAGCGTTTGCTAACGGCGAGAAAGTGACCGTCGCCGACGATTCATCGCTCAGTGAATCGCTGGTCGGTGTCGGCTTCTACTACGACCGCGGAGCAATGATGGAGGCGACCCTGGCGTCCATCCGCGACCTGTTCCAGCAGAAGATTCACGGTATCCGACGATTTGGCACGGCCTCGCTGGATCTTTGCCAGGTCGGTTGCGGACAGTTCGGAGCGTTCTTCGAGTACGAACTTTCTCCCTGGGACTTTGCTGCCGGTCGATTATTCGTTGAAGAAGCCGGTGGTCGAGTGACGAATTGTCGCGGTGACGACCTGCCCCTTGCTAAAAGCAGCGTTCTGGCGTCGAACGGAAAGCTGCACGATTCCGTCCTTGAAATTGTGAGCGGCAACCTTCCCGATCAGGACTGGGACTGAGTTTTCGCAGCCAATGAGCCAATCGTCTTTGCACGCTGCCATTTTAAAGGCTGATCGTGGCGCTTTACGGACCAGGGCATTGGCGGGTACCGTTTCCAGAGTTATGTGACGCAGACGTCGTGATCCTCAGAGAGAGATACTGTGACAGACAACGCAACCGGTGAAGGCGTGAACGATTCTGATCTCCAGGCGGTTGAAAAGCTTGCGGATGCTGCAGCTCGAATTTCCGCCGAGCTGTCAAATGTCATCGTCGGCCAGACTCAAGTGATCGAAGAGCTGCTCGTCGCCATGTTTGCCGGGGGGCATTGTCTGCTTGTCGGCGTGCCAGGGCTGGCCAAAACGCTGATGGTTCGAACGCTCGCCGACACGCTGAGTCTTTCGTTTAACCGGGTTCAATTCACGCCGGACCTCATGCCCAGCGACATCACCGGCACGGAGGTCATTCAGGAAGACCGAACATCCGGCACGCGTGAGTTCCGCTTCATTGAAGGGCCGATCTTCACCAACGTTCTGCTGGCGGATGAAATCAACCGGACGCCGCCAAAGACCCAGGCCGCACTCCTGGAAGCCATGCAGGAACACCAGGTCACGGCCGGAGGAAAACGGCACCAGTTGCAGGAACCGTTCTTTGTCCTGGCAACGCAAAACCCGATCGAGCAGGAGGGGACTTACCCGCTTCCGGAAGCTCAGCTTGACCGCTTCATGTTCCAGGTCTTCGTCGACTATCCCGACGAAGAAGAAGAGTTTCAAATCGTCCGACAAACGACCGCGACCACTGCGGCATCGGTGAAGGAAGTTTTATCACTGGGTGAAATTCTTGCGTTGCAGCAGACCGTTCGAAAAATCCCCGCTGCCGATCACGTCATTCGATATGCGATGCAGTTCGCGCGACTGACGCGGCGTGAGAAAGGTGACGTCCCGGATTTCGTCAGCAAGTACGTGAGCTGGGGCGCTGGCCCGCGGGCGAGCCAGTATCTGATTCTCGGCGCGAAGGCGCGGGCGATGCTCAAGGGTCGCGCTTACGTCTCGACAGAAGATGTTCGAGCCGTGGCCCCGCCCGTGCTGCGACACCGGATCGTCACCAACTTCAACGCCGAGGCTGAAGGTGTTACGTCGGACGAAATCGTGCGTCGGCTTGCCGAACTGATTCCAGCCGGTGCTGCTTCAGTCGACGTCGGCAACCGCATCCCGCCAGTGTTCAAGGAAGCCTGAGCCGCCCGTGGATGACTCGCCGAATTACCTCGATCCGAAGACGCTGGCTCGGCTGAACGGGCTGGACCTGAAGGCTCGGCTGATCGTCGAAGGGTTCGTCTCGGGCCTGCACCGAAGTCCGTACCACGGATTCTCCGTCGAGTTTGCCGAGCACCGCGAGTACGTCCCTGGCGACGATCTGCGGTACGTCGACTGGAAGGTCTTCGGCAAGAACGATCGTTATTACCTCAAGCAGTTTGAGGAAGAGACGAACTTTGCGTGCAGCCTGCTGCTCGACACAAGCGAGTCGATGAATTACCGCTCAGATTCGGCCCCGATGAGCAAGCTCGACTACGCCAAGCATGTCGCCGCCGCAATTGCCTACCTGACGATCCAGCAGCAGGACGCGTCGGGCCTGGTGACCTTCGCCGATGCCGTGCAGGATTTCGTCCGACCTTCCAGCCAACCATCTCACCTGCGGCAATTGTTCCACATCATGGAGCACGCCGGACCTGGTGGCGACACTTCTCTCGGGCCGGTGCTGCATGATCTGGCTGAGCGAATTCGCAAACGAGGGCTCGTCATTATCTTCAGCGACCTCTTTGACGACCCCGACACGTTGTTGATGGGGCTGAAGCATTTTCGGCATCGACGACACGACGTCAGCGTCGTGCAGGTGATCGATCCAGCCGAACAGGATTTTCCTTTCGAGGAGCCGACACTTTTCAAAGGAATGGAGCAGCCGCTGGAATCGCTGACCGAGCCGAGATCAATCGCGAAGGCGTACCGCGCCGAGTTTGCAGAGTTTCTCAGCACCGTTGGGTCAGGGTGTCGCGACTTGGGGATGAGCTACCACTTACTCCGCACGGACCAGCCGCTCGATACGGCCCTCACCGCATTTCTGCAGGCGCGTTCACGAATGGGGCGGAACGTCTAAGTGGTTGGTTTCATAAATCCTCACAGGGTTGGCATGGAAAGTTTGTTTGACCCAAAGCCGTAGGCGAAGGCGTTTCTGACGGTAAATGCACCTTCGCCTGCGGCTTCGGGTCAAACGATCAACCGTGTCAGGAGTTATAAACTAGACCACTAAACGGACTTCGCCCGACTCACTCTTCGTCGGCGACGCCCTTCAGAATGACTAACGTACGGTCATCCAGATTTCGTCCGCCGGTGTGTGCTTCGTATTGCGTCCAGATGTTCTCCAGAATCTCCGAAGCAGTGCCCTCAGTATGCCCTTCCAGGGCCAACAGGATGCCATCGTTGAGGAACATCTTCTGTGACGCACTGCGAGCTTCCACGATTCCGTCGCTGAAGAGAACGAGCAAATCGTCCGGCCCGATCGGCAGCGACGCACACGAATAATCAGCCGCTTCGACCACTCCCAGCAGCATGCCCTGAGACTCTAACGACCGAACTTCTCCGTTCCGGACATAAAGCGGCGGAGGATGACCGGCATTCGAATAGGTGAAGATGCCCGTTTCCTGATCGTAGATGCCAACGATCAACGTCAGAAACTGCTGGCAGGCCGTGACGTGAAACAACGCGCGGTTAACAATGGCAAGCATCTGATCGGGCGACGGAATCTGCCCGGGGTTCGCCTCAAGACAGGCATGTAAGGCGCCACGAGCTGCCGTCATGACGATCGCGGCAGGGATGCTGTCCCCCGAGCCGTCGCCAACCATGACCATTGTGCGTTTGTCATCAAGTCGAACGACGTCACACAAGTCTCCTCCGACTTCGCATCGGCTGCGATTTCGGACCGCGATGTCGCAGCCTGGAAAACGCTCAGCGATATCGCAGAAATCAGCGGTCGCACTGGCAACAACGTCCAGTTCGCGGACAAGTTTCTGCCGCTCATCACGTTCTGAGTAGAGGACGACTCTCTCGAATGTGTCGGCGATCTGGCTTCCGAAACCCTGCAACAGCTGAATCTCTTTGTCGTCGAGATCGCGCTGTCGCCGATCGTACAGCCACAGAGTTCCAACCGGCCCCGATTCGTTTCCAACCCTGACACACACGGCCGTGTTCATGTCCTCGGGCAGCCAGAAGTGAGGATTTTCAGTTCCACGGGAGACGGCACTGACGCCGATTTCGAGTGCTTCGAGGTCAAACGGCGACTGCGCCAGTGGACGGCGCTTTGTTGGAATGTCGTTCTCGGCAATGTGATGCGACATTCGAAATCGAATCGATCGTCCGTCTGGAGCCAGCACAAACAACGCGGCACCGCGAAACCGCGGCAGGCAAACACTCGCTCGCAGCAGGGCTCGCAGTCGCATGCGAATGTCGTGGTCGTCTGGTTCGCGCGTTGTCACCAGAGCGCCGATCTCGGTCGCCTGATGTGTGATCTGGCGGCGAGCGTTCAGGATCTGGTTTGTCTGCGCGGCAAGCAGTCCAGCCAGTCGATGAGCTGACTCGAACGATAGCTTTGGCTGATGGATTCCGGGGACGTCGAGATGGAAGGCTCCGACTTTGCGGTGCCCGTCAGAGATGTCCTCGTGCCAGCACCAGTCGAGTTCTCGACGATCGAACCCGCTCCTGGCCTCACCAGTGTCCCGCAAAAACTTCAGCATCCAGCCTGTCGCATCCGAGAATTCCCGACAGATCCCATGCAACCATTCATCGGTATTCGCGGCGCGGCGTTCATGACCTGTCTGAACTGAAGGCGGCATTGAGACCGTTTTCTATGGTTACATTGCGGGGCGGCGTATGACAAAGCTTTGGTCGACGTCACTCAACCTGCGCTACGTTGTGGATTGAAGCGAGTGAGTTTTCTTCTGGACGGAGCTCAAGCACGATGAAAGCTGCTGATTTTCGAGTAATGGTTGAAGTTGGAAGGGCGGGCGTCCTGACTGACCATGCAGGAGCGTCTATCATCGAACATCGGCGTTGGACGGCTTCCGGGCTGACTCCGGAATCACTTCGGAGGTCACACGCCAGCTTCCTGCTGAATCAGGCAACTGCTTCGGCGGATCGATTCGATAGAGTTCGCGATACAGATGGCGCGAATCGTGCCGGTACTACCAGAGGTAACCGGCTTCAGAGCCACCACACAGGAGAAAACGGTGAATTTGCTTCAAGAATTCCCTGTCGTCATCGAGCTGCCGGTTCAATGGGGTGACCAGGACTCGCTCGGGCACGTCAATAACGTTGTGTTTTTTCGGTGGTGGGAATCCTCGCGGATTGCCTACGCGGAACAGATCGACCTGCTCGGTAAGGATCGAAGCGGACGGTTTGGCACCGTTCTGGCGTCGATGACGTGCGACTTTCGAAAGCAACTCGTCTACCCGGACACCGTGCTGATCGGTGCTCGCATTGGTCGCGTGGGGAATTCCAGCATCCACATCGAACATTGCCTGGTCAGTCAGAAGCTGAATGCCGTCGCGGCGGAAGCCGTTTCCGTCATGGTCTCGTTCGACTTTGAAAAGCAAACGAGTTGCCCGATCAACTCAGGCATCCGCGCAGCGATCCGACATTTGGAGCCGGAGCGAAAAATCACGGGGCTGGATGAGTGAACGCTCAGCGTAATGCGAATTGACGGTGACTGACCGTAAAATTCTCCATGAACATTCTCGTAGGCTGGAACAAGCGCCGCGCAGTTCCGGCAATTGCAAACAGGTTTCGACGCTCGACTGCCGGAACTGCGCGGAGCTTGTTCCAGCCTACGGCAAAACGCAGCATGTGAAGTCGCATCGCTCGCGCTCTGTCAGTTCAATCGTCGTAGTTCAGATTTCGCTTGATGCTGCGGGCTTTGGGAGAATCGATCCAGTAGAGCGGATCTTTGTTCGTTTCCTTCGGACGGTCGCCACGACCTTCGATAGCGACCTGGTCCCACTCGCTACTGCCTTCGTCCGAACTCATCTGATAGTCCAGACCTTTCGGACGGAACGCCGACGTCATGTACTCTGAAATTTCGTGGACCGGCTTGAAGACAGCACAGCCAGATAATTGGACAAGCAACGCTAATCCGACAAACGCGCGAACAACTCGCATGGTAGGAGCCCCTGATTGGGGAGAGAGGGTGGGAATTCGAGCAGAGAGGTTACGCCGTGTCTACTTCTTCTCTGCCAGTTTCTTATCAGCCAGTTCCTGAGTGATAAACACCGTCAGGGTGACAGTATCGCCTGCCTTAAATGTGGAACCTGCGACAGGTTTCTGATCGTAGACCTTGAAGACGTGACTAGCGTTCGTGGCAACCCGGCCCTGGCGGAACTTGAGCACGACTCCGGCAGCTTTCAAAGTTTTCTCGGCATCTTTCCAGTGAGCTCCCAGGACTTTGGGAAGTACGACCGGGCGAGCAACATCGCCACTTGTCTGCTGGATGGCCGGCATGTAAAGCGTCAAGGCGACAACCGAGCCATTCTGGACAGCGGTCTTTGGAGCCGGAGTCTGCTTCTGAACTCGATAGGTCAACTCGCTTCGCTTCGCCGGTTCACCTCGCAGCATCTTGACCGTGTAGCCAGCCTGCTTAAGAAGTACCTCGGCCTTTTTGAATTCAAAGCCGATCACCGAAGGAACCAACTGTCGACCGGCAGGTGCCGTCGCCGGTCTTTGTTCTGCAACCTTTTCAGGAATTACTTCGGCTGCTTGAATGCTGTACTTGCTCAGGTCCGGCTTGAAGACGTCCTTCTCTTTCCAGATGAAGTTTGGCAGCCATCCCTTCTTAGGATTCTTCGCGACGCGAGGAAACGTGTAGACCGTTTCGCGACTCCCCGCCGGGTCCAGCATCTGAACGGCCATCGGCAACATGGTTGCTCGTTCAATGCGAATTCGTGCCCACTTGTAGTTCGCCAGATCCTGCTTCCATCGCGGGTAGACGATGATGTCAACGTCTTTGGCATTCGCCTGAAGCAGCTTCATCCGGTAACGCTGTTTCGCTTTTTCTGGCGGCATCCCGAACAGAAACGGAAGAGGTCCATCCATGATGTTGTTGCCACGAGCCTCAGCCGGCAGCGGGAACTGCTGCGCACTCATCTGAACTTCATCGATAACCAGCACCTGCTTGCCGTCACAAATCCAGCGTTCCGGCTGATCCGGCTGAGCCGTCAGGGTCACCTTTTTATTGGTGCTCGGATTGATCTTCGGAAACATCTTCCCCTGCCCTTGCTTGCCGGGCACGAGGTCGATTCGCCCCTTATCCGGCGCCTCGTAATAAAACTTGCCCTCAGCCCGTTTAGCCACTCCGAACACATAGTCGTAGATGATTCGAACGTGCTCACCTTCGAGCCGCTTGATCCCAACCGACTTTTTGTGCCAATCGACAAGGATCTTATCAAGCGCTGCGGCCTTCGGATCCGGTTGAACGGCGACCGCCTCTTGAGCCAGTACAGGCAACGCGTTCACAAAGAACAGAGCG
>Ga0316208_1000786_pt1 | contig 34731 bp, 25 predicted proteins | sample 3monopyrite_MG_FD_204944 | JGI IMG/M metagenome (GOLD analysis project Ga0316208, IMG submission 204944) | Microbial mat bacterial communities from mineral coupon in-situ incubated in ocean water Damariscotta River, Maine, United States -... | ecosystem: Environmental > Aquatic > Marine >...
GTCACTTCTTGATACGCAGGTAGCGGTTCTGGCAAACCAAGGCTCTAACTTTCTGGTGTCTGGCAATGCCCCAAGGCGACAAGGCAATAGTCATCCGACCATTGTGCCCTACCAAAGTTTTCAAACTAAAGATGGCTATATGATTTTGGCAGTCGGTAATGACGGGCAGTTTGTTCGTTTCTGTAACGCCGCAGGCATGTCGGGGCTTGCAACGGACGAACGATTTAAAACTAACCCTCTGCGCGTTAAAAACCGCGATGTACTTGTCCCTTTGGTGGCGAGTATTATTGCAGGCAAGAGCACGGACGAATGGGTCGTTATTTTGGAAGAGGCAAATGTATCTGGCGGTCCGATCAACAGTATTGACCGGGTTTTTGCAGACGAACAGGTAAAGGCGCGTGGCCTCGCACTGTCGCTAGAGCAAACGCACGGCGGTTCGGCGATGCCGTCAGTTGCAAACCCAATCCGATATTCAAATACGACGATAGAATACCAGAACGCCCCCCCAATGCTTGGTGAACAAACAGATGATGTGCTGTGTCGTATACTCAATATAACAAAAGAAGACCTTGCGAGAGAACGTGCCAAAGGTGTTTTGGGTTAAGGCTTGTCCTCAAACTTTACGCCTGGGTATGGGCGGGTGTTGACCGTAAGCTCAAATACATCCGGTCGACTGTAATGACCTGCTGTGTCCAGTGTCATAGCTTCTTGCTGTTGCAAGGTTAAATCAATTGTACCCATCACTGTTGCCGTCTTATCAAACACAGGTTCGGTAATATAACTGCCGTCAGCAGCGATAATGGCGCTCCCGCCATTATGAATAAGGGTATTATCGTCCCCCGGCATGGAGACAAGCATGGCCTCTGCGTCAGGTGCATCAAGGCCGGTGTTTCTAAACCCGCTTAGAATGTCATGTTTGCTCATGATGGAGCCAGCAGCAAGCACAGCGCAGCGCCCCTCAAAGGCATAATGGCGGCTTGCCACTTGGTGCATATCTTTCACTGTGGGCCACTGTGCCACATGGATGGTTTCTTTCTGGGCGTGCATAGCGGCACGCGCTAGGGGCATCCAGTGTTCCCAGCAGATGAGGCTACCAAGTGTGCCCCATTCTGTTTCTATGGTTTTGAGTGTGGCCCCATCACCACGACCCCATACAAGGCGTTCGGTATAGGTGGGAACCAATTTTCTGTGTGGTGTAGGTGTTATGGCACCAGGTTTAAACATGAAGCTGGTATTATAGAGCGTATTACCATCACGTTCATGGGTGCCCATAACAATAACGGCCCCTGTATCATTTGCGAGTTTCTGCAAAGCACGTAAATGCTTATCCCCTTGGGTGACAGAATTGTGGGCAAGCAGCTCAAATAATTTTTTGGCGCCTTGGTTATCCCACATGGCAGCGTTTGGTGCAAAATCAAGCCAAACCGGATAACCGGGTAACCAACATTCAGCAAACGCAACTATTTTTGCGCCGTTTTGGGCAGCGCTGCGGATGAGCATGCTTGCTTTTTCCACACTTGCGTCAAGGCTAAGAAAAACCGGCGCTTCCTGAATAATAGCAACCTTCACTGATGGGCTCATAAGTATTCTCCAGCTATAGTAGAAACTTATACATGAGTTGCTTGCTATGAACAGAATAATTCAGCACACGACTTTTTGAAGCAGTGTGCGTGGAGATGGGCCCTAAACTTATGTATGGAATGACTAGGGAATATATTTAAGGAAATTTACAATGCAGATCAAATTATTGATGCTAATTACACTATTATTTGCTGGAGGAAGCGCGGTTCTCGCTGGGGAGGACCCTATATATACCAGTTTTTTAAACAGCAAAGCAGTTGGCGGCTATGACACAGTAGCGTATTTCACTGAAGGTAAAGCCGTTAAAGGTAAAAAGGATTTCCAACTTGAGTATATGGGCGCCGATTGGCGGTTTGTATCAAAGGAGAACCTAGAACTTTTTAAGGCTATGCCAGAGAAATATGCCCCACAATATGGCGGTTATTGTGCTTGGGCTGCTGCGAGGGGATACACAGCATCCGGAGACCCGAAAGTGTGGAAGGTTGTAAAAGGTAAGCTTTATCTCAATTATAATGAGGATGTGAAAGCGAAATGGGAAAAAGATATTTCGGGATTTATTGAAGCGGCGGATCATATTTTTCCAACTTTAGTGGGCCCTTCTGAATAAAGGAAAATTCTATGCTTAGGCTATTCATTTTTGTATGGGTTATAGGAGGGTTTATGGGACAACATGTATCTGCTGAGGGGCCTTTGACGAAAGGTATTAACCACACCGGTCTTGCCGTTAAAGATCTGGATAAAAGCGCCGCATTTTTCGTGGACACACTTGGGTGGGAAAAGGCCGGAGAAAGACCTGACTATCCTGCAATCTTTGTAACCGATGGTAATGCCTTCGTTACATTATGGCAGGTGGAAGACCCTGTGACCGCGACCCCGTTTCATCGCCGTAAAAATGTTGGTCTGCATCATCTTGCTTTCACGGTTGCCACGCTTGATGCGCTTCAGGCTTTGTATGAAAAATTCTTAAAAACGCCGAACGTAGAGATTGAGTTCGCACCCGAATTTCTCGGAAAAGGCCCAGCGACCCACATGATGATCCGTGAACCGTCAGGGATTAGGCTTGAGTTTATCGTGCCAGCCAAATAAACATAAAAGAATAAAAAACACCTTATGGTGTGCCCTTTCTAAAAACGCGCTCGTTTTTGGGAATTATGATGTTGGAGAGTTAAGAATGTCGTTTATTCGTAAGTTAACTGTAGCAGTGGTAACATTTGTAATTGTACAAGGCGCAAATATTACGCAGGCTCAGGAAGATACTGCCCCTCTCATTAACTATAATACCCAGTTTCACCCTACACTTGCGCGCAATGGGATGGTCGTAAGTAAGCAGTATCACGCGAGCGAAGCTGGCCTTGAAATGCTTAAAGCTGGTGGTAATGCCGTTGATGCAGCGGTTACAACAGGATTTGCTCTTGCGGTTACTCATCCACAAGCCGGTAACATTGGTGGTGGTGGTTTCATGTTGGTGTATCTGAAGGACAAGGACCGTGTGGTTGCTCTTGATTACCGCGAGATGGCACCGGCTGCTGCTCACCGGGATTTATTTATCGGCGAGGACGGTGATGTGGATAACGCCCTCGCACGGTTTAGCTATAAATCAAGCGGTGTACCAGGGTCAGTTATGGGGCTTACTGAAGCCCTGAGCAAGTATGGTACTATGCCTCTTTCACAGGTGATGGCGCCCGCGATCAAGCTTGCAGAAGATGGTTTTGAGGTACACTGGGCACTCGCTGAATCGCTAAAACGTTATAAGGGTCGGCTCCAGCAGGATGCTGTAAGTAAGGCACTTTTTTATAAAGAAGACGGAGTACCCTACGAAGCGGGTGAAGTATTAAAACAACCCTTGCTAGCGGAGACACTTAGAATAATTTCTGCGCAAGGTGCGGATGGTTTTTATAAAGGGCCTGTGGCGGATATGATTGTTGCTGCCATGAACCAAAATGGTGGTCTTGTTACACATGATGATCTTGCAACCTATAAGGTTGTGGAGCGTACACCGGTTGAAGGCAGTTTTCTAGGAACACAGATTGTCTCCATGCCACCACCGTCATCAGGCGGGGTTCATTTGATTCAGATGCTCAATATTCTTGAAGGCTGGGACCTTAAGTCTTTAGGGCATAATAGTGCTGATTATGTTCACCGCGTTACGGAAACCATGAAATATGCGTATGCGGACCGCTCTAAATATTTGGGAGACCCTGATTTCTTTGATGTACCTGTGAGGGCTCTTACATCAAAGAAATACGCTGAAAAAATTCGAGCAAAAATTAAACTGGATAAAGCAACACCATCCACAGAAATTGGACCTGACCCAAGCTTACTTAGGGAAAGTCATGACACCACTCATTTCTCTGTTATGGATAAATGGGGCAACATGGTTGCTAGCACCTACACCCTCAATTTTACATACGGAAATGGCAAGGCTGTGGCGGGTGCAGGGTTCTTAATGAATAATGAAATGGATGATTTTTCTGCAAAACCCGGAACACCGAATGCCTTTGGGTTGCTCGGCGGTGAAGCAAACTCAATTCAACCGGGTAAGCGCCCGTTAAGCTCTATGACACCTACTTTAGTATTTAAGGACGGCCAACCTTATATGGCGGTGGGTAGCCCGGGAGGGTCTTTGATCATTACTACCGTATTGCAAGTGGTTTTGAACAGTGTTGCTTTTGACATGAATATCAATGCAGCAACAAGTGTGCCGCGTTTCCATCATCAATGGTTCCCTGATCGCATTCTGATGGAGCCAGGCTTTTCTGTTGATACACGACGGTTGCTGGCAAAAATGGGACAAAATGTTGATGTTGGTGCAGTGTTGGAGCGTCCTAGGGTGTTAGGCTCTGCACAATCAATTTTATTAACACCACAAGGTATTATCACCGGTGCAGTTGACCCTCGCCGACCAGGGGCACATGTGGCAGCCTACTAGGAAGGGGGTATAACTGAATACCTGTTGGTATTCAAGAGATGGGATAAAACAGGTATTCAGCAGACAGTTAAAAGGGCACAGCCAATGGTATGGCTGTGCCCTTTTAATGTTTATGGTGTTGGCTTACTCAGCTTGGGCGGGCACTTCTTTTTCTTTGTCAAAACCAAGTATGCGTTTGATGGATGCCAGCAAGCGGGAGAAAAACCGCCCTATGTCATCACCAATGGCATAAAGTGCCGGTACCATCAGAAGAGTGACAAAGAAGGCAATCAAAACCCCTGAAGCAAGAGCAACTACTATGGGTTGCAAGAAGGCGGCTTGGATTGATTTTTCTAGCATCATGGGCACAAGGCCTACGAATGTTGTTACCGACGTAAGCAATATTGGACGGAATCGAGCAACACCAGCTTCCACAATGGCTTCCACAGGTTTCATGCCTCGGTCCCGCAACTTATTGCAATAATCCACAAGCACAAGATTATCGTTGATCACAACACCGGCAGCAGCGGCAATACCAAAGTAACTGAAGATGGCCATCGTCATATCAACGGCAAGGTGACCGTAAACAGCTCCTACAAACGCATAAGGAATAGCAACCATAATGGCGATAGGCTGCCAATAGCTTTTGAAAGCAATAGCCAGCATCATATACATGACGAATAGCGCTATGCCGTATAATTTCATCACGTCGGCAATGAAACGGGCTTCGCCTTCTGCTTGACCTATAGAACCCCGAATAATGCCAGGGTATTTCTTTTCCCATTGAGGAAAGAAATTTTCATCAAGGTCTTTCATAATATCCTCGCGGATATTTTCTTTCATGTCAGCACTAACACGCGCAGCACGGTTCATATTCCAGCGGCGTATACGTTTAATGCCTGGCGCATATTCAAGATTTGCAACCGCCATTAAAGGTACTTCCTTGTTGTCACTCGTGCGAACACGGAAGTCTTTTAAGCTTTCGATTGAACGACGGCTTGCTTGTGGGTACCGCACCATTACTTTTACGTCTTGGCCTTCACGTGGTATACGCTGGACTTCTTCGCCGTAATAAGCTTGACGTACTTGGCGTGACACTTCAGCGAGTGTAAGGCCCATTTTCTCAGTACCGGGCTTCAGCTCTAACCTGATCTCTTCAGAGGCACCTTCAAGGTTATTACGGATGTCATAAAGGGCATCAAAAGTACGGAGTTTTTCTTCAAGATCACTTACCGCTTCCCGCAAGATATCAAGATCAGGGTGTCGAATGGAAATTTCAAAGCCAGGATCATTGTCCCCGTTAGTATAGCGTACAGACACTGTTTTGGCATCAGGCACATCGCCCATAAGCTCACGAAGCCGTATAGAAGCTTCTTTCGCTGTCATTTCACGTACTTCTGGGGGGGCAAGTTTAACAATGGCGAGCACGCTATCCCTACGGGAACGTGTATACCAGTTTTCAATCAGTTGGCCTTTACCTTCGGTTTCGGCATTAACTTCATCGACCAAAGCTTTTTCTGCTGTTTGCAACTGCGTTAAAATTTCAAGGGCACGGCTATAAGAAGCGCCCTCTGGAAGGGTTACATCAACAACAATTTCATCTGATTCAATGTCAGGCATGAAGCCTTTTTTGATGTAGCCGTTACTAAAGAGCCCGAAACCAAACAGCATAACAAAAATGAAAATGCTGAACGTCAGGTATCGGCGGTTAACTGCCCACTGCCCATATGTACGGTACTTGTGTTGAGCAAAATCGGTGATGCTGTTTGCAATAGCTTTTTGGAAGCGTCCAAAACGACCTACTTTTTCACGCGGTTTCAGACCTGATAGGTGTGCAGGAAGAATAAGGAGGGATTCCACCAGAGAGAAAGCAAGGGCAGTTATAACGACCCAAGTAATATGACGTGTGAACTCTGATGTTGAACCATCGAGAAAAATCCATGGCATAAAAGCAATGATTGTGGTTAAAACCGCAAAAATTACAGGTTTTGCAACCAGCTGTGTCCCAAAGACAGCTGCGGTTATACCGCCCCCCGTTCTTTGGCTCTCTGTATGGATACTTTCCCCAACAACAATAGCATCATCTACAACGATCCCCAATACAAGAAGGAAAGCAAAGGTTGATAGCATGTTGATTGAAATGCCCAGAGCAGGTAGGAAAATAAAGGCGCCGGCATAGGCAGTGGCGATACCGGCAGCCACCCAAAAGGCTACTTTGGGGCGTAGTGTTAACATCAGGACAATCACAACGAGGAAGAGCCCTTGACCGGCGGCACTGCCAATGGTTGCCATGCGGCCCTTGTAGGCTTCACTATTGTCCGTCCAAAGTGTTAGTTTCGCGCCAGTAGGTAGGGTGTCAGCACGGTCTTCAATCCATTTATGAATTGATTCTGACGCAGTGACAATATCCATTGTTTCAGTTGTCATAACTTGCAAAAGAACAGCTGGCTCGCCGTTGAGGGTTGCTAGAATTTCATTGTCCTCAAAGCCGTCAATGACAGTTGCAACATCGCTAACACGTATTGTGCCGCCATCAGAAGTTTGGCGCACAATAATGTTGCCAAACTCTTGTTCAGTGTCAGCGAGATTACGGGCAGTAATATTATATTCCGCAGCATTAGTGCGAACAGTTCCACTTGAAGAGTTTAGCGAGTTATTGCGAATGGCTGTCGCAATTTGGGCAAAACTCAAATCATAACGATGAAGAGCTTCTTCGCTGACTTCAATCGAGACTTCCTCACGGCGTACACCAAAAAGCTCAACGATGGAAACAGCAGGTAAGCTTGCTGCCTCACGGCGTAACTTTTCAGCTAGGCGCTTAAGGTTACGTTCCCCAATATTACCATGCAAGGCAACGCGCATAAATTCATCACGGTTAACCCATTGTTGAACACGAGGGGGCTCAATATCCCGCGGGAAACTGGAGATGGAATCCACACGAATTTTTACGTCATTCATGAATTGTGTGAAGTCAACTTTCTGACTGGCAAGGATATAAACTTGTCCACTGCCTTCACCAGAGGAGGAGCGAACCCACTCTATATTGTCAAGGTCACGGACGGATTCTTCGATCCTAGCAACAATTTGTTCTTCAACATCTTGGGGGCCTGCACCAGGCCATGCAACGGAAATTTGAAGGCCTGGGAAACGGACTTGCGGGTCCAGTTCGCGTTCCATCGAGGAATAACCAGCAATACCCGCAAGGAAAATACCAAACATTAACAGGTTGGCAGCAACAGCGTTACGTGCCCACCATTCAATAAGCTTATTCATTTTTGACCTCCCTTAGCGTGAAACGCTGTCAAGGTTCTGTGCGCTGCGGGTAATGGCCTGTACTGCCATGCCGTCATACACACTTTGCACTGGTGAAGTAACAACCTTTTCACCGGCCTCTACGCCCATCGTTACAATGACCTGATCAACTGTTGTTGACAGAATAGACACTGTACGAATTTCAAGTTTATCATCCTTAATTACATAAACTTTATCTTTGTTTCGTAAGGCGTCACGCGGCATAACAAGGGCTTGTTGTGATTGAACACCATCCACCTCGGCAGAGACAAAAAGCCCAACAGCAAGGGGCATGCCATGGCTTGACGCTGTGCCGTAAGGGTCTATAACTTCAGCAACGGCATACATAAGACGGGTTTGTTGATCAACCGAGGCATGGGTACGGACAATACGACCTTTCCATGTATGAAATTTGCCACCAATAGTAGCCTTTAGAGTGACAGAGGGTGCGTTGTCAGTTGTAGCAACAAACCCAATTGGGAGGTTTAATTCTGCAAGCTGTGAATCTGTCAAGGGAAGGCGAATTTCTACTTTGTCGGTTGCGAAAACACGACCAAGTGAAGCCCCAATATTAACAAATTGTCCAACCCCAGCTTTACGTTCCAGCACACGCCCATGGAAGGGAACATGGATTTTCGTTCGGGATAAAGCGAGCTTTGCTTTTTCAAGGTCAGCTTCTGCAGCGCGTAACTTTGCTTGTGCTTCCGCTACTTGGGGGGCGTTTAAAGCAAGAGGTGTTGGTGTACCATCTTGTACCCAGTCCTGCCACTGCTTGCGCTTAATACGGGCATCCGCCAACTCTTTTTCAAGACGAACGTTCGCTTCAGCAACACGTGCTTCGGCACTCGTTACGGCAAGAGTATAGTCTGAATCCTCAATCTTAATCAACGTAGTGTCCGGGCCAAAACTGGCCCCAACGGCAAAAGATTCAGAAATAGAGACAATCCGGCCCGATACTTGGGATACCAGATCGATTTCTGTTTTAGGGCTAACCTCGCCTTGTGTGTGAACACTAAGTGTTACATGCTCGGCACGCACTTCATCTACGTGAAGGGAGACAGGACGGGGTGCTTCCTCTTTTTTTTCAGGGGCTTCTTTTGCTGCGCCAAGGGCTACGATCGACCCTATTCCAGCAATTAACACCACTATAGGTGCTACAAACTTGAGAAATTTTCTCACAGCTATCCTCACATTTTTTCGCTATATGGCTTAAGCCATTTTTTCTGTCGTGTTTATAGTTGTGGCTTTATGCCACTTTTATTTAGTTCTATATACATAGTACATGAGTCTATAAAAGTCACTGTTTTTATATAAAAAATACTCAATTATTCGATTTCAACGAACCCATGACAGCTATTCGGCGTCTATACATTTGAACATAAGAGAGCCACAGGGTTTCTGGTATGTGTACTTTTTACTTTCTTAGGGGGAAACTGTGGCCAAAGCCATTTCATTCCAAGTGAATAACCTTACGAAGGTTTATGGTGAGGGAGAGGCTGAGGTTCGGGCTCTTAGAGGCGTATCGCTAACGATTGAAAAGGGTCAATTGATAGTACTTCTAGGCCCTTCAGGTAGCGGAAAGTCAACGTTATTAAATATTCTTGGAGGGCTTGATAGCCCGACAGAAGGGGAAGTGTTCTATAATGGGGAAAACCTCGCGGGCATGGGGGATAAACGATTAACCAATTACCGTCGCAATAATATCGGGTTCATTTTTCAAAATTATAATTTAATGCCGGGTCTGACAGCACGGGAAAATGTAGAACTTGTGACGGAAATCGCTAAAGCCCCTATGGCCGCTGAGGCTGCCCTTGATCTTGTGGGTTTGTCCCACCGGATTAATCATTTCCCCTCTCAGCTTTCAGGGGGCGAACAGCAACGGGTTGCAATTGCAAGGGCGATTGCGAAACGCCCAGAGGTGTTGTTCTGTGATGAACCAACTGGCGCGCTTGATTCTCAAACCAGCCTAAAAGTATTGAATGCGCTCAACCGGGTGATGGATGAAATTGGTACAACAATGGTGATGGTAACGCATCACCAAGGTATAGCCCCCCTTGCGGACAGGGTTATTCATTTCAAAGATGGCCAGATAGACCAGGAAATCATTAATGAAGTGCGGGCAAAACCTGAGGACATTCATTTATGATGAATAGTCGTTATATAAATTGGCTGTTTAGTTTCCTTAGCCCCTTAAACCGTAAACTGTTACGGGATGTTTGGGGAATGGGTGGGCAAGTTATTTCCGTATCCATGGTGGTTGCTTGTGGTGTTGCTATTTATATTATGATGAACGGTACGCTTGTATCTTTGCAGAATACACTCAGTGTTTATTACAGCCGATATTATATGGCAAACGTCTGGGCCCCTGTGCGCCGTGCCCCAATGGTGCAACTTGACAAATTGCTTGAAATTCCAGGTGTAAAACGCGTAGAGGGGCGTATTTCTGCGGCAGCGCTTGTTGATATGGCAAGCATGTCAGAGCCTGTACGGGCTAAAATAATCTCTTTGCCAGATGGCAAGCAACCTCGCATCAACGCTATTTATTTAAAAGCAGGAAGTTTTCCAGCGTATTCTTCAGAAGAAGTGCTCGTTGCAAACTCTTTCATGGTGGCACATAACCTTTCTATTGGGGATAGGTTAAAAGTTACATTATATGGTGTGCGCCGTAATTTGAAGATATCTGGCATCGCCCTTGCTCCTGAATTTATATATTCAATTGCACCGGGTGAAATGATACCAAACCCTGCTCGATTTGCCATTATGTGGATGGGCTATGACGCTCTTGCACATGCCTATGATATGGACGGCGCCTTTAATGAGGCCGTTCTTGCGCTAGACAGAAACGTAGAGATTGATGAAATACTTAATCAGGTTGACTTGGTGTTGGACTCTTATGGCGGTGCTGGCGCTTATGAGCGCAAAAACCATATGTCTGATAAGTATTTAGCAAATGAATTCAATAAGCTGACCATACTGGGGGGGATATTACCGCCAATTTTTTTGGGGGTGGCCGCCTTTCTACTCAATATGATTATTACCCGTATTGTCGAGCAAGAAAGAGAGCAAATTGGCTTAATGAAGGCCTTTGGTTATAGCTCTAGCGACATTGTATGGCATTATTTGAGATTGGCCGGGGTGATTGTATCGATTGGAGTGGGGTTCGGTTGGTATTTCGGCACTCAAATGGGTGGGGGAATGGCAAATATCTATAAAAGCTTTTTTCAGTTTCCTTCGCTGTATTTTGATCCTCCTTTAGCGACATATTTAAAGGCATCCTTATTTGCTATTGTGTCTGGCGTGTTAGGGGTCTTGTTGGCGGTAAGAAAAACAATAAACCTTAGGCCTGCGGTTGCGATGTCACCTCCTGTCCCAACAGACTATAGCGGTTTGGGGGCGTTTGGTGCAAAGGCCACATGGATGGACCAGGGGTTGCGGCTCATGGTCAGACATATTGCGCGATGGCCTGGCCGGTCTGGTTTAACGTGCCTAGGAATTGCCCTTGGTATGGCAATCATCATTGGGGCGCAAGGTGGTCGGGACGCCATTAACCGCATGATGGACATTCAGTTTGATCTTGTCAGCAGGCAGGATGTAACAGTGACTTTTACTGAGGCTCAAGATCGGGTTGTGTTGCACGAGCTTGCAGCCCTCGAAGGTGTTATCAAGGTTGAGCCTTTTATCTCAATGCCTGCAACCATTAGGTTTGGTCACATGAAAAGGCACCAAGGGGTAACAGGCGTTGTCGTTGGCGCTGATTTAAGTGTGTTGCTTGATACTCAAAACCGTCTCGTTCATCCAGCCCCAAAAGGGCTTACAATTTCTCATGCTCTTGCATCGGCTCTCGGCGCTGGCCTTGGTGATATATTGCAAGTGCAATTTAAAACGGGGCAACGCAAGCTCGTAGAGCTTCCTGTGGTACGTGTTGTGTCTACGTATATAGGCACCCCGGCCTACATGGAAATGGCGGCATTCATAGACGTATTACAAGATGGTGACCGTGTATCCGGTGCTTATTTGAGGGTTGATGAAAACAAGCTCGATAATTTATATGTCAAACTTAAAGCTATGCCTTTAGTTGCTGCGGTAGATGCTCAAAAAACTACGATGATGGCAATGCATAAATCTATGGATGAGGTTATGGGAACCATGACTGTGTTCAATACCTTATTCGCGAGTTTGATTGCTGTAGGGGTTGTTTTTTCAAGTGCACGCATTTCTTTTTTTGAACGGCAAAGGGAAATTGCAAGCCTAAGAGTGCTTGGTTTCACAGTCGCTGAAGTGAATGCCATTCTTCTTGGGGAACTGGCTGTTTTGACATTCCTAGCACTCCCCATCGGGGCGTTTATTGGGTATGAGCTCGCCGCTTTTATGGCACATAGTCTGAGTTCAGAATTGTTTAGTGTGCCGGTTACTGTTTCAAACGGTACTTTTGGTTATGCAGTCAGTGTGATTTTGGTTTCTGCGGTTGTTTCAGCGACAGTGATTGCTCGTAATGTTGCTAAATTGGATATGATAACGGCGCTAAAAACGCGCGAATAAGGAGTATACTCATGGTTAAGCCTCGTGCGCGAAGTATAATGTTTTTTGTTATGGGTGTTGTTGTCGTTATCTTCTTAGCAAAGACATTTATGCCACAGCCCATTACAGTTGATATGGCCGAAATTGATTATGGTCCTATAACTGTAACAGTATCTGACGATGGCCGTACACGGGTGAAAGAGCTTTATGTCGTATCCGCACCTATTGCTGGTCGAGTATTGCGTTTAGAACCTGAGGTTGGAGATACAGTCATTGCAGGACAGACACTGTTGGCTGTGATGTTACCTACTGGCCCAGCATTTCTGGATGAACGCCGACAGCAAGAAGCAAAAGCTGCTTTAGAAGCCGCAAAAGCGGCATTGGAGTTGGCTCAGTCTGATGTGGAACGCATGAATGCGGAAGTGGAATATGCAGAGGTTGATATTCGCCGTGCGGAAGAGCTTGTAAAAACCAATGCAGCAAGCCCTGCTCGTTTAGACCTTGCCAAGAGAGCAGTAAAAACTGCGCAGGCGCAGCTGCAAACCGCAAAATCAAATGTGAATATACGTCGTGCTGATCTGGAAATTGCGAAAGCGGCATTGATAGGACCTGACGTCAGTACTGCAAATAGCACACCAGCAGGCACCGTCAAAATTGTGGCACCCGTTGATGGGGTTGTTTTAACATTAAACCATGAAAGCGAGGGGGTTGTTGTACCAGGAGCACCGCTCTTGGAGCTTGGTGACCCAACAAAAACTGAAATTATTGCTGATTTTCTTTCGCATCAGGCTGTGAATATTAAAATAGGAGCAAAAGTCTATGTTGAAGCTTGGGGCGGCGAGCCTATGGAAGGGCATGTGCGCCTTATAGAGCCGAAGGGGTTTACTAAATTTTCAGCACTAGGCATTGAGGAGCAGCGTGTCAATGTTATCATTGATTTTGATAAAGAAAGTGAAGGGGCAAAACGACTGGGCCACGGATTTCGTGTTGAGCCGAAGATTATATTATGGCACGCAGACGCCGTACGCCGTGTGCCAACAAGCGCCATTTTTCGGCATGGGAAATCCTGGGCGGTTTTTAAAGTGATTAATGAACGTGTTATTCTGACGCAAGTTTCTCTGGGCCACATGAATGATGACTATGCAGAAATTATATCAGGTATTGAAGTGGCTGATTTGGTTGTTGAATACCCCCCAGAGCAGTTGGATAATGATAGTGCCGTCGTGCGGCGTAATTATTAAGATATAAGGCCGATGCTTAAGATTGTATGTTAAGTACTTGGCTAAAAGCGCAGGAGCTTTATTGCTTTTTAACCAATATATTCATAGTATCCGCTAACATATTATCTGAGTGGACCTTGTATGGTAAAAAGAGCAAAAGCGGGCAGTACTAAAATATCGTCTTTTGATGGGGACGGGGGGCAATTAGCCTCGCTTTTGGATGTCATTACGGAAGCTGTTATTGTTCGTACTGGCGAGAAAATTGTATATTTAAATGCTGCTGCGCGCCAACTTTTGGGGTTCGAAGGCGAAGTTGGTCTTAATAAAAATATCAACATGAGCGGGTTTGTACATGTTGATGATCGCGCTGTTCTCAGTGATTATTACGCGCGGCGTATTGCGGGGGAAGAGGTACCAAGCGAATATGAGCTGAGAATTGTAAGGCCCGATAAAAGTGTAACATGGACATCATGCCAAGCCAGTAGAATTCTTTGGCAGGGGGAACCCTCTGCTGTTGCATGCTTTACAGATATTTCCACGCAACGTGAAGCCCAGAAAGGGCTAAGTAGGTCAGAGCAATTATTCAAATATGTCTTTAATTTGGTACCAGACGTTATGCTGCTGGCTAATTTGAAAGATGGATGCATTGTTGATGTTAATCCGGCCTTTTTGAATGTTTTTGGTCTGCGCCGCGACGATGTGATTGGTCACACTTCAGGCGAGCTGGATATTTGGGCAGATGTGGCTTTTCTCAATCGGTTTGTTGAAGAGTTAAAGATGACCACATCCATGATGGATGTGCCAACGACAGTTAAAACACGTGGTAATGTTATTCGACATTTTCAGCTATTTGCACAGAAAATCGAGCATGGGTTACAACCTTTGCTATTGTTGATAGGGCGGGATGTAACGGATGATTTGATGCAAGCACAAGAGCTGCAACGTAGCAAAGATAATGCTGAGCTTGCTAACCGCGCGAAGTCAGCTTTTTTAGCCAATATGAGCCATGAATTACGGACTCCCCTAAACGGTATTCTCGGATTTGCAGAGCTGATCAGAGACCAAATGATTGGCCCAATGGGCAATGTGCGTTATGCAGAGTATGCTGGTGATATTCACTCTAGCGGTACGCATCTACTTCATATAATTAATGATATTTTGGACTTGTCAAAGGTTGAGGCAGGGCAGCTTGGTGCTCATTTAGCATGGATAGACCCCCGAAAAAGCCTTGAGTCATGTTTGACAATGGTACAACAGCGTGCATTTGAGGCAGACATTACAGTTGAACATGAGCTGGATGGCACGGTACTTCTTGAGGCAGACGAGCGGCTCATCAAACAAATTGGAATTAATCTTTTAAGCAATGCCGTCAAATTTACTGAAGCTGGTGGGAAGGTAACTCTTACTCTTATCCGTACGGGCAACGGGGGGCTTTGTTTGAGTGTGGCTGATACAGGTATTGGTATGAATCCTGAAGAAATAAAAATTGCACGACGTCCCTTTGGCCAAGTAGAATCTCACCTGAGTAAGAAAAATGAAGGATCGGGGCTTGGTTTGCCTCTCGTAAGTACCTTTGCAGAAAAATTAAACGCTACAATGACGATTGAAAGCCAGCCAAAGGTTGGTACGCGAGTGAATATTACTTTCCCGCCCTTTAAGGTGAAAAATAAAGAAGAAACACCTGAGGAAACTCTGGACGAGGATGATGACGCTATTTAATAATGCTATACACTAATAAATTAATTTAGTGCGTATTTCAAAAAGTACATTTTACAGGATATACTTTCTCAAGAGCTAACCAGGGGAGACTATATTTATGTTTTCTCTCTTTCAATAGCCCGCCAGCCAATATCTTTCCTGTAAAAACCATCAGCCCATTGTATTTTATCAATTGCCTCATAAGCAATTTTTTGTGCCGTTGTGACTGTCTCGCCGAGGGCAGTTACATTCAGCACACGGCCACCATTTGCAACAACCTGACCTTGGTGGAGTTTAGTTCCAGCATGAAAAATACGCACATCCCCTTCTGTTTCTGCGGCAGATAACCCTCTGATTTCACCACCTTTTGTGTACGCATTCGGGTAACCTTTTGCTGCCATAACAACAGTTAAGGCAACATGATCTGTCCATTCGGCAGTTTCCCTCGAAAGCTCCCCTTTTGCCGAAGCTACAAGGAGGGGGACGATGTCAGACGTCATACGGGACATTAGAACTTGGCATTCAGGATCGCCAAATCGACAATTATATTCGATTAATTTGGGCCCAGTTTTTGTTATCATGAGGCCTGCAAAAAAAACTCCCTTATAAGGGTGGCCCATGTCGGCCATGGCCTTACTAGTCGGGATAATAATTTCTTGCATCACCCTTTCGCACATGCCTTTTGTCATCACAGGTGCAGGGGAATAAGCACCCATACCGCCAGTATTTGGGCCTGTATCCCCTTCGCCGACTGCTTTATGGTCTTGTGCAGTTGGGAGCGCTAAAGTGGTTTCACCGTCAGCGAGGGCAAAGAAACTGGCTTCCTCACCCACCATAAACTCTTCAATAACCACTTCGGCGCCTGCGTCACCAAAGGCACCATCAAAAATAGTATCAACAGCCCTTAGTGCCTCTTCAACAGTTTGAGCAATAATGACCCCTTTACCTGCTGCAAGGCCATCAGCCTTTACTACAATGGGCGCCCCTTGCGATAAAACATAGTTTTTCGCAAATTCCGCATTGTTAAAACGACCATAGGCGGCTGTTGGTATGTTGTATTTGGCGCACAAATCTTTTGTAAACCCTTTAGAGCCCTCAAGTTGAGCAGCGCCTTTTGATGGCCCAAAAGTTAAGATATCAGCGGTAGTTAGGTCGTCCACAATACCTGCAACCAATGGAGCTTCAGGGCCAACAACAACGAGATCAATTTCATGGTCTTTGCAGAAGGAAATAACGGCATCGTGGTCTGTTACATTTAACTTTACGCAGCTTGCTATATCTGCAGTACCTCCATTACCAGGTGTACAATAGAGAGATTTAAGAAGGGGGCTTTGGGCTATTTTCCAGCAGAGCGCGTGTTCGCGACCGCCTGCGCCTATGACAAGTATATTCATGCTTGTTGGTACCTGTTAGTAGATAATGCTCTGGGCTGGCCCCTTGTACCATAGCTCCCTTATCTGGCAAGGGGCAAATATCTGCTTTGCGGATGACTTTCGTATGGCCAAGTTTATAGGACAGTGGTTATAAAGAGTAGTAGATTATGGAGCACTTAATTTAATGTCTAATGACCAAACGCCTATTTTACCAGAAAAAATTTCTGATAAATCACAAGGTAGTAATGCACACGAATTTACAGTTTCTGAAATTTCAAGCGCTTTAAAACGCGCGGTGGAAGACCAGTTTGGCTATGTGCGACTTAGGGCGGAATTATCAGGTGTGAAAAAAGCTGCTTCAGGTCATCTGTATTTTTCTTTGAAGGATGATAAAGCTGTTATGGATGGTATTTGCTGGCGTGGCAGTGCCTCTAAGCTTTCTTTCGTTCCTGAGGATGGCCTTGAGGTTGTATGCTCAGGAAAACTTACAACATATCCGGGACGATCAAAATATCAAATGGTAGTGGAGCGCATGGAACCTGCCGGGGCAGGGGCGCTGATGGCTCTTCTCGAAGAGCGAAAAAAGAAACTCGCTGCGGAAGGTTTATTTGATCCTGCACGTAAGAAGGTAATTCCTTATATTCCGCGTGTGATTGGCGTTGTGACATCCCCCACTGGGGCCGTGATCCGAGATATTCTACACCGCCTTCAGGACCGGTTTCCACGACAGGTTCTTGTGTGGCCGGTTATTGTCCAGGGTGAAGGTGCCGCCAACCAAATTGCACAGGCGATTAGAGGCTTCAATATGCTTGATGGTTCAGGCAACGTGCCACGTCCAGACCTATTAATAGTTGCGCGCGGAGGGGGCTCGATTGAAGATTTATGGAGCTTTAACGAAGAAATTGTTGTTAGAGCTGTGGCCGAAAGCGATATTCCTCTGATTTCAGCAGTTGGCCATGAAACAGACACGACCCTCATTGATTATGCGTCTGACCTGCGGGCACCAACACCAACAGGAGCAGCCGAAATGGCGGTACCTGTAAAAGCGGACTTGGACTATACGGTTGCAGACCTTTCCCGTAGATTGGTTGGCTTGAAAGTAAGTATTTTAGAAGACCGAAAGGATAAGGTACGTGCGCTTGTAAGGGCCTTGCCATCCCCCAGAGATTTACTTGGCCTTGCGAACCAAAAATTTGATGAGTTATCTGAAAGGTTGCCGCGCGGTCTACGTAATGTAAGTCAACAAAAAACGATCCGGCTTAACCGACTTCTTGGGGGACTACGCGCCAGTAGATTAGTACAGCAAGTGGCCCTCAAAGGAAGTCAATTGCAGACAAGTAGTAAACGATTAACACCTGCTTATAGCCGGGCATTAATGGATTTAACTGCACGATTAGAAGCGTCATGGCGTATGTTAGATAGTCTCTCATACGAGCGTGTTCTAGATAGAGGTTTCGCCCTTGTCGAACGGGAAGATGGTACCCCTGTTTCCAAATCAGAGGGGCTTGAAAAAGGGCAGCGCTTGAGCTTACATTTTACTGACGGTAAAACGATGGTTGACGTGATTGACGGAACCGGCAAGGCACAGGGAGTGCATAAGCCGACCCCTATAAAGTCAAAGAAAGCCACGTCTAAGAAACCCATTTCAAAAGACGATAGGCAAGGCAACCTTCTTTAGGTATGTTGCTAAGAACTATGGTGTTTGGGTTGCTGTACTTTTGCCACCTTTATTTTGTTAGGTATATCACATGACGATATCAAGTGTATTTGTGGTTTTTTGTACTATTTTTATATCAGTACAAGCTTTCGCTGTTGAGTTGAAAGGAGCCCTTGTGCAAGGTGGTTTAGTGCACGGTCAGGTATCTCCAGGCGCGCAGGTTTTGCTGAATGGTAAAGCGATAAAAGTTGGCCGTGAGGGAGCCTTTGTTTTTGGGTTTAGCCGTGAAGCAGCCCCCCTTGCTTCGCTTGTCATTATCAAGCGTGATGGTACCCGAAAAGAGCAGGCCCTTGAAATTGAACAACGGCAGTTTGATGTTGAGTATGTTGAAGGTCTTCCTCCAAAAACAGTAACACCGCCGCCAGAATGGCGTGCACGCCGTAAAAAAGAAACGGGACGGGTGAAAAAGGCGCGCTCCTACATAACGGACGATATATTTTGGCTACAAGGATTTGATAAGCCTGCTAAGGGCAGGTTTTCTGGCTTTTATGGTAGTCAACGCGTTTTGAACGGTAAACCAAGAAGCCCACACTATGGACTAGATATTGCTGCCTCAGTAGGGGAACCCATTACAGCCCCGGCTACAGGGGTTGTACGCCTTGCAGCGCCAGACTTTCTTCTCGAAGGGGGGATTGTTATTATTGATCATGGATATGGAGTTACGTCGACGTTATTTCATATGAATTCAGTCGCAGTGAAAGAAGGGCAACATATTAAAAAAGGTGCTCTTATTGGGTCAGTAGGTGCTAAGGGCCGGGCAAGTGGGCCTCATGTTGATTGGCGAGTGAACTGGGGCAATGTACGGCTTGATCCGTTACTGCTAATAGAAGAAAAATAAGGTGTAAGGATGAAACTAGTAAAGTGTGTACTGACTAGCATAATGTTAGGAAGTGTTATTGTGACTAGCCCTGCTTCGGCGGCTGATGATGATTCATACTGGGATATAGAGAGTTTTGTCGGGGCTTCTACTGACTACCGGGACAGAGGTCTAAGGTTATCTGACGGTGATATTTCAGCATTTGGATCTGTTGGTGCTTACCATAGTAAAGGGTTTTACATAGGTGTTGATGGCGCCTCCATTGATGATGGATTGGGGAACGATGCACGTACAGAATTTTATGCGGGCTATAGCTTAGATACGGGCGATTATATTTATGATTTTTCGCTTGAACTTGAGGGAATTCATGGCACAAGTTCGCAATATTACCCGGAAATAAAAGCAAGCATTTCGCGGGACTTTGGCCTTGCTTATATTCGGGGGGGGCTGGCTGTGGCGCCAGAAGGCCGATGGAGTGCGCCTGATGTTGATAGTTATTATAGTTATGTGGACTTGGACGTGCCCTTTCCTATGTTACCAAATTTTACAATTTTAACGCATGTTGGTTATGACGTGCGGGATGGGCGTTCAAATATTTGGGATTGGTCTCTTGGTGTTTCCGCCTTTGTGATGGAAAACATTGAACTCAACTTGTCTTATCAATCGTCCTCATTGGATCAGGCAATTGGTAAAGATGGTTTTGTTCTTGGGGTTAAAATTTATTTCTAAGGGCCACCTCAAAGAAAACTAAACCCATTCTCGCATTCGGAAAGCTTTGAGTGTGTCAGTGAAGGCCAGCATTTCTGTTGGTGTTCCTAGAGAAATGCGATTCCAGCCATCTTCATCAGTCATGCGCCTGCCCACTTGAATACCATTTGCAAGCATTCGGCGTTTATAGGCAGCAACTGTACTATTGATCCTGTGAAGGACAAAGTTTGTGCTGCTGGGAACATGGTCCAAACCAAGCTCATTGAGAGCAGCAAGAAGGGTCGATTTTGCCCTCTGATTGGCTTTCAGGCTGAGGGCATAAAATACTTCATCTTTCAGAGAGGCAAGGGCAGCCGATGCACCCACAATATTGAGATTCACAATATTGGTGAAGTCTCCAATGTGTTTCGCTGTTTTCTCAGTTGCAATCCCATACCCAACACGGAGGCCTGCCATACCGTACACCTTAGAAAAGGTGCGACTGATGATAAGGTTTTCTCTCCCTGATTTAACAAGAGGGAGCATGCTCTCATACCCTACAGTTTCTGCTGCGGCATAATCAAAATAAGCTTCATCAATCAGGAAGGTATGGTTAAGCGGAGCGTTTGTAATCCATGCAGTAAGGTCAGAGGCGGGAATGATGGTACCTGTCGGGTTATTGGGGTTGCAAAGGTTAATTAAGACCGGGCCATTCGCCTTTTCTGCAGCAGCTTTCATGTTCTCTATGTCAGTTGTAAAATCAGGGCGGACCGGTACGATTTGTAGAGGCATTCCAAGGCGTTTGCCAAAACTGCGTACTTCTCCAAAAGTAGGAGTTGCATCAATAATGGTGGCGCCTTGCTGTGCAGTAGCAGCCACTGCCATATACAGAATTTCGGTTGACCCATTCCCAAGTGCAACGGAGGAGGTGCTCACGCCTTCTTTGTCAGCGATAGCTTGCCGGAGTGCTGAAATTGCTGCATCCGGGTAGCGATTGTGGGCACTATCCATGGCGTTTTTTGCTGCTGCGAGGGCGCGGGGGGACATGCCCGCCGAGTTTTCGTTGAAATGCAATTGGAGCTGTTTTGCCCCTTTGCGAAAGTCGAGAAGTTCATCATCCGCCCATGCAACACTTGGAAGGCCACCTGCAGTCCCGAGAGTAGCTGTCATAATTGATGAGCCTGCAATAGACTTTAAAAGTGCACGTCTTGACCACATTATTAATGTTCCCGCCCGTTAAAAAACAGTTTTATGAATTTTTGTTAGAATGTCGAGCCCTTGCCGGAATAGAGGCGCCCAGCAAGTGAACGGCGACCCGCATTTTCAACTTAAGTGCTCATTGAAAAAGGCCAGTGTGCGCTGCCACGCCAAATCGGCTGCTGTTTTGTCATACCGGCTTGTGGTGTCATTATGAAACCCGTGGTTCGCGCCTGGGTACATATGCATCATATATGTTTTGCCGTGTTCTTGAAGGGCGGCTTCATAGGCTGGCCAGCCCGCATTCACGCGAGTGTCAAGTTCACCGAGATGAATGAGGAGAGGGGCGTTTATGGCAGGGACATCTTCGGCAGGTACACCGCCGCCGTAAAAGGGTACGGCAGCTTTAAGGCTCGGAATTTTTGCGGCCAATTGGTTTGAAACACTGCCTCCAAAACAAAAACCAACACAGCCCACATTCCCGGTGCAGTCCGGATGGTTCTGCAGTGTTTCAACAGCAGCAGCAAAATCCTCAATCATAACACGGCGGTCACGCTTTTTTTGCAGGGCGCGGCCATCATCATCATTACCAGGATAACCCCCAAGAGGGAATAGTGCGTCTGGTGCCAGCGCAATATACCCGGCCGTTGCAACCCGCCGTGCTACATCGCGAATATAAGGGTTAAGGCCTCTGTTTTCATGAATGACCACCACACCAGGCAGTTTGTCAATAACACCTGCCGGTTTCACTAAATACCCTTGCATGTCACCCGCCCCCTTTGGAGAGGCATACGGCACGTCGGTAGCCATAATGTGCGTGCTGTCAACGGGCACTTGCTCGGCACGCGCATAGTTAGGCAGCACACTATCCGCAAGGGCGGCAACGGTTACCCCGCCCACCGCGAATTTCGCCAGCCTGTCCATAAAGGTGCGGCGGCTCATATAGCCGTGTGCATATTTATCATACAGATCCAAAACCCCCTGAGGCGGTTTACTGGCCTGTAACACAGTTTTTTTGTTTGTCATGGCAGCATCCCCCGTTTGTCATGCACGCCAGAACCTTACCACACGTTCGTGTTTTGCCCTAGGTTTTGCTGCTTATAATTGGGGCTGAACCCGGAGGAATAAGCTGTTATGGTCAGGCTAAGGTATGGTCATGGTTTTTTGGTAAAGCCCAACAAAGGGGGACATAATGGAAAAAGTTAAATATTCATTGGCGATGGCATTACTTGCTTTGTTGGTGCTATTTGCTATCCAGAATATGGCAGTGGTGGAGCTTAATTTTCTCTTCTGGTCGTTTCATTCACGGCGATTTTTAATCATTGTTTTTGCGCTGGTTATCGGGTTTGCCCTTGGGTGGTTGCTGGGCGCAAAAAAAGCAAAGCATGATGATGGCGATAATGACTAAAATATTGTGGTTGTTTGCGAATTTTATGGCATGAAGGTTCTATGGAAAGAATATTTACACTCATTGAAACATCAATAGAGGCCATCTTGGTCATTTTGCCGCAAATTATTGCGGCTTTGTTTGTCCTTGTTGGAATATTTTATCTTGGGCGCTTGTCGGGCAACTTGCTGTTGAAATTCATGAAAAAAAGCGAGCTTTCCGCCACGCACCAAAAATTTTTCCGTAAGCTAGTGATTGGTATTTTCCTTATCATTGGTATTTCTATTGCGCTGAATATTCTTAACCTTAAAGCAGCGTCAATGGGGCTTTTAACGGGTGGGGGCATAACGGCGCTTGCGCTTGGTATTGCTTTTAAAGACATTGGGGAAAATATCCTTGCAGGTGTTTACATGGCTTTCAGCAAACCTTTCACTGTGGGGGATTTGATCGCCACCGGTAGTTTTGAGGGCACCGTAAAGGATGTTGAGCTGCGCCATACGCACATTCGTACGTATGAGGGCTCTGATATTTTTATCCCCAACGCCAAAATATTCAGTGATGCTCTTGTGAATTACACACGTGACGGCCTACGGCGCATTGCCTTCACCATTGGCATTGATTACGGGGATGATGCAAAAAATGCCTGCATTCTTCTGGAACCTGCCGTCCGTGCGGTCAATAAAGTTTTGGCAGACCCTGCCGCCGTTGTGGCCATAAATGGCTTCACTCCCCAGTATGTAGAGCTTAAAGTATATTACTGGGTTAACACTTTCGATAAAGACAGCAATATCTGGGACATAAAAAACGGTGTCATGGATATTTGCCGCACCACCCTGGCGGATCATGGCTATATCTTCAGTTCAAACGTAAGTACAGCAAACGTGTTGAGCGTGCCAGACCCTGTGAAAGTGGTGCGCGGAGAATAAAGACTAATTCGTGCATAAGGGTGAAACCATATGTGCCCTCAATGTCGTAGAGGGCCCTGCAGGTATTAGTTACCTAGTGGGTTAGCGGGCTACTGTGCCCTTGTCTTTGGTAAGCTGCTGAAATATAATCGATTAATATTTTGGGCAGTTGGCCCCTAAATTGCTGCACTGGTTTCGTATTCGGTTACGAAGAAAACGTAAAAACAGTAGGAATAAGAGTATGACCATTTCTTCCAGTACAGAAAGCCAAATTGGCCCAGCAGTACGCAACCAGCCCCAAAATACTGAGGTGAAAGCCAACGCAAAGACAAGCCCTGAGAAACCATCAGCCACTGCTGAAGCGCCTGCAGTGGTAGTTGAAACCACCAGCCAGCAAGCGCAAGCAAGCGCCGCGACAGCGTCCGCTGCAGCCATCGAAACACCCGAACAGGCACTGAACGCCGCGCAGGCAATCAGTTCAGCCCTCACCGAGCAAAACAGTGCAATCGCAAACGCATCCCCCAGCCAAGTCGCAGGTTTGCTGTCCGAGTTTGATGCCGCTGTTGCTTAACGAGCGCTGTTTCATCTTGCGTCATACGGCGGCTTGACCGGCGTATCCATGTTAATGCCGAGCAGTGGACTCTCGCCGCTCAGGTGGCGTTCCGTCTACTTCGTGAACGTCGAGTGACGAATACAAGCTAGGATGATATAGGTGCCTTCTAATCAATATAGGTTTGGGGGTGATATGAATAGCTTCGAGATTGACCGTACTTCATTAGATAGGGCTAATAGTTATTTGGTTTGGGCCGAGCAGGGCCTTCAACAATTGCAAACATCCTGCCCGCAAGGAGCAGATTGGGTTTTAACTTGGGTTGGTACTCTGTCATTACTTCGATCAATTGGCCATATAATGGAAAACGTATCAAAGGGAATAGTTAAGGAAGTTAATCAAGAATTGTTTAGGGAGGTGAATTCGGACAGGGAAACGCATAAAGTTTTTCATGAATTTGTAAGGGAATATCGCAATATTGTTCTTAAAGAAGGAGACTTGATGGCGGGCCAAGGTATTGGCCTGTTTACACCGAGAATAACAATAACCTACCCTCTAAGGGTTGGGGCATATGAAGGTAGAGATCAGACGGAAATTCTCAGTGAAGCAATTGATTGGTGGAAATGGTATTTAGATGAAGTCGAACTCAGGGTAGGTGCCCGTAGGCTAGAATGTCAGGTGGAAGAATAATCACGTCTTCCAAATTTTCTCGCCGCTGCCGGGAATGCCTAGACTTTCCCAAATGGCATCCACCTTCGTTACCACTTCATCATCCATGGCGATTTCTTTGCCCCATTCGCGGTGGGTTTCGTTGCCAATTTTGTTGGTGGCGTCCATGCCCAGTTTGCCGCCGAGGCCGCTTTCTGGGCTCGCGAAATCAAGGTAATCAATAGGCGTGTTTTCGATGGGCACAATGTCCCGCACCGGGTCCATGCGGGTGCTTATGGCCCACATTACCTCTTTCCAGTCCCGGCAATTGATGTCTGCGTCCACCACAATCACGAACTTGGTGTACATAAATTGCCTGAGGAATGACCATGCGCCCATCATCACGCGTTTGGCGTGGCCCGCATAAGCCTTTTTCATGCTGACAACGGCAATGCGGTAGCTGCACCCCTCGGGCGGTAACCAAAAATCCACAATCTCAGGGAATTGTTGTTGCAGAAGCGGAATAAACACTTCATTGAGCGCTTCTCCTAGCACGCTTGGCTCATCTGGTGGCCGGCCTGTATAAGTGCTCAGGTAAATTGGGTCCTTGCGCATAGTAATGGCAGTAATATTAAACACCGGGAATTTTTCCACGCTGTTATAATAACCTGTGTGGTCGCCGTAAGGGCCTTCGTCGCGGTAATCGTCTAAACTTACAAAACCTTCGAGTATAATCTCGGCGGTGGCGGGCACTTGCAGCGGCACTGTTTTACAGTCCACCAGCGGCACCTTCTTGCCGCGCAGCAAACCCGCGAACTGATATTCGCTGAGCGTATCAGGCACGGGTGTTACGGCAGCCAAAATCGTGCCGGGGTCTGCGCCGATAACAACGGCGGCTGGCACGGGCTCGGGGCTCACGTCCTTCCAGCGCGCATATTGCTGCGCCCCGCCGCGGTGCTTTAACCAGCGCATCAGGGTTTGGTTTTTACTGATCCGCTGCATACGGTAAATGCCGAGGTTATAATTATCTTCGGCTTTGTCAGACGGCCCTTTGGTGACCACAAGTGGCCATGTGATAAGGGGCGCTGGTTCGCCTGGCCAACAAGTTTGGATCGGCAGTTTATCAAGGTCTATATCATCCCCCGTTAACACAACTTCTTGCACGGGGGCTTTTTTGACGCGTTTTGGCTTCATGGATAGTACTTGTTTCGCGAGCGGCAGCATGCTGATTACATCTTTGATGCCGCGCGGTGGCTCAGGCTGCCGGAGGAAGGCAAGGGTTTCCCCCACGCCGCGCAGTTCATGCGGCTCGCGGTTCATGCCCCACGCTACACGCTCAACGGTGCCAAACAGATTAACAAGCACCGGCATGCTGGATTTTTCACCGTGCTCATTCACGACATTTTCAAACAGGATCGCCGGGCCGCTTTCTGCGAGCACGCGTGTTTGAATTTCTGTCATTTCAAGCTCGGTTGAAACCTGCTCGGTGACGCGGACCAAGCGGCCTTCCGCCTCTAGCCGCTGGATAAAATCTCTGAGTGAATCATATGCCATAGAGCGCTTATAAATCAGCTTCAGGTTTCATGCCACTTTCAAAGTGCATCTTTGCGATTTTATCATGGTAAAATAGAACGGGAGAGAAGAATCCTTGCAAAATTTTGTGAGTTGCCCATGATGCATACCCATGCACATTTCTATCCACAGAGGGGTTTTATGACTGAAGTGAAGGGCACACCTATTACGCGCGGTGGGGGATATCTTATCCGTGTTGGTTGGGACGCTGTTGGGTATAGTGTGGAACGGGGCGTTGAAAGCCGGTACCGGAATATTCGAGCGGTTTTGTTTTTTCTCGCGCTTTTTGTCGGGATTGGTGTCGCTGTAGGTGCGGAATATATTTTCTTTCAATATGCGGCGCCGTTTGCCAAACAGTATGTGCCGGCTTTTGTGCAATATCCTGAAGTTTTCAGACTGTTGATATATTCTAGCACCTTGTTTTTTGGTTGGCTTGTTTATTGGCAAATACGAGCGAGAGTAGGCCAAAAAATGGTGCAGGGTAACACGGCGCTTGATGAAGGCTATAGCTTTATGGAGCAGCGCCGGCGGGGTTGTTGTAAGCGTAAGCGTACGCTTGGCCCGCTTATTGTTATTTTGCTTCTTATACTATTTGTGCCGCATGTGTGGGGCTTGGGCCTGCAACTATTCCTGATTATGGTGGTTGGCTTTTTCCTTATGGAAGGGCTTTATTTTAAATTTATAAGCTCAGAGAAACTGGGAAACCCAAGGAAAACCCAAAAAAGATTTTAGATGTAGTCTTTTACAGAGGCTATTTAAAATAGACCAAATGTGTAGCAGTGTCTTTGCCGCATGGCGGGCAAGTGCATTTTTTCCAAAAAGTTCGTTGACAGCCCAGTGTTCCTACCATAAACACGGCGGCGGAGAGGTGGCTGAGTGGTCGAAAGCGCTCCCCTGCTAAGGGAGTATACTGGCAACGGTATCGAGGGTTCGAATCCCTTCCTCTCCGCCACTTACCCTTATGAAATCCCCCCAACTATTGAATGTTTTATAATTTCTGAGCAGCACATTAAGGCATGGTGTGTCTGTAGAATTAAAAACATATAACCTATTGATATTAAATACTATATAGCCTTTCTCCTCGAAAAATATAATTTATTTCTGCTGTCAGTGGGGCTTCACCTTGGGGATGAAGTGAGGCCATATTTATGCAATTTTCTCGCTGCGGTCGTATGCGAAATACCTAATCTGGCTGCCAGTTTTCGACTGCTCGGAAAGTCAGTAAAAAGTTTTGTAAATAATATACGCTCGAAGGATTCAATTGCATGCTGATAATTATGAAGTGGTGCTCCGTTAAGTTCATCTGAAAGAGAAATTTCTGTACTAACAGCAGAGCTTTTATCGAAGCTGATATCTTGAACATCAAGAACGGGTCCATCATGCAGAGATACGCTTCGAAAAAGAATATTTTCAAGTTCACGTACGTTGCCAGGCCAGTCCCGTGCGACAAGGGCTTTCACTGCGTTATCTGTGAGTAAAGGAGCAACCCTGCCAATGCGTGCAGCTGCCCTATCAACAAAAAAATGTGCAAGTTGGGGGATGTCGTCACGACGTTCTTCCAATGAGGGTGTGTGTAAATTGAGAACATTAAGACGGAAAAAAAGGTCAGGTCTAAAACTGCCATGTTCTGACATAGATTCAATATCTCGGTTGGTGGCGGCAATAATTCTAACATTCACTTGAATTTCACTGGCACCGCCAATTCGCCGAAAAGAGCCGTCCTGAAGAAACCGGAGAAGCTTGGCCTGTAGATGGGGGGTTAGTTCACCAATTTCATCTAAAAATAATGTTCCTTCGTCGGACAACTCGAGAAGTCCCGGTTTGCCCCCTTTCACGGCGGATGTAAATGCGCCAGCGGCATAACCAAATAACTCACTTTCAGCTAAACTTTCTGGTAGGGCTGCGCAGTTTAATGCCAAAAATGATTTTGCTGCTCGTTGGCTAGATTGGTGGCATGCCCGAGCAAAAAGTTCTTTGCCTGTACCCGTTTCTCCCAGAATGAGTAGAGGAGCATCAACGGTTGCCAAGCGCAAAGCCCGTTTTTTGGTAGTGTGCATTAATTTGCTGTCACCTATAATTGTGTCAAAGCCTGCCTCACCATGTTTTTGTAAGGCAGAGAGCATGCTGCCTAAACGCTCGAGTGGTTGTAATATAACAGCACCGCCAACATTTTCATTTTCGCCCGATGCTGTTAGGTTTATTTGACTAGCGCGCATCATATAGGTAGAGCCACCAATAGTGATTTCCCGGTCAGAGAATGAAAATTTTAACCGGATAATATCAGCCACCAATTCGGAGCTAAAATACTTACTCAAGTGCTGGCCACGCAAATCCTCAGGCACTATAACACCGCAAATATGGGCAGCCTTGCTATTGGCCAAAACTATGATGCCATCAAGGTCAATTGCAAAAACAGGTTCAGGCAGAGCAGAGAGCACCGCATGCAACTGCGCCCGACGACGTTCACTGGGCAGCATATCTGTCTCACAAAATTCAATAATGCCGGGAAGAGCTTGAAGCTCATCACTAATTTCTAACAGTCGAGCCCGTGAAAGTTGTGGAACATCCAGATAGATATGATTGGCCACCATATCAACAGCACGCACATCAATTTTGCGACTTGATAAAACCGCAAGAGTATCATGCGTGATACCTACTCTGTCTCTACAGCTAATTTCCAACCGCATATTGTACCAAAATTGTTACATTGTATTAAATTTTATACACTTCATAACATATTGTTTTATATTTAGAAAATTTTAAAATCAATCTGTAAGTAGCTTGTGTGTATCGTAATTGGTACACATAAAAAAATGAAAATATAGTAACCCATTGATTTTATTGCATTAATTTGATGGCACAGTGTTTGCTATGTTTTGTTAATGAGGCCCCAATAGTTGCGGAAAATGCAGCTACATAGGTTTTCTAATAGGGGAGCAGACTGCGGATTCACGTTGGTGCCCGCATAGTTCACGAAGGCCAGATTGATCAGAGGCATGCGCTGGGTAAGGGTGCAAATACAGTGTTTCAGGTTTGCATTCAAAATGCACCAAACACGGAAAACAATATAATTATATATTAATCAGGGAGACTATAAATGGAAGGCAGTAGTTTACAGCATAAGAAAAAAGAGATGCCAAGCACCCGTGTGTATACCTGTGGGTTTGGTGGCTATATAAAAACTGTCCGAGCATTATTTCTAGGGGCATCAACAATTGCTTTAGTGGGGGCTAGTGTTGACGTGTTTGCGCAAGACCAAGAGACCACTACAGATGATTTTGACGTATTGGAAGAAGTAATTATTACAGGGTCTCGTATCGCACGAACTGGCTATGATGCCCCCACACCTCTGGCGATTATTGACCGCGCAGAAATAGACCAATCGGGTTTTGCTTCTCTTAGTGACGTATTATTACGCATGCCATCTCTTGCAGTTGGTCAAGGTCTGGGTAATGCATCCAATAGTGGGTCAAATGTAGGCGCCACATTTTTAAACCTTCGAGGACTTGGTGTTGAAAGAACACTCACACTCGTTGATGGTAAGCGACGGGTACCAGGTAGCTCGTCTGCTTCTTCAGTAGATTTGTCCTCTATACCTCCAGCAATGGTAGAACGAGTTGAGGTAGTAACTGGCGGGGCTTCTGCTGTTTACGGCGCTGATGCTGTAACAGGAGTTGTTAATGTAATTCTTAAACATGACTATGATGGCTTTGGGGTTAGCGCTCGCGGCGGTGTTACTGAGCACGGCGGCGCAGATTCACAGCAGATTAGTATGTATGGGGGAACAGAGTTTGGCGGTGATCGCGGGCATATTAATATGGCGGTTTCTTATAGCCGTACAGCTGAACTTGACGGAACACAACGTAGTTTTTCCCAGGGGGATAACTCGATATTTTTTGTTCGTAACCGCGCTGATTTCATTGCAGGCGATGGCGCTGGTGGTAGTATACCTGACTTCATCACGTATACGAACCCGGTACAGTCATTCTTTGCAGAAACGGGTACTTTTTTCTTTTTCGAATTTGATCCAATTGAACAACGTGACCGGTGGTTTGTATACACGGCTGACCCCAATTTACGCGAACAAACCCACGATGTTAACCCGCAAGCAGATTCATTTGGTTCGGTGTTTAACGCGATCTCATCCGGTGGCGATGGTTTTGATTTTACCAAATATTTCAGACTACGCCCTGAACAAGAAACGGTAAATGCTATTTCAAATCTTGACTATGAGTTAACTGAGAATGTGACCGTTTATGCCGAGGTGGATTTTGCTAATACCCGTTCTGCCTCGCCTTTCGAGCCTAATTTTCACCCTGCCGACGGAGATGGCATTACTGTCACGAGGGATAACCCGCTAATTCCTGCTGATGTGCAAACCTTTATGGATCAGCGCGGTTTAGAATCTCTTTGGGTTCAGCGCACGCATCAAGATTTAGGGACACGGGTAACACGTGTTGAACGAAATACTGTTAATGCCCTAACTGGGTTCAAGGGCAAAATTATGGATAAATGGGACTATGACGTCTTTTTCCAATATGGCCGCCAGAATATCTCATCAAGAACATCGAATACATTGATCAGGAAACGCTATCTACAGGCTATTGATGTTATATCAGATGCAGATACAGGAAACCCTGTATGTCGGGATGTAGCAGCCCGAGCTGAAGGGTGTTTGCCGCTTGCTGTGCTGGGCTCAAATGATAAGTATGCAACCCCAGAAGCTTTAGCCTACATAAATCATGATTTATTGCGAGAAACGCGACTGTCGCAAATTGTTACAGGAGCGCAAATAACAGGGGACTTATTCGAACTGCCTGCTGGTCCAGTTGCAATGGCAGCTGGTGTGGAGTACCGCCGTGAAACGTTATCTTTCCGCGATGATGGCGCTAATGTTTTGGGGCAATTACTGCTTAATAATGGTAGTGCGGCTATTGATGGTTCGATTAATGTTAAAGAAGTTTTTGGCGAATTAGTTATTCCTGTCGTAGCAGATAAGACCATGATGCAAAGCCTTGATATTGAAGCTGCGGTACGTTTCTCAGACTATAGCACCATTGGATCGACAACAGCATGGAAACTGGGGGGAAGCTGGTCACCTGTTGACGATATCCGGTTTCGGGTAACCCGGGCACGCAGTGTACGTGCTCCTACCATTTCGGACTTGTTTAATCCCGGTTTAGCTGGGTTTAGCTCAATCAATGATCCATGTGATTCTAGGAATGTAGGTAATGGTTCATCAACTCGAGAAGCGAACTGTGCAGCTTTAGGGCTAGCAAACTTTACAGACCCGCTCCCAACAGCCTCCACTAAACGTATTATTACGGGAGGCAACCCAGACTTGCAGTCAGAAACATCAAATTCTTTGACAGTAGGCGCTGTTATGACACCCAGTTTTATTCCAAGGTTACGCCTGTCTGTAGATTATTGGAATATTGATTTGAAAGGTGCCATTCAGCGGATATCAACTCAGGATATTTTAGAAGGGTGTGTTGACGGAGAAGCTCTTGCTAATGCTTTTTGTCGGTTGATTACCAGACGAGCTGATGGCGTTGTGGATTCTATCCGAGCAACCTTTATTAATGTTGGCCAAATGGAAGCAAGTGGTGTTGATTTTCAGGCCAATTATCAATTTGATCTGGAGCAGGTTTCATCTAACTTGCCTGGGTATATGAATATCAATCTTGGAGGCACATATCTGGAGAAGGTTGATGTTCTAGTGGATCCAACGGACCTCAGTTCTCTTTTGATTGAGGCTGGAGAAGTGACGGGTGTGGCTTTACCAAAGTGGCGGGCAAATTCTAGTATTACCTATACAACAGGACCTGTAACAGTGAATTGGTTTATCAATTACATTGGTGCCATGAACCGAGAAAACCAACCTACGGGAGCTGATGAGGTAGAAACACAATTTGATCGGATAGGAGCGGAAATTTACAATAATATTTTCGCAAGTTATCAGCTGGAAAATGGTATTACGCTCAATGGCGGCGTCAATAATATTTTTGATAATACACCGCCCCGTCATCCCAATGCCTTTACGGGCGCCGGCGGCCTTTATGATACCCTTGGTAGGTCCTTCTTTTTGGGAATATCAGTGGAACTTTAAGGCAAGCTATCTGTAGCTTAAGCACTTGATATGGGGATGCTTAAAAGTCATTCCGCTATCATATGATAGCGTAGGGATCTTTTCTTGCCCATATCATGTGCAGCCATTTTATGAAAATTATCACGCAGCTTTGAACCTCTCTGAGATCGATTTTAAAGGAACCTATAGTGAGTAGCCTTGATTTTTTCGCCCGTAATCTTATGACCTGCGACAGTGTGCTGAAAGAGGCAATAGCATTAGAAGAAGGCCGCCAAAATGATCACATTGAACTGATTGCGTCAGAAAACATTGTGAGCCCTGCTGTTTTAGAAGCCCAAGGTACAGTTCTGACAAATAAATATGCAGAGGGCTATCCTGGCCGCAGATATTATGGCGGCTGTGAACATGTTGACAAAGTGGAAAGTTTAGCAATTGAGCGTGCAAAAGCTTTATTTGGCTGTGCATTTGCAAATGTTCAACCCCACTCTGGGGCGCAAGCTAATGGTGCAGTTCAGTTAGCTTTATTGCAGCCAGGAGACACTATTTTGGGGATGTCCTTGGCCTCTGGGGGGCACTTAACTCATGGTGCTGCACCCGCACTTTCGGGGAAATGGTTCAATGCGGTGCAATATGGTGTCAGACGTGACACTGGTTTGGTGGACTATGATGAGATAAGGATGTTGGCGCTGACATATCGACCTAAGATGATCATTGCTGGTTGGTCAGCTTACCCGCGTCAACTTGATTTTGCGCAGTTTCGTGCGATAGCTGATGAAGTGAATGCCTACCTGATGGTTGATATGGCACATTTTGCGGGGCTCGTAGCGGCAGGCCTGCACGAAAATCCAGTTCATTTTTCCCATGTTGTCACTACTACAACGCATAAAACTCTTCGGGGTCCACGTGGCGGTATGATTTTAACTAACGAGGTAGACATTGCTAAAAAAATTAATTCAGCGGTTTTCCCGGGGTTGCAAGGTGGGCCTCTTATGCATGTGATAGCAGCTAAGGCAGCGGCATTTGGTGAGGCACTTGAGCCATCTTTTAAAAAATATGCAGGGGCCGTTATAGAAAATGCAGCTGTATTAGCCGAAGTTTTGGTAGAGGGAGGTCTTGATATCGTGACCGGCGGTACTGATACCCATCTGGTACTCGCAGACCTTCGACCTAAAAATTTAAAAGGAAATGAGACTGAAGCTGCACTCGGGCGGGCACACCTGATATGTAACAAGAATGCAGTCCCCTTTGATCCTGAAAAGCCTATGGTTACCTCTGGTATAAGATTGGGAACCCCAGCTGGCACCACGCGGGGCTTTGGGAAGACAGAGTTTAAGCTTGTGGGCAGAATGATTATCGATGTTTTGGATGGTTTGATCCAGCATCCAGATAGGGTTAGCAAGATTGAGGCTGCGGTAAGAGAACGCGTCTCGGCTCTTTGTCAGCAGTTTCCTGTTTATAAAAACAACAGCGGCATATGAGGGTGACATGAGAAAAAATAGTATAATTATAGCATGGGTACTGACATGTTTTTCTATGGTAAGTTTTTCTGTTTCTGGACAAACAGAAAGCAAAACAGGTTTGCTACGGTTTCCTGATATAGCGGGTGACCATGTCATTTTTGTATACGCAGGCGATATATGGAAAGTGAGCACTGACGGTGGCATTGCGGCACGCATTACAGCACATGCAGGGCTTGAACTTTTTCCAAAATTTTCACCAGATGGAAAATGGATAGCTTTTACGGGCCAATATGACGGGGACGAACAAGTTTATGTTATTCCTGCGTCTGGAGGGGTTCCTCGCCAATTAACATTTTATCCGTCACGTGGACCCCTGCAACCCTATATTGGGTATGATAATCAGGTCTATGGTTGGACACCTGATAGTAAAGCTATTATTTTTCGATCACACCGTGATCAGCCCAGCTTGGCAAATTCGAAGTTATATCAGGTTATGCTTAACGGAGGAATGCCTACCGCGCTGCCGATGCCAGTTGCAGGCGCGGGCGCTTTTTCTCCGTCTGGAAAAGAAATACTCTATTCGCCACACGCACGTGATTTCAGAAATTGGAAGCGATATGAAGGTGGTTGGGCACAGGACCTATGGATTTTCGACACAGAAACTTTCAAAACCAGAAATATTAGCAATCATAAGAGAACTGATCGTGACCCTATGTGGACCAAGGCAGGCATTTTCTATGTATCGGATAGAGACAATTATCTGAATATTTATGCCTATGACCGAGACAAGAATAGGTCACAGCAATTAACTCATTATGAGGGGCAGGATGTACGTTGGGCCAGTGCAGATGCGGGGGGGCGAATTATCTATGAACTTGGTGGCTTTTTGCACATCTTTGATAGTCGCTTAGGCACAGATGTAGCCCTTCAGGTCCATGTCCCAACCGATGGTGTTACGGCGCGTACGCATGATATTTCGCCGGGGTCTACCTTTGAAGGGGTGGGTATGAGCCCCAATGGAAGACAGGCTGTTGTTATAGCGCGTGGAGATGTATTTGTGCTTCCTGTGGGTGAAGGCCTGACCCGTAATGTAACGCGCTCCTCAAATGCTCAT
>Ga0316208_1000787_pt1 | contig 34722 bp, 30 predicted proteins | sample 3monopyrite_MG_FD_204944 | JGI IMG/M metagenome (GOLD analysis project Ga0316208, IMG submission 204944) | Microbial mat bacterial communities from mineral coupon in-situ incubated in ocean water Damariscotta River, Maine, United States -... | ecosystem: Environmental > Aquatic > Marine >...
CGTCGTTTCAGGAGGTTCAATGGGCGGCACCGGAGCGTTGACGTTTACGGCGTTGCATCCAGAACTGGTTGACGGCGTGGTCTCGCTGAACGGGACGGCGAACCTGGTGGACTACGATCGATTTTCTGAGGCGATTGCTGCTTCGTTTGGAGGATCGCGTACTGACATTCCGAACGAGTATCGCAAACGCAGCGCCGAGTTCTTTCCCGGACGATTCACGATGCCCATTGCAGCGACGACCGGCGGTGCTGACGCGATTGTTCCGCCGGACAGCGTGCTGCGACTTCTTGAGTCGACACGGAAGGAGAACGAACACGTCCTGAGTATTCATCGTCCGGCAGGCGGGCACAGTACAAACTACGAAGATACAGTGCGGGCCTTTGAATTTGTGATCTCGCGATTAAAGCCTGCGAAGAAGCGAATTGAATGACTCTTCGGTCAAGTTGTGCTGCTCTGCTTGACTCGCCTTTTTCACTTTACGCTCTCTGAGAATTCGATGCCTGATTCACTGAACTCCGACTCGCGCTGGACTTTTCTGCACGCGTGCGACAGCCATCTTGGGACGCCGAAGTCGTATCGGTTTCGACCAGCCATCAACAAACGCTTGAGAACCTTCCGAATCTGCCGCCAGCAAAGCATCACGTCGCGATGATGCATTACTGGCCGTTCATGGAACAGCCGGACGAACCCGAGTGGGACATCACAAAACCGGAAGAGTACGACAACTGGTATTTTTCACTCGATCGAGAACCTCGTTTACGGCTGATGAAAGCCCTGAAAGCCGCCAGCGTCGACGTCCTGTTCTGCGGGCACGTTCACACCGGTCGGCCGCCTCAGGAAATCGACGGCCTGAAACTTTATCGATCGTGCCCGGCGGGGAATTCGCAACAGCTCGCCGAACGCTGGCCCGAAGCGGACACTCGATACGGATTCTACAAATGCGATGTGACGGGTTCCGGCATCGAAGTGACGTTCGTCCCGGGCGATGACCAGTGCGATGAGTTTGGGACGTTCGGCCCGTGGGGGCATCCCGCCGTCGAAGAACGCGACTACTCAGTCGCTGAAGAACAACCCCCGCTGACGCCGTCGTAGGAACGCGTTTGTCATCGCGGGTAGGGTGTGACCAGCGGGCCGAACGGAAATTGCGGTGTGTCCGCGCGGAGATCTTCCGGCAATCCTATCGGCAACGAACTCGGACAGTTGCCCGCGCCGGCACACCGGATCTGGAATTTGCTCCGCTTGTCACACCCTGCGAAGAGCTCGCAACCTCGTCACAACTTACTGGCGAGCGGCGACGTTCCTTCTCGCCTTGGCGATGACTTCGTCGATTTGGACGGGCACGCCGCCTCGACGGTGGCTTTCGTGAGCGGCTTCCATGAAGCCGAAGAGTTCGATTGTTTCTGACGGTTCGATTGGCAGCACGCCGGTCTTGAAGAACTTCGCAATCTCCGTCGCGACGTTCTCGTAACCCTTGTACCGAGACTTCGGGACGACTCCATTAACCGGTGCGTGTTTACCGTAGATACCGGCCGGAGCGACGCCCTTGTCTCCGAACACGGTCGCGCTGTACTTCAGCTTGCCGCGTCTAATGCCTCGGTAAGATCCGATGCGGCCGTCCTTCCAGATTCCGGTGATCAGTTCGGCGTCGTCGGTGCGGGCTCGCGTGACGGAAACCGCTCCTGGGCCCATGATCGTGTACAGCGTGTCGAAGCTGTGAACCGCGTGCCAGAAGAGGTCAGGGTGATGGTCGACGGTCGGGCAGCCTCCGTAGACGTTGCAGCCGATGACCTCTCCAACTTCGGGGTGATTTTTCATGTCGAGGAATCCGGGGCTGTAGCGATGCTGCGAGCATGAGAACACCGGCGTGTCGTACTTTTTCGCCATGTCAAAGATGGCGACGACATCTTCCAGCGAAGCCGCCATCGGACGTCCGATGTAGGCCGGCTTGCCAGCTTTGAGTGCCTGCTCTGCGACCTTCAAATGAGCACGACCGTCGATCGTCATGATGATCACCGCGTCGCACTTCTGCAGAACGGCGTCGATGGAGTCTTCGATCGAAACGCCCTTCTCGATCAACCGAGGTTCCCAGCGTTTGATGTCGACCTGAGTTTCCTCGATGTCCGGACTTCCGCCTCGCCACGCGGCGACGACTTTCAGGCCTCCAGCATCGGGGTTGTCTTCGGGCGGTTTGTGCCACACCTGGGTGAACGCCAGCGACTGGTAGTTGTCGATTCCCAGGATGCCAACTCGAACCGGCTCAGCGGCTCGGGCGTCCGTCGCAGCAAACAGCAAGATCAGCAACGCGAGGCGAATGGGCAATTTCATACTTAACACTCCGGCTCGATAGTGGCAGTTTCAGGAATCACGCTCAGGCAGAAACTCTGGCCAGTTCGAGTTGCGATTGTCCAGCGAGTCGCGACGTCTCTTTCGCGAATTCGTGGCGGCAGATTTTCACGTCATGTCGATTTCTTCGATCCGACGGGCAAGAATGGCGTTGCCGAGCGAACAAACCAACTACTCGCAGCGAGCTGAAGCTCATCTACCGAGCGGGCACCAGCACGGGATTCGACTTCGTGGTGATCGCCAGAAACTCCAGGCCTCACCTGCCGGACTACGACGACGAGATTATCCCCTTCGCTCGCGGCCTGAAGATTCCGTATCTGCACGTCCAGCGGAGCATCGTCAGCAAGGGGTTTGAGATTGACCGGGTTGTGTGACGAACCTTTCTGTTCCGTTACTTGTCGTCGTGCATTATGAGTAACTACATACCTCATTACACGAAAAAGAAGCAGGTTCTTGAACGTCGGGAAGCGAGTCTGCGCCGATTGGTCGAGGCGAATGTTTCGATTAGCAAGCTGACCGAAGCGGCAGAACACGTTCGCCAATCGCGGATTCGAGTGCTCCGTGCAGAGCGAGCGACGATCGTTCCTGAGGGTGATGGCACGCTCTACGATCGAATCGATGCCCGCATTCAAACCCTTGCTGATACATCGGTCGAATTAATTCTTGAGGAATTCGGGTTTGCTCACAGGAGCTGAACGGCGCACGTCCTTGAATGTTGAATTCAATACTGCCAGTGGACGACGACCTGGACGCCTTCGATGATGGTGGCGTGGCCGACGAACGCGTTGCCGTCGACGGTCCATTCGGAGTACTCGGTGAAGACTCGCACGTTGGGAGTTACCTGAGTCACCGCGCCGAGGCTCCAGATGTTCTGGCGGCCGTCCGGGTTGGCGTCGTAGCTGGCCGAGTAGACTCCGCGGTATTTCACGGGGCCGACGGTGTAAGCCGCTTCGCTGGTGAAGCTGGTGATGCGGTTGGACGGGCCGCCTGATGCAAACCGGTTGGGAACGGTGGGGCCGTTGATTTGCAGAATTTCACCTCGCAGGTTCAACGGGCCTTTGTAGTAGTCGAAGTCCGTGCCCCAGACAGATCGGGTGCCCGACGAAAAGCCGGCGACGTCACTGTCGATGTGGCCGACCATGGCGGACACGCCCCACGCAAAAGTCGAATCGTCTGAGAGCTTCCACTTCGGCACTGCTCGAAACACGGCGGTGTTGCGTTCGTCAACTCCGATGACACTTTCCGCGTCATGGTTGGCAAGGCTGCCGTTCCACTCGCCATTCTGGAAGAAGAACTGAGCGAACGTGTCGATGCTCAGGTCGTCGCAAATCTCGTGAGTCTTCTCCCACGAGAGGCCGTAGTCGGCGTCCTGGATAAAACCATCGAAGTAAGGAGCCGTTCCGATGAAACCAAGGTATCCGTCGAGACCGAATCTGGTGTTGACCAGTCCGCCTTTGAGTGTCCCCAATTCGTCGTTCGAGTACGAAGCGTAGCCTTCCAGGAACCAGAAGTTTCGCGAGTAGAACGAACGGTAAGGATCGCCGTCGCGGCCAGCGAAGAAGACGAAGCCGCCAATCTTGCTGCCATCTTCCAGCGTGACGGATGGCTGGCCAATCACGTAGTAGGCGTAGGTGCCTCGGAAACCGGCCGCTCCGTATCCGCCATTGCCGACTCCGCCGGTGTCGATGTTCCACCAGTGCCAGCCGCCGACGTTGACCGGGAAGTCGAACCAGTCCTTCGGAGCCAGAGCCTGCTTCATCAGGCCGTCGATCGGGTTGTCAGCCGGTAAGACTGACTTCGCTTCGGAATCGAATCGGATCCACGCTTCCGACGTGCACGCCGAATCGGACGTGCATCCCACGGCGGCCGCACAGCCTTCGGCCAGAGAGCAGCCACCGGGTCGCGCTGAGGACTTCGGATACGGGCAGCAGTCAGATTCGTAGTACGCTTCGGCCACGATCGGAGTGACTACCGGTTTATTGAAAAGTCGATCGACCAGGGATTCGGTCGCATCTTCAGCGACGGCCGCTTCAGCCTCGGGGTGCACCACGAAGCTGACGGGTTCGTCAGCAACTGCGACCGACGCGCCGCCAACCGTGAAAGCGAGTGCCCATGAAAGAAACGTTCGATACTCGACCATTTACCCGACTCTCCGGTTGGGGATGCGGTTGCCGTGGTATCGAATACGCAAGGGATCCGATCGAATGACGCAACCCTATCGGTCTCTTTCGTCGCAACGCATCGGCCGATTCCAACAGGACCAACGGTCATGGCGATAAACCGGTGACGTCAGCACGGAAAAGACGGCGCCGGGAGGATGGCGAAACGTGTGCGGTCGGCCAGGAAGTTCGGATCAACGAACGATTGCCGGCTGGGTAAAATTTACCGGTCAGGCCAATCAGAGTGGGGCGGTGACGAGGCGGTCAAGTGGCCGGTTTGAACTTTGCCTTGAGCCCTTTGGGCATCATGACTCCGAAAAAGAAGTGCTGATTGAATTTCTGCTTCGGATCCAGGTCGACCTTCAAATTCATCAGCAGCGTAGCCAGCGCGAGCTTCGTGTAGAAGATTCCGTATTCCTGGCCGATGCACGCTCGCGGGCCGCGGCCGTACGGAAAGAAGTGACCGCTGGCGAATGGGTTTTCTTCGGCGACGCCTTTGTCCCAACGGGACGGATCAAACTTCTCAGCTTCCAGCCAGTGATGCGAGAACTTGTGCAGGTAGTAGTTCGAGATAAACAGCATCGTGTTCGGCGGCAACGTATGGTCGCCGAGTTTTACTTCCCGGTCCTTCACTGAGTTTCTTAAGTAGAGCGGCACGGCCGGGTAGTACCGCATTGCTTCGCGCAGGACGAAGTCGAGCTGCTGACAGCCCAGCAGTTTCTCAAGATCGTAAGAGCCATCTTCGCCCAGGTCTGTCTTCAAGGCCGTGACAAGTTTGTCTGATTCGGCAGGATGCTTTGCGAGCAGATACAACGCCGTGTTGATCGTGCTGCTGCCCGAGAAAACTCCGCCGAAGAAATTTGTGGCGAGAGTTTCAGCAAGTACGGCGTCAGAGAGTTCAGGGCCGCCGTGTGTGAGCGTTTGATTGAGCATGTCCGGCGCATCGGCCACTGGTTTTTTCCGAGCTTCCTTCACCAGCCGCTCGAACATCAGATACCACTTCGAACGTGACGAGTAGAAACTCGGACGCACCGGCGGGATGTTGAGCATCGGCAGAATTTTGCACTGCATGCGCCAGTCGCCGGTTCGGGCGAGATTCTGGAACCACTCGAAAACGTCGTCGCCAAAAGTCTGCCCCCAGAACACCTGACTGAACGCGTGGAAGGAAAGCTTCTGCATGTCCCAGTAAAGGTCGATGTCTGACGAAGTCGACCGATCGATGAACTGTTCGACGTCTTTCTTGATGACTGTCTGCAGGGGCTCAATCTGCTGGCCGAGAAACTGTTCCTGGTTCAGCGTTGTGAACGGGTTTTCGGCGCGGCCCTTGCTCCAGCCTTTTCCGTAGTTCGTGATGAACAGGCTTCCGCGAGTGATTACCGGAGCCAGCGCCTTGCACGGAGCGTCTTTGTAGAAGCTCGTCCAGTTTGACTCGAGCACTTCGCCGATGAGGTCCGGGTCGTTCAGGATCAACGCAGGCTGGCCAGCCATCCAGACCAGCGTGACGCCTCCGAACTCGTGCGCAAAATCTGAACAGACTTCCCACGGCTGTCGAGTCTTGTCCAGGAACGCTCCGGCGTTACCCATCGGGAATGATGGTTTCGGCCCAGGAATTCCTTCGAACTTTCGTGCCTTGCGGCGGTGCAGCAGATTAAACAGCCCCATCTCAACCTCTGTCCTCAGTAACTATCGCAAGGATCGCCCTGCGTACGCTGGCTATCCACCAGTCACCTATCGCCAGGTTGTGACCTCTTACTTTGTGTTGCTTCTGAACGTGATGCGCGGTCGACGGGCCACAAAACGAGCATGGGCTTCGCGACTCGGTGAATCAAGACATCGATTGCTGGTGTGTCGAGACTTTCCGGTTGGCAAAGGTCGATTCGCGAGTAACTGTCAAATCGAAACGGAGCGGACGCGACGGAGTCTGTCGATTTCAATCTGTCGACAACACCACGAAAACGCTGGTTGACCTCACAGGGCTGGGTTGTTAGCCTTCGTGACTCGCTTGATTTAGAAATCTGCCCTGAAAAAGGGCGTTAACTGTCTTATTCTGTAAGGGTTTGCACATGGGACGCGTAGAACGGGATCGTGAGATCGCCCGGCGTCGCACTCGACGAGCCAAGCTTAAGAAGCTGCGTGCTAAGTTCGACACCGCCAAGTCACAGGATGAAAAGGACGAGATCTTCGCTAAAGCGAGGAAACTCAGTCCGTTTATCTCGTTTGAGGATGCTGCACAGGCCTGATTTCAGTCAGTCTTGCAGGCACGCTTTTGTGGCTGGTAAAGGCCGCAGTAAGTGATCAAACAAACCAGAACCAGACTAAAGAAAGCTGGGGTTGCATGTGTGACCCCGGCTTCTTTTCGCGCGCAGATGGAGTAAACCAATATGGAGCCTCAGCCAACGAGCGGTTCCACCGAGAGTTCAATCGGTAATTCTGACGCCCCGACGACTGAAGAAACGCGATCGCTGAATTTTATCGAACAGATCATCGAAGCGGATCGAGCAGCCGGCAAGAACGACGGTCGGGTTCACACTCGGTTTCCGCCCGAGCCGAACGGCTATCTCCACATCGGCCACGCAAAGTCGATCTGCCTGAATTTTGGATTGGCAAATCGGTACGACGGCCAGTGCAATCTTCGTTTCGACGATACAAATCCGACCAAAGAAGACGTCGAGTACGTCAATTCAATTCAGGAAGACGTCAAGTGGCTCGGCTTTGATTGGGATGACCGACTGCATTTCTCGTCAGACCGATTCGAAGAACTCTACGAGTTTGCGGAGCGGTTGACTCAGGAAGGGCTGGCCTACGTCGACAGCCAGAACCTGGAAGAAATGCGAGCGAACCGGGGCACAGTCACCGAGCCCGGCAAAGACAGCCGCGATCGGTCGCGGTCGGTGGACGAGAACCTCGATCTGTTCCGCCGAATGCGCGCCGGCGAGTTTGAAGACGGTGCCCATGTTCTGCGCGCTAAGATCGACATGGCTCATCCGAACATGCTGATGCGAGACCCGCTGCTGTACCGAATTCGCCATGCTCACCATCATCGAACCGGCGACAGTTGGTGCATTTACCCGATGTACGACTGGACTCACGGGCAATGTGATTCCCTCGAAGGAATTACGCATTCGATCTGCACGTTGGAATTCGAGACGCATCGCACACTTTACGACTGGTTTATCGAGAAGCTGGGGCTGCACCATCCGCAGCAAATCGAGTTCGCCAGACTCAACCTCAACTACACAGTGATGAGCAAGCGCAAGCTGCTCGAACTGGTTGAGAACAAGCTGGTCGGCGGCTGGGACGATCCTCGCATGCCGACGATTTCCGGACTGCGCCGACGAGGCTTCACTCCGGAATCGATCCGCGCCTTCTGCGATCGCATCGGCATCGCGCGAATGAACAGCGTCGTCGATCTGTCCTGGCTTGAGCAGGCGATTCGCGAAGACCTCAACTCGAAAGCTCCGCGAGTCATGGGCGTGTTGCGGCCTCTTAAAGTCGTCATCGAAAACTACCCCGAGGATCAGGTCGACGAACTCGAAGCCGCCAACCATCCCGCCGATGAGAGTTTTGGAAAACGAATCGTCCCGTTCTCGCGCGAAGTCTACGTTGAGCAGGATGACTTTCAGGAAGACGCACCTCGCAAGTATTTCCGACTGTCTGTCGGTCGCGAAGTACGGCTGAGGTATGCCTACCTGGTCACCTGCACGGGAGTCGTGAAGGACGACGATGGCAACGTGATCGAAGTTCGTTGCACCTACGATCCCGAGTCAAAAGGTGGCAACGCTCCCGACGGTCGCAAGGTAAAGGGGACGATTCACTGGGTCAGCGCAAAGCATGCGGTCGATGCCGAGGTGCGACTCTACGATCGACTCTTCAGTCAGGAATCTCCTGACGACGTGCCGGAAGGTCAGGATTGGAAAGACGGCCTGAACCCAGAGTCGCTGGAGATTCTTTCCGGTGCGAAACTCGAACCATCGTTAGCCACAGCAGAACCTGGGACAAGATTCCAGTTCGAACGAACTGGCTACTTTTGCGTCGATCAGGATTCGACGCCTGAGAATCTCGCTTTTAACAGAACGGCCACGCTTCGCGATTCGTGGGCAAAGAAGAACAAGTAGCACCGAGTTGTCACTGCCTACCTACCGTTGGCTTCGTGAAAACCGAAGATGCTGCGCGAGCCAGTCGATGACTCGCCAGTCCATCCAGCGACGGTCGGGGTCGGATGTTCTGCCGGCAAAGTAGCCGAGGTGTCCGCCGTGTTCAGCGATGTGGACAGAGACTGACGGAACGCTCGGAAGCTGCTCGAACGAGGACGCCGGGATCAGCGGATCGTCACGTCCGGTCAGTATGAACGTCGGCGTTTCGATTGATTCCACAAACTGGCCGCCGCTGCTTCGGTCGTAGTAATCCTGAAGGCTCTCGAAGCCTGATACCAAGGCAGTGTAAGTTTCGTCGAAATCCCGCAACGTCTGCGGAGCCCATCCATCGGCAGGCTTCGGCGCATCGTCGAACGTTTCGATTCGTTCGCGAACTTGCGGAACGAGCATTTTCGTGAAGTAGCGATCGTAGAACTGGTTGTCGGATCGTCGAAGTGCCTCGGAACACAGTCCAAGATCAATCGGTGGATTAACGGCGACTGCACAGGCGAGGTACTCAGGTGAGTATCCCATGCGGCCGTTTTCGCCGAGCATCTTCAGCAGCATATTCCCGCTCAGCGAGAAGCCGGCGAGGGCTCCCAACGAGCCGGGACAAAGCTGACTCGCTGCCTGAAATGCTTCTCGAACGTCTTCGGACCGCCCCGCGTGGTACGGGTGCTTCGAAAGCTTCGCGCCGGCTCCAGCCCCACGGTGGTCGAGTCGAAAGGTTCGAACTCCGAACGTTGTCAACTTCTGAGCAATTCTTTGAAGGTACGCGCTGCCGTGACAACCGCCCAGACCGTGCATCAGTACGACAAACGGGCTGCCCGGTCCCCAGTTGGGCGGACAATCGTCGTGCAGCATCAGGACATCTCCGTCGGGAAGGTCGACGCGATGGCGGACTGCTGAGTATCGTGGCGCACGACCTCGGATAAAATAGGCGAACAGCGTCTGGCGATGTCCACCGCGAAGTAGCGGGTGAGGATTGAACGGTGGCAGGTCTTCAACAGACAATGCGTCGCCTCTAAGATCGGATCTCTGGAAATGTGCGGCTGTGGGAGCGGCCAAATCTGACGAGGCAGAACTTTAACGAGTAACCCCATGAGTCACGAAACAGTTGACGTGTCTGTTCGCCCGTTTTCGCAACGTAGTTACCGAGTCACGTTCTCGGAGCTTTGCGATTCGATCCGTGCCGTGCTGGAAACTGGTCGGCCTGGCACTCCGGTCAATGTACGGCTTCACTGGGAATTCTCGGAGCATGCCGACGTTTCATCCCGCATTCTTCCCGCAGCGGCCGCCATCGCCGACCTTGCATTGAAGCTGAAATCGCCGACCTGGCGACTTCGCCGCCACGCGACGGGACGAACTCTCAACGTGCTCGGTTCTGATCATCGCGGCCGGTCGCTCATGATTTCACTGGTGTCGGAGTCGACGCCTCAGACTGCGTTGACGATTTTCGGGAACCATGGAATCGTGAGGCTCGATGACGGATGGGTTGATCCGACGACGATCCCCGAATCGTTTGATCGATGCGAATGGCTCGCCAGCCTTCACGCAGCGATCGGTGAGTAAGGAATCGTCCCGGATTAACTTCCCGATTTCCAACCTCGCCGCTTTCAGAGCAGTCAGAAAGCTATTTCAGTAGACAGCAGACTTAAGCCTTTGGGTGACAAAGCTTCAACTATCCGGACGTGATGTCGCCGTCCTGTTCCTGGTCGCTCCACTTCATGGCGCGTTCGATCGGCTCGATTCTCAGCACGACGACGCCGTCTTTGAAGATGCGGACCGTGCCCGTTGACTCCGAAACCGCGATTGCGATGGCCTCGGTCGTTTTTGAAATGGCGGCGGCGGCCCAGTGTCTGGCTCCAAGCCCTTTGGATAAGGTCAAGCCTTCGGCGGGTGCGTCGAGAATTCGCCCGGCAGCTTCGACGTGGCCTTCGGCTGAGACCACAAACGCTCCGTCGATCTGGGCGAGTTCCTTCACACTTTCTCGAACGCGTGCCCGACGGAGTTCACGTTCCTTTTTGCTGTAGCCTTTGAACGGGTCGTGAATCTGCTCGTGCGACTGTGACAGAACTTTGCGGTGGTTTCCGACAACGAAGAGTGCTCCGACAGCCTTGCCCTCGCGGCCTTCTTTTCCGATTTCGGTGGCCAGGTTAACGACCAGCCGCAGTGTCTCCAGAGGAACGGTCGTTTCGAGCCGTTGCAGATCTCGTGACGTCAGCTTCGTCAAATGCTCCGACATATCGATGACGCTGAGCGTGTCGAGCACCTCGTGTTCATACGCGGCGTACAGCGTGAGAACCGTGTCGCCGCTCTTGATCAGTTCGTCCGCAATCGCTTCCAGCAACGCCGAAATTAACTGCAGCTGGCGGGTTTCGGGTTCTTCCAGCAGCGGCACATGATTGACGTCGTCTTTCCGAGCCGTCTCGATGACGTCTTCTTTGTCGGAAGCCACGACCAGGCGAAGTTCGCCAAGTTCGTTCTGAATCTCGCGAAAGTTGTACGACCGTTCGGACAGCATGACGACAGCAGACGCACCTACCTGACTCACCAGCGACTGAGCCGCGGCGATGAGGCCTGATTCGTGCCGAGTGAGCTGTGCGCGGGCCATAGGCGAGGAGTCCGTGGGCAAATCTGAAGTGAGCTTACTGTCCGAATCGGGGGACGACTCCCAATTCTACTGCAAGAACAGGAAGATGGCCGCAGTTTAGGGAATACTTTTGGGCCGTCAAAGAGGCTCTCGTGCCGACACTCATGAGTTAGGTGAGGTTGGTCCGGGAATCGGCAGTCGATTATACGCCTCTCAGGATCTGCCGTGCACGTTTGAGTTGCTGTCTTAAACCGGCGTCGTTTTCGAGCTGCTGTCGGATCCGGTTGCAGGCATGCAGAACGGTGCTGTGGCTTCTTCCCCCAAAGTATTCGCCGATTCTGGCGTAGTGCTCGCCGGTCAGATCGCGGGACAGGAACATCGCGCATTGCCTCGGCACAGCCACCGCATGATCGCGAGCCTGAGACCGCATGTCGGCAAGGCGGATTCCAAACTGGCGTGCGACAGCCTTGGCGATGTCTTCAACCTCGACGGCGCTCGGGGCGATTTCCTGATTGAGAAAGGCCCGTGCGAGTCGAGCGTCCGGCATCGTTTTCTGTTGCGTCGCCAGAGCATCGAATCGGAGCAGAAGGCCCAGCAATTCTCGAGGTGAAACAGAAAGCTCGTTTGCAAACAATCGAATCACCGGCAGAGGAATCGCAATCTGCAGATGGCTGCAGAAGTGGCTGAGCAGCTTGACTCGCGAAGCCGGGCCGGGAATTCGGACAGCGACGCACAGTCCGCCTCGAAAGCGGTTGGCAAGCCGGGGAATCAATCCTTTGAGCTCAGCGGGCGGTTGATTCGAGGTACAGACTACCGAGGTCTCGGTGCGGCGGAGTTCGTCCATCAGCGTTGCGAAAACCCGTTGCGCTGACTGGTGCCGGCAAAGGTGCTGAACGTCTTCGAGGATCAACAGTTTCAGGGGAGAGTATTCGCTCGCCGGATCAAAGGTGTTGGCGACTTTGTAGTTTCGCGTGACCTGCTCAACAAAATCCGACGAAGGAACGATCTTCGCCGCATCCTCGTGCGCTCTGACAAGCAGGTCGCAAAGGTGAGATTTGCCACAACCGGACGGCCCATAGATGAGTGCCGACTCTAGCTGAAACGCGGCCGTATCGTCATCTCGACAGACTGAGTCGACCGCCGTCCATGCCAGACGATTTTCGTCGAGCACGAGAAACGGGACCGAGCCGCTACCAACAGCACGTGATTTACGAGAGCGGCTCATGAGAAGCTCGCGAGGCGTTCAGAAGATGGAGACGCATTGACTGGGAGGTCAGCCGCTGGCTGGTGAAGGATGACAATCGAAGGGCCGAATTTCAGCATCCACAAAAGTACGGTCACACTAGCTTCGCAGTCGGATAGTACCGCGACATCATCGTGCGGCGAAGCTGAAACACTGATCGTATTCCGACCTGTCTTGCCACCACGTTCCGATGAAGGAAGATTCGGCCGCTCTCGACGTTTCCCTTGTCCACGCTTTGGCCGAGAATCAGCGGCGCGGATTTGCATTCTCCGGCCAGACCAGTTCAGATCTCCGCTTCACGGCTCCCTGAGTTTCATGCCGTGTCTGAACTATCCGGAGACGACTTTCGATGAACCGCCCAGCCATTGCTCTGCTGACTCTGCTGACTCTGCTGACCGTGCTCTCGCCGAGCCTCACTCCCGACCGATCAACGGTAAAGGCAGCTCCGGTTGCCCCAACCGAAGCCGCGAAGCTGATCGAACAATCCGGTATCAAAGGCGGGCTGGTCGCCCATATCGGCCTGAGCGATGGCAAACTGACGGCCGCCCTCAAGATCAACAGCCGGTACCAGGTCCACGGCATCGACCGCGACATTCAGAAGGTCGAAGCCGCTCGATCAGCTCTGCAGGAGATGGGAGTTTACGGAGAAGTCTCCGTCGGTCTGCTGACCGGCGAACGGCTGCCGTACATCGAAAATCTCGTCAATCTGATGATCGTCGAAAATCGCAGCGGCGTTTCGGACGCGGAGATTCTTCGAGCCCTCACACCGACCGGCGTTGCATTCATTCGAAACGGAGACGCCTGGAAAAAGGTCGTCAAACCTCGTCCGGGCAATATCGACGACTGGACTCACTTTCTGCACAGCGCGAGCAACAACGCCGTCGCCCAGGACACGGCCGTCGGCCCGCCTCGGCATCTGCAGTGGCTGGGTAGCCCTCGCTGGTCGCGACATCACGACCGCATGGCCAGCATGAGTGCTCTGGTCTCAGCCGCCGGCCGGCTGTTCTACATCATGGACGAGGGCTCGCGAGTTTCGATTCAGCTTCCCCCAAGCTGGAAGCTCGTCGGCCGAGACGCTTTCAACGGATCGATCCTGTGGAAACTGGACATCCCGAAATGGCACAGCCATCTGTGGCCGCTGAAGAGTGGTCCGACGCAGCTCGCTCGACGCCTGGTGGCGACCGACGACGAAGTTTACGCCACGCTGGGAATCGACGCTCCGCTTTCTGCCATCGACGCCGCGACCGGAGAAATCCTTCGCACCTACGAAGACACCGGGGCGACCGAAGAAATCCTTCACGACAACGGCACGCTTTTTCTGACCGTTAATAAGGAAGAGTCGGACCTCGTTAAGTACGCCCCGATCAACCCAGTCACCGGCGACCAGAGCGATGTCGGCAAGAACTGGCGCTGGAACGAAAAGCCCGTCATCGTCATGTCCGTCGACGCAAAGTCCGGCAAGACAAACTGGACGCGCCGCACGCAGGTCGCACCGCTGACGCTCACTGCCGACGGCGAACGGGTTTACCTGCACGATGGCGAGAAAGTCGTCTGCCTGAACCGAGCAACCGGCGACATGGAGTGGAGTTCCGAACCCGCCGCGCGGCGTCGCACCATCACGTACAACTTCGGGCCACGGCTCGTCATTCACAAAGGCGTTCTGGTGTACGCTGGCGGCGAACGGACGATGAAAGCGTTCGACGTGGAAACCGGCAAGGTTCTGTGGGACGCGCCGCACGATCGATCGGGATATCAGTCACCCGAAGACCTGCTCATCGTCAAAGACATGGTCTGGTCCGCTCCGACGACCAGCGGAGGCGACTCGGGCGCCTTCACCGCACGCGATTACAAAACCGGTGAAGTGAAGATCACTTTCCCGCCCGACGTCAGCGCGTACTGGTTCCACCATCGCTGTTACATTGCCAAGGCGACTGAAAAATTCATCATGCCATCGCGGACGGGCATCGAATTTGTCGATACGGAAAAGAAGAGCTGGGACATCAACCACTGGGTGCGAGGCGGCTGTCTCTATGGAGTCATGCCGTGCAACGGCCTGGTTTACGCTCCGCCGCACAACTGTGCCTGCTACCCGGAGGCCAAGCTGTACGGCTTCAACGCCCTCGCTCCCGCAACCGTCTCGCGAGAACCACCCAAGGACGTCCCTGAAGAAACTCGCCTGGTCAAAGGTCCGGCATTTGGAGATTCCATTGCCGCATCCAACGTTTTAGACGACTGGCCGACGTTCCGACACGATCAGGCTCGCAGCGGAACATCGTCCGCCAGCATCCCGACTGAACTTACAAAGAAGTGGACCACGAAAATCGGCGGGCGACTGTCCGCCGTCACCGTTGCCGAAGGAAAACTCTTCGTCGCACAGATCGACGAACACCGAGTCCACGCTCTCGACGCAACGACCGGTAAGAAAGCCTGGACATTCACAGCCGGCAGTCGAGTTGACTCGCCGCCAACCATCGAGGACGGGCGAGCTTACTTCGGATCCAACGACGGCTGGATCTACTGCGTCCGCGCGACGGACGGAGAACTCATCTGGCGATACCTCGCTGCTCCAGAAGATCGCCGACTCATGGCGTTCGAACAGCTCGAATCCGTCTGGCCGGTTCACGGCAGCGTGCTCGTTCAAAACGGGTTTGTCTTTGGAGTCGCCGGCCGATCCAACTTCCTCGACGGCGGTTTGCGATTCCTGAAACTTGACGCGCGAACCGGCAGCATGGTCGCCGAATCGATCATCGACGAGATCGATCCTGAAACCGGTAAGAACCTGCAGATGCGTCACGAGACGTTGCAGATGCCGGTCGGTCTGCCGGACATCCTGTCGAGCGATGGCGAAAACGTTTACATGAAATCGCAGCGGCTCGATCAGGAAGGTAAACGCTACGACATCGGACCAAACTCGGGCGACTTCGCTGGCCAGGCGTCCGTCCACGTCGGCAAACACGCTCACCTCTTCGCACCGATGGGCTTTCTGGACGACACCTGGTTCCACCGTTCCTACTGGGTTTACGGCAAGAGCTTCGCCGGCGGCCACGCAGGCTACTATCAGGCTGGTAAGTTCGCTCCGTCAGGAAGAATTCTCGTCTTCGACGAAGACAACGTTTATGGCTTTGGTCGCAAACCCGATCACCTGCGCTGGACGACCGTCCTCGAACACCAACTCTTCTCCGCACCTCGCGAAGCACCAGTCGTTCCCGAATCCGCCAAGACTCTGCGACGCGGCAAAGCCAGCAGCGCCGCGATGGTTCGAGTTCCACTGTCTAAGAAAATCGACCCGACAAACAAATCGATCTTCGTCGAAGCCTGGACCAACGTTGAGAAACCTCAGGGAGTCGTCGTTGCTCACGGTGGCCCGCTGAACGGGTACTCGCTGTTTATTCAGAGAGGGCGGCCGCAGTTTGCAGCTCGCATCAACGAAAAGCTGGTTCAGGTTTCCAGCAAGGAATCAGTCGTCGGCAAGTGGGCGAAACTCGCCGGAGCAATCACCAGCGACGGCAAGGTGGCCCTTTACGTCAACGGTTCAATGGTCGCCTCCGCTAAAGTGGACGGCTTGATTACAAAGACTCCCGCTCAATCAATCGAAGTCGGCGCAGACGATGGCAGCGCCGTCGGGCAATACCAGTCGCCTTTCGGCATTACGGCCATCATCGACGATGTGAAGGTCATCCACGGCTCGTTCACGGCCGCGGACGTGGAAGAGAACATCGAAGCTCCCGAGCGGCTTGACGGCAAAGCGGTCTTTGCCAGCTCATTCACCAGCGGAAAAGCGCAGGACGAATCCGAGCTGGGCAATCACGGATCGATCGTGGCAGCGACCTCGGTCGTGGGGCGTTCCGGAAAAGCATTGCACTTCGCGGGCCGATCAAAGGGCGGTGCCAAAACATCCGGTTCGTTCGTTGAGCCTCACTGGACGAAGGACGCACCTCTGTTTGTCCGAGCGATGGTGAAAGCCGGCTCCAATCTGTTTATCGTCGGCCCGCCGGACATCGTCGACGAAGCAGAAACCTTCGAAAAACTGAAGAACCGCGACGTTACCGTCGACGCCGTTCTCGCCAAACAGGATGCCCTGCTGAACGGGTCCGAAGGCTCACTTCTGCGAGCAGTCTCTGCGAAAGACGGATCGACAATTTCGAGCATGCAACTCGAAGCTCTCCCCATCTGGGACGGCATGGCCGCCGCCCGAGGCCAACTCTTCCTGTCCACTCAGGACGGAACCGTCATCTGTCTGGGCAAGTAGATGACCGAGTAAGGGATTGAACCACGAAATACACGAATGACACGAAAAGACTCCTTCTTTTTCGTGTCACTTCGCGTCTTTCTTGGTGGGCTCTTTCATCCACTAGTCCTTCCCATGAAGTTCAGTTTACAGAACGCAGAGGACTCGCAGAGAAAAAGAGGGCTCTCCGTATCCTCAGCGTTTTTTCTCTCCGCACTCCGCGTTCAAACGTCAGCCTGGTCGAGAATGATTCGGTCGTTCTGACTATTTAATTCGTTCGATATTCAGCTTGACTGATTTGCTTCTCTTCCTAAACTCCGAACGAATTAAAAGTTCGCACACTGGACTTCGGAGTTTCACAACATGGCTCGTCCGCCTTCTGAGCATCCCACTGAATTAGAACTCGCAATTCTAAAAGTGTTGTGGCGGAAGTCGCCGCAGACGGTGCAGGATGTCCGTGACGAATTGGCTGCTGCCGGGCGAAAACTCGCTCACAGCTCGGTGATCACCATGATGAACATCATGGTCCGCAAGCAGTATCTGAAACGTGAAAAGGCCGGGCGAGCGTTCGAGTTCACTCCGCTGATCGAACAGCAAAGCGTTGGACGCAGCATGCTGGGCGACATTGTCGATCGAGTGTTCGACGGATCCGCGAGTGCGGTGATGCTTGAATTATTTGAAGCGTCTGATGTCGACTCCGAAGAACTGGCTGCCATCCGTAAGGTGATCTCGCGAAAGGCTCGCGAGCTGAACCAGTAGTCCTGCAAAGGTCTGACTGTTCGAACTCCGGAGACGCAATTCATGGTGGCATTTACTTTTTCGCAGCTTGCAGACGTTGCTTACTCGCTCGCATGGCAGTTAACGCTGACGCTGATGCACGTTCTTTGGATCGGCGTCGCGATAGCTGCGTTGGCCATCTTCGTCGATCGCGTTCTTGCGTCGGGAACGGGCGATGCGACTTCGCCGGATTTCGGAGCGGCAAACACACGAGTCCGGTGCTGGCTGAACCTGACCGCGTTGGTCGCTCTCGCTGCGGCTTTGCCGATCACGTTTCTTGTCGTCAGAGATTCCGCTGCAGAGTTTGGTACATCTGCATCGAGACTAATGGTCGAGTCCGATGGATCCGACAGATCAAATCAGAATGCTGCCGCGCGGCACGACAATACGGCGAATACCGCGACACCGTCGGCAATCAACGAGTCACCAGCCGGGCCGCTTGCACGAACATCGCAGGTCGCACAGGTCCGGCCCGGCGAAGTCGCTGTCCCGCTTTGGGAATCGTTGTTGAATCAAATTCGATCAGTGGCTCCAGCGATCGCCATTGTGTACCTCGCCGGAGTCCTGATGATGTTGGTCCGTCTGGCCGCTGCGCTTTGTGGAGGGCAACGGCTGACGTCGCTCGGGCATCCCGTCACCGAGCAGTCGGTCCTCGACGTTCTGGCGACCGAAGCAGAACGGCGGGCTCTGAAGGCGGTGCCAATGGTTGCGTACTGCGAACGTGTTGCCGTACCCGTCGTTGTCGGAGTTCTCAAACCGGTCATTCTGCTACCAGCGTCGATGATGTCCGGGCTTAGCTCCCAGGAACTGGCAGCGGTGCTCGCGCACGAACTCGCACACGTCAAGCGTTTCGATCACGTTCTGATCGTTGTTCAACGGTTTTTGGAAGCCGTGCTGTTTTTTCATCCGGCGGTGTGGTGGCTCGGTCGTCGGATTCATGACTTGCGGGAGCATGCCTGCGACGACCTCGTGATTCAGGGCGGCACCGATCGGATGGAATACGCACGGTCATTGCTGCGTGTCGCCGAGTTGCGAGTTCGTGACGACGCTCGTGCCGGGCAGCTTGCTCAGTTGGCACTCGACGGCGGCGACCCTTCGAAGTTGAGACAACGTATCCAGCGGATCGTTCAAAGTAACGACGAACCGGGCGTGCGGCTGAACCAGAGTCGCGCGACGTTCGCCCTTGTCGCATCCGCAATGGCGATCGCGCTGTCGCTTGTTCCTGTCCTGCCAGGAATTTCCGAACAGTCCGTCGACGCGGCGGCCACTCCGGCAGTTGCTGTGGCGGAAAGTTCAACGAATCAAGAATCGCCAAGCGAAGTCGCAGATAAAAAGCGACTTACGGTGGTCGAGAAGCTGCAGGTAGCAACGGAGTTGCACGTCGAGGAAATGCCGCTGATTGCAGTGCTCGATGCCGTTGAGAAATCGAGCGGTGTTTCTGTGACGGTTGATCTGGGTGCGTTCGCCATGCGGGGTGTCGACCCACAAGGTCCAATCACACTCAACGTTGAAGATGTCACCGTCGAACAGTTGTTTGCTCAGATCGTGAAGCAGGCTCATTTGACGTTTGAAATCACCAGGAATGGAATCCTCATTCCGGCCAGCACTCCCGCGTTGGAGTTTCGAATCGTTGCCGATCTGCCGGATTCAGAAGCGAAGGTTCGTGTCCCCGCCGGGTGGGAAAATCTCCACTACCGCGACGGCACCGTGAATGGGATGGGGCCTGCGAAAGACACAGGCTTTGCCTGGTTCCCGCTACAACGCAAGACAGTTGGAGAGGTCGGCGCTCCGGTCTCTACCGTGGACGGAACTTTTCAGGATGGCCTGTTAAGCGATGTGCCGGACCACATTCTGACTGCCGATGGTTCGTGGCACGTTTCAGACGTAGGCATTCAGGATGACGACTTCGGGCAACGGAGCATCCGAGTGAAACTTGATCAGCTCGGCGGCTTACACATGCAGCGTCTTTCCAAGGCCAGCCTGGACCAAAGACTGGCAATCATCGTCAACGGCGTTGTCATTTCCGCACCGGGCGTGCGAAGCGAGATTGGCCGTGAGTTTGTCATCTCGGGAAGCTTCTCGAACGGTGAACTAACAATGATTGCCGACGGCATCCGCGAGGCGATCGTGCCGCCCGGCAAGGAACTGACCTACAACTGCGACGTCACGGATGAAACGACGGGAGAACCGATCGCTGGCGCGAAAGTCCTGTGGCGGGTCCGTCGAAGTCCGGTCAAGACAGACGAGCCGCCAATCTTCGAGCAGCGATTTACCACTGATAAACAAGGCCGGTACACGGTCGCTCTTCCTCGCGAAGCCTTTGAATTCGCTCAGTTGACGATCGAGTTCGAAGTCCAGCATCCGGATTATCTTCCAAGGAAAAATGTTGGAACTCGATTAACGCTGCCCGATGCTCCGAAGCCGAGCTGGTCGGATCTTCGACACCTGAAGATCCTGCGCGGCGTGCCGGTGACGGGACGGTTCGTGAATCCGGATGGAAGCCCGGCAGCGAATTTACCCTTGATGGTGTCTCGAAGCCGCGATGCTCCCGGTGCCGGATTTCGCGGAGACGTGATTGGTCGAACGGATTCTGAGGGACGTTACCAACTTGTGACGACTCCAAGCTGGCCAAAGCGTCTGCACTGGTTCCCCGAGAACTTTGTCAGCGACTCGGTAGCCTTGAAAAAGGCGACGGACAATCCCAAACCGATCACGTTTGGTGGTCAGGGCACGATTCGTTTGAAGAACGGACCTCGACTGACCGGCAGCGTTGTCGATCAGGACGGCAAAGGACTCGACGGCATCTTCGTTCAAGCGTTTACCGGGACGATCGTGCCCGTTCTGTATGCGAAGACGAATGCCGACGGAAATTTCGCATTCACTCCGTCGCCTCCCGGTGAATATCGTCTCTCAACGACGGACGGCTTCATCGATCCACTGACCGAAACGTATCGCGGTAGAACTCTGACGAGACCATTCCAGGGCGTGACGGTAAACCTGCCGAAGTCGGGAGAAGCAAAGGCGATCATCATCAGGCAAGCTCAATCGGACGCCCTGACCGTGATCGCGTATCAGGAAGACGGCGAACCGGCTTTGAACCGGCAATTCTGGACGGGCATCGAACCTTACCGCAGCGCGACCAGCGAACCTGTTGAAGAAGAACCCGGCAAGTATCGGCTGTGGGTTCGGCGAGGAACGCGTGGACAAATCACGACCGATCGCCCACATGAGACCGCGACGGTCTGGCAACGGGCGAATGATTCTGTGCCTGCTCCCGGCGCCGGCCTGGCACTGGGCAAGGTCAAACGCAACAGCGAGGTCGTCGTTCGCTTTCGTCAAAGCGGTACGATTCGAGTTATCGTGAAACTTGGCGATCAGATTGTCCGATGGGATCATCGCAGCGTGACCGCGAAGTACGCGCGTGCCGCCGAGTTCGAAAAACTCGGAGTACTCCGTCCGGGGTTCGTGATCACCGTACCGAAGCAAGGTCCCGAGCATGTTATTCAGCGAGTCGCTCCGGACGAAGACGTCATCATTAACGTCGGGCTCAGACGTGGATCTCGTAAGCAGCAAACAGTTCGCGTCGGGGCGGGCGAGTCGATAACCGTCACGATCGACCTGGCGAGTAAGACTGTCAGCAAACTCACAGGCGACGTCCTTCTTCGTTACGCCATAAAGTCCAAAGAATTCGCTGACGCTGACTATACGATGTCACTCGAAGCGAACCAAAAAGTCCCCGGCGTCGTGCCGGAGACTGAACTTCGAAAACTGAAAATTGCCAGCGAGAAAGCTGCTCAGAACGTCGCGGAGCTCGAGTCAAAGGCTGAATCGGAAAAGCCCCGGAACGCAGCCATTTCAGTTGCCTGTCAGATTGACGGAGCAGAGAAAGAAGCGCGGATCATCATCGAGAATACCGGTGTCTCGAACGGCGAAATCGGAACTGTGCAGAAGGGGATGATGCGATACACGCCTTTGAAAGTCGGAGAATCTTCGCAGTTCAACAAGCTAATCCCGGGAGACTATCAGGTCGCTCGGTATCGCGAAGTTGAAATCGTCACGCTTGTCGGAAAAGAGAACGATCGGAAGGGCCCGCGAGTCAACTCGGGAGTTTACATGGACCGTCAGCGGTTCACGCTGAAGGCTGGCGATAAGAAGCAAATCGTTTTTCAACGAACGAAGGGGCAACGAGTCAAAGGACTCGTCACGAACATGGCCGAGTTCAAGCCAAACCGAACAATCGTTGAGATTTGCAGCGCCAACGCAAAGGACACTGACATCGACCGAGGCCTGGACATCACGGTCTTCGATACTCAACAGTGCAACGACGGAAAGTTCGAGACAGATATGCTTGCACCGGGCACGTACATCGCCATCGTCAGTGGCTACGACGCCTGGACTGAAGGGCAAATGTTCTCGTCAGGTGTACCAAGGCCACACTTCGTTGGTAGCGTCGAGTTTACTGTGCCACCGCCGGGCAAAGTTGAGCCGCTCGAAATCAAGCTGCGAGACGCCTTCGCGAAGTCCGAGTGACGGCCGAGCTCAGCCACACCCGACGGCCGAAGAAACGCTCCGTTCCTCAGCGATGACCGAACTCAAGGATCTGGGGCAACTGAGCGAGGTCGAGGTTTCCGCCGGAAAGGACTCCAACGACTTTCTTCCCGGCGAAGCGCGATCGTTCCCGCCAGGCAGCGGCGAGCGTTGCGGCGCCGGCGCCTTCGGCCAGATTGTGAGTGTGTTCGAGCAGCCAGTAGACGGCCTGCCGCATTTCGTCGTCGCTGACCAGGATCACGTCGTCGAGTAGCTCGTTCATGATGCCGAGTGTCATTTCGGCGGGAACTCGAGTGGCGACACCCTCAGCCCACGTGTTGCATGGGAAGTCCGTTCCGATCTGGCCGTTCTTCCAGGACATGGCAACGGCCGGAGCACCTTCGGCCTGCACACCAATGATCTTGGTTTCGGGGCGAAGGTGTTTGGAAACGATGCAGGTGCTGGCCGTCCCGCTTCCCAGGCCGATCGGAACGAGGATGACATCGGGATCAGGCAGGTCGTCGAAGATTTCGACGGCCATCGAGCCGACGCCGGCGATCAGCTTCGGTTCATTGGCTGAGTGCACGTAGCGAAGCCCGGTTTGGACAAGTTCGCTTTCAACGTAGGCTCGCGCTTCGTCGAAGTCTCGACCGTGTTCGATCAGCTTCGCTCCGAGTCGACGTATTGCTATGCACTTGCCGGGATTAGTTCCGACCGGAACGACGATCGTGCATTCGACTCCGAACTTTCGAGCAGCGTACGCCAGCGATTGTCCGTGATTGCCGGTTGAACATCCGAGGATGCCAGCCGCGCGTTCGTCGTCGGTCAGCGTCGAGACGAGATTGATGCCGCCTCGAATTTTGAACGCCCCGACGGGCTGATGATTCTCGTGCTTAACGAAGTATTGGCAGCCGAGCAGTTCGCTCAAACCGGACCATTCATACAGCGGCGTCGGCTTCAGGACTGACCGCACGCGAGGCAATGCTTCCACAACGTCTTCGTAGGAAACTGGGAGATCGGGCATCGTGACCTTTGCGGCGGGTTGAAACTGTGACACGGAAAGGGGAACGCAGAGATCGCCGAGGATTCACAGAGAAGGAAGGAGAGGTTTCTCTCCAAACTCTGCGACATTCTCTCTGCGGACTCTGCGTTCAAAATGACAGATTGATCAGCCGAGACTCGACGAACAGCGATCGGGTTCGCTACTTAATCGGGTTTTCGTACCAGACGACGTTTGCGCTTTGCTGACCGGCGATCAGGAGGTCGAGGTCTTTGTCCAGATCGATGTCCACCGCTCGGATGTCGTAAGCGGCTTGTTCCGTCGCGACGATGTCAGTCTTGAAATTGCCTTTTCCGTCGTTTTCGAACCAGGCGGCGATCTGGCTTCCGTAGGCACACGTCGCGGCGTCGATGTCGCCATCGTCGTCCATGTCGACAACCTGGAGGCAGTGCGGGAATTCGAGGTCGGGGTTAATGTCGTGAACCTTCCAGGTCGGAGCTTCGAACCAGATGACTCCCAGGCCGTGGCCGCGAGTCGCGACGAAGTCAACTTTCCCGTCGCCGTTCACGTCGGCCTGCTGGATGCAGGTTGCTCCCGGATGCTTGCCGGGCAGCTCGTGCCGAGTGAACGGTTTCGTGGGATCGTTGGACGCTTCCCACCAGTAGAACCATTCACCCATGCCGGACGGGTCCTGAGCGCCGCCTTTGGCTCCCATTGCAATGTCCGCTCGGCCGTCGCCGTTGACGTCGCCGATGCCGAGGTAATGACTCAGTCCCGGAGCGTCCTGTCGCGCGAAGATGTTGCGCTGCCAGCTCTTTGCCTTGCGAGGATTCTTTGGAACCTTCAGCCATGCGCCGGAATTCGGAAACGCTCCAACAGGTTGCGCGCTGTTGGCGAGCAGATCAACTTTGCCGTCACCGTCAACGTCGCCTTTGAGCAGTCCGTGAATTCCGTTGATCTCCTGATCGGCGATGCGAACTTTCCAGACTCCAGCCGTTGGATTCTTGGGACGTTCCAGCCAGGCAACCAGACCGGGCTGATAGCGTGCTCCGATGAAATCCTCGTCGCCGTCGCCGTCCACATCGAAGTGTTCGCTGTGGATAAAGTTGTGACCCTTCGTTTCATCGATGACGTGTTCGTCCCACTTCGGAGCGACGAACAGACGAGTCTTGCCACCGCTGTTGCTGATGATGTCCGGCTTGCCGTCGCCAGTGAAGTCGGCAGCGACGGCCGTGTTGCAACGTTCGCCTTGATGGACGACGTGCTTCTTCCACGGCTTGTCGGCGGCGCTGCCCGGAATTGTCAGGGCGATGATTAACGCGAAACTTGAGGCGGTAATTGGGTTTCGGAAAGTCATGGGAGGATGCTCCGGAAGGATTCTTTGATTAGCAGGGATGGTGCTCGGATTTTCTCAACCACGAAATACACTAAACACACGAAACAAAAGCCGCCTCAATTTCGTGTGTTTAGTGTATTTCGTGGTTGAAAATATCTCAGGCACTGATTCGTAAACTCAATCCGAGTGGTGATCAGGGAAGAACTTTGCGAGCGTCGTTTCGCTCGGGCGTTTTGTGATCAGGGAGACTCCGATCAGGGCGATCGTTGAGGCGGCGACCAGAGTCACGATCTGATGCTGACCGAGAAAACTGTAGTGAGTGTTGTTGCCCCAGTCGGCATCTCGCAGCAGCGCGACCCAGACAGCAGCAGTCGTGATGATCGACGCGTAGGTGCCGGCTTTGGTCAGGCCTCGCCAGTAGAGAGCCGCGACGATCACGGGGAACAAGGCTGAGAACGCGCTGAAACACCAGATGCCCAGATTAAAGATGCTGACGTTTTTCGCCGTGCTCGCCAGAAGTGCCAGGGCGTAGCAAACAGCAACGATCGCGACGACGAAGAGTCGGGCGTAGAAGATGGATTTCTTTTCGTCTCCGTCGCGGCGGCGGCCGAGGATGTCTCGCGTGAACATTGTTCCCAGGCACAGAAACTGGCTGTCGAGTGACGACATGATGGCTGCAAGGATTCCAGCAGTCAGCAATCCCGACAGGACTTCGCCGGAGTGTTCGTTGACCAGGTGCGCAAGGATTCTTGGGGAAGGCAAGCCGGCGGGAATGCCAGCCGACTCGGCAGATGCCCACGTGCCGATCAGCACGCACGGAGCCCAGACGATCATCACGAACAGCGGGTGCACGACGATTGGCAGCTTGAAGGCGTTGGCGTCTCGCGCGGTCAGCCAGTGCTGGAAGATGTGAGGGAACATTCCGATCGAAAACGGAACGAGCAGAAACGCGAAGTAGAGTCTGTGCGGAACCGCTTCTCGTGAAAGTTTGCCAGGAGCGACCGCGCTGCTGGCAGCCTGCAGGCTTTCGAAGAAGCTCTCTTTGCCGCCGATGCCTTTGACGAGGACGAAGAAGGTGATCACTCCTAAAGCCATGAAGACGGTTGTTTGAAAAGCGTTCGCCCAGGCGGTTCCTCGCATGCCTCCAAAGAAGACATAGGTCAGCACGACTCCGCAGATGACGAGTGATCCGAGCCACGGTGGAACTCCGCCGCCCGAACTCGCGAACGCGTCCGGAAACACTCCCTGGGTTACTGCGTTGATCGTGCCGCCCGCTCCCAGGATTCCAATCAGCACATAGGGAATGACAAAACCAACGACGACGGGAAATAACACCCAGCCGATTCGCTGACTGTCCAGTCGATCTTTGAAGTATTCGATTTGTGTCGAGTAACCGTGAGTCTTGCCGAGCTTCCAGACCTTCAACCCGATCATGAAAAAACATAGCGGGTGGAGCAGTGCACTGGACGAAGCCATCAGACCATAAACGCCGATACCGACGGCAAACGATTTACCCGTCGATCCGACCAGCGAAAACGAAGTCATCGTCGTGCCGAACAGCGACATCAGCAGCAGGAACGGACCGATCGAATGGCTGGCCAGCATGTAATCCAGGCTGGTGCCTCGGAACAGTCGGTTCGAGCTGACGCCGAGCGCTAGCAGGATTACCAGATAGATTCCGATGATGGTGAGCGATGTCATGCCTGCGGTGCCTCCGCAGATTTTTCCGCACTGTCGGTGGACGACGACTCGTCTAATTCAGATGGCCAGGCACATTTCACGACGAACAGCCAGAACCCGGCCGCGACGAGCGACAGGCCAACGTGGTACAGCAGCCCGATCGGAAACCATCCGGCGACGAGAGTCGGATCATTCCAGAACCAGAAGTCGTGATGCAGAATCACGAGCAGCGCCAGCAGCGGCCAGACTATTGATCTCATAGGGCAATGCGCCAATCGGAAGGTTCACGGAAGATGCAGAATCAACCTCAGATTCTAGGTGAGCCGGCCGCTCGCAGAAAACGCTGTAGCTGTTTCTGACTAACTCTCGGGCCAGCGGTATTGGCGTTTCATTTTCGAATTATCGAGCAGGCGCGGCGATCATTAGACAAATTGCTCACGACAGATGATCCTGTCACGACACAACTTTGATGCCGCGCCCGTCTGACTTCGACCCGAAAGAGCACATGCCGTTGTCGTTGAGTGATCGTTACTACGCCGTGCTGGCGACAAAGACTGCCGGCAAAGCAGCTTCGGCGGTGGAGATTGTCGACAGCGTGCTGGAGGCCGCTCGCGAATCCGGGGCGAGCGATGTGCACCTGATTCCGGTTGAATCAGGGCTCGACGTGCTTTGGCGAATCGACGGGGTTCTGCATCCGATCGAAAATCTGCGAGCGGAAATCGCGACAAATGTCGTCTCGCGTTTGAAAGTTCTGGCCGGGCTGCTGACGTATCGCAGCGAGACTCCGCAGGAAGGCCGCATTCAAAGCCCGGGCGACACGGATGTCGAAATGCGTGTCAGCACGTTTCCGACGATGTTCGGTGAGAAGGCAGTCGTTCGGCTGTTCGCAGGCTCAGGGCAGTATCAACGGTTCGAAACTCTTGGTCTGCCGGCCGACATTCAGGCCGGGTTGAGTGACCTGCTGCTGGAATCCGGCGGCGTGATTCTCGATTGCGGACCGGCCGGCAGCGGCAAGACGACGACTATTTATGCCTGTCTTCGAGAATTGGCAGACAAATTCGGATCGCAACGGAGTCTTGTCAGTCTGGAAGACCCGATCGAAGCGGTGATTCCCGGAGTTGCTCAATCGCAAATCAATCCAACGGTCGGCTTTGATTATGATACTGGCTTGAAGTCGCTGATGAGGCAGGACCCTGAAGTCATTCTTGTCGGCGAGATTCGCGATCAAGTTGCTGCGGAAACGGTTTTTCAGGCGGCGTTAACGGGGCATCTGGTCCTGACAACGTTCCACGCGGGCAGCGCGACGGGGGCGATCTGCCGTCTGTCCGACATGGGAATCGAACCTTATCTCTTGCGAACTGGCTTGCTGGGAATCGTTGCTCAGCGGTTGGTACGAAAGCTTTGTGAGTGCTCAAAGGAATCATCAGACAGTGGCAGCCTGCTCGGAATCGATCTGGCCAACTGTCATGTTCCGACGGGCTGTGAAAAGTGTCGCGGGACCGGATATCACGGTCGGTTGTTACTGGCGGAGTTTCTTCGGACGGAGTCATCAGAAGTGGGGCGGGCGATTCTCTCGCAAAGCGACGCGGACGAGCTGGAAGCGTTGGCCGTTTCAGCAGGGATGACAACTCGCTGGGACCGGGCAGTCGAAGCCGTCAAATGTGGAGAGACCAGCCCCGCAGAAGTACGACGAGTGTTTGGGTTTTCGCATTAGGTAACGACGTTCCGGGCGTCGCATGAACTAACTGTTGAGCATCGCCCAATAAACAAATTCAACGTGTCGCGGTGACGTGTGTCACTGGCTCTGCCAGTGCGGAATTGACCGAAAACGCTGACTTCAGAAAACACTGGCAGAGCCAGTGGCACACTTTAATTCTTGCCGACTTTTTAACGGCATCGGTTCTTGACCGCACTGACATTTCCCGTTTGACAAGGCATCAGCAGACATCGCAATGTCCGATCAACCAGCCAGCCCTGCGGCCGCAGTCCGACTTGAAGAGTTGCTCGCTCTCAACGACGAGATCGGCGCGCTCATTCGAGCGGGCGTTCCGCTGGACCTCGGACTGCGTCAGTACGGAATGCTCAATCAGCCAGGCATGCCCCCTGAATACAGAGGGAACAACGCGATTTCTACAGCACTGAGCCGACTGTCCAGTCGACTTGCCGATCGCATCGCAGCCGGCGACACATTACAGGCGGCGATTGACCAGGAAGGCGACCACCTGCCTGGCATTTATCGAGCGGTTGTGGAAGCCGGTATTCGAGCGGGGCGTCTGCCGGAAGCGTTGGAGTCGTTGTCGGTCGTCGCCCGAGTTCTCTTAAAGCTACATCGACAGGTCATCTCAGCGATGATTTATCCCGCCATTGTGCTGGGCCTGGTCTGGTTGATGCTGATCGCCTTTTCCCAGCAGATCATCCCGCGGTTTCTTCACACATGGGAATTCCTGCGTCTGGAGCGGGGGCCAGCGATCAACATGCTGGCAATGATTCGCGACACGATGCCGTACTGGGCAATTGGCACTCCGGTGGTCGCCGTCGTGGCGTTTCTCTGGTTACGAGTTGCTGGCAGCCGAAACAGCGCATCGCCCGCCGGTCGACTGGTCGAAAGTCGGCTGCATAGTTTTGCCTGGATTCCGGGCGTCGTCCGTAACTACGACTACGCAACGTTTCTCAAAATCCTGGCACTGCTCGTCGAGCACGAAACTCCACTGCACGAAGCGCTGGTTCTCGCAGGACACTCCACCGGCAATCGTCAAATCATCAGCGATTCGACGAAGATTGCTCAGCGGATTCAAAGCGGCGATTCCCTACAGGAGTCACTCGAACCGGCCACACGGTTACCGAAGTTTCTTCGCTGGATGCTCCGCTCAGGGGCAGAAAACGGCAAGTTAAACGAAACACTGAAACTGACAGCGGACGTCTACGAAAAGCGAGCTTCACGACGAGCCGAGTTGCTGCGGGTCGTACTGCCGGTCGTACTGACCGTCTTTGTTGCCGGCAGCGTGACATTGCTTTACGGATTGGTGCTGTTTGCACCGGTTCGCGAGTTGTACGACAGACTCGGCGACCCCGTCCTCATGTGAGTTTCCAAGCGGCGTTTCTGACTTCAATCCTTATTGCGCGACTTTGACAAAGCAGCATGCCTCAATATCAGTACACAAGTTCTGACGAGAACGGCGAACTTCGGCTGGGCTTCATCGAAGCCGGCAGTGAAGAAACCGCTCGGGATCTGCTTGCCCAACAGGGGATCTCTGCTGAGTCGATCGAACTGGCCGATCGTGACCAGGACAGCTCCCGAACGCACGAAACTCAGAGCGAAAAGTCAGCGACCTCCGGAATGACGTCGGACGAGCATGTCGAAGTCGTCGGCCAGATTGGCCACCTGGTTTCGGCGGGACTTCCGCTGGCTGCGGGCTTGAGAACGCTCAGCGAAGAAGTCCCGTCCAAGCGTCTGCGAAAAGTCTTCGACCGGCTGAGTGCTGGGCTCGATCGCGGCGAGACTCTGGAAGACGTGCTCAAGTCAGAATCCAGCGACATTCCAGATTGGCTGGCGGCAGTCTTCGCGGCGGGCACAAAAAGCGGGCGGCTGCCCGAGTGCATTCAACACTTCATTGAATTCAGCCGTCTGCGCGCCGGCATCCGAGTCAAACTGATTATCAGCATGGTCTATCCGGCGATTTTGCTGGTCGCTGGCATGGCTATTTGCGCATTCCTGTGCAGTGTGGTAATTTCCGATTTCCGATCGATTTTTGAAGGCTTCGGCACTGAACTTCCCAAGATTACTGAAATGGTTCTGGCTCTGAGTTCGGTTGTGGAAGGCCTGGTTCATTACTGGCCGATGACACTGCTCGCCGGTTGGACATCCATTCTCGCTGTGTGGTTTCTTTCGAAGTCTGTTTTGGGGGCAGCCGGTGTTCGAAGGCTCGTCTACCGCATTCCGCTGCTTGGTCGCGTTTTTAAGCAGTCGGCGCTGGCCGAGTTTTCTCAGCTACTGGCAATCATGATCGAAGCGAGGATGCCGATGCCAGCAGCGCTGAAACTGGTCGGCGGTGCCGTTCGCGATCCGAACCTTTCCGAAGGGGCGTACCTGGCGGCAAAGCTTATTGAAGCTGGGAATTCGATGAACGACCTGCGGGGCGTCGTGTGCGAGATTCCTGACGAATTACTGCGAGTTCCTGGCTGGGGACACAATGATTCGAGCTTTGCTGAATCGCTGCGAGTCTCCAGCGAAGTGTTCGCTCTGCAAAGTGAGATCAGCGGTCGAAGTCTTGCCGGCATGGCAACCCCAGCCGCCGTCATCATCGCCGGGGGAATCATCAGTCTGACGGTGATCGCCTTGTTCATGCCCCTTGTCAAATTACTGAATGATCTGAGCTGAAGCAAAAGTAGGCTGGGTCTCGACCCAGCTTTTGGGAATTACTGGGTCAGGACCCAGCCTGCGTCACTGAATGATCTGAGCTGAGTTTGCTTAGCCGTTAATGCGTCACTGAAAACTGAGCTGCCATCGGCAGCCCGTCATCGTTCAAAACGAGGTCGCTTCCGTGCGATTCGAAGATTACTTATTCCTGATCTCCATCGTGCTGATCCCGCTGCTGGTGTGCGGCTTTTGCCGATACCGTGCCACGGATCTTCAGCACATGAAGACGGCACACAATGCTCGCTTGCTCGCCAGGCGAGTGACACGTTTGATCATCGTCAACCTCGGTGTGTCGATCGTGTGTACGCTGTTCGGGCTGGTGATGACTGTTGCCTTGCTGGTGCGCGGTGACCGTGACATTGGCGTCGTCATCTTTCCTGTCTATACAGTGCTCGGAATCGCTTTCAGCCTGGCTACAAAGCCGCTGTTCACGATTCGAGAATCGCTACGAGCAGAACCAGATGACGAAGACTATGCCATTCCATTCGTGCCACAAGCGTTGTCACGAACGTTCGGGATCACTTTCTGGATAGTCCTCGGCCTGGCAGTGTCGATCACGACTCTGTTCCTCAGCGTCGGATTGTTCTTCCTTTCGGTGTTGTTTTTTGCACTCATTCCGTTGTTGTTCTGGCAAAGTCGACGGACTCGTGAAGGGCAACTTCTTTGGTTGCTGGCGTTAAGCGTTCGTAACAGCCACGACCTCGCTCAAGAAGTACAGGATCACGCCTCGACCTGGTCCGGTTCTTACGCCGTCCGGTTAAGACAATTGGCCGTCTATTTGAAAGCCGGCAGGCCGCTCGATCTGGCTCTTGATGGTGTTCCTGGCCTGCTACCTCGCTGGGTGGTCGCATCGATCCGAATTGGTGAAGAAACCGGCACGCTCAGTGAAGTTCTGAACGAGTGCGCGACCGCGGAACTCAGCTGGATGAAGAACCGGTTTCGTACCGGTTCGGTCGGTAGCCTGTTGATCTATCTGGCGTGCTATCCGTGGGTAATTCTGGGGCCGGTAACCTTCATCATGTATTTCATCGTGCCAAAATTCAGGGTGATCTTTGAAGGCTTCGGTACAGATCTCCCGCGTGCTACCGAAAATTTCATCAGCATCTACGACGAAGGCCTGACGCTTATTTTACTGATGGCACCGTTGTCACTCCTGGGCGTCATCGTTCTCTTGAGGTTCGACCACGCCGGATGGCGGAATGTCCGCACAGGACTGTTTCAGATGTTTTATCCGAGATACGACGTGGCTCCGATCATGCGGCATCTGGCTCGGACGATCGAGAAGGGGAAAACTCTGCCCGACGGTCTCCTCGCCATCGCCAACTCGTATCATCGTCCGACGGTGGCTGCCTCGGTCGCCCAGGTCTATGTCGCGACGGAATCGGGCGATGATTGCTGGAAATCTCTAGTGGAAAGAGGCTTCCTGTCGCAGCGTGATCTGACGCTGATCGAAGCGGCGAAACGCTCCGGAAATCTTCCCTGGGCACTGCGAGAGATCGCTGACGTCCGAGAGAAAACTTTCATCTTTCGTATCGATACCTTCGTGGAGTTTTTCCGGCCTGTTCCGATCATCGCCATCGGGCTGCTGGTCGGCTGGATCTGCATTGCGTTGTTTATGCCCGTTGTGAAACTCATGAACGACCTGTCCTGAGCGTGAGAGGCTTGCTGTGCGACATTCGCTAATCAATCGAAACAGGAAACCGCCCGTGCCTGCACGGCTGGCGGCTCACCGTGCCGGTGCCTTCATGGTCGAACTGGTCGTCGGTGCCGTGCTGCTGGGAATCTTCCTGAGCAGTGTTGGTCCGATGTTTCGATGGATTCACGACGCCAGGCGAGCCAGCGACCGGCACCTTTTCGCCATGCAGGAACTCGCAACCCAAATGGAGCAATTGGCGGCTCTGCCTCCTTCGCAGGTCACCGACGAGCGACTCCAGTCTCTCACGATTACCGAATCGACTCGTGCCATGATTCCTGACGCAAATCTGACTGCAACCCGAGAGTCGGAAGAAGACGGTCTGCAGCGAGTCTCCCTTGAACTCTCCTGGGTAAACGACGCCGGGATGGACGTTGAGCCGAAACGGCTTACGGCATGGTTTCCGCCTGAGTCGAAAGGGGAAGCCGAGTGAAAAATCATCGCGCCTTTAATCAGCCATCAAAAGGATCCGGTCGACGGTACCACAGATCCCGTCGCGGAAGCTGGTTGGCCCAGGCTGTCATCACGATGGGCATCATGAGCATTCTGATGACGATTGCATCGACATCGCTGTTCCAGATGTTCCGTCAGGAATCGCGCATGGTCGAACGAGCTTTCCAGACATCAACATGGCTACAACTGAGCCGAAATTTTCGCCAGGACATCCACGCGGCTCTCACCGTCAAACAATCGGATGACGGCAGCCGACTTGAACTCGCCACACCAGACGGGCCAGTCACCTGGGTGGCAGACGGTGAGAAAATTCGCCGAATCAGTCAAAGCCTGTCATCAGACGACGCTGCCGATTCGTCGGCCATCCAATCGCTGCCGGGTGAACAGTACGTGTTTGTGGACAACGTCGCTCGGCTTTTACTGACTGTCGGAACGTCCGGCACGGCAACAGTGGCATCGATCGAGGTGACACCACTTCCAACTCCGAATGGTGGCGCCGCCCCGTCAAATGTCACAGTGGCAACCGTAGGCTTGGATCACCGATTCCAGGCAACCGTCGCGACAGCGGAGGCACAACCATGAAAACAACTCTGGTTCCATCCACCGCAAAGAATCGTTGCCACGACCAACGGCGAGCGGGCACCGTCCTCGTGATCTTTATGGTCAGCCTGGCCATGTTGTCGATGACGGCCGTCGCGCTGGTTCGAGTGACCTTGCTCCAACGCAGCATGGTGCGAAACAACGAACTGCGGATTCAGTCGGAGTGGCTGTTTCAGTCGGCAGTTGTTCGAGCATCGTCCAGGTTGAATTCGAACGCTGAATACAGCGGCGAGGAATGGAACATTGCCGCCAAGTCGCTCGGTCAATCATTCGATGCGGTCGCAAAAATTTCAATCGAGTCCGTCGACGGAAAGACAAACGAACGGCGAGCTTCGATCACTGTTATCTACCCTCCTGACAATGCCGAACGGGCAACCGTTTCTCGATCGGTCACAATTTCACTGTAGGTCAGGCTCGGCCTGACGAAGTCCAGAACTCACAAAAAACAAACACGGCTGCTTTCATCGCAGCCGACTAATTTGACAGGAGTTTTCCAATGAAACGAATTTCCAGACCGCTGCCTCCACAAAGCGACGCAGCCCGCCGTGGATTCACGCTGATCGAACTGTTGGTCGTGATCGCGATCATCGCCATCCTGATCGCTCTGCTGCTCCCAGCGGTCCAGCAGGCTCGTGAGGCCGCGCGGCGTTCACAGTGCAAAAACAACATGGCTCAAATCGCGCTGGCAACGTTGAACTACGAAATGGCACACGGCGTCCTTCCACCGGGGACGGTGAATTCAGATGGACCGATCGTGTCGAAACCGGATGGGTATCACATGAGCTGGACGGTTCAGCTTCTGCCGTATCTCGATCAGACGCCGCTCTTTCTGGCGATTGATTTTTCGAAGGGGGCCTACGAACAAAGTGAAGAGATCACCAAAGCGTCAATGTACGCGTTGATGTGCCCCAGCTCCCCTTCAGACACAGGGGACGTAAGTTACGCGGGTTGCCACGGAGGGACTGAAACTCAGATCGCTGAAGACAACGAGGGAGTCTTCTTTCTAAACAGCCACGTGCGCTATCGCGATATTCCGGACGGCAGCACGAACACACTGTTCTTCGGTGAGAAGCTCTGGTCCCCTGCGGAACTCAACTGGTTATCCGGCACCCGAAACACCTTGAGAAACACAGGACACAAGCCCAACCAGTTGCCATCAATTCGTAACTCTCAAAAGGAGATATACCCATCCTTTGAGGCGCCGGACGGCATGAGTGATCCTGCAGTCGTTGGCGGATTTGGTAGCTGGCACACCGGTGGTGCTCAGTTTGCTCTGGGAGACGGCTCAGTTCGGTTCCTTAGTGAGAATATCGACAAGCCTGTGTATGAGAGCCTCGGCAAACGGGCTGACGGCACGCTGCCTGTCGACTTCTGAGAACAAGCTTTCGTAGGGTATGACAAGCACAGCGCCGGCATACCATTTCGTTTGCCCAGCGAAGCTGGCAAACCCTGTCACTGCTTGTCAGTGACCTCGCCCTGTTCGTGGGGAAGAGAATTCGAATGGCAAGGGCGTCGCTGGCCAACGGCGGGGTCTGAAGGA
>Ga0316208_1000788_pt1 | contig 34626 bp, 53 predicted proteins | sample 3monopyrite_MG_FD_204944 | JGI IMG/M metagenome (GOLD analysis project Ga0316208, IMG submission 204944) | Microbial mat bacterial communities from mineral coupon in-situ incubated in ocean water Damariscotta River, Maine, United States -... | ecosystem: Environmental > Aquatic > Marine >...
GGCTTTGCGGGCATGTTTGAGTATGCCAACCTTGCCCCGAAAGCTGCGGCGCGCGGCTGGCCGACGATGGGTGATTACGTGCTTGTAATCGGGCCGCATGTGAAAGCGCGGTTTAACAATGGGCTGGATTTGAATGTAGGATTTATCCCGCTTTACACCGGCAAAACTTCGGGGGTTTTTACGCTCTCGATCAGCATCCCGATAGGAGGGAAATGAAATGAGGAAGCCGAGCGTGACGCCCTGCAAGCCACCAATGCGGAATTGCTGGAGGCTGGAACCGAATTGCTTGCATCCATTGATAAGTTAATGCCAAGCGACGGCCCCATTAAAGCCAAAATGCGCGCAGCCATCGACAAAGCGGAGGGCAAACAATGACCAAAAAAACAATCAGTGTTGAGGCGCGAGATCAGGGCTTCGAGGGATTCAACACGCTGCTAAAAAAAGCAGTAAGCTGGAAGCGCCAAATGATCAAGAAAAGGCTGTTTTCAGCAAAGGCCAAATGCCCCACATGCGGCAAGGTCGAGATGCACGTCACGTGCAATATAGGCGGAAATAACCACCTGCATTGCCACTGTCAGAATTGCGGAGCGGGGTTTATGGAATGACCCCCGACTACCACCCCGATGAACTGAAATGGTGGGAGGTTATCCTCCTGACCCTGATCGACGTGACCTACGCCGCGTCTATCTTATCCGTGCCGCTAATTTTTGCGGTGATTTACCTCTCTTGAAAGGAAAGACGATGAGTGAAGCATTCGAAAAACTGGTGGAAATTGGCGAAGAAGCCTACGACAACATTAATGATTTTGACGTAAGCGCGGCAGCATTTTCGCGCGCAATAGTCGAGGCGGTGCTGAAAGAGATTGGCTCTAACCCCGCAGAGTTTGGGATTGAACCGAAGGTGAAGCCGTTGGAGTGGTATGCTTTAAGCCAAAATGGCAACTGTAAGGCACTCACCATTATTGGCGATTACTTTATATCGGACGAGTATGAAGAGGGTTGGAAGGTCTGGACGCCACCCACAAGCGCCGACCATGAGCCTGATATTGGCTGCTATCCCATGCTTGAAGCTGCTAAAGCCGCCGCTCAAGCCCATTACGAAAAGCTGATTAAATCAGCGCTTGAATAAGCCTTCCGGTGATAGGCCACGCGGCCTTGATCCCGAGTGCTTTGCTCGATAACGAAAGGAAAGACTATGAAAACCATCCTGATTGCAACCGCCCTTATCGGCCTCGCCATGCCTGCATTTGCCGGTTCTGTGGTAAACTATGAGCCACCAACACCGCCAACCGTAGTGCCGCCAGCGCCAACCGCGCCCTTCGTGCCGCTTAGCCCTTTTGCCGGGGCTTATATCGGTGTTCACGCTGGCGCTGCCGCCATGCAGCAAATCACGGAATACTCGAAAGATGTTTTCGGCACCCGCGATGTGACCGAATGCTGGAAATTCTGGCAAAACGATTGGTATACCCAGCTTGACGAGCGCTATTGCTCTGGCGGATTCGAGGGCATGAACCAGCACTATTTCAACAACGCCCAGGAGCGTGTGGTTGGCAGTGAAGAATACTTTATCGGGACCGAGACTTGGGAGGAAACGGAGTCCGACACCTTCCTGATCTATGGCGCTCAAGCTGGCTACCTGTGGGATTTGGGCAGCGTGTTGGTTGGCGGCGAGGCCAGCTATTCGGTATATGACAGCGACACCTTCCCGATCACCGGTGTGGCCACTGTGAAGGCCCGCGCTGGCCTCGATATGGGCCGCGTTAGCCCCTATGCCCACGTTGGTTATTCATGGGCCTCTGGTGTGGCCGACGAAGGTATGAGCTACGGCGCAGGCCTTGATTGGGCGCTGAATAGCCGCATGATCATCGGGGCTGAATACACGCACTATGCCTTTGCTGATTACGCGCATGACGCGGCAGTGCTTCGCGTGTCTTACAGCTTTTAACCCAACCGCCCGCTGCTTAGGTGGCGGGCATATTTAGGAGAGAGAGCAATGAAATTCCTCTTATTTTTAACCCTAATAAACCCACAAACAGCCGAGCCAATTTACCATCCCGACTTTGCCGAAAGTGCGGGCTGGTTCTTATCCTACGACGACTGCATGGACTCCGGCGCAAACCAAGCCTTCGCGATTGAGCGGGCCTTGGAATACGCCATCTACGTGCTGGTTGAGTGCGTGGAAGAAGAAGGAGAAGCGTGATGAAAAACGATGAAACCTGCCGCCTCGCCTTGTTTGTGGGCATTGTGCTTGGGTTCGCTGCTTGCGGGCTGACTTATGCTGTATACGGGCCAGCTATGCCCGTTTGTGAAAGGATGGAATGATGGAGATTGGACACATAATCAGGCTGATCTATGTTATGCAAATAACGATTATCAGCATGTTTTTTGGGGCGGCTGCATACTCTTCTGCATGGGTAGTGGCAAGCATCCTTGCGGTCGCATGGTTTTTCCATGTGATGAAGATTATTTTTGACAAGGAGAAAGAACAATGAACCTACCAGCAAAAACCGAAGCCAAGCTGGTTGAGACTGTGGCTAAAACTTTATTCAATGACTGGGTTAAACCACCAAAAGGTTACGGTAAATTACTTTGGCAGGACGAGCCAATCACAATGAAGAACATTTGGATGCGGAGGGCAGAATCCGCTCTAGCCGTGGCCGTTCCCGTCATTCGGAATGCGGTGTTGGAGGAAGCGGCGATGGAATTTGTTCTGGAGTGGGGAAGCGATACCAGCTACTCTGCCGCTGCATTTATCCGCGCCATGAAAACCGAAGGGAGTGAGTGATGAAACAGTCAGAAATAGATAGAGCGCTGGTATTGGTGTATCGGAGTAATAACGCTCATGATTATACAAACTGGACTAAGCCATGCGACGCAATGGACAAGCTGCCAATGATTGGCCTAGAAGAATATGCCCGCTCTTTAGAGGTGCTGCGCAATGACGTTCTTGAAGAGATCGAGCGCCGTAAAGCAATCGGGCAGGTTAAATTTTCGGTAGACTGGTATGCTGAATTAGAGGCGCGTCGGGCAAAATCAGGAAGCCGCTAACACCCGCCCGCTAATTCATTGTGACCACTAACTTAACTAAAGGAGAAAGAACATGAACATTGACAAACTGCAAAAAGCCTTAGCAATTTTCAACAAAGACGGAAAGTCCGGCGAGATATATGGCTATCACGATGTTGTTGAAATCTACCCGATGACAGATTCATTCACGAAAGAAGAAGTTGCGCAAATCGAATCCCTCGGGTTTATGCCTACAGACTGCGAGGATGGGTGGCAGTGCTTCACCTAGCACCCGCCAGCTAGTTCATTATAGACGTTGAGCGCGACCATAAAATTGCGCTCACCGTTATCCAGCAACCATTGCGCCGAGGTCCGTTCCTCAAGACAAAGCGGCTCGGCGAGGTCGTTGAAATCACCTACGCTTGCGCACGCTGCCAGAAATAAGCTCATCGTCAGACTTAGCTTCAACATCTTTCTCAATCTCCTTTTTGCGTTTAAGCGCGTCAAATCGCTCTTCAGTTCGCTTGGCCCGTTCAGCCTTTTTGCCGGACCGCCGCGCCAAGCCTAGTGCGGCCAGCACGACCAGCACAAGCGCCACAATCTTGCCAGCACCGGATTTCATGAAGGCCCATACCGCAATCACGGCAAAGCCTCCCTTTTGATTATCGCGCACAGAGGGATATACATAACCCCGCAAGCCTGTTGGTCATCGCCGGTTGAGATATGCGGCGCAATAACAATGTGGTCATCATGCTCTTTCAGGAGATACCCGACAGAAACCATTTCGCAGACACCTTCGTTAATGTCTTCAACGCGCGACCATGACGAAGTAGCCCCTCTGCTATCCATCCACCATACCTTTACCAGATCACGCTCTTTCACGGTAAAGCCCCCCGCAGCCCAATACCGCCCGCCCCTGCCATGATAAGCGCATAAGGCTCAATACCGCCCGTCACATTGGCCAGAAAGGTAAACAGCCACACGCCATCGGGCAGCCCCGCGAGGAGAACCCCGACCGCAATCTGTGCGGCGGAAATCCACCATGTCGTTGACCTTGGTTTGAAGTATTTCATTTTTTCATCCTTCCGCCGATTATAATTGCGAGCACCACCAGCGCCGCCACGGCCGCGCCTATGGCCCAAGCGGGCACACCGGCGGCAACCGCCCCGCCAAGGGCGACAGCGCCGCCTGTGGCGATTACAGCGGGCGCTTTGGTTGATGCGCCAAGGGCAGGCAAACCTACCAGCGCTTTATGCAGCGCCGCCCGAGTATTCTTGCCTGCAACGCCGTCAGTTGTTAGGGCACGGTCTATCTGAAACTCACGAACCGCGTCAGACTCGTATCCGAGAAGCACAAGCGCCGCTCGAGTATAGCGCGCCTCGCGGTCCTTTAGTCCGTTATACCCGCCATTGATGCGCTTGGTCACGGAGCGCAAATCGCCAACATCAGCCCATTTGTTCAGGTTACGGGTATCCCAATACCAAATCGGCCCCAAGCCCTCCCACGGGTCTGTGTTGGCTGCATCAGGGTTGGCAACAAAGTCAGGAGCGCGCTTATCCAGCATCTTTGCCCACGCCGTGAATTGTTCGTAATTGTCGCGGCCTGTGATCTGGATTGCGGTGCGCCCCGCATATTTCTTGCCATCACCATCTTTTGCAGCAGTGTTGCCAAGGTCGGTGCGGGTGTCATAGCGTTTCTGCGCAGGGGTCGGCCCCCACAATTCGCGGTCATAGCGGAAATTGGCGCTTTCGTGCATCATCTGCCCCAGATACTGGGCGAGGCGGTGTGGCTTATCCAAGCCAACTTGGGCACCGAATTTGTTGAGCCCGGCAAGAAAAGACTTCACGTTAGCTGGATCAGCGTTTGGCGAGGCCATTTTCATCAGCTTTTTGGTCGATAAAATCACATTCCGCCCTTTTCTTTTCGAACCACGTTAAACGGATTGCTCGTTGTGCAAATCGCCTTTGCAGGAACAAGCCCCCAAAATATATTACGAATGCCCCAGCATGTCTCTACCAGATACGCCCCCTCGGGCAGGGCAGAGCAGCGCGCGTCGCTCGGCGCCCACCACGACAAAGTAAGCGGCGCTGGATAAACAGCATCCGGCTTATAGGTGAACGGCCCGCCGCTGGCATCGCAAACCACCTGCTGGTTTCGAATATTTCGAACAACAACCGAGTATGCGCCGGTAAATTCGCGCTTTGCGCCACCATCATAATCAATAATAACAGGCGCGTATTCATTCGCATCTGGGATTATCATCGTGCCAGCATCATACCAATACGACGCTGGCGTGAGCGAGGCCATCAGATACGCCAATGGCAGCGCATAGAGCACTGACCACCAGCCAAATTTTCCCGCCCTTCGCATCATAATCCGCTCCTGAATTTACTGATTATAGCATCCCAATTTGCCCACAAGGTAGCTAAGCCAACTATCCCAAGGAAAAGATACTTCCCAAACCAGCCCAGCGCCTGCAACCGCTTCATAAACCTAATGATGCTTTGAAGTATTTTAACCTCTTCATCATCGAAAATATGCGGGGTTTTGCCATCGCTATCGGCAAGCGCTACCTTTAGCTTTTCGATTATATCATCGGGGTTCGTCATTCTATTTCCTCACCACGCGGCAATTCCGCCCGCAATTCGCGCAGCGTTCTTAACTAGAGCAAGCTCGTCATTGCTCAGTATTCTGTTTATATAAAAATGATAGTAGACTTTTGACCCTGCAAGCTGGGTGGCTGACACAGGTCCGCAGTTTATCGTGGTGTCTGCCGCAGTTGCGGTTGACCCAAGCCAGTTTGATGCGCTTGTTATTTCGGCGTCATTGTTTATTTGGAGAGATAGATTGCCGGGGGATTCCTCTAATTTTTTAGTAAATACATAAGGCGTCCCCGGCGAAATTCCAGTGGCGTAACTGGTTACGGTCACCGCTATTCCATCCGTGCTGAATCTAGAGAGGCCCCTTGTTAAATCGGTAACATTTGCTTGGAATCGCGAATAATCGTTACCACTTGCAGTTGCCCTAAGCCCGCAAAATGTAGCATTTTCCGTTACGCCCGTATCAAAGCAAACAACCTCTGTGTGGTTTGCCGAGAGAACCAGCGTAGAGTTCAGCCCCTGTAGCAAACTTGTAGAGCCATTAAATTCAATATACTTAAGCCCGCCGGAAGCTCTCAACGTGGCGCGCGCAGCATCGCTTGCTGAACTGACGTGCCTGTCTGAAAATTGGTCATAGAACCAACGCACAGGGCCATTGACCACCGCCGGAGTGGATGCGCCCGAATCTGAGAATATGAGACTGGATCGCGGGTCACGAAGAAATCCGTCATCGCCAGGATTAAATAGTGCTAGCACAGGGTTGCCACCACCGCCACCGGATAGCGATAAACCAAGTCCTAAACCTGTCATGCTGGCCTCCTATGCTAGTTTTTCAACGTGAAATGCAATAGACATGTTATCCCACCTTTTTGAAAATTACCGATGCGTATACTTCAACTTCGCCGGAAGTCATAGGCATCCCCATTTCGGCGCTTGAATCGTTTGTGTAAACCTCAACCCTAAACACTTTGGTAGCAGCAATTGTTATTTTACCCTCAAACGGTAGGTTGGGGGAAGTCGTCAGGCTATCGCCAGCATATCCCGGACCATTATTTCCGCCACCGACAATCGCTGTAGCAGAGTCAGTAACATTATACAGCCTAGACTTAAGACGATAAACGCCGGAATTAAACGATCCTCCAGCTTGCGCCCAACCGCTAACTTCATATGTGCCTGCGGGCAAAGTAACCAAATAAGTTGTTAGTGAAGCACCAGAAATCTCGTTCGTCAGCACCGTATTGAGCTGGTGAGTATTTAGCCAGCCAACAACCGTAGTAGCACCAGCCGTTCCTGAAACCTGATGATTAACAACGTGCAGTATTTGATTTGAGGCGCCAATCGCCTGCTTCGTTTTGAGCGCAGTCATCATGGCCTGATCATCAGTTCCAGCCTCGGCCTCGGCCTGTGTGGCCAATTCGGCAATGCCCGCTACCGTTTCTGTCGCGGCAACCTCGTCACCGGTATTTGTGCCTGTATTCGAGGCTTCGAGGGCTACAGCTTTTGCGTCAACGCTTTCAATCGCCGCCTGAACGTCGCTTTCTGGAACTGAAGTTGTAGGGCTGAATGAAACATTTGCAGCGCCGGTATTCGTGGAGCTTTCAGGAAACACAGGGTCAACCGGAAAGCCATCAAGTGATGCTCCTGCGCTGTCTGTTACATTAACCTTAATGCCAGCCGCGCCCAAAACATACAGTTCAGCAAACGTGCCGCCACCGTCAGCAACCAAAGGCGTAGGGTGCGCCGTTCCTGCGCCGCTATCTGTGTAAGCAGTAACAGGCGTTGAAGTGCCGCTTTCATACAAATACACTTTAGCACCTGCAACACCATCGCCGCTTGCGTCTAATGCCCGTAGCGGGATTTTGAATAGTCTGTCTGCCATTTTGTCACCTTATACCTTCTATAAATAACTTCAATTGGCTATTCAGGTTGATTACGGTTTTCAGTTGGAACAATGTATTGAGCGCCTGCGCCTGTCATCCATTCTGTCAGCCTTAGATTGGCAAACCTATTCGCCTCTGCAGTTGCCGCATTTGGAGGAACCATCAATGCTCTAAACAAATCAGGGTCTTGAATAGCATCACGCAAAAGAGCCGTTGCCCTGCCTTCAGTGAGGCCTTGTAGTATAGCCTTAACGCGCCCAACTGCCGCCGATGACGTTTTGAGGGAAGCACCGCTAGTGCCAGCGCCAAGCTGAGCGCCTTTACGCGCGGCCACGGTTTCAAGCACAAAGCTAATAATCCTAGAAGGACCGTCCGTGATTGCCCTATCGCCAACATTTGGAAGAGAGCCTACCGAGCGCTCCACCCTTGCCATCTCTGCCGCAATGCGGCGCATCCTTAGCAATTCGTCACTTGAAAAGGCTTCTTGCAGAATTTTCTGTGTGCTTTCCTCACCCATATTCGCAAGCAGCCGCCGACCAGATATTATCGCCTGCCCTGCCTCGTCGATAGGTCCGCCCATCATACCACCGCCTGTTGACCCGTTTAGAAGATAGTCAACCAAACCATTTTTATAACCGCGAATAGCTTGGCCCGTTTCGTCACGTATTGCTTGCGCATAAACTTGACTCGCCGCATTTACCGGGTCCTCCGCCTTGAATATTGAAGCAATTTCACCTCCCCTGTTTGCCTCGGTAAACGCTGCCACGCTGGAATTTCTGGGGTTAGAAACATCACCAGCAATTTGAGCCACGTTTTCCCCTCGTGCCGCAGCGCGGGCAGCAGACTGTTGAGCGCCTACCATTTCCACCTGAAGCCCCGGATATTTATCAAGCAATTCAGAATTATTCCGCATAAACGTTTGCGCCCGATTTAGATTAAGTTCACCATCTGTTATCGCGTAATCTTGAAACCTGTTTTTGATATAGTTTTGAATCGCATCATCCGCGTTACCGTTTGACCCTGCCGCTCGTCGTATGTCATTAACAGCTACAGCAGAAACAATGCCCCGCCGCCCAACCGAAATATCAAGCGTCATTTCTGGTGGAACGCTACCGCCTATATTTGTCGATCTTAAAATGCGGCCAACAGTTCCTTGCCTAAACGTCTGGTTCAATTCAAGAGAAAACGCCAGTGCGTTATCGACAAGCCTTCCGACTTCAGTTTGCGGGGAAATCGCGCCAAGGTCTTCAAGGGCCGCGTCTTGCAGTATTTTTGCAAACCGAATTGTCTGCCCCCCATCCGGCCTGTCAGCTTCTCGCCGAATAACCGCTCCTAATTCGCTATATAGTCCATGAACTTCGTTAACATTACCAATTACACCGCCCTGCCTATCGAGAATGCGCGCCGCTACCTGCGGAATTCTGCCCCTTAATGCTTCTGCTGTATCCGCATCAATTGCGCGCCATGCTGCTTGCAAAGCGTCTGTTTTAACAGGTGTATCAAGTGGCACTAAATCCCATATTTCCTTTTCCATTACGCGCGCTTGACCAAGTGCCGCAGAAAGCTCGTCACGCATTGCCATTGAAAGAGTCGCGCTGTCTTGGCCGGAATCCAGTGCTGCAACTTTTTGCCGTGCCAAATCCTCCGCCTGAGCTACGCGCTGCTGCAACAGGCCGATGTAATAATCTCGCCGCCCACGAATAAAAGAAACCGCATCGCGTGGCGTTGCGCCGTCAGCACCCTCTGTAAATGCCCTGCGCAAAAGAGCTGAGGTTTCCGCTGTTCTTGCGCCAAATTCATCTGATAAAGCGGCATCAGCATTAAGAACCGTGCGTTCTAGCGACATAAGCCGAGGGTCGCCTGTCCTCTGCGCCGGTGTCATGCTTTCAACAGCCGCGCGCTCAGCATCTGAAAATGATTCGGGGACCGCTTCTAAGCGGCTGGCCTGCTCAACTGTATCTGCGGATAGACTCTGAACCCTTCTGCGGGCAATCTCTAAAGACCCGGCTTCTGTAAATGGGGCAACTGCCGCTTGAAGCCCGCGACCTGCCAAACTAACGCCAGGAAGCTGTCGCGCTGCTGCCTTTATCGCAGTAACCGACGCACCTGGGGCCACGCCTGCCGCTAAACCGCCCGCTAAGCCGCTCAGAACCTCGCCGAGAACACCACTGTCGCTTTCCCTTGCCATATCTGCGCCGACTGCTGCACCCCCACCCGCCATAGCCTCGGCTGTAAAAGCACGAAGTGGAGCACTGGCAAGCGGGGCAGCTATATCACCGGCCACACCGGCTGCGACGCCGCTTCCTTTTGAAATAAGTCCGGCAGCGCCAAGCATAGGAATCACCGCACCGGCTGCCTCACCCGAACCGCGCGCAAATGTTTCAGCGCTTCCTATAGGTGCGCCTGTGGCAAACGATCCTTGTCCAAACGCCATATTGCCCAAATCTGACAAGTTTTGGCTGCCGCCGATTGGATAATCACTTCCCAAACCAACTTGGTCAAGGCCAATATTTACAAGATCAACAGGCGCACCTAAAGTTCCAGCTATACCTGCGTTCAATTGTGGGAAAACTCCTTCGCCTTGAATATCAATGCGCGGCCCTGTGTTTTCCGTCGGGGCGTTGCTTCCAAACGGGTTTGCCTGTGCCTTGGCAATCGCTATAGCCATTTGGGTATCTAATTCTAACTGGTCATTTTGAGCATGGTTCATTGCTGTCCGCCAATTCTTTGCAACCATCTTGCCTTAATGTCATCAGGCAAGAACTCCCATACCTGTTCAGCCGAAACATCAGCGCCAGAAGTTTCTATTTGCTGCATAAACTCAGGGGATGAAATAACCGCCTGAACATTAGGAGGTGTCTGTGTAATCTGTTGTCCAGTTTGCTGCCCGCCAATGGATTCACCTAGAACTCCATAACTATTTATTAGCCCTTGCAGGTTTCGCGCGTTTACTCTTGCCGCTTGAATTTGCGCCGGGGTGTTTGCCCCGTTAATGATGTCGTTTTGATTGCTTAATTGTTCTGCCAAGAGCCGCTGCATAGCAAATGTGCGGTTTTGGGCATCCGCAACACCGCCGCCAAACTGTGACGGCGCAACTGTCATGTTTGTGATTAATTCTCTTACTTGGTTAGTATCTCTGCCAGACATGGATTGACTTAAAACAAGAATCGTCTGATTCTGTAAGTTCTCAAGAATCCGGGTTGCATCCGCCGCTACAGGGGCAACCTGCCCTAACCCCATAAAGTCAGTCACCGCATTTGCAGTATTACCGATAACAGCAGGCGCACCAAAAGCGGCAGAATAATCGATGCTCGGTATCGAAGTCGCTGGAGGTGTTTCAGTTGGTGCTGCTAGCTCAGGCTGCCCGTTTTGATCACCGCCGCCAACTTGTTGTCCTGTAGCTTTGTCGATAATAACAGATTGGTTAGTTTCTGGGTTCCGGGATACAACCCACCGGCCAGCGGCAATATTGACTGCCTGTTCTTCAGTTGCTCCTTGGCTCATAAGAAGTCGTATTTTTTCCGCCGAAGATGTTTCCCTTGCCTGTGCTGGCTGCGCTGTGACTGGTTGATTGTCCGGCACACGAGAACTATTAGGCCCAAGCGTTACGAATTCCTGCGGAGGCAATGCCATGTCAAAATTAGCCCGGATAACAGGGGACCACTGCGCGTAGTTTTCTGACGTAATACCAAGCTCGTTTAGCTGGTCGGAGATTCCTAGTTGAGCCATGCCTGCATTAAACGCCTCCGGGCCTTGCTGGATAAGTTCATCACCAACCCTTAATGCCTGCTCAATTTTAGCCCTGTCAGCCGCCGAAACACTGGCCGCCTGCGCCCGCGCTGCCGCCGCTCGTCGTGCTGCAATGGCTTGTTCCCGCCCCTCAACCTGCCCCCTGAAGGCAAATGCGCCCGCCGGGTCAAACTGTGCGAATTGGTCAAGCGCCGCCCTGTCGCCTCCGAGCATAGCCGCGCCTTGGTCGCGCTGGAATGCCTGCAAAGCGTTTTCTCTGTTGCGCTGCCCTTGGTTAAAGCCCTGCGCGTCTGCGTTCATAATGCCGCCCGCCAAGTCCGGGGACTGGCCACCTAGAATTAGCATAGGATTGAGTGCCATCAGTAAAGCACCCCGCTATTAGCATTGTTAAACGCGCCTTGCTGTTGCGCTTGGCCATATTGATAAAGCTGCATAGCGTTACCGATGCCGCCCTGTATCGCGTTGCCAACGCCGATAGAACCAGCCGACTGTGCGTTGCCAATATTTGAAAACGCATTGCCCGCCCCTGTGGCGAAGTTTTGCCCCGCCTGCGCCTGAGCACCTGCGCTTGATTGGCCCATATTCGCCAAAAACGCCAGCCTGTTAAGCTGGTTATCTCTGTCACCCGTTGCGATATTGGTGCGCATCTTTTCAAGCGATTGCAAGGAAGCGCCCGAGAATAGATTGCCTCGCCCGGCAGCGCCCGCCTCGATTGTATCCCGCCCTTGTTCTGTGGCAAATCGGGCTGCCGGTGATAGAGAAATTCCTTGGTATCCCTCCGGCTGATCACCGATGCCCTGCTCGAAAGCAAGGGCTTGCAATGCGTTTGTGCCGGTGCCAAGAAACGGGGCAAAGCGGTCTGTTGTTTCGCCGTAAATCCGCTCTTGCAATTCAAGGTCGTTTTTAGCCGCGCCCGCTTGCGCTTTTGCGGCTTTATTGGCCGAGCTCGCCCCTATAACAGACGATCCAATTGAGCCAATTATACCAAGTGTAATAGGGTCAACGCCCATGATTCGATCCTTTCTTCCATTCCTGCATTACAATCCTGTCATCCAAGTCCAAATAACCAACCACTTTGAACCCTATTCGTTTGGCTATGCTTAAGGCCAGCTTGTTGCTTTCTGGCGTCCATCCTATAATCAGCTTAGCTTTAACCGCGTTCCAGTGTTCTTTAAGTATTGATAACATATGCCCATCGTATTTACCAAGCCCTTCACGCTTAACCCCGTAATGGACCATCCAAACACCTTCCTCAAAACCATAATGCGCAATACCGCAAACAGGGCCAGACGCATAAAATAGCAACCCGTCGTCATGCAGGTTCTCAGGGTCAAGCCCGCCGATGCGCTGTGATTTGTCCTGAAAGAACGCCATTGCCTCTTTCGCTGTGATTTTCTTGACACTATGCTTCATGGACCTATCAATCCGTGTGCTGTTAAATCATCAATCAATGCTTTGAGGCGCTGCCCTATTTCCACAGTTGTAGCCGTGGCTGTGTCAAACGTGGCGCGGCTTGCTGTTCCGGTTGGCGCGGCCCATCCTGTTTGCACATCATCAAGAACCGCAGAATTAGCCTCCGATGCCTTTACGATTTCCTGCATTAATTGCTGGCCAACAAGCGTTAACCGCCCTTCAGGGGTCATATATGCTTCTATTCCTGAAATTGGGGGAATGCTCATTTCACCACCAAAATAGCTTCTGAATATAGTGAAACGTCAACATCGTCCGTCATGCTGACCTCGGCAACAAAATCACGAAACTGCCCAAGGCCGCGCCATATTGGCCGCTTGAAGCGCTCGCCAACCTTGCCGATGCCCCTAGTTTTTTCACCAGACCATGTTCTTCCGCCGTCTTTTGAAAACCGGGCCATGATTATAGGTTCACGAATTACGCCGCCTGTGGTTATTTCTTGTTCACCAAAACGCCCAAGCACCTCAAATTCAGCCGCCGTGAACCGATTGCCCGCGCTATAAAATGACCTCGAAACTATGGTGCGGCGCAATGGTGCTGAAACATCAGTGTTTCCCTTCATTTCGTAAATCTTGCCAATATTTGTCGCGGAAAGCCACTTTGAATACGCAAAAACCACGCCTATAGATTCCCATTCGTTGTGCTCAACGCCAGAGCTTCTCTCGTGCCACAAAGACGTGGTAAAATCATAGCACCATGCTGGCCGGTCAGAAAACCGAATGACGCAAATCTTATGCCCTCGATATTCGTAATAATAGCAGTGCGTTGGTGTTTTTTCTGCCGTAGCCGTTTCAACGGCAGGTGTTGAAATCGGGGAAAGTCCAGCGCCGCTCGACAAATAAGTAACACCGTCATTTCCGACAAAGAAAATGCCGCCATCGAAGCGCACCGCCAGCTTTGCCGATTTTATACCTATATCAGACGTGCCGCCTGCAAGTGGGGCAAAGGCATTAGCCCCAGCCGCGCCGGTATTATACCAAATCTCTGTGCTTTCCTGATTAAACAGCCAAATGTAATTCATGTGCGGAATAACACGAATAACATCATCGTTATTGCTTTCGCACGTTGCAAAATTCAGCCCGTCTCTTGTTTCAGGGTCAGCAAGGGCCGTCCATTCAAACCGGTTGCCGCCTAATTCTGTTAGTATTGTGTATTGCCCCGAAAAACCAACAGAGCCAATGCTGGTTAAAAGCCCGCCCGCTGGTTGTGATAGCGTTGTCCCATCCCACACGTAATAATTGCCGCCCGCCGAAATTGTTACGCTTGCCCCGTTCCCGTCAATAATCGTATTCTCGTCATCCGTAATAGAGCCAAGCAGCGTGACCGCACCACTAGAACCAACACTAAACAAATTTCCAGCGGCAGCCACATAAAGAACCCCATTAACTGTTTTCATGTCTCGCAGTAAAACCGTTTCCGTATCCGCAAAAGAAATCTGGCCCGGCACAGACCGTAGTGTCATTGTGGTCTTGCTGCCTTGGTTCATTCTTTCAGCGATCATATTTATCAGCCGTTCAGGATTGGCGGCAACGTTGCTGCTATCCCGGCTTGATTGTGATGCTAAGATGACCTTTGCCATTAGAAATAAACCGCCTGAACTTCGCGCCCATCAACTTTTAGCTGTGTTAATTCGTAATCCCTGACCATGCTGTGACCGCGCTTATATTCGGCGATATATTCGGGCTTGCTATACCCGGAGGCCAAAGAACCGCCCAACATAATCGAAAGCGGCAGAAATACGGCTTCAGGAACCGTGGCCAGCGTCCAAGCCATTGCAAGTTCATCCGTGTTAGACAAAAGGTCATAAATAGCTGTTAGGTGAGCCGAGGCGCGGCTTATATCCGCAGCATCAGGCGTATCTTCTATGTCCGCCACGCCAATATGGCGCAAAGCCTCGGTTTGAACCTCAAGCGCTGTCTTTGTCATTTTTTGCCTTTCGTGGCTTTGCTACCGCGAAATAATCAAGCCGCACTAGTCGGTCCTGAAAATCACCGTCTGCAACCTCAACAGGCTTGCCCTTGGCAAACGTAACTCCGCGAAGAGTTATCTCCGTTTGGTCGTTAATGCCTAAAAATTTAATCTTCATAATATTTCTCCTGAAGGTAGGGAAGGCCCGAAAGCCTCCCCCGTTAATATTAAGCGTCTGCTACCGAAGCCATGAAGCCAGTAACCACACCGTGGTCTTTCAGGTCCGCAACATCAGAAGAGCCGGAACCAAAGGTCAGCTTTTCGAATCCGCCCATTTCGAAAATACCGCAGCCTTTTTTGCGGCCATAATCGAACAGCTCTTCCTGCGAGTTCCAGCGCTCCGCAATACCGTAACCAAGCGCCTGAGCGCCACAGAGGTAAACGGGTGCAACGTCAATGCCAGCAGCGCCAACGCCGGAAAGAACGCCAATATCTTCGATCTCCTTGAAGATAATGCCGTCCCATTCAATATCACCGCCTTTGAACAGCTTTTCATTTTGCATCCGCATGGATACATCACGCTGCGCGGCGGTGATTGTGGTATCAGCTTTCAAATCGCGGAAAACCAAGGAAGGCACATACATCGTGTAAAAGAACCGCCCGGAGGTGCTGGACATGACTGGCCGAATCTTCGGGTTTGCCGTTCGTGCAATCCGCTTCATCAGCGAGGCAACACCGGATGTCAACTTATCGTTGGTGCCGTCTACGTTCGCCAAAGCTACAGAGTGATCAACGTTGTAGTTACCAACCGCCGAGCCAAACAATACGCGGTCCACATTATCAACGCACCACACATCCTTTTGCGCTTCAGACGCTGAGCCATAAGCAACGCCGTTAATGGAGCCGAGCGCCGTAATAATCCGGTCCCGGGTGTTTTCCATCGCCCAGACCTTAAGGCCCATTTTGGCGGCTTTACGGAGGTCCATCGCGGAGATTTGGTTTTCCCAGCTAGTAGACCGAACCGCATTACCGCGCTCGTTGATGGTCATTTTGAACGAGCGGGTGTCCAAATCTTCCTCGTTGCCCTCCATCGTCGCGCCGTCGGTTACGCCAGCGCCCGTTAGGCGATTGGACAAGGCAAAGGTAATCGAGTCACCTTTTTTCTTCTTCAAATCCTCCTTGATCTGAATGATTGCGTTTTCGCTTGTCCCCATATCGGAGGCAAAGCGGTTTTCTTGGACATGTTCAACAAAGAACTTGTCGTCCCATTGCTGGACCGTGAGGCCCGTTGCTGCTGTGGTTTCGGCCATGCCGAACTCCTTTTCGTGTTAGGGTGGCTATTCCCCAACCGCCTTTTCTAGCGACGTGGGGCCATCCCAAGAAGTCTTGGGACCACCACCTATTCCAGTTACATTGGCCATTGAGGGAGCAGGATTTCCCGCCGCCGCCTTGGCCTGTTCCGCTGCCATTTCTGCTTGAAGTTCTTGACGCATTCTAACCCGCTCAGCTTCTTTCCACGCAACCGGGTCATCACCGATTTCGGACATTGCCAAACGCCGCTTATCCCACGTCATCAGCGCCTGATAAGGCAGCCTTTCCGCGAGAATAGCATTTATCGCAGCCTTATCGCCCGAAGCCTTTAGAGCCTCGAACGCAGTAGCAACAGCTTCCTTGCCGTGCTTTTCTTCTGCAATTGCTTGTGACATATCCAAGCGCGTGTTGGCCGCTACCTGATTCATTTGCTCTTGCTGATGCTTATTATAGCCTTCAGGGTCGGCAAACATATCAGGGGCTTTAACCTCTGGCTTTGCTTTCAAAGCTGCTTCCATCTCGGAAATTCGACTTTCCAAGGCTTTGCGCTCTGATCGCTCTTCCAGATAGGTAGCGAGCGGCACCTGCTCTTTTGCGGGTTCTTTTGTGGGTTCTTCAGTGGCCTCGGGTTCTTCCTCGGCCTTCACTTCATCCACAACAACAGCGTCTTCAACAACCTCAGCCACCGGCTCGGCTGTTGGTTCTTCTGTCTTGCCTTCTAAAATATCTTCAAGTTCCATGACTTTCTCTTTCACGTTGAGTTAAACGAAACGCCCGTAACGTCGGCGACACGAAACACCTTAATACCCCAAGATGAAAAGGGTCCTTAAACATTTGGAACCTGCATTTCTTGTCCGATCTGCATGGTTTCCGCCTGTAACTTTTGCGATTCCGATTTTGTCTTTTCAATATCGGCCTCGGTTATAGCTTGTTCTGCTTGCGCAGCCGGATCAGGCTGTTGTGCCCTTTCCTGCAACATCTTAAGCAGCTTTTCTTTTTGTTTGGTTGGCATGACGGGGTCCGCCTCAATCAATACCTCGGGCGGGATAGTGCCAGCCGCTGCATAATTGGAAAGTGCTTGGAACATTTCACCTTGCAGCGATACTTGGTCCGGCACTTCCTCAATAATAATATCAACGTCCATGCGCTCAACGTCGTTATTCACGCCAACCTGCTCCTGCAGGCGCGGGTCATTAGGCCCGATTTGCATTTGCTGCATCATTGCTGCGGCTTCGCCTTGGGCAAGGCCAGAAAGATAATCGGCAAGCGTAATAGGCGTATTCAGCCCAACAAAACGAACATTCTTATCATCATCCGTAACCCGAACCCAGCGCTCCTCGGTCCAATATTGCCGAATACGCATCCAGATATGCCGGTAAATCGTGCGGGTGAACCGGTGTAGCTTGTCATTCATATGACCGATTTCAATCATGCCACCCTCTTGCCGGGCCTGCACCGCGCGCCCTGAAGCACTTTCGCCAGTGTCACCCTTAAGCGCAGAATTAGCGCCCATTAGGTCAATCTCGTTCTTTGCCTCCTGAAGCAAGCCAATTTGCGCGGAAATCTCAGAGCCGTTGTCTAGAATATTGAAATGATCGTCTGGACCCATTTCCAGTTCTATAATTCCATCAGGCCTTGCCAGTTCGCGCCGGACGGTGGCAGTATCAGCCACGCCTTTTGACATGGACACTTGGCGCATAACAGACTGATGCAGCGCCTTGGAGCGCCGCTTGTTAATTTCGTCTTGCGGGTCAAACATATCGCGCACAATACCGTAGCGCGAATTGTCACGATCAACATAAGCCGCCTGCATAATAAGCGGACAAACGCTTTCACCGTCTTCGTCAACGTATGGGCTTGGGCCATCTTCCAGCTTCATGCCCTTAACGAATTTGCACCAGCGCCACTCGGATTCTTCCCTATACCACATAAGGATAACCCGAACCCGCCAGCGCTTGGTGTCTAGCCACACATCGGCTGGCCTGTCGTCATAGGTGCTGCTTGTGCTGTCAGATTCAGAATACAGCCCATCAATATGGCCCTTACTCTTTGGGTAGTCCGCGATGAAATCGGCGTAATCCATCCACAGCACAACGCCTTTATATCGAGCATCGCTGAAATCTAGTTTGCGTGAATGCGGGTCATAAAACAGCCGATCCCACGGGTAATTATTAACAACTACCTCAACCTTGCCTTTTTTATTCTGCTTGTGAACAACTTCACAAGCGCCATAGCCTGAAACCAGCATATCCTCATAGGATAGCGTTCGTAATTCATCCCAGTCTTGGTCGTCGCAAACATAGCGGATTGCATCCGTAATGGATTCCGCGCCTGCTTGGTGCTGCGGTGTTCTTGGGAATGCTTTGGGGTCGGTGCGCTGCTTAATTTCCAAGCCGACAAGCCATTCCACCTTTCGGCGCACCCTGTTAATAACAACAGGCGGCTGGCCGCGTTTTTTAAGCGCCGAGACTTCGTCCTTTGTTAACTGCTTGCCGTTGATGTAATCCCGCGCGCGTTCAGCCTCGGTCCGAGCGTCAATCGTCGCATCTTCAGAGGCGGAAAACCAACCCTGCAGCCTTTCAACCGACGTTTTTTCTTTTATGCTGTCTTCCAATTGCTGCCCTCGTCATTACGGCTGCGGTATCTAGTTACCCCACTGTTACCAACAACCGGCTTCATAGTCAACTTGCCTTTTCGGTGGCATCCTTCTACCGCATAGCGGAGAGCATCAATTATATGGTTGTTAGCGTCCTCGGCCACCGGCAGTATTTCACCTGTTCGCTTGTCGGTTTTGTATGAATATTTTCTAAACTCGTCCAGCGTGTGAACGCAGGATGGATGAACCACAATATCAAAACTTTGTAAAAATGTAATGCCGTCTTTAATCGAGCCGCTGCCCTTTTTGGCCCCGCGAATTTTCCTAAAGCCGTGCCGCCTTACATAATCTATGGTTTCAGGCCTCGCGCTGTCTGTCGTTAGCGGCCACTTAACCACGTCAGGCAAGCCGTCAATCAGAACAGGGAGCCGCTCAGTAGGCACGCCGACCTCGTAAACCTCAGCATCGATATAAAGAACATCGCCCATTATGCAGCACCTTACGCCCGCTGCAGGGTCAGCAGCAAAACCCCAATCCATACCATAAAACCAAACCACGTTTTCTGGCGGGCTTAAAACATCGCTGGTCACGTTCTTGAATATCTGCCGCTCGGATAGATTAACATAGCTGCCGAGCCAAATGTGATTATAAGCATCAATGTCCTTGCGTTTGGCCCTTTCCGCCAGCTCAATCATGCTTTTAGGCACAAACGGGTTTTCCGGGTAATTCACATGCACAAGGGCCGCGTCTTCATTGTTTTTGAATAATTCTTCAACCGGGTCATCGTCATACTGCGGGTTCCAGCTAAATAATATCTCACAACCTTCTTTCCGCATCGTCGGGTCTAGCAGATCAAGGCTGCGCTTGCTGAGCGACTGCGCTTCCTCACACCAAGCTGTGTCAAAGCCTTCCAGTGATTTAACGCTTTCCGCTGTGTGATCCTGCATACCTTGAAATATAATTATTCCACCGCCGGGGCAGTGTATTTCTGTTGCCTGAATATCAAACATATGGCCAACGCCTAAAGCCTTGATTTTATCCTCAAGCAATTGTTTAGCGGAAAATTTAAGAGATTTCTGAACCTCACGAATACAAACAGTTCGATGACCCTGAAATCTGACGTGATTCTCAATGACATATTCAGCAATAAACCACGATTTGCCAGACGCCCTGCCACCTTTCGCGCCCTTATAGCGCTTATCGCACAAAAGCGGCAGCGCCCATCTAGGAGTCAGTATCTGTAATGTTTGGGTCAATTATGGTTCTCTCTACCGCTCGAGGACTCATAGATTTATCGCTCGATGTGTGGTCAACAGCCTGTCTGGGCTTTCCGTCAACCCTATCGCCAAGCTCTTTCATGGCTTGCAAATCGCCATCCGCAGCCATCGCAACACACCGATCAGCGATAATTTCAAGCCATCGCGGCGAGCCTTTTCCTTTACTTTCCCGCATCATAGCACGGTCCAAAGCCGCCGCCCATGAACCTGAATGCGGCTGTCTTCCAGATTTACCTTTAATGCCTGCCATTATAAATCAACCAGTCTTTTGTTCCACTTGATAAATGTCGATTCGACTTTCATCTTCCATAATCGCCGCCACTGCCTAGATAATCTGCTTCGAGGCCGGGCATGATAAGCACTCTTTCAGACTTAACCACGGTCTTTACACCTGAAACATCTTTGATAATTTCGACACGCCCGCGACCTGTTGAGCCGTCTGACCATTGGTCATTGCCAACTGTGATCGTGACGTTTGGCGCGCTTTCGGTTACTGTTGTTTTCAGATAGCGGTTTTTTGCGTCAACAAATTTTGCAGTATATGCCTCACCAGCGGACCCGACATCGTAAGTCAGCGAAACGTCAGCGCCAGCATAAACCCGGTTCATGCGTCAATGACCGCAATTTTATCCCCGACATTTACTGCAAGTGATACGCGCTCACCGTCCAGGATTAGGATAGACGTTGCGTCAGCTACCGCTGTTGGAGAAGACCCGGCGGAGATGTATACGTTTCCGCCTGTGTTAGTGATCATTACCACTTCGTCACCTTGCTTGGCAGCGATAGTGGTTGCCGCCGTTGTTGCGCCTGATGTGATAATTTCATTTGAGGAAAAACCCGCCGACATGACAGGGATTTTTGTAACTGGCACTCGGCCAAACATTATTTGAACTGTAGACATTGCAGATCACCTTTTAATTGGTTGTCTAGATATTACCACACCCTAGCCAAAAAGCAAGCACAGCAAAAAAGGACCCGCGTGAGCGGGCCCAGTTAATCGTTTAGAGGAAACGAGCGCGAAAAACCAACAAGGAAAAAAGCACCGCGCTCACAGGTATACTAGCACACTGGTTATTTAACGCAAGACCCGCACTTCAACTTTTTCCATAGCGTCACCTTCAACCTCGTCCGGGTGCAGCAACTGCCCGCCTTTCAGCCGATACCAAATCTCCGGTTCTGGCGGGGTTCGCTTGACGCGGTAGGCTCCATCGAAATCCCAGTCCAGAATAACCGAATCCACGATTGGCATCCCTCCATCTGAAAGCAACGCCTGCACCATTACTCGCTCTGTGATTGGACATTCCCCACCGTTCCAGCCAATCCACGGGCCCCACTCAGGCTCCGGCTCCGGTGCGGCGCGCAGCATTTCGATTGCGGCCTCTGTTAACGGCCCATAGTATGAGTCTTTAAGCCACTCAATCACTTCCTGCTTTGTTGGTTTGGCCATTTCATTCTCCTTTCCGGGCGCTGCTCTGACATTTGAAAGCAGGCCGATCCATGAATTTCTCTGCACGACTCCTCGGTTGCGTATGTAATTACCGCAAAATCATAATCACGCTGTTCAACTGGCCCAGATAGGCTCCAGACCATAACGCCAGCGGCCCATACGCTAATCATTTCGATCACCATGATTTGCGTGGAAGCCATATTTAACCTCAGCAGCCTTACGAACTATTGCAGCGGCGCTCTTGCAGTCGAAATATCCAAGGCTTTTCATCCTACCATCAACCTTAATCTGGGCACGCCAGTTTTTATCTCGCTTGTTCCACACAACACCCGTTATTCCGCTAGTATTTGCTCTGCATATCCGTTTGTTCCGCTGGTTCTCAGCATGTGTAACCACCCTAAGATTGCTAATTTTATTGTCATACTTGATGCCGTTAATGTGATCAATTTGGTCATTAGGCCATTCGCCATAAAACAGCGCCCACATTACTCGATGGGCATAATATATTTTCCCAAAAATCGCCACGCGCTTATAGCTCTTGATGTCATCTGAAGTGAAAGCCTCTTTTCCGCCATGCCTAGTGTTCCACGATCTGCAAGATGAATCTCGCCCACCTGAAGCCCCACCATTAAACATGTCCGAGGTTCGTTTACGCCAAAATAATAGACCAGTGTCAGGATCGTACCTTAACAACTTGCGTAACAGTTCAGGTGGTGGTAAGTATTTCGTCATCGGCTAGTCCTTTAGCTGGTCATAGGTCAGGGTGTTCGCGCACCGCTGACCTTTTTATATTCAAACAACTAGACCAAGTCAAGTTCATGGTCTTCAGGAAGCGGCCCGCGTTGGCAGGCCGTAACCAAAAGATCAATTGCGAAGGCGGTCAAAGTTAGAAGTGTCGCTGGCGAGGTTGAAACCGCCATAATATTTTGCCACTAAGCGGATTGTGTTTTGGTTTTCGCCTAAAACAAGTGGCGCGTCTGATTTATCGGCTATCGCTTTCATATCTGTAATATTCATCAGGTGCGTTGTATTTTCGCGGGCTTGATCGATGTTCATCTTGTCTCTCCTTTGTTTCTCTCTATACCTTTAATATAGTGTAGGTTACTACACATTACAAGATTTTATTTGCTATTGTGTGTAATTAATTTAGTAGGTAGTGGCCGATAGTAAAAAAATCGAGGAATTTACTAGCTACTTTACTACTTACTTAACCCTTATAAATAAGGGTATTACTAGTATATATATAGTGTAAATAGTTAATAGTAATGACCTCTCTCTGTCTTTGTGAGAAAATGAAAAAATCAGTATAAGCCCCCCCCAATTTTACTTCTTACTTTTATGTCTATCTATAGAACTAGCTACTATCTACTATCCACTATCCACTTAATTAAGTAAAAACAAACACTTACGCCGAAAAAGTAGCTAGTAAAACAGGCCAAAAGTAGCTAGTAGATAGTAAAGTTTTTACGATTTTAGCCGATATTTGGACCATTTCTTCTTATTGAACTTGTTTTCGCCGGTCTCAACCTCTGCCGTGCCTTTTTGAACCATTTCAACCAAAGCGGCATCAACATCAGCATTTTTCACCCCCCTGCACCGATTTCTGACCTCGCCTTGAGGCACCCAGTCGTCGGCAATGTAGTTTGCAATGCGGGCCATAAGCGCCAATTTAGGCGCGTCTTTAACCCTGTCATTCGCTGTTACAAGCCGCATTTTTTCTTCTACGTCGCGCCGCACAAGTGCAAACGCCCATCGCACATGCTCGCTGCTGCGAACACCTTCAGCTACGGCCAGAATCGTGGACACCTTGCTAACGATTTCATAAGCCCCGAGCCACAGCGATTCCAGACCAGTGATCGACTTATGTTCAATCGCCTGATCTTCGAACCAGTCTAGCGCATCATCCAGCATATCGCTGGCGTTGTCGCTTGTTGGCAATTCGACCCGTGGCGCATAATTCTCGACCCGAGCATATGGCGATTGATCATATTCACCGCCCTGATAAATCGAGATCAAACTAAGCTCCATTTCTGGCGGCATTTTGCGGGCCTTAAAGCGCCGTTTCGACCTTGGCGCGGTGTCGCGCTCGTTAAACAGCAAGGAACGCCCTATAAAGCCGTTTGTGGCGCTCTGATAGTCAACCAGCTCATCGAATGTGACTGGCGTTGTAAAACCCATCAGTGACAAGAACGGGCGGTCCAACCCGCCGTCTATGCCGTTCAGGGTTTTTGTAAGCGCCTCAATAGCGCGTTCCGCCCCGGCCAGCGCCTCGTTGTTTTCGATTTTCTTTTGTAGCTGGATTATTTCACGGGCAAGACCGGCGCGGACATCCTCTTTTGCATCACCGGTTAGCAGCATTGTGCTGTTAGCTTTGGAATAGGCAGACATAAGCGCGCCGATCACCCCATCCAGATAAGCCGCGCCGCCTGATTTTTGCGCGTTCTTGATCTTGCCTAAAAATATGCCGATTTCATCAATCACATAAACCGCCGCTTGGTGGCGGGTGAGGTTGCGGGTTATTTCCTGTTCGGATTTAATCGCGCCATGCGCTGCCGGTGCCATGCCCGCAACGCGGTGTATTTTATTAACCGCCTGCATAATGGCCTCCTTGCCGGTTCTGGAACCCGCTATGCCAAAAGCGAAAAGGTTGGTGGTAACGTTGTCGCGCTCGTCCATATAGCGCAGGCCCGCTATGTTACCAATGGCCACCAAAGCACCAGCCACGGCGAGGGTTTCCCGTGGGCGGCGCGACTGGTCTTCAATCCAGTTGGCAACCGTGCCAACAAAACCGGGTGGCTGTTTTAGGTCAATGCCGGAAATGTCAAACGGCAAACCATGCGGTGCGGGTTCGTCAAAAACAATGTCAGATTGAAATGAAACCGGCGCTTCCCAGCCGTTTTCCTGCGCGTAATGTGCCAAGGTGCCGAGCGTCACCGGGTTGGCTGATTTGCCAAAAGACCACCAACGCTTTTCAAGTGCCTGTGTGCCGGGGTATTTTGCGCCTTTCGATGACCACGCATCCCAAACGTCAAAACCGGTGCCACCCGTAGCATGATGCGCCGCCATGCCAGCGCGCACCCACACTTCGTGGTCACTGTCGGGGTCAATATGGGAAAGCATGTCAGCAACGTCAGCGTGGGATATGTCAACAGAATGACCGTCAAAATCCGTGCGGTGAAATTCATGGCGGGCCAACAAGTCCAGCAATTCTTGCGGGGCAGGCTCAATATCGGCTGGCGACCCGATGCCGACCTCGTATGTGTTGCCGCTGGCGTGTAGGGAACCGGGACCAACAACAAAACCGGAAGACTTGAAATCGATTCCCTTGTAGGCGTCCAAGTGCTGCACAAGCGATAGGTCGGCCGGAATGCTGAAATATAGGTGCTTTGAGCCACCGCCTGACCCGGTGTTAACGATTAAACCAGCGGCCGCCACCGAGGGCACGTCTTCCAGCAAGTCGCTGTAGGAATCCACACCGCCGTTGCGAGCGTCAATGTCAATCACCAACAAACCGCGCACAAGAACACCGTAGCCCGTGCGAAGCTGGCCGGTCATTTCCATGACCTCGATTTGCTCGTCGGACCAGTCTGGCGTGTGCTGCCAGTTGGAGGCTACCGGATGCTTGTATGCGGCTTTGCAATCTGGATTGCCGCAGGCGCAATTGCCCTTGCGGTCAGCGCCGTTAAGGCCAAAAATACGATAACCGGATTCTATAAAATCCTGATAAAGCAGGTTTGCGGGTTGGGGAACGCCCATCGGAATAACACTCAATTTTCCGACTGCGTTAGATATTCATCCAGCGCCTTAAGCGTGTTATAGGATGGCGTTCCATCCATATCCGCTACGCGCTTGACTGTTGGATAACTAAGGCCCGTTTTGAAAGCAACAAACGTCAATCGGCGGTCCTTTAGTTTTTGGCTTATTTCTTCGTGAGTGCGCATTTTCTTGCCTTTTTGTTAAATAATGTATTACCCCTATTGACTAGCTTAATTAATGGTGCTAGTCAAGGGGTGCAGAAAGAGAAACAGAAAGGACTAGACTATGAGTCTAATGCAACAAATCTCAAAACCGGATGATGGGCCGGTAATCGCAACCATCACAGGTGATAGCGGTATGGGTAAAACCTCGCTTGCAGCCACATTCCCAAAGCCAATCTTTATCCGCGCCGAAGATGGTTTGCAGGCTATTCCAAAAGCGGAACGGCCTGATGCGTTTCCTGTGATCCATACTGTGGATGACCTTTGGGGGCAAATAACGGCGCTATTAAAAGAGGAGCATGACTACAAAACTGCCGTGTTTGACAGCGTGACCGCGCTTGAACGGCTGTTTATTCAGCATGTGATCGACAGTGACCAAAAGAACCCAAAAAGCATTAACCAGGCGATGGGCGGTTATGGCGCTGGGCTGGCAGCGGTTGCGACGCTGCACCAAAGGGTGCGCAAAGCCTGCGGCATGTTGCGCGAGCAACGCGGCATGAATGTTGTGTTTATTGCGCATGCAGATACCGAAACGATGGAACTGCCTGACCAAGACCCCTACACCCGCTATGCGCTGCGCTTGGGCAAAAAGTCGGTGCCACCTTATCTGGACGATTCCGATCTGGTGGGGTTTTTGAAGCTGGAAACCTTTTTGCGTGGCGGTGATGACGAGCGCAAGAAAGCCATTAGCGACGGCACGCGACTGCTTGTTTGTTATGTGACCGCCGCGAATGTAAGCAAGAATCGTTTTGGTATTGAAGACGATTTGATTGTTGAACAAGGTCAAAACCCGCTCAATGAATTTATCCCGGCGCTTATGCCGACTAAAAAGAAGGAATCAAAGAAATGAGTAACTTTTGGGAATTGGATGACGGTGAAGACGCCACCGAAACCGGCACAGAATATGAGGTTGGTGGTGGTGACTTTGAGGTCATCCCAAACAATACCGATGTGTTGGCTTGCCCCGACGAAGCCAAATGGGATGCTTTCAATGGCGATGATTTCATCTCGGTCCGCTGGACCATTTTGAAGCCTGAAGAATACGCCAATCGGAAAGTGTTTCAAAAACTTTGGGTGACAGACGATGACCCCAAGGCGAAAGACCCGGCGAAAAAGCGCGACAAAGCCAAGCGCATGCTGGCGGCAATTGATGCCAATGCAGGCGGCAAACTCGGCAAAAAAGACGTGTTGCCAACCGATGAAAGCCTGACCGCCGCTTTGGTTAATAAGCCAATGATTATCAAGTTGATGGTTTGGAAAATGAAAGGCGATGACGGGGAAGAAAAATCCGGAAATTGGGTTTCCGCTGTGTCGCCGAAAAAAGGTGGCAAGGTAAGCAAGCCCAAGCCCGAGCCGAAAAAGCAAGAACTGGATGATGAAATTCCGTTCTGATCAACAACCAAGCTGGCCTGCCGCCCGTGGGCCAGCACAACTAAGGAGGAAAGAAAATGGATGACAATAACAGCGGCTACCGGAACAGCGGCGACCGGAACAGCGGCGACCGGAACAGCGGCAACTGGAACAGCGGCAGCGGGAACAGCGGCTACCGGAACAGCGGCTACCGGAACAGCGGCGACCGGAACAGCGGCAGCGGGAACAGCGGCTACCGGAACAGCGGCCACTTGAACAGCGGCGACTTGAACAGCGGCCACTTCAACAGCGGCCACTTGAACAGCGGCCACTTCAACAGCGGCCACTTCAACAGCGGCGACTGGAACAGCAGTAACCGGCATACAGGTTGTTTTAACTCCGAAAATGCAAAGAAGGCATATTATTTTAATGTCCTATCGAGCGTTGATGAGTGGGAGGCCGCCGAAAAACCAGACTGGCTTTACGAGCCAGCGACAACTAAGTGGGTTGCGGATTCAGAAATGACAGATCAGGAGAAGGTGGACAACCCGACATTTCACACGACAGGAGGCTACCTGCGCATTAATGATATTGGTGAGGAATGGCGAAAAGCGTTTGAAGGCGCTAGCGATGAAGATATCCAAGCTGTGCGTGACCTCCCAAATTTCGACGCGGATGTGTTCAAGGAAATTACAGGATTGGATTTGTCAGAAAACAAGACTGAAAACAGCGCTGGAAAAATCGTTGAAATCGACGGTGTTAAATATAAATTGCAGGAGATTGAATAATGCAACAACGCGGCACAGAATGGTTTGCCGCCCGTAAGGGCAGGTTAACCGCAAGCAGCATTGGTGCTGTTATGGGGCTTGATCCTTATCGCGGGCCGGATGATGTAATTCGCGCAATGGTGCGGGAAGCACACGGCGTCGAAAGCGAGTTTAAGGGAAACGTGGCCACAGAATACGGCACGTTTCACGAAGCGGGCGCGCTGTTTGACTATGAACTGGAATACGGCAACAAGGTTGACCCAGGTGAGGGCTTTTACACTTTGGGCGAGCGCCTTGGCGCTTCACCTGATGGGCTTGTTAATGACAGCGGCCTTCTTGAAATCAAATGCCCTTATGGAATGCGCGACACAACGCCAGCAAAACCTTTCAAAACGCTTGCCGAGCAGCCGCATTACTATGCACAAATGCAAATGCAAATGTTAGTGACGGGCCGAGAGTGGTGCCATTTTTTTCAATGGTGCCCAACGCATTCCAATCTGGAAACCGTTAATTATAACGAGGAATATGTTGAAGCTGAATTGCTGCCAGCGGTTAATCAGTTTTTTGTTGAACTTGGCAAGGCGCTTGATGAACCAGCGCCGCACCTTGAGCCATTACGCAAAGAAATCAATACCGGCCATGTTGAAAAACTATTGGCGGAATATGATGATCTAACCGAAGCAATGGACCGCGCCAAAGAGCGCAAAGCTGACGTGCTTAATGAATTGGTGCGGATTGCGGATTCTAAAAACGCTTTAATGCACGGGCGAAAACTAACATTGGTTGAGCGTGTGGGGTCTGTGTCCTACGCCAAGGCGCTAAAAGCGATAGCGCCGGATGCGGATTTGGAGCCATACAGGGGAAAACCAAGCAAAAGTTGGAGGTTGTCTTGACCCTGCGCCCTTACCAACAAGAAGCCCACAATGCGGTCATGGATTGGGTTGTGCAGTCCGTTGACCCTTGTTTGATTGACGCGGCAACAGGTTCTGGCAAATCGCACGTCATCGCGGCGCTGGCAGAAACCATTTACAACAAAACAGGCAAGCGGGTGTTGTGTCTTGCACCAAGCAAAGAACTTGTTGAGCAAAATAGAGAAAAATATCTTGCGACAGGCAACCCCGCCAGCATGTTTTCCGCAAGCGCCGGGCAAAAATGCCTGCGCCACCCTGTTGTGTTCGGAACACCCGGCACGGTTAAAAACCGCGTGTCGCGTTTCGGCGCAGAATTTGCTATGATTGTTGTGGATGAAGCGCACGGTATTACGCCCACTATTAAAGCCATTATTGAGCGTGTGCGGGAGAAAAACCAGAATCTTCGGGTGGTTGGCTTGACTGCCACGCCATACCGGCTTGGGACAGGCTATATTTTTGCAATGGATAATAAAGGAAAGCCTGTCAATGAGGCGCATAATCCATATTTTACTGCTTGCGTTTTTAAGGTCCATGCGCGTGAATTAATCGCGCAAGGCTACCTTACCCCGCCGCTGATTGGCCCAATCGGGGCTGGCAGTTATGCCACCAAGCACATGCAAACTAACTCAATGGGGAAATTCGCCAAGGCAGATGTTGACCGCGCTTATCATGGCCACGGCCGTAAAACCGCCGCTATTATTGCCGATGTTGTGGCGCAATCGCAAAGCCGAAACGGGGTTATGATTTTCGCGGCAACAGTGCAACATGCCGAGGAATGTATGGCCAGCCTTCCGCCTGAACTAAGCGCGATTGTAACGGCCAAAACACCAACGCAAGAACGCGCGCGAATCTTGAATGCCTTTAAAGCCAAGCGCATAAAATACATTGTGAACGTGGCTGTGCTAACCACTGGGTTTGACGCCAGTCATGTTGACGTGATTGCCATGTTGCGGGCCACCGAGTCAGTTGGACTGCTCCAGCAAATTGTCGGGCGTGGGCTGCGCATCGAGGCATGTAAGGATAATTGCTTGATTCTTGACTATGCCGAAAACCTTGACCGCCATTGCCCGGATGGTGATATATTTGCGCCCGAAATAAAAGTGACCGTAAGCAACAAGGAAAAAGTGCCGGTCAAATGCGTCTGCCCGCTTTGCCATAGCGAACAGGAGTTTTCCGGCAGGCCAAATGATGATGGTTTCGACTATAGTGACGACGGCTATTTTCTTGACCTCGACGGGAATGTAATTGAGGGTGATTATGGTCCTATCCCAAGCCATTTTGGGCGGCGCTGCATGGCGCTGCACCTTGACCGCGCAACCGGCAAGCACGAGCGCTGTAGCTATCGCTGGAATGGAAAAGAATGCCCGCACTGCATGGCAGACAATGACATTGCGGCGCGGTATTGCTGCGAGTGTAAGGGCGAGATCGTAAATCCAAATGAAAAGCTACGGATTGATTTTAAGCGCATGAAGCGCGATCCGACACAACGCCAAACCGATGAAGTGTTATCGCTGGACGTGCGTGAAGGTGTTAGCCAGATGGGAAACCCGACGATTCGTGCGGATTGGGTGACTGAATACCGTAGCTTTTCAACATGGTTTCAAAAAGACCCTAAAAGCCAGCGCGGGCTTGTTGAGCGCGACAGGTTTTTAGCCGCCACAAAAAACGGCCAGCCCAGCACCATAACCTACGAAAAAGACGCCGCGAGCGGTTTTTACCGCTTGCATGGATATAACAAACCAAAAGACGAGGCGCCAGTATGACCTACGAGGATACATATGCCAAGGCCATGCGCAACCACGCCGCAAGTGTAAAGCGCCGCATGGTTAACGGGGTGCAGATTGGAATACCGAAAAAACCAAAGCGCCCGAAGTGCAAGGCGGTTGAGATATTCGAGCAAATTAAAGCTAAGCCTTCAACTGTGAGGTCAGCAGCAGACGCCCTTAACGCAAATATTGCTTTTGTATCAAACAAGGTCAACACAATGTTTGACAACGGAATTCTCGGGCGCGAAAGGAAAGCAGGCGTTTTTCATTACTATGCCAATGACAGCCAATATTTGGAGGGGCAAAGGGCGAGATTCAATATTCGTGATTTGCTGCACGCCCAAAACGGCGAGTCCAATGTTCCGGCAATTGCGGCTTTGGCTGGCATTTCTGAAATAACAGTGAAAGAATACATCCATAAGCTTAATAAGGAAGGCGAGATAGTCCTGACCATACAGCATGGCAAAAAGAGGATATTCAAAGATGATCTGTTTTCTTATGAAATAACGTGGAAAACCAAGCCGCAAAATATTTCTAAAGCAATTCTTGTGGAGGTGCGCAACGCTGGCAGCATTACCACAACGGAACTGGCAAAGCGGTTGAATATTGCATGGTCAACAGCAAAAAAAGAGGTTCAGAAGATGTTTAACCAAGGCGACGTTAAGCGCAAAAGAAACTACCGGGAATATATTTATTATGTGGAGGGTGAGGAATGACCGCGATCAAAAAAGAGGTTGTGATAGGTGATTGCCGTTTGATTTTGGGCGATGCTCGAGAGGTTGTTCCAATTCTTAAATATGACAGCATCGTTAGCGATCCGCCTTACGGAATGTCTTTTGTTAGCAACTACCGAATCGACAAACACAAAGCGATTGCAAACGATGAAGGAGTTGAACACCTGCAGTATGCTTGCAATTTACCCGCCACACATTCCAAATATATCTGGATGAGGTGGGATAATTTGTGGGATGTTCCTCTCCCTAAGAGCCTAGTGACGTGGCTAAAAAACAATCACTCAATGGGCGATCTTGAGCATGAACATGGACGCAAGACGGAGGTCTGCGCGTTTTACAATGGGCCAGAGCACTACTTTCCAAGCGGCAGGCCAGTTGACGTGGTTTACGGCACGAGAACAGGCAACGCGCTACATCCAACCCAAAAGCCCGTTGACCTAATTCGAAATGTGGTTGAATGGACCGCAGGAACAGTTCTTGATATGTATATGGGGTCAGGAACAACTGGCGTTGCCTGCGCTAAACTAGGTCGCAAATTTATCGGCATTGAGATTGACGAAGAATACTTTGAGATATCCTGCAAGCGTGTGCGTGATACCTATGCTCAGCCGGACCTATTCGTTGAGCAGCCTAAAGCACCAACACAGGAAGGATTCGACCTGTGAAACCACACCCGCAAATCCCCGCCTTTGGCAACCTTGATTTTCGCGGTTACTGCCCGACCGAGCAAGTAGAACAGGTAACGTTTTTTAATCGTCTGCGCGCGCAACACCCGAAAACATACGGGCTGATTGCCATACACCCGCGCAACGAGGGCAAGCGCACACACGGGCAAGTAAGGTGGCAGAAAGCCGAAGGCATGGTTAAGGGGGCTAGCGACATAAACATACCCGGCGCGCCCACGTTTGTTTGTGAGCTTAAGCGCAAAGACCGCACCAAAAGCACATGGCAAAAAGGCCAGCTGGAATACCTGCTAGCAGCACAAGAGGCAGGCGCGTTTGCTTGCTTGGCGTTTGGCGCAGATGCAGCTTGGGAGGCTTTTGAGGAATGGCTAAGCCTTCACAAATAATGCAGTCCATTATGCGCGGGGAATCCGATCTGGAAAGAGCGGCCCCAGCCATACAATCAGCCTGCCGGTTGCCTATCTACAATGCGGCGCTAAACATTCTGAAAATGCCAAAGGGCGACCGTCGAGCCGCCCTTGATAAATTGCCCGACCTGATCCGGCCTTACATTGAAGCCGAGGTTATTCGGGTTTTTAGGATGCCCATTTGATCACCTCCGCAACCTCGTGATGAATGCCCATTTCGCCAGCCGCTGCAAGAATGCGCGCCTTGCCAGCAATCCAATCATCGCGCTGTATTAAATCCTTGCGATGCAGTTGAGCGAATAACAGGGCATCAAGTTTGTCCATCAGGTCCAATCGTATATTCCACGGCATTGGCAAGGGCGGCAATTCACAACCAAGCTCTTTTGCAGCCTTGGATTCCGCAATATCGAGCGCCGCCTTTAGTTCCGGGTTGCTGCGCTTAGCTGGTCCAGACACATCACCGACCAGATATTCAGGCAGGTCATGCTCTATGGCAGCCACGTAAACGCCATAAGGCACGTCAGGCCAAAACTCACGCAACAGGATAGCCACGCGGCCACTATGGCCATTGAGCGGGTCATGGTATGGGTTCAAGCGCGGGTTTTGATGCCAGCGAGCAGTAAAGCAGGCCAGCCACTTGTTGGCAATTTGCTCGGGGTTCATTCCCCGCTCCATTCTACGCGCAATATTGTCGCGATTGCAAACATGGTTGATTTGCGCGGCTTGTGCGCCTGGTCTTTTAGCTGGCGAATCGTAATTGGTGCCAAGCCCGTTTTTTCGCAAATGCTGTTGATTTTGTAATCCTCCAACAGCTTTACGATCTCTGCGCGTGATTTTTTTTCCATAGTTTATTTCCTTCTATTAGTAATTAGTATAATTGACAAACGCTCATTGAAGTTATGAATATTAAAACGGTAAAAACCGTAACAACCCCAATCAGCGCGAATAATGCAATTAAAGCACTGTGCATTAGCTGGCCTCCATATCTTGCTCTGCAATTTGACACCAGATGCCGCACTGGTACTCTGTTTCTGTTGGGTAGTTTCCCAAGTCTGGCGGCAACTCATCCAAAAAAATACGCTCCAGCTTGCGCTCACCATCCTCAACCCATTCACGCTTGCAAATTTGGCGGCCAAGGTTTCGTTCAATTCCTGCCATTTCCGCAAACACTTCTGGAAAATCCACTCTTATCTTGTTCCAGTAACCCGCGCCTCCCTTAACACAGCCAATGCAGTTATTGTTATGATAGCCTAGTTTATACATCGCAGGCATTTCTATGCCCGTGCGCTCAAAAACAGCCATAACATCCTCGCGACCAAGGTCACGATCAATCAGGATATTCCAAAGGTTTAACAATGGCTCGGAAGCGTTCAGACGATCAACGCGCTCTTTCTCCTCCCGTGTGTAGCCCATAACAATCCTATCTGTAGGTTTACCAACTTCCCACCGCATTGCTTTTTTAAGTTCGCTAGTGCACCGCGCCCCCCTTGGCCCAACTAAAAAGCGGGTCTTGCGGAATACTTTTCGACATGATCTATTGTATTTGTCATTACCGATCGTAATTATCGGGTGCTGAAACCATTCCTCACAATCACGCAAAAAACGCGCATTGTCTGGATGCTCCTCCTTTATTTCAAAGTTGTAAATGAAGAAATTATCCTTATCAACTTCATTGGATGATAGCGCTAATTTTGTGGCCACTGCTGACGGGATACCCCCAGAAAAATAAGAAACTGTTCTCATGTTTATTCCTTTCGTTACCTACACATAATACACATAAAAAGCCGTGTCAATGTAATTAACGCTTGCAAAGCCGCTTTCTGTCGCTATATTGGGAATAGGAAAAGGAGAAAAACCAATGATTGACCAAGTTAAAAACCTAAACGCCCTGATAGACACGGCCAAGCCGTTCTTAGCGGCACTGCCAGGCAATCACCCGCTGGCGCGTATGGTGATTGCGTTTGTGGATGCCGAGCGGGTTCTTGATGGAAATCTTACCCATGGTGATGCGCCGTTTTTTGATACAGCCGCAAGCGTTGCAATCACGCATTGCGATGCAATGGCTAAGTATTATGCCGATCTGTCAGACCTCTGTGACGCGCTGCCTGCTGGCAGTGTTGATTCGTGGGATGGTTGCAGCAATGAATAGCCCCCAATGGAAGGCATGGACCCGAGAGCGCCAGCAGAAACGAATAGCGCGTCGGGCGTTTGCCGTAACGGTTGCTATTATGGCAAGTGTGATATTGCTGACAATTTGGGCAGTGCTAAAACTGGCACAGGGGATTTTATAGGAGTTTAGAATGAAATACAGAGACAGAAATCACGGCCAGATTCGCGAGATGCTACGCGATATTGCCTACATTGCCGCCATTATCGGCCTTGTGGTTATCATAATGCTGGTCTTCGGGCGACCATCACAGGCGCAAACGCAATTCCGGCTTGGCGCGACCTTGGGCAGCTATCATCCCCGCTATGCCGGTGAGTATGAACAGTTCAACCCCGGCCTAAACGCCAGCGTGACGTTTCGTGCAGACAAGGCGTTTCAATATGGCTTTCAGGCTGGCGCATATTCAAACAGCTACGGTGAGCGCACCATCTACGGCCTCGGCTTTGCTGATACCCGTCTGTTCGACATAGGGCAGGTCGAGGTTCGCGGCGGCGGCTTTGCGGGCATGTTTGAGTATGCCAACCTTGCCCCGAAAGCTGCGGCGCGCGGCTGGCCGACGATGGGTGATTACGTGCTTGTAATCGGGCCGCATGTGAAAGCGCGGTTTAACAATGGGCTGG